>Ga0265338_10010509_pt1 | contig 10838 bp, 9 predicted proteins | sample 42126metaG_FD_193579 | JGI IMG/M metagenome (GOLD analysis project Ga0265338, IMG submission 193579) | Rhizosphere microbial communities from Carex aquatilis grown in University of Washington, Seatle, WA, United States - 4-21-26 metaG | ecosystem: Host-associated > Plants > Roots > Rhizosphere >... | reverse complement strand
AGGGGTGATGAGGTCTGTTCCAGAACCCGGTCGCTGAAACTCTCGCGTCGGCGTTCAGCGATCTGGCTGAATGTCTTGCTGGCCAGGTTGGCGGTCGGCTGGGCCAGAGCCGCCTGGGCTTGGATTTCCGCCACCTGCGCCTCCAACTGGGCCTTGGTCTGGGCCTGGGTCTTGGAGAGCCTTCGCGACCGGTCGAACGGGTATTTCCTGAGTTGGGCCTGGACAGCGGCCAGCCGGGCCTCCGCGGCGGCGACGCGGCCATCGGCGTCGGCCTGGACGGCGGCGGCCTGCAGGCCCATGGCGGCCAGGCGCTGATCATTCGCGGTCGTGGGCAACTGGTTCTGCAGGCGGACCAACAGCTGCTGGTCGGCGGCGAGGTCGTTCAGATCAGGCGAGGCGGCGGGAGAGGCGGACACCGTCGCGGAGTGGGTGGGGGCGGGCGCCGGCTTGGTGGCGGTCGAAGGGGGAGGAGCCGTGGGGGCTGGAGCGGGCGCGGCCAGGCATGATGCGCCCCATGCCACCGCCAGGACGAGCGCCACGAGGGCAGGACGCCGTTTGCTGCCGAATCCGAAGGTCAAGCTCGAGCGCCTCGCTGACAGCCGCCCGCCCCGCCCAGGCTTCCAACCGCTCAGGCGGCAAAGAGTTGCGGACGGCGCGCCGCAGTGCGCCCCGGGATCAGTCGAAGAAGGCGATGGTGCGGATTTCGTGCGACAGGCGCAGCGGGGCGTCCGCACGCGAGGTCGGGTCCACGAAGGCGGTATGCGGTGTCATATGCGCACCGCGCATGTCGCTGTCGTAGATCTTGAAGGCCAGCACTTCGCTGGGCTGCATGAGCGGGTAGTAGAACCAGCGCTGGGCCGGATTGTAGGCCAGGTTGAAGCCGGCATAGGGCGTCTGCTGGTTGCCTTCCTTGTGGCCGATGATAGTGCGCACCAGATCGCCGCTCTCCACGCTGGACGCATCGCACACCGCCAGCGGCATGCGCTCGATCGGGCGGATCGGCCGCCACAGGTTCATGTTGACGATGCGCCGCTTGGCCAGAAGCCGATCAGCGTGATCTGGCCTCAGGGCCCGCACCCAGGCCTCGACGCTGGGCCCGTCGAAATCGACGTGGGCGTTGTTGGCCGGCTCGATGCCTTCCTCGCGCACCTCGCTGCGGACGAGGTCCAGGAAGGCGATCACTTCGCTGGCGCCGGTAAGCTCGCGGACGATCCGTTCGGCCTCGGGATAGTAGCGCTGCTCCACCTGGGCCTTGTCGAGCAGGTCGATCTCCATGGGCGCGTCAACCAGGGTGAAGCCATTGGCCTCGAAGCTGAGGGGCTCGGATGTGGCGCGGGCGTCGGCGATGCGCACCGTCTTGGGGATCAGCTGGAAGGTCGAGCTCTCGTGATCGTCGGTGTGCAGCACCGCGCCGGCGCTTGCCGGGTCGGTGAAGCGGATCACCGCTTCGACGAAGGGCTGGCGCTCGCCTTGAGAGGAAAGGGTCAGGGTCATGCTCATGGGAAAGCTCGCGGAACTGGGGCTGACAACGCCCATAAAGCACGCCCGAGCCCACGCGTCAGGGGCGCCCAGGCGCGCAAAGGCCCGACAATCAAAAGTCCCGCGCAGGCGATGCCCGCGCGGGACTGATAGGGATCGGCCGTCGCCGTGCGATGGGCTAGTTCAGCCGCTCGACCTGGCCGCGGATCTCGCCGCCGGGATTGGCCGCGGTATGGACGTTGAAATACCATTTGCCGGCCAGGAGGTCGGCTGCCTGTCCGGCGGTCAGGATGGCGGTGCCTGAAATCGGAGAGCTGGGGTCCTTCACCACCACGACCGGCGGGCCGTTGGAGCCCGGCGCGGCGGGACCGTGGAAGTGGGCCATGGTGGCCGGGCCGCTGAGGCCGGAATAGGTGGCGCGGTAGACCAGCACCCGTTCGGCGGTCTCGAGCTCGGCCGAAAGTTCGCCCTTGCCCTCACTGGCGTTGGCCGGATTCTCGCCGGCGCCCGTGAGCGTCGCGGCGAAATGCACGGTCTCGGCCTGGGCCGCACCGGCGGAAAGAAGGATGGCGAGCGCCGCCGCCGTGGCGAACTTGTGGATCATAGAACTCCTCCCGTTGGACATGGACGAACAGAGTCGCCCTTGGCTCCCAGCTTAAGCCGTTCAAGGCCACGCTTCCAGAGACGCCTTATAGGATCATTTGACGCTGTCAAAGATCATTGCTCCCTGGGCGCGGTCTCCTTGTCAAATACCGTCTGCTGATCGGGCGAGAGGGCCTGGTAGAAGGTCTTGAGGGCGGCGCCCCGACGTTCCAGCGAGTCCAGGTCGGCCTTCATGGCGGCGATGGAGAGGTCTACCCGCTGGGGCGCGTGCAGGTTCGGCATCATCGAGGCGGCGCTGCGGTCGCGGGCCTCGTCCTGGGGATCGGGCTCGCTGGCGCTCTGGAAAGCGTTCCAGGCCTCCTCCTGGGAGGCGCTGAGATTCAAGGCGTCGTGCAGTCGGTGCAGATCGGGCCCTCGCGACTGGGCGTGGGCGGCGGCTGCGACCGCTAGGGCGGCGAAAACGGACAGGGCGAGAGGATGGTTGGATTTCATGACGGCAAACCTACGCGAAATCATACGTTTAGCACCAGAGCCCCCTTTTCGGGAACCGGCTTGGCTATTACATCCTTTGTGGGGCGACTGGAATTGGTGGAGGTCAAGATGAAGAGACTTCTCGGCGCCCTTTCCGCAGCGGCCCTGCTGGCGGCGCCCATGGCGGCTTCGGCCCAGAGCCATGGCGGTCACGGCGGCGGCGGCGGGCATTGGAGCGGCGGTTCCGCAGGCCACTGGGGCGGCGGATCCGGCTGGCGCGGCGGGGGATGGCGCGGCGGCCACCGCGGCTACGGCGGCGGCTATTTCCTGGGTGGCCTTGGGCTTGGCTTCGCGCTCGGCGCCTACCCCTGGTACTATGCGGGCTGGCCCGACTACTACGGCTACTATGGCTATTACGGCCCGGGCTACACCTATCCGCCCTACGGCGATTACGACGTCCCGCCGCCGCCACCGCCCGAGGCCAGCGCGCCGCCGGCCGCTGGCGCTTCCGGCCAGGCGTGTGGCGCCTGGAGTTGGCGGCCCGACCAGAATCGCTACGTGTGGATCCCCGGCGCCTGCGGTCCCGCTCCGGCCAACGCGTCCTGAGGCCTGACTCCTGAGCGGCCGGCCGAGGCTCATTCCCGGCCGGTCAGCTCCCGGCGGACCCTGGCGGCGGCGGCGCTCATCGCCGCGAGCTTGCCGTAGGCGGAGGCCCTGGGCATGTATTTCATGCCGCAATCGGGCGCGGGCATCAGGCGGTCGGGCGCCACGACCTGCAGGCCCGCGCGAATCCGTTGGGCGACGGTCTCGACGGCCTCGACCGCAGGGGTCGAGAGGTCCAGCACGCCCAGCATGATGGTCTTGCCTTCCAGGGCCCGCAACACCTTCAGGTCCAGGGCCGGCTGGGCCGCCTCGATCGAGATCTGGTCCAGCGAGGACGCGGCCAGCTCTTCCAGGAACGGATAGGCTTCCGGCTTCTGGTCGGGCACGACCAGGCCATAGCCGAAGCACAGGTGGGCCGCGCGGGTGGTCCCGAGGCCTTCGAAGGCGCGGTCGATGGCCTTCACGGCGTAGAGTCGCGCGCCGGCTGGATCGGCCCTCAGCCAGGGCTCGTCGATCTGGATGACGTCGGCGCCCGCGGCCTCGAGGTCGCGGACCTCGGCGTTCACCGCGTCGGCGAAGGCCATGATCAGCGCCTCCCGGTCGCGGTAGTGCTCGTCGACACACTGCAGGGAAAGGGTGAACGGGCCGGGCAGGGTGATCCGCGTCCTGTGGCGGGCGTGCCGGCGCAGGAAGCGCATGTCTTCGACCTCGACCGGCCGGGTGCGGCGAATGGGTCCGATGACCCGGGGCGCCTGGATGATGCGGCCGGGACGCACCTCGACCGGACCGGGACGGGTGGGGTCAACACCCTCGAGCGCCAGCACGAAGCGGTTGGAGTAGCTCTCGCGGCGGATCTCGCCGTCGGTGACGATGTCGACACCGGCCCGCTCCATGTCCTCGATCGCCAGGCGGGTGGCGTCGTCCTGAGCCTCGGCGAGCACCTCCGGCGAGGGCCGCCAGATGTCCGAGGCGCCCACCCTGGGGACGTTGTGGCCTTTCAGGCGGTCGTGATCGACCAGCCATTCGGGCTGGGGATAGCTGCCGACCACCGAGGTGGGCAGAAGCTCGGGAAGCGGCGCAAGATCAGGCATGGCCCGGCTAATAACACGCCGGCCAGCCTCGCGGCTGGCCGGCGGTTTCCCCTGGGGAGGGAACTCGGAAACTCAGAAGCGGCGGGTCAGATCGATGCCCCACCGCCGCGGCAAGGCCTTGAACACGAACCCGCCCGGCGAATACTCGGCATTGTAGCTGGCGTTGTTCAGGTTCTTGGCCCAGGCCACCAGGCTCCAGTCCCGGCTCTCCACCCCGACCCGAAGGTCCACGAGGCTGACAGGATTGCGCGAGATCACCGGCGGCGCGGCGTAGGTCGTTACATCCGGATCGGACTCCCAGAAATAGGTTCTGCCGATCAGGTTGTAGTCGAGTCGAACGAGGCCGGTCAGGTGGTCATTAAGTCGCGGCTTGTATTCGATCCCGACATCGAAGGTATCCTTGGAGACCAAGGGCGCCGGTTCACCGAGCCGGAAATCATATCCCGGATAGTACTTCTTCACCTTGCTGTCGGTGTAGCCGAAGCCCGCCACCAGCGAGATGTCGTCGGTCACCCGGAGTGAACCGTCCAGGTCGAAGCCCGTGTAGCGGACCAGGGGAATGTTGCCGAGGTTCTGGGTCGAGTTCGAGGCCAGGTAGACGAAGAAATAGCCGTTCTTGGACTGGTTGGTGTAGACCGAGCCGTTGAAGGTCAGCCGGCCGCCCAGCCAGCGGCTCTTGAAGCCGCCTTCCCAGGTCTCGTCGTGTTCGGCCTTGAAGATGTCGCCGACGCCCACGAAGCCCGCCGCCGCGGCCGCGGTGGCGACCCCCGTCTGGTTGAACCCGCCACTCCGGAAGCCTTTGCTGTAGCTGCCGTAGACCGTGATGTTGTCGGTGGGCGTGTACTTGAGGATGAACTGCGGCTGCCAGCCCTTGAAGGTGTGCTCCCTCGGCATGGTCGGAATGGGAATCCCGAAGGCGGTCAGGAAGGCGTCGGGCGTATCGGTGGTGTTCTTCCGGTGGTCCTGGTCGTAGCGGATGTTGGCCGACAACTCGAGTTGCCTGGTGATGTCGAGGGACGAGTCGAAATAGGCCGCCCAGGCGAAGTTGTTCTGCGAGTCGGCCAGGTAGCTGTACTGCGGGTTCGGTCCGGCGCCGGGCGCGCCGGGAAACTCCGGCGTAGGGGTGGTCGGCGCATAGAAGGTCGGCATGACGCCGTTGCCGGTGTCCCACTCGTTGCCGGTCGAGATGTAGCGGTCGGTGCCATAGAGCTCTGCGCCGGCGATCCAGCGGAACGGCTGGCTGGCGGGCGAGGTGAGGCGGAACTCCTGGGTCAGGGTCCGCACCCTCAGGAACTGGCTCTGGTTCTGATCGTAGCCGTAGAACAGGTGCAGCAGCGAAGAGTCCGCCGGCAGGAAGTCGAAGGCGTCGCCGGTGATGATCTCCTTGGTCAGGTTGTAGCCGGAGATCGAGGTCAGGGTTCCGACGCCGAGGTCGTAATCCATCTTGAGCGAGGCGTCATAGATGGCGCGGTTGTCCTTGCCGGGGTTGTTCACCTGGACCGGCAGGGAGGCATTGTTGACGTCGGGCGTCTGGAACTGGGTGTAGTTCGGGTAGGGCGGGCCTGGATTGAAGTTCAGCCCAGCGTAGTAGACGATGTTGTAGTCGAAACCCTGGGTCCACGCCCGGTCGCCTGAGAGCCGCAGATCGGCGGTGAACTTGTCGTCGGGCTTCCAGATGAACCGCAGCCGGCCGTTGAGATCCTCCCAGGGATCGGCCTTCTCGTGAAGATAGGCGTTCTCGATATAGCCGGAGGTGTCCTCGTAGGAGGCGCCGGCCACCATGCCGAGGGTGCTGGTCAAGGGGCCGGAGATCACGCCCTGGGCCTTGCCGCCCGGACCCGAGTCGTAGCCGACCGTCACGTGGCCGTCCCACATCGAGCCCGGTTGCTTGGTGTTGATGATGATGGCGCCGCCGATGGCGTTGCGGCCGTAGAGCGCGCCCTGGGGCCCTTTCAGGACCTCGATCTGATCGATGTCGAACAGTTCCTGGTTGAACTGGGCCGGCTGGGTCTCGGGCACGCCGTCCACGATCACCGCCACCGAAGGTTCGGAGTTGCGGGCCTGGGAAATGCCGCGCACCACCACGAAGGCGGTGCCGACGTTCTGGGTCTCCACCAGCGTGACGTTCGGGGTCGCCTCGATGAAGTCGCGAGGCATTTCGATGCCCTTTTCGCGGATGGTCTGGGCGGTGAAGGCGGTGACCTGGACGGGGGCCTTCTCCAGCGCCTCGGAGCGCGCCCGCGCCGTGACGATCACTTCGCCGACCTGCGAGGCCGAGGCCGGATTGGCTGCAGGAGCGGACCCGCCGCTGGCCTGGGCGTGGGCGATCCCTGAGCTCGCCAGGGCGGCGGCGCCCGCCGCAGAACACAGAACAGCGCGCAAGGTCGATGTCGATGCACTCATGGCTTGTCCCCTCCGGATTATGCCGGAAATGATTAGCCTTCGACCGGTCCGGGACTAGGTAAGCAGTTCAACCCTGACTGGCGATCATAGCTCCGCTGAAGCTATCGGCGCTGGTGAGGGTAACGAAGCTACCCCTCTGATGCGAAGGCCGAAGTCTTGTCCGCGGGCGGAGCCGGCCTTATTCGATAGGGGAACCTCAACCACATTGGAGGGAAGCCCGATGGGCGCCCAGGCAAGTCTTCCAAGCCGTCTGCACCATACCGCCTACGTTTCCAAGGACCTGGAGGCGACCCGCAGGTTCTATGAGGACGTCATCGGCCTGCCGCTGATCGCCACATGGTGCGAGTCCGACGAGCTGTTCGGCAAGGAGCGCACCTACTGCCATTGTTTCTTCGGCCTGGGCGATGGTGGAGCGCTGGCCTTCTTCCAGTTCGCCGACCCCGAAGACCAGGCGGAATTCGGTCCCAAGATGCCGGAGAGCCCGTTTCACCACATCGCCCTGAACGTCGACGCCGAGACCCAGAAGGGAATCGAACAGCGGATCGAGGCGGCGGGCCTCAAGGCGCCCCAGACCTATGTGCTCGAGCACGGCTACTGCCGGTCGGTCTATGTGTCGGATCCCAACGGCATGATCGTGGAGTTCACCCACGACGCCTCCAACGCCGACGAGATCAACAGCACCCGGAGGGCCGACGCCCACGCCGAGCTGAAGCGCTGGCTGGCGGGCGACCACACGTCCAACAACACCTATCGCTGACCTCGTCGCCGACGGGGGCGGTAATCAGGGGGGAACCATGAGGAAACTGATCAGGGGCGCGCTGGCCTTGGCCGGCGTGGCCATGGCGGCTGGACCAGCCGCGGCGGACACCTGGAGCGCCGCCTATTCCGGGACCATCGTCGCCACTTACGCCGATGGCCATTCGGTCAAGGTGTTCACCAATCCCGACCACAGCTTCACCATCACCCCCGCTGCTGGCGCCTCGCTGCACGGGACTTGGCAGGACGCTGGCGGCCAGACCTGCTTCGCCATCACCGATCCGCCGGCCGCGGCGGGCGGGGCGCCCACCTGCATCGCCGACAAGGACTACAAAGTGGGCGATGGCTTCGACGGCAAGGATGGCACGGGCGCGTTCCACGCGGTGATCAACGCCGGCCGCTGAGGCACCAAGGCGCCGCCACTCGAAATCAAGGCAAGAAAAAGGGCGGGCCGCTTGCGCGACCCGCCCAAATTCTTTCGACCTTGGTCTTTGGATTACCAGGACTTCTTCAGGGTGACCGAGAACGTGCGAGGCAGGCCCGGAACGCCCGTTTGCGCGCCCAGCGACTGGGTAATGTCGCTCAGGCTGAGGAAGTAGTACTTGTCGAACACGTTCTGGGCCTCAACCCAGATGCGCCAGCCACCGTTGGGGCTCGCGTAGGTGAGCCGCGCGTTGGCGAGGAACAGGCCGGGCTGGCGGCTCCACGAGCTGTTGTTCGTGGCGTTGAAGATCGCCGAGCGATAATTGCCCTCGATCCGCGGAGTCAGAATGCCCCAGCCCATGTCGAAGTCGTACTGGGCGCCGAAGCTGTAGGTCCAGTCGGGCGTGTAGGGGAAGGTCTCGTTGCCGGTCAGGCCGGCCGGCGCCACCGAGGCCTTGTTATACATCACGTGGATGTAGCTGAGCGAGCCATCGATCAGGGCCCCGGGGACAGGACGGATGGTCGTCTCAAGTTCGAAGCCGTCCACCTTGGCCTTGCCGACGTTGGTCGGGGCAAGACACGGCGACGACGGGCACGCCGACAGAGCGAAGATGATGTTGTTGAAGTCGTTGTAGAAGACCGCGCCGTTCAGCCGCATTCTGTGGTCGAACCAATCGGTCTTCAGGCCGCCTTCGAAGGTGGTCAGCGTCTCTGGATTGAACGAGGTGACCTGGTTGCACGGCGGTGACGGGATCACGTGGCCCTGCGCATCGTACTGGTACGGACCGCATGGTCCGGTAGCCGGGCCATAGAACGGACGCGGATTGATGCCGCCGCCCATATAGCCGGTCGAGATCGAGGCGTAGGCCAGGACCTGGTCCGAGAAGCGGTAGTCGGTGACGGCGCGGTAATCCAGCCGCGAGCCGCTGTACTTGCCCTCCAGGTTGTAGAGGCCGTTCAGCAGGCAGTTTGGCGCGTTGCCGATGCCGGTCGGGCCGGCGGTCGGCGCGCCCAGGAAGAACGCGCATACCGGCGGTATCGAACCGTCGGGGTCACGCCGGAAGTAGGTGTAGATCTTCTCGTCCCACGAACCGCGCAGGCCGCCCGAAATGGTCCACCTGCTGGTCGGATGGATGCTCACGTCGGCGTACAACGCCTTGGAGATCGATGGCGTGGTGTCCGGCCCGTGCAGGAAATCGATGCCCGCGTAGTTCAGGTCGACCCGCGCAGTATAGTCGCCGTACTGGTTCATGTAGAACCCGCCGACGGTGTATTCCAGCCAGTGGTCGCCGAAGTCGCCGTTGAAGCGCAACTCCTGGCTCCAGGCGTGGAATCTCTCCGTGTTGTCGAGCTGGGCGAGGGGCACCGGCGAGGCGTCCTGATCCTGCCCCCACTTGCTCACGTATGCGCGGTAGGAGCCGATGTAGTAGGCCTGCAGGTGATCGGTGATGTCGTACTTGATGTTCCCCTGGACGCCCCAACTGTTGAGGTCCTGGTTCTGCAGCGCCGAATAGGGCTTGTAGGGCGCCTGCGAGGTCGGCGCCGTTCCGTCCTGGAAGTTGGCGTAGCTGATGTAGCGCCGATCACCGTTGTAGACGCTGGAGCTCAGGGTGTCGCAGCTGTAGGGACCCGCCGGCACGAACCGGCAGTCGAACGGAACCGCTTGCCCGTTCTTGCCCACGAGCCAAGGAGGTTGGCCCGGTCCGGCGCCCACCGCGGGGAACGCGTTGGCGTCGCCAGGCGACATCGACGGAATGAACTGAGGGTGGGTCGCGCTCTGCGGCAGGCCCGCGGCCAGCAGGACCGTCGGCTGCGGTTCGTCACGCTCACGGTCGTAGTCGCCCGAGACGTTGACCTCGAGCTTCTCGGTCGGGGTCCAGCGCAAAGCGATGCGCCCCGCGGATACCTCCTGGCCGCCTTCGGTTCCGTCCACAGTCTTGGCGCCCCGATTCTGGTTCGCCGCCACGTTGTCGTTGGGATGGGTATAGCCATAGTCCAGCACGTCGACGTAGCCGTCACGGGACTTGGTCACGCCCGAGATGCGCAAGGACAGCTGGTCGTTGATCTTGATGTCCGCCATGCCGCGGACGTCGAGGCGGTTGAACGACCCATAGGTCGTCTCGAGGTAGCCCGAGTTGTCGCCGCGCGGCTTGGCGCTGTAGAGCTTGATCGCGCCGCCGATCGAGTTCTTGCCGGCCAGGGTGCCTTGCGGGCCCCGCAGGATCTCGACGCGGTCCAGGTCCATCAGGTCGAGCAGCGAGCTCGACAGCGTGGGGATGTACACGTCGTCGACATAGATGCCGACGCCCGGCTCCAACGCGTAGTCGAAGTCGGTCTGGCCGACGCCGCGGATGTAGGCGATCAGGCCCGCGCCGCCGTTCTGCGGCTGCGGTGTCAGGGTGACGTTCGGGGCATTGGCCGCGACCTGCGAGATGTCGGTCTGGCCGCGCTGCTCGAGCATCTTGGCGTTCACCGCGGTGATCGCGATCGGCGTGTTCTGCAGGCTCTGCTCGCGGAACTGGGCCGTAACCACCACTTCGCCGACGGTGTTGCTCTTGTCGCTGGCCGCGGGGGCCGCCGCCGGAGCGTTCTGGGCGTATGCCGCGGAGCCGAATACGGCCACCATCGCCAAAGCCATAGGCGCGACCGTGCGCAACAGCCGCTTGCGCGAAAATGCGCGATAATCGTTCATAGTTCCTCCCCTTCATTTTCGCCCCGCCGTCTTGGGCGAGGAGCGGACGTTCGACCGCCGCTTTGCGTGCGTGTCGGAAATGGGGCGGAACAACGCTCAGCTAGTCACGTAGATTGCGCTTGGGAAACACGCCACCCGCCCCGAATCCAAGCCGCGCTACAGTCCAGGCACGGTAGCGGATTAGCCAGACAACCAGTTCTGATGGTATATCAACTACTAGTATCAGACTAAAGCGGGTCGGCTTTGACGATGTCAACTATACTGGTGGACGGCCACTGCGGCGACGAAAAGGCCAAAATGTAACCGAGGCGAAATGG
>Ga0265338_10010507_pt1 | contig 10840 bp, 9 predicted proteins | sample 42126metaG_FD_193579 | JGI IMG/M metagenome (GOLD analysis project Ga0265338, IMG submission 193579) | Rhizosphere microbial communities from Carex aquatilis grown in University of Washington, Seatle, WA, United States - 4-21-26 metaG | ecosystem: Host-associated > Plants > Roots > Rhizosphere >... | reverse complement strand
GGCTCATGTCGCGGTACATGGACATGAACGGATCGCCCGCCCAGCGGCGCTCCATCAGATCGCCCAAACGGAATGGAGTCAGGTCGCTCCTCGACATCATCGTCTCCTTGGATGTCTTGACCGCCCCCCGTCCCCGCTGGGACAAACAATAGAGACCCCGCCATAGCGGCGCACATCAACTAAAGTTATTCTGATGATACGGAACAGGCTTCGAGCCGGAGGCGTTGGATTCTACTGTGCTGAAGATAAACGGCGAAGCTTATTCTTCCGTATGCTGAAATAACCCGGGTCGGCGCGTTCGGCTGCGGCGGCTGCGGAGATCGCCGATCAACAGGACGGAGAGACGGACATGGACATCGGCTTCCTTGGCCTGGGCGCCATGGGCTCGGGCATGGCGCTGCGGCTGGTGCGGGCGGGCCATCGGGTCCTGGTCTGGAACCGCTCGGCCGAGCCGGCCGAAGCACTGGCCCGCCAAGGCGCCTCGCGGGCGAGCGATCCCGCCGAAGCGTTCGGCGCGGAGGTCGCGATCACCATGCTGGCCAATGACGAGGCGATGCGCGACGTGGTGCTGCGCCAGGGCCTGCCGGCGGCGCGGCCGGGCGGTCTGCACCTGATGATGTCCACCATCACCGTGAAGCTCTGCCGGGAGCTCGAGGACGCCCATGCCGAGGCCGGCGTGGACCTGGTCGCCGCGCCCGTGCTGGGAAGGCCTGACGTCGCCGCGGCCGGCGAACTCAATATCATGGCGGCGGGCGAGGAGGCTGCGATCCAGCGCGCCCAACCCCTGCTGGAAGCCCTGGGCCGGAAGACCTGGCGCGTTGGCGGGCGGCCGCATCAGGCCAGCCTGGTCAAGCTGGCGGTGAACTTCAGCCTCGCGGCGGCGATCGAGGCGATGTCCGAGGCCTTCGCCCTGGCCGAGGCCCACGGCCTGGACCCGCACCTGCTGCACGAGCTGATGAGCAGCACCCTCTTCGCCCCGCCGGTCTACAAGGGCTATGGCCAGGCCATCGCCGATCGGACCTTCGAGCCGGCCGGATTCAAGCTGCCCCTGGGACTGAAGGACGTGCGCTCGGCCATGGAGGCCGGCGAGGCGGTGGGCGCGCCCATGCCCTTCGCCAGCGTCATGCGCGACAACTTCCTGGACGCCATCGCTCACGGCGATTCCGAGAAGGACTGGTCGGCCATCTCGCAGGTCGCGCGCCGGAGGGCCGGGCTGGTGTAAGACTGCCGCTTCGATCGAGTCTGCGGGGGCGTCGATGGACGAGGTCTGGTGGAAGCGGGGCGTCATCTACCAGGTCTATCCGCGCTCCTTCCAGGATTCCGACGGCGACGGGGTCGGGGACCTCGAGGGGATCCGCAGCCGTCTCGGGCATTTCCAGGACCTGGGCGTGGACGGGGTCTGGATCTCGCCGATCTTCCGCTCGCCCATGGCGGACTTCGGGTACGACATCTCCGACTACACGGCGATCGACCCGCTGTTCGGAACCCTGCAGGACTTCGACGCCCTGGTCGCCGACGCCCACGCCCGGGGGCTGAAGCTGATCCTGGACCTGGTGCCCAACCACACCTCCGACCAGCACCCCTGGTTCCTGGAGAGCCGCTCGTCCCGCCATAATCCCAAGCGCGACTGGTACCTCTGGCGCGACGGCAAGCCGGACGGTTCGCCGCCCAACAACTGGCTCGGGAACTTTGGCGGCTCGGGGTGGCAGTGGGACGCGCTGACTGGCCAGTTCTATTACCACGCCTACCTGCCCGAGCAGCCCGACCTCAACTGGCGCAACCCCGAGGTCCGCCAGGCCATGTACGAGGTGATGCGCTTCTGGCTGGACCGGGGCGTGGACGGATTTCGGGTGGATGTGCTCTGGCACCTGATCAAGGACGATCAGTTCCGCGACGACCCGCCCAATCCCGACTGGCGGCCGGGCATGGCCCAGATCGAGCGCCAGCTCGAGGTCTATTCCGCCGACCGGCCCGAGGCGCACGATATCGCCCGAGAGATGCGCCAAGTGATCGACGCCTATCCCGACCGGGTGCTGATCGGGGAGATCTATCTGCCGGTCGACCGGCTGGTCACCTATTACGGCCCGCACCTGGACGGCGCGAACCTGCCGTTCAATTTCCAGCTCCTGCAGGCGAAGTGGACGCCCGAGGCGCTGGGCAAGATCGTCCGCGACTACGAGGCGCTGCTGCCGCCGGGGGCCTGGCCCAACTGGGTGCTGAGCAACCATGACCGTCACCGCATCGCGAGCCGGGTGGGCCCGGCCCAGGCCCGCAACGCCGCCATGCTGCTGCTGACCCTGCGCGGCACGCCCACCATCTACTATGGCGACGAACTGGGCCTGGAGCAGGTTCCGATCCCCCCCGACCGGGTGCAGGACCCCTGGGAGAAGAACGAGCCGGGCCTCGGACTCGGCCGCGATCCCTGCCGCACGCCCATGCCCTGGGACGCCAGCCCCAACGCCGGCTTCACCACCGGCCGGCCGTGGCTGCCGCTGAACAGCGACTGGATAACGCGCAACGTGGCCGCCCAGGACGCGGATCCGGCGTCCATCCTGGGCCTCTACCGCGATCTCCTGGCGCTGCGGCGGTCTAGCCCAGCCCTGAGCCTGGGCGACTACGTCGAGGTGCGGGCCACGGGCGGGGTCCTGGCCTACGAGCGGCGCGCCGGCGCCGAGCGGGTGCTGGTGGCCCTGAACCTGACGTCGGCGCCCCGGGATCTGGAGCTGCCGCCCGGCGTCGGCTGGCGCGTTCTGGTTCCCGCCGCCGGCGACGTCGGACCGACGGACCGTGGCGGGCTTCGGCTCGGGCCCGACGAAGGCGTCCTGCTGCAGGCGACTTGAGGCGCCGGCTTTCGGAACCTCGCGCTCCAGCGCCGGTTTAACGACTGTCTTCGGCCGCGCCTGGGCGACGTCGCCGACGATTCTCCATGAGCGGGGCTGGCTGCCAGGATATGCGCGCAATCACCGTCTGCCCCGGCCAGGCCCAGTCCGTGCGGCTGGAGGAGCGTCCGGAACCGGAGGTTCCCCAAGGCCAGGCCCTGGTCCAGGCCCTGGCGCTGGGTGTCTGCGGCACGGACATCGAAATCATCTCCGGCGACTACGGCTGGGCCCCCGAGGGCGAGACTCGGCTGATCCTCGGACACGAGTCCCTCGGGCGGGTGATCCACGCGCCGGGCGGATCGGACCTGCGGGAAGGCGACCTGGTGGTGGGCATCGTGCGCCGCCCCGACCCGGTCCCGTGCCCCGCCTGCGCCGGCGGCGAGTGGGACATGTGCCGCAACGGCCTCTACACCGAGCGCGGCATCAAGCAGGTGGACGGATATGGCGCCGAGCGCTGGACGCTGGAGCCGGCATTCGCGGTGAAGATCGATCCTGGACTTGGGATCCTGGGCGTCCTCCTGGAGCCCACCAGCGTGGTGGCCAAGGCCTGGGACCACACCCTGCGGATCGGCGCGCGCAGCCGCACCTGGAAGCCGAAGACCGCGCTGATCACCGGCGCCGGGCCCGTCGGGCTGCTGGCGGCCCTGATCGGCCGGCAGAAGGGGATCGAGGTCCATGTGCTCGATCAGGTGACCTCGGGGCCCAAGCCCCAGCTGGTGGCGGATCTGGGGGCGACCTACCACTCCGAGGGCCCACAGCTCATCGACAAGCTGAAGCCGGACGTGATCCTGGAATGCACCGGCGCCGACGCCCTGGTCATGGCCGCGATCATGGCCGGCGCCCGCGACAGCATCGTCTGCCTGGCCGGAGTGTCGAGCGGCGGCCGCAAGGTCGCCTTCGACGTCGGCGGCTTCAATCGCTCGGCCGTGCTCGGCAACGACGTTGTGTTCGGCAGCGTCAACGCCAACAAGGCGCACTACCAGGCCGCCGCGGAGGCCCTGGCGGGAGCGGACCGGGCCTGGCTGACCCGCCTGATCTCCCGTCGCGTGCCGCTGGACCGCTGGCAGGAGGCCTTCGCCCGGCAGCCGGACGACGTGAAGGTGATTGTCGAATTCGGCGCTGGGGAGCCCGCCTGATGCCGGCCCGGATCGAGGACTACGCCCTGATCGGCGACTGCGAGACCGCCGCCCTGGTGGCGATCGACGGCTCGATCGACTGGCTGTGCTGGCCGAGGTTCGATTCCGACGCCTGTTTCGCGGCGCTGCTGGGCGATGAATCCCACGGACGCTGGAAGATCGCCCCGGCCGATCCCAAGACCGTGATCTCGCGCCGCTACCTGCCCGACACCCTGGTGCTGGAGACCACCTTCGAGACCTCCGATGGCGGCGTGGTCAGGATGCTGGATTTCATGCCGCCCCGCGGCAAGGCCTCGGACGTCGTGCGCCTGGTCAGGGGCCTGGTCGGCGAGACCCGGATGCAGATGGAGCTGATCCTGCGCTTCGGCTACGGCGCCACCGTCCCCTGGGTCACCCGGCTGCACGGCGACGTGCTGCGCGCGATCGCGGGGCCCGACATGGTGGTGCTGCGCACCAGCGCCGAGATCCGCGGCGATGACATGACCACGGTGGCGGAGTTCACCGTCCGCGAAGGCCAGACCATGCCCTTCGTGCTGACCTACGGTCCCTCGAACGAGCCGTCGCCGGAGGAGATCGATCCAGAGCAGGCGCTGGAGGACACCAAGGTCTTCTGGACCGAGTGGGCCGGCGCGACCAACGTCGATGGGCCTTACGCAGAGGCGATCAAGCGCTCGCTGCTGACCCTGAAGGCCCTGACCTACGCTCCCACCGGCGGGCTGATCGCGGCGCCCACCACCTCGCTGCCCGAGCAGTTCGGCGGCCCGCGCAACTGGGACTACCGCTACTGCTGGATCCGCGACGCCACCCTGACCCTGCTGGCCTTCATCAACGCCGGGCGGCTGGAAGAGGCGCGGGCCTGGGCCGACTGGCTGCACCGCGCCGCCGCTGGCGACCCGGAAGACATGCGCATCATGTACGGCATCGCCGGCGAACGGCGGCTGCTGGAATGGGAAGCGGACTGGCTCCCGGGCTACGAGGGATCAAGGCCCGTGCGCATCGGCAACGCGGCCCACGAGCAGTTCCAGCTCGACGTCTATGGCGAGCTGATGGACGTCTTCCACCAGGGCCGCAAGGCGACCGGCCGCACCAACAAGGAACGCTGGCCGCTGCAACTGGCGGTGGCCAATCATGTGGCCAAGGTCTGGGACCAGCCCGACGAGGGCATCTGGGAGGTCCGGGCCGGGCGACAGCATTTCACCTATTCCAAGGCGATGGCCTGGGTCGTGATGGACCGCGCCATCCGCTGCTGTGAGGATAACGGCAACGAGGGGCCGGTCGACGATTGGCGGGCCCTGCGCGACCAGATCCGGGCGGACGTCATGGCCAAGGGCGTGGACCCGGCGCGGGGCGTGTTCAAGCGGTCCTATGAAGACGCCAACCTGGACGCCAGTCTGCTCTTGCTGGCCGAGGTGGGCTTCGTGGCGGCCGACGATCCGGTCTTCGTGGCGACGGTGCAGGCCATCGAGCACGATCTGATGACTCCCGAAGGGCTGGTCATGCGCTACGACACCCGCAAGGTCGCGGACGGCCTGCCGGGCGGGGAAGGCGCCTTCCTGCCGTGCAGCTTCTGGCTGGCCAACGCCTATGTGCTGCTGGGCCGTGTCGACGACGCCACCAGGCTGTTCGAAAGGTTGCTGACGCTGCGCAACGACCTGGGCCTGATGTCCGAGGAATATGATCTCGAGGCCGGCCGCATGGCCGGCAACTTCCCCCAGGCCTTCTCGCACGTGGCCCTGGTCTCGACCGCCATGAACCTGACCCACAGGCTGAAACCGAGCGCCCAGCGCGCCGATCCGGACGGCCATCTCCTGGCGGAGGACTCCCGGGTCGCCGAGCGGATCTAGAGTGGGTTGCGATCTGACGGGATCACATCGCAACCCACTCTAGATGTCTGTATTCACGCGCGTTTTGTTCCGAAAACCGGTTCCCACCTTTCGCAACGCACTCTAGGATCCGAGCACGTCCGGCGGCAGCCCGAGCGCCGCGCGGCCGCGGGCGGTGGGCAGGATCGGCTGGTTCTGGATGTGCAGCCGGTACATCTCGATGTCGCGGAAATAGCGCTGCAGCTGGTTGTCGCGCCGCCCGGCGGACGCGCCCGCGGCATGGAACAGCCCCTCCACGCACCGGCACGCCATCTGGCAGGCCTCCCGGGCCAGGCCCCAGACCTCGAAGGTCTGGGCCGGAGTGATCGGCTGGCTGTCGCGCACCGCCCGGCGGCATTGCTCCTGATAGAGCTCGATGGCCGAAAGCGTCAGGGCGCGGGCCGACTGCGCCAGTCCGAGCGACAGGCCCCAGAGGTTCTGAACGAAGGGATCGTGGATACGCTTGACGCCCGGCTGGCCCAACATGTCGCGCTCGCGGATCAAGGTCTCGAACGCGTCCAGCGCCGCCTGCGCGGTCCCCGAGAGGATCGCTCCGAACTCGCAGTGGAACCAGCCCACCGCCACGCCGAGATAGAGGGGATTGCCGTGGAGCGCCGTGCCCGGCGTGCCGCCGGTGGAGGCGTGCGACAGCATCATCTCCTGGCCGACGATCAGGTGATGCGGGACGAAGGCGTTCTCCAGGCGCACGCTGTTGGAGCCGGACGCGCGCATGCCCATGAAGCGATCCTCGCCCCAGTCGGGCAGGATCTCGACCTCGCTACGCGGCACAATGAAGAACACCGGCCGGGGCGGCCCGTTCTCGGCGAAGATCAGGCTGCCGCCGATGAAGTGGGTGGAGATCGGGATGCCCGAGGCGAAGGGCCAGACGCCCGAGACCAGGTAGCCGCCCTCGGCCGGCGTCATGGTCCCGCACGGGCCGACCACGTGGGCGGCGCGGAAGTCGCCGTCGGCGCCGAACAGCTCGCGCTGGGCCTGCTCGGGCCAGTGGCTGGCCATGAAGTAGGCGTGCGAGCCCGCCAGGGTGAAGCACCAGGCCGCCGCCGGATGTCCGCGGGCGATCTCCATCACCACTTCCAGGAACACCCGGGGCTCCAGCTCGAAACCGCCGAACATCCTGGGCGTCATGATCTTGTAGAAGCCCGCCTCGGCGAAGGCGGCGTGCATCTCGTCGGAGACGCGCCCGAGCTTGTCGGACGACGCCTGCTGCTCGCGCAGGCGCGGCCTTAGCGCCCGCGCGGCCTCGACCAGCTGATCCCGCAGCATCATCTCCGGCGGCCGCGCCGCATCGGTACCCTCAGCCAAGGCCGCACCCTCCAACTCGGTCCGCCACGCGGATCTTGGCAGGCACATTGCCGCCGTGGCGCGGCGGCTTCAATGCGTGGCTAATGCAGCCGCGGCGTCTTCAGGAACCGCCGCCGGTCCCGGGTGGTGATCACCATGTCGAAGACGTCGCCTTCGCGGTTCAGCTTCAGGGCCACGTCGGATCCGGCCGGGCCCGAGGCCCACAGGCAGCGGTAGAAGTCCGCCAGGCTGGCAACCTCGACCCCGGCCACGGCCAGCAGGATGTCGCCCTCATTCAGGCCCGCGCGCCGGGCCGGTCCGTCGGGAGAGGTGCCCACGATCATCACCTTGTCGTCGACCTCCTGGGCGATGACGCCCAGCCAGGGCCGCGCCGGCAGGTCGTGCCCGCCGGCCGCCAGAGGCTCCAGGATCGGCGGCAGCAGCTAGATAGGCACCATCATGTTGAGCGGCATCACCTTGCCGGTCGAGGTCTGGTGTTGCAGGTGCAACGAGCCGATGCCCAGCAGCTTCCCCGAGGGCCCGATCAGGGCGGCCCCGCTCCAAAGGGGGTGGGCGGGGGCGGTGAAGATGGCGTCGTCCAGCAGATATTCCCAGTAGCCGGCGAATTCCTGGCGCGCGACGACGCGGCCGGCCACCGAACGCTCGCGCCCACCGGCGCCGGCGATGATCACCTTCTCGCCCAGGGGGGCGTGGCCGCCCTCGGCCAGGGGCAGCACGGGCGCGGCCAGGGGTTCCAGCGCCTGCACCAGGCCGAAGCCGGTGGCCTGGTCGAAGCCCAGCACATGGCCCGGCACCTCCTGGCCCTCGCCGGTGGTCAGCATCACGTCCTCGGCCTCGGTGATCAGATAGCCGATGGTCAGCACCACCCCGTCCTCGCGGATCAGGACGCCGTTGCCCACCCGCTCGGTGCCCAGGGCCGCGGCGGTGAAGGCGTCGGCCGGCACATTGGCGTGCAGCGCGACCACGGAGGACAGCGCCCAGTCCAGGTCGAAGGCGTAGTCTTGCGGCTGAGGCTGGGCCTCGTCCGGCACGCTCCAATCCTCGAACCATTCTTCCACGGGCAGGCCTTCAACTGTGTCGGGGGATCAGGACGCGAGTCCCCGCTGGCCGCTAGATGTAGGTCGCCAAAGTCGATTGCTCCAGTGCGGCGCTGCTCAGACCTCGACCACGATCTTGCCGACCTGCCGGTTGGACTCCAGGTAGCGGTGGGCCTCGGCGATGTCGTCCAGCTTGAACACCCGGTCGACCACCGGCTTCAGCCGGCCCTCTTTCAGGCCCTGGCGGATCAGGCCCTCGCCGCGGGCGAAGCGCTCGGGATGGTTCCAGATGGTCGAGGCCACCCAGCCGCGAATGCTCAGGTTCTTGAAGGCGGCCGGCCAGTGCGGATAGGGCGTCGGCTGGCCCGACAGCCCGCCATAGATGAACAGGATCCCGTCGACCGACAGGGCCTGGGCCAGGGTGTCGACATAGGGCCCGCCCACCGGATCGAAGGCGATGCGCGCGCCCTTGCCCCCGGTGATCCGCTGGATCTCCTCCACCAGATCCTGCTCCTCGGTGGCCACCACATGGGCCGCGCCCTGGGCCTTGAGGGCGGCGTCCTTGCCGCTGCGGCGGGTGAGCGCGACCGGCGTGGCGCCGGACCAGTTGCAGAGCTGGATGGCGGCCAGGCCCACGCTGGAGGAGGCGGCCGGGATCATCACGAAATCGCCCATGCCGGCCTTGCCGTACTCGGTGACGGCCATGGCGGTGAAGTACTGCATCCAGATGGCGGCGGACTCGACCTGCGACAGGCCTTCCGGCGCCGGCAGCAAGGCGCGGGCGGGCACGATCGCCGCCTCGGCGTAGACGCCATACTTGCCTTGCTGGAACATCGGCAGCACCGACACCCGCTGGCCCACCGAGACGTTCGAGACGCCCTCGCCCAGAGCCTCGACCACGCCCGAGGCCTCGTAGCCGATCCGCGTCGGATAGCCGGGCGGCTGGATGTACTTGCCTTCGCGGAACATGGCCTCGGCTCGGTTCAGGCCGATGGCGTCGATCTTCACCCGGGCCTCGCCGGGCCCCGGATCGCCCACCGCCAGGTCCTCGATCTGAAGCGCCTCGGGACCGCCGGGCGTATGCACCCGCACCACCTTCACCATCGCGTCCTCCGCCTGTGCTGTTTGGCCGAGACCGCTACTCCCGCCGGGCGATCCGGGCCAGTCCCGCCATGGCGAAGCCGTAGAAGTGCTCGACCAGCGCCTCCTCGTCCATGGCCGGAAGGTCCAGCGACGGATGCAGGCCGTGGATGAACTTGCGGTCGGCGATCAGCAGCAGCTGCAGCGGCGCCACGATCGAGATGCAGGCCAGGGCGACCTCGGGATCGTCTTCGGGGCGGTCGATGATCTGGCCCACCAGCGACCTCAGGATACGCACCCGCGGCCGCACCGCCGAAACCAGCAGCGCCAGGCCCACCGGCGACGGGGTGGCCACCTCGCGGCCAAGCAGCCTGAGCGCCCATCCCGACTTGCGCTGGCGGACGGCGCCCACCACCAGGCGGATCAGCGCCCGAAGCTTCTCTTCCGGCGGACCGGGGCGGGCGGCGATCTCGGCGAAGGCTTCCGACGTCACCAGCCGGTCGCGCGCAGCGGTCAGCACCGCGGCGCAGAGGCCCTCCAGGCTGCCGAAGTGATAGTTGACCCCGGCCGCGTTCACCCCCGCGCGCTCGGCGATCTGCTTGCCGGTGGCGCCTTCGAAGCCCTGTTCGGAGAAGACCTCGCCGGCGGCCTCCAGCAGGCGCGCGCGGGCGTTCTGCCGCTCCGCCTCGCTGGACTTCCGATCCTTGAGCATGGGGTTCCTGGTCGCCTCGCCGACCAGCCTAGGCCGACGGAGGGAATCTTCAATCAAAATTCAAATTTGAATTTGACCTGGATCAAAGGCTGGCCCAGGCTGGCGGGCCAGGGGATGAGCCATGAACAAGCGGATCGTGCGGATCGCCTTGCTGGCGGTGCTGGTGCTCGCGGCGGCTTATGGGGTCTGGTGGTGGATGCATGGGCGCGGCGCGCGTGACGCCCTGACCCTCTACGGCAATGTCGACCTCCGCCAGGTCGATCTGGCCTTCAACGACAGCGAACGCGTCACCGAGGTCCTGGCCAAGGAGGGCGACCGGATCTCCAAGGGCCAGGTGCTGGCCCGGCTGGACACCGGCCGGCTGCAGCCCCAGCTCGATCAGGCCGAGGCCCTGGCCGCGGCCCAGTCCAGCGCGGTCGACCGCCTGCGCCATGGCAACCGGCCCCAGGAGATCGCCCAGGCCCGGGCCAACCTCGCCCAGGCCCAGGCCGACGCCGCGGACGCCGAGGCCAAGCGCGGCCGCGTGCAGGACCTCTGGGACCGTTCCCAGGGCAAGGCGATGAGCCGCCAGGACCTCGACGACGCCACCAACGCGGCCAAGGCCGCCGACGCCAAGGTCCAGGCCCAGCAGAAGGCGCTGGAGCTCCAGGTGCTGGGTCCGCGCAAGGAGGACATCTCCCAGGCCGAGGCCCAGCTTCGGGCCGACCAGGCCCAGATCGCGCTCCTCAAGCGCGAAGTCGCCGACGCCCAGTTGGTCGCGCCGTCGAACGGGGTGGTCCGCTCGCGGGTGCTGGAGCCCGGCGATATGGCC
>Ga0265338_10010506_pt1 | contig 10840 bp, 9 predicted proteins | sample 42126metaG_FD_193579 | JGI IMG/M metagenome (GOLD analysis project Ga0265338, IMG submission 193579) | Rhizosphere microbial communities from Carex aquatilis grown in University of Washington, Seatle, WA, United States - 4-21-26 metaG | ecosystem: Host-associated > Plants > Roots > Rhizosphere >... | reverse complement strand
CCGGCAAGGGCATGAGCGAGGAATTGCAGCGGCGGGCGTTCACGGCGGTTTTGAGCACGACGAAAGCCAAGGGCACCGGACTTGGCCTGGCCATCGTCGGCCGTATCATTGAAACGCATCGTGGCAGCGTTCGCATCAAATCCCGGATCGGTCGCGGAACAAGCATTCGCGTGCTGTTGCCCGTAAAGTAACCTGTCGCAACCTTCGCACGGGGCTTCAAAAATTTCACACCCTCGTGATTTTGTGCCTTTGTGGTGAAAATCCGTTGTGGTATTTTCTTGCCCTGATTCCTCGTCGCGTTTATCCGACGAGGTTTCCGAATTTGAAATTTATGAATTACTCAAAACAGGAATGGTGGGAACGGTTTCAAAAATATTACACCGAGTTTCCCGCGCTCGGCCTGGCCGTGGATTTGAGCCGGATGAACGTGGACGACGCATTTTTCGCCAAAATGGAACCGCGAATGCAGAAGGCGTTTGCCGACATGGGCGCGCTGGAAGCTGGTGCCATTGCCAATCCTGATGAAAATCGCATGGTGGGCCATTATTGGTTGCGGAACCCCCCACTTGCGCCAACGCCGGAAATCCGGCGCGAAATCGAAGAAACGGTTGCCCAGATCAAGGACTTTGCCGCAAAGATCCATGCTGGCGCAATCCGTGGTGCTGGGGGAATATTCAAAAACTACCTTTTGATCGGGATCGGCGGGTCGGCATTGGGACCGCAATTTGTCGCACACGCCTTGGGTAATCCCAAAACCGACAGGCTGAAACCGTTCTTTTTCGACAACACGGATCCGGACGGCATGGACCGCATTCTGGCAACCATGGGCACGGATTTGAATCGAACACTCTGCATAATTATTTCCAAATCTGGCGGCACAAAAGAGACACGCAACGGAATGCTGGTTGCCGAAGATGCTTTTAAGCACGCCGGGCTTGATTTTGGCCGGCACGCCGTTGCCATTACCACAAAAGGAAGCGAACTCGACAAGCGCGCGATCACGAATAAATGGATCACCCGTTTCCCAATGTGGGATTGGGTAGGTGGCAGAACGAGCGTGCTTTCGGCAGTGGGACTGCTTCCAGCGGCTCTGCAAGGAATTGACACAACAAATTTATTATCAGGCGCTTGCGAATGCGATAAAGCGACTAGAACAACAAACGTTATAGCAAATCCAGCTTCATTGCTTTCATTAGTATGGTATGTGTCCGGTAACGGTAAAGGAACTAAAAACATGGTTATTTTGCCTTATAAGGACCGATTAGAGCTGTTTTCAAAGTATCTTCAACAATTGGTTATGGAATCACTCGGAAAGGAGCATGACTTGGCTCGAAAGATCGTTAACCAAGGAATTGTTGTTCTGGGAAATAAGGGCGCGACGGACCAGCACTCTTACATCCAACAATTAAGAGACGGGCTGAATAACTTCTTTGTCACCTTCATTGAAGTCTTAAAAGACGGAGACGGCCAAACCTTGATGGTTGAATCCGGGGTTAGCAGTGGAGATTACTTGCATGGATTCTATTTGGGAACCCGGCAGGCATTGGCCGAAAAAGACCGGGAATCGATTACAATTACTGTAAATGAAGTGTCGCCGTTTACCGTCGGAATCTTGATCGCCCTGTTCGAGCGGGCTGTGGGATTTTACGCCTCTCTCATCAACATTAATGCCTATCACCAACCAGGAGTGGAAGCCGGCAAGAAAGCCGCCAGCAAGGTTATTCAAACCCAACTCCAAATCTTGGAATTCCTTTCCAAAGAGTCAGGCAAGGCCTTTACGGTAGGAGAAATTGCCAACGGCATAGAGACGGGAGAAGAAGTTGAACACATCTTTAAAATCTGCGAGCATTTGTCTGAAAACCAAGCACTAAAAACACGCAAGTCGTTTTGCAATAGTATATTAAACAATAAATATATTATAAACAGATTATAATGTTCGTTTATCCAAAACATTACGATGTCATCGTAGTTGGAGCCGGTCACGCGGGGATTGAGGCAGCCTTGGCAGCAGCTCGAATGGGCTGCCAAACTTTGCTGCTCACCATGAACGCTGACTCCATCGGACAGATGTCTTGCAACCCTGCAATCGGCGGACTTGCCAAGGGGCATTTGGCACGAGAAATCGATGCCCTTGGTGGAGAGATGGGCAAGACAACAGACATGGCCGGATTGCAGTTCCGAATGTTGAACACAAAAAAAGGACCAGCCGTATGGGCTCCTCGGGCACAATGCGACAAGAAGGCATATCAATTCAGAATGAAATGGGTTTGTGAGTCCGAACCCAAGTTGGATGTCAAACAGGGGCAATCGTCCAAGATTCTGCACAAAGATGGATTGGCCATCGGGGTTGAAACAATGATGGACGTCCAATATATCGCCAAAGCCGTAGTCATCACGACGGGGACATTTTTGCGAGGATTAATGCATGTCGGATCAAACCAGCAATCCGGCGGTCGTGCCGGAGATGCCGCCGCGGTGGGACTTTCATCATCGCTCAAGGAAATTGGACTGGAGCTTGGACGATTGAAGACGGGCACCCCTCCACGCCTGTTGCGCCGGTCAATAGATTTTTCCAAAACCGAAATTCAGCCAGGCGATAGCCCAATTCCTTATTTCACATTCTGGAAGGACGATTTGTTCCACGTGGAACATTCGCGCACCAAGCCGGCAGAAGCCGGCTGTTTAAACGATATATATCCGCCGGGGTCGATTCTTAGTAGGATCAAAGGACAACTACCTTGTTTTATTACATTTACAACGAAAGAAACGGCCAAAATAATTCGCCAAAACCTCCATAAATCGCCTCTTTATTCTGGAAAGATCAAAGGTGTGGGCCCCCGGTATTGTCCCTCAATCGAAGACAAAATCGTAAAGTTTCCGGAAAAGGAGCGGCATCAAATTTTTTTGGAGCCGGAAGGAATCGAAACCGACGAATTTTATGTGAACGGCTTTTCCACCAGCCTGCCGTTTGATGTCCAAATAGAACTCGTTCGCACAATCATCGGGTGTGAGAATGCTGAAATCATGCGTCCTGCCTATGCGGTCGAATATGACTTTGCCTTTCCGACTCAACTTCATCCTTCACTCGAAACAAAAGTCTGTCGGAATCTTTTCCTGGCCGGTCAAATCAATGGCACATCTGGATATGAAGAAGCTGGCGCCCAAGGGCTCATGGCGGGAATCAACGCAGCGCGCCGGGTCAAAGGATTGGACGCCATTGTCATTCGGCGCGACCAGGCATACATCGGCGTTTTGATTGATGATTTAATCACGAAGGGAACGGCTGAACCATATCGGATGTTTACGTCCCGCGCCGAATACCGCCTCTTGCTTCGCCAAGATAATGCCGACCTGAGGCTTTCTGAAATTGGTCACGAAATTGGCCTGCTGCCGGATCGCAACTATAAAAGGTATCATGTCAAAGAAGAGGCCGTTAATAATGAGATAAATCGTTTGTATAAAACATATTATGTATCTGACTCGCTGGCCAAAATCCTTTCCCGCCCGGAAATAAATTACAAAGATTTGCCAAATCGAAATGAAGCTTTAATCGAGGAGGTTGTTCAACAAGTTGAAATTGCCATCAAATACGCCGGCTACATCGAACGACAGGAATTGGAGGTGGAAAAATTCAAGGCCCTGGAAGGGAAAAAATTTCCCGATGCTTTTGACTTTTCAACCGTTCCAAGTCTCCGGCTGGAGGCGCGGCAAAAGCTCGCCAAGATTCGTCCGGCAACAATCGGTCAAGCCGCCCGCATCTCCGGCGTATCTCCCGCCGACATCAGCATCCTCATGGTTTGCCTGAAACGTTGGGGCGCAAATGGACAAAAGGATTCGGAGATGAACGGGGAGGACTGCAGCACCTGCGAAACGGATCTCGAAGAATGATCTGTGGAATTTTGGCTGTCCGACATGGATTCGAACCATGAATAACGCCTCCAAAGGGCGCTGTGTTACCATTACACCATCGGACAAACCGCGCGAACACTAAGCTTTTCATATCGGTTTCGCAAAGCGAAAATCATTGTCGAAGGAATTGGCGCGAAAGAAAGTTTGCCCGTAGCTTCTCTTGCAGACACAATCACCAATTGTAATGAGCAACATTTCAACCGCGCCGAATCCGCCGACTGCCGAATCCGCTTCGGCGGCCAAGGCCGCGCCCGACTTTTCCAAGCCAGTCAAGCGCCGCAAAAAGGGCGTGCTCAAACTCATGGGCGAAGTTCTCAATCACGGCGGGCCGGGCTATCTCCAGTTTGCCATCACGAACATCTGTAACGCGGACTGCGATTTTTGTGGTTTTGCACGTTCCCAATTCGATCCCAAGGCCCGCAAAAGTGTCACGCTCGACGAGGCAAAGCAAGTCATTGACATAGCTGTCAAAAACCACATCGGCTACCTGCTCTTTGTCGGCGGCGAGCCGATGGTGCATCGCGATTTGCGCGCCATGACACGCTACGCGGCGGAGCGCGGCATCCACCCGATGATTTGCACCAACGGCGGTCTGTGGACCGAGGAAAACATGCGCGGCCTTGCCAGCGACGGCTTGAGCAGCGTCATCATGTCCATTGACGCACACGATATTTCCAAACACGAAAAAAATCGCGGCCTGCCGGACGTTTGCAGAAAAATCAAGCGTGCCAACGAATTTTTCCATTCCGTTGGTATTCAAACCACCGCGAGCATCACGGCCAGCCGGTTGATTGACGATTACGACAAGCTGCCGGCGTTTCTCGAAACGCTCGGCTTCAAGAGCTGCACGTTCAGTTATCCGCTGACCTCGCTGGCCAGCAGCTATTTAAGCTTCAGCGACAGCGGCCTGGTGAATTACTCGAAGGACGAACTGATCGAACTTTTCGGGAAAATCAAGCTGATGAAGGAGCGCAGCCATTTTCCGGTCGTCAACCCGACGGAATCGCTTTCCGAAATGCAGCGGCACCTGCGCGGCGAGAAGGAAAAGTTCGGCTGCCTCGGCGGGCACAAGTATTTTTACCTCGACTGGAAGCTGGATTTGTATCGCTGCCATTTCTGGGAAACGCCAATGTGCAAGGTCTGGGAGTGGGACGAATCGAAGCTCATTCGCGACGGCTGCACGCGGTGCATGATTGACTGCTACCGCGATCCGAGCGTGCTGCAATTCGTCGCCATCAGCGCGAGCGACGCGTTCAACAATTTGAAAAAGGGAAAAATTCTTTCCGCTGCCAAAAATATTTTCGATTCTCGCAACCTCACCTCCATCAAGGCTGTCTGGGAAGACCGCAAGTGGATTGGCGGCGTGTAATATTCCCTCTTGTCATCCGGCGGTTTCCTGATAGGCTTACACCCCTTTTATGAAGACGGACACTCATCCGAAATATGTGGACGCGGAAATCCGTTGCGCCTGTGGCAACGTGATCAAGACGCGCTCCACCAAGCCGGTCATCATCGTCGGCATCTGCAACGTCTGCCATCCGTTTTACACCGGCCAGCAGAAGTTCGTGGACACCGCCGGCCGCGTGGACAAGTTCCAGCAGCGCCTCGCGAAAACCCAGGCCGCGCAAGCCGAGCACGCGACCAAGAAAAAGAAGAAGGTTTAGCTGCCCGCTTTCATTCCGCCCGCCGGCGCATCGTCGCCCGCGGGCGGATTTCTTTTTGCGAAAATGGATTTAACACCGCACATCGAAAAATTCCGCCGCCGCTTTGCCGAGGTCGAGGCCGCCTTGAGCGACCCGAAGGTTTTCGACAACCCGCAGCGCGCGCAGGAATTGTCCCGCGAATACGCCCGGCTCAAGGAGCTGGTCGCGCAAGGCGAAAATTATCTCAAGACATTGGCGCATTTGGGCGAGAACCGCGCGCTGTTGAAAAATGAATCGCCGGAGTCCGAGCTTGCGGTGATGGCGAAGGAAGAAATCGCACGGCTTGAAGCCGGGGAGAAACGCCTCGCGCAGCAAATTCAATTCGGGCTTGTGCCGCCGGACCCGACCGATTCGCGCAACACCATTATTGAAATCCGCGCCGGCGCAGGCGGCAACGAATCCGCGCTGTTTTCCGCCGACCTTTACCGGATGTATTGCCGTTACGCTGAGGCGAGCGGTTGGAAAGTTGAGACGATGGATTCAAGTCCTTCTGATCTCGGTGGGTTCAAGGAAATCATTTTTTCCGTCATCGGCACGGACGTTTTCAAGCGGCTGAAATACGAAAGCGGCGTGCATCGCGTCCAGCGCGTGCCCGCGACCGAGGCGCAGGGCCGCATTCACACCAGCACCGCGACCGTAGCCGTGCTGCCCGAGGCGCAGGAAGTGGATGTTGAGATCAAGCCCGACGAAATTGAAGTCACCGTCTGCCGCGCATCCGGCAAGGGGGGGCAGGGTGTGAACACCACTGATTCCGCCGTGCAAATCCAGCACAAGCCGAGCGGTCTCACCGTCCGCATCGCCGACGAGCGTTCGCAGATCAAAAACCGGGCGAAGGCGATGAAGGTTCTACGCTCGCGCCTTCTCGAAAGAAAAATCGCCGAGGAAAATGCGAAATACGCCGCGCAACGCAAAGACCAGGTCGGCACGGGCGAACGCAGCGAAAAAATCCGCACCTACAATTTTCCGCAGAACCGCGTCACCGACCATCGCATCGAAGTCACGCTTTACAATCTGGCGAATTTCATCGAAGGCGACCTCGACCCACTGATTGACCCACTGATGACGCATGACATGGAAGAAAAACTGGCCGCGCTGAATTCATGAAATTACCACCGCACATCAAGGGACTCATTTTTGATTGCGACGGCACGCTGGCCGACACGATGCCGTTGCACTGGCACGCTTGGCAAATCGTCACGCAACGGCACAATCTCCATTTTCCCGAAGATCGATTTTACTCTTTTGGCGGCGTGCCAACGCGCGATATTTTGAAAATGCTGGCGCAGGAGCAAGGCCGTTCGTTGGACCACATTGCCGTGGCGCATGAAAAGGAAGAAGCCTACCTGCCGCTGTTGTCGCAAGTCGGGCCGGTGCATGAAGTTGTGGAAATCGCAATGGCGAATCACGGAAGAATTCCGATGGCTGTGGCGTCCGGCGGCTCGCAAAGAATCATTTGCCATGTGCTTGATCTGCTGAAGATTCGCCACCTGTTTGATGCGATTGTCACGAACGAAATGGTGCAGCATCAAAAACCCGCGCCGGACATTTTTCTCGAAGCCGCGAAACGGATTGGCGTGGAGCCGAAATTTTGCCGCGCCTACGAGGACACCGAGCTTGGCTTGACGGCCATCCGCGCGGCGGGCATGGAAGCGGTGGACGTGCGCGAAATGCAGCCGAAGCGTTGATTTATTCGCCCCGCTTTTTCCAAACATACCGGAACATCACGACCCGCAATGCGGCGGCGAGTGGAATCGCCAGGATGCCGCCGAGCAATCCGCCGAGCAGTGTTGTGCCCGTCATCACGGCGATGATGATGACGACAGGATGTAATCCCACGCGGTTGCCCATGATTTTGGGCGAGATGAACAGGCTTTCGATTGTCTGCACAATGGCGACCACGCCCAGCACCATGAGCGGATGCGTCCAATCACCGTATTGCACGAACGCCAGCGTCAGTGCGGTGATGCAGATGATGATCGCGCCGAGGAATGGAATCATCGTCAGTCCCACAGCCATCAAACCGACCAGAAAGGCGTAATTCAGGCCGATGGCCAAAAAACCGATGGTGTAAAGGATGCCATTGCACATGGCGACCAGCACCTGACCGCGGAAAAAGGCGACCAGATATTGGTTGATGGCGTTGAGCAGGAAGATCAGTTCATCCTTGAGATGCGAATTGCGGATGGGCAGATAATCCCGCCAATGGCTCATGATGCCCCTTTTTTCCACCAGAAAATAAAACGCGTAGATGGGGATCAGCGCAATCCCAGCCAGCAGGCTAAAAAAATTAGCAATCTTGCTGCTCTGGCCGAAAAGCCATGATGCCAGTTTCGGCAGATTGTCCGCCAGCCAGCCCGCAGCCGACGAAAATGCCTGCTTGTCAATTTGGATGGGCGAAGCACTCACGGGGGTTGCATTGGTCGTCGCGTTCGTGGTCGCGGGCGGCGGATTTGTTGCGGTCAAATGATTCGCGGCGCCGGAAAAGGCGTTGGTGTCCGCCGGGACATTGGTCACGGGCAAAACCTGCCGCACGATGTCGGGCGAATGCGACACCCACATCTCCGCGCGATGGCGCAAATCCAAAACGTAGGCCGGCGTTTTGGTGATGAGTTCGTGGGTTTCAACCACGATTTGGGGAATGACGCTGCCCAGCACGCCGGTGACCAGCGCAAAGGCGGCCACGAACACGAGGACAATGGCGCGGGTGCGCGGCACCTTGCGGTGTTCCAGCCAGTTCACGACGGGATCCAGCAGGCAGGCTACCACCGCCGCGATAGCAAGCGGCCAAAGCACCGGGCTTAACAGATTGAGAAAGCGTCCCAATCCCCAAATCGCCGCGACGACGAGCGCGACCACGGACGCAATTGCCAGTCCGGTCAATGCAAACCAGATGATACTCGATTGTTTTTCGGTTGGCGGCTTAAGGTTCATCCCTGTGCTTCAGGATTTCAGAGTGCCATCGCGGAAATGCGGCGTCAAGGTGCGAACGCCGTTCGAGCGGCGGGAAAGGAAGCGGTGGAGGTGCGGGAATTAATTTCTAAGTAGCGAAGCGGATTTGGTGTGCAGTCTGTCCTCTTGTTGGGCGTTGCGGTCATTTACTGAGAACTTCTTGAATGTGTTTTCGGACTGCTTCCGTGTGCTGAAGATCCCAAGCACGCCGTGCGGGATAATCTGCACTGCTTCGCAACGCAGTGAACCTTGAATCCGTCTTGAGGTAAAGCGTGACGGACGCAATACGATCATCATTTCCATACGGAAAGACCAAAATACCACCCAAATTCGCGATCGGTATAAAATATGACCGCTCACCCCCTTGATAGCCAAGGCCTGAAAAGCTGGCGAACTCAGAGTGATGAGCCGGCAATGCGTATCCCTTGGGAACGGTGTCTTGTGATGCTCCGAATAGGGCTTTGAGTTTGCTTTCAGGAAGATTTCTCAATTGCTCTTCGATGGCATCGTATTGTTGCCGGTCTGCTTCAATTTGTTTTGCTGTGATTAAATTGGTCTCGACTGCGAGTTTGGCCGCTCTGTCGTCAAACGGCAGGCCGATTCCGATGATAACACCCGCTTCGCACGTCACAGCAAATAGTAATGAGGCAAAGGCGATGAGAATGAAGTGTTTCATGTTGAGATTCATCCTTGCCCCAGCTTCTTCGATTTCTCCGTCGCTGCGCGGACGGCGCTCATGACGGTGGCACGCAGCTTGCCTTTTTCCAATGCGTGCAAACCTTCAATCGTTGTGCCGCCGGGGCTGGTGACCTGGTCCTTGAGCGCGCCGGGATGCTGGCCGGTTTCCAAAACCATCTTGGCCGCGCCCAAAACGGTCTGCGCGGCGAACTTCGTCGCAATGTCGCGCGGCAGGCCGGATGCCACGCCGCCGTCGCTCAACGCCTCGATGAATTGGTAAACGTAAGCCGGGCCACTGCCGCTCAAGCCGGTCACGGCGTCGAGCAGCGGTTCCTTTACCTGAATCGCCACGCCGACGGCGGATAAAAGTTTCTTTGCCAGTTCGCCGTCCGCCGCTGTTGCGGATTTGCCGAGCGCGAATGCGGAAGCAGCTTCGCCGACGAGCGCCGGGGTATTGGGCATGACGCGAATGACGTGCGAGCCGGCAGGCAACGCGCCTTCGAGTTTCGCCAGCGTCACACCGGCGGCGATGGAGATGAGCAGATGGTTTTTCGTGAACGCGCTGGAGATTTCCGCGAGCGCAGCGGGAACCTGGTCGGGCTTGGTCGCCAAAATCAGGACGTTCGCAAATTTCGCGACTTCAGCGTTGGCCGCCACCGTTTTCGCGCCGACTTCGGCGACGAAGTGTTTTCGCGCAGTGTCGAAGGGGTCGCTGGCGATGATTTCGCGCGGAATGACGAGTTCGCCGCGGACAAAACCTTTGGCGAGCGCGGTGGCCATTTTGCCCGCGCCAAGAAAGCCGATGTTTAATCTGGAAGACATGGCTGTTTTGTAACAAGCCGCGCCCCGGAGCGGAAGTGAAAACGCGGCTTGAATTTGGGCGGACAAAACCTATTCTTTAAGCGTAGCACGAAAGGTTCTGGAGAAATGACAACCCGCCGCACATGGGAGACGTTTGAGGCAATGCGCCAGGCTGCCGAAGAGGGCGACCCGCAGGCGCAGTGCTACCTTGGCGTCTGCTTCCAAAATGGGCAGGGCGTGCCGCAGGATTATCAGGAGGCGGTGAAATGGTTTCGCAGCGCGTCGGACCAGGGCGATCCGGTGGCGCAATGTTATCTCGGCGTGTGTTATTTGAACGGCGCGGGCGTGCCGCAGGAATTCAGCGAGGCGGCCAAGTGGCTACGCGAGGCGGCGGAGCAGGGCGACCCGGCGGCGGAGTTCAATCTCGGCATGCTTTACGAGACCGGCCAGGGCGTGCCGCAAAATTATGCCGAGGCGGTGAAATGGTATCGCGAGGCGGCGGAACGCGGGTATCCCGCCGCGCAGTTCAATCTAGGCGTCTTTTACGAGGCCGGGCAGGTGGTGCCGCAGGATTACACGGAGGCCGCCCGGTGGTATCTTGCCGCCGCCGAACAGGAATGCGCGCCCGCCCAATGCAATCTCGGTTTGTGTTACCAGACCGGACGCGGCGTGGAACAGGATCAGCACGAGGCGGTGAGATGGTTCATCCGCGCGGCGCGCCAGGGCGACAAAACCGCGCAGCACAATCTCGGTTTGCACTACGCGGCGCTGGAACTCAAGGAACCTGCGGCCGCAAAGGC
>Ga0265338_10010505_pt1 | contig 10840 bp, 11 predicted proteins | sample 42126metaG_FD_193579 | JGI IMG/M metagenome (GOLD analysis project Ga0265338, IMG submission 193579) | Rhizosphere microbial communities from Carex aquatilis grown in University of Washington, Seatle, WA, United States - 4-21-26 metaG | ecosystem: Host-associated > Plants > Roots > Rhizosphere... | reverse complement strand
CAAGGAGCTATTGCTGAAAGTGTAAATACAAAATATAAAGATTGCCTCGATAAAATTAACAATCTTATAAAGCTCAAAATATCTCCGATGAACTCTGACAGCTCTGTTCTTTCAGATGAAGATTTTAAGAAGCAAATCGCACCATTACAGAAAGAGAAAAAAGATATTGAACAAGAACAGAAAACTTTAGCAAAACGGGCTGACGAATGGTTGGAGTTATCACAAAAAACTTTTAATTTTGCTTGTTATGCACGATTACGTTTTCAGCATGGCACTTTACAAGAGAAAAAAGAGATTTTGGCGACCATTGGTTCAAACCTTGTTCTGCAAGACAAAATACTCAGTCTTAGCGTGCCAAAACCATTTATTGCTATTCAAGAAGCGAAGATTGAAACGGATAGAATTATTGCAAAGTTCAAACCTGAAGAAAAGATTGATATATCAACCCAAATGCTATACCTGTATCAAGAAAATTCCGTTTTGCGGAGGAGACAGGATTCGAACCTGCGTGAGCCGTTTAAAGGGCTCAGAGGGTTAGCAACCCTCCGCAATGGACCTAACTATGCGACTCCTCCTTGATTAAGAAATGATTTTCCGATAATGAGGAGTGCTCCTGAGTACGACTCCTCCTTGATTAATAAGTCTTATTACAATAATTGAGTCGTGCCCTTGGGTACGACTCCGACTACAATTTCTAAATTAAATTCTTATTGTGGAGGAGGTCTCTGGAAACCGACTCCAACTACCTTAAAATGCGGAGAGAGTGGGATTCGAACCCACGGAAGGCTTGCACCCTCAGATGTTTTCAAGACATCCGCACTCGACCACTATGCGATCTCTCCTTGATTCTTAAGTCAACTCTTATAGCTGAGATCGTGCACTTGAGTACGATCTCTCCTTGATTAATAATTTAAATTCTCATAACAGGAAGTCCCCTTGTGGGACGATCTCTCCAAGGTAGCAACAATTATACCATTTCTTGACTTCCCTTTTCCAATCAGTTAGAGTGAAATTATGGATGATTATGATCAAGATGAAGACTATCAAGGATATGATCCTGAAGATGGCGAAGTACAAACCTTTCTCTCCTGGCATGCTCTCGGCAGGCCATATAAAAAACATTCCAGAGAATATTATATGAACGCACTTCTTATCACCATAGCTGTTGAGATCATCCTTTTTTTGTTCTCACAATATCTTTTAATGGCACTTGTTCTCTCTCTTGCATTTTTGGCATTCGCACTTGCTGTTGTTCCCCCCCATAAACTTTATTATCGTCTCAGTAGTCAAGGCGTCCGGGTCGAAAATCACTATTTTATCTGGGAAGAGTTGTATGATTTTTATTTTTCAAAGACACAAGGAGTAGACGTGCTGCATATTCGGACAAAAGCATATCTCCCAGGCGAATTGACAATCCTTTTGGGTGATGTACCAATCCAACAAGTTAAGGCAATTCTTATTAATTTTTTGCCGTTCAGAGAATATGTCAATCCCACCTTTATGGAAAAAGCCGGCAATTGGCTGGAGAAAAATTTTCCGCTGGAGAAAACCCACACTACCTCTTAACCATTTGCGCCCAGCAGCCTGATAAGGTAAAATACACTAGCTAACAATTAACTATCAACTATCCACAATTAACTCTTCAATTAGAGTTAACTGTAGACAGTTAATTGTCAACTGTTATATTTGCACCCGTAGCTCAGTTGGATAGAGCGCAACGTTGCGGACGTTGAGGTCGGCGGTTCGAATCCTCTCGGGTGTACTTTTTATTAATAAATTGTAGGAGAAGATCGTACCCAAGGGCACGACTCAATTATAGATCTAAGAAATAAAAGGTGGGGAGGAGCCGTACTCAAGAGTACGACTCCACTATTAGAATTTGACTTAAAAATTTAGGAGGAGTCGCATAGTGGTCCAGTGCACACGCTTGGAAAGCGTGCGAGTGTTGAGCTCTCGCGGGTTCGAATCCCGCCTCCTCCGCCAACCATTTTCTAATTCCTCCACGGTACGAAAATTTTTTCAAGCAATACGATTGCGCCAAAAAGAAGAATACTTAATAACGAAGTAATGATAATAACAACAAAAACCAAAACTACCGCATACGAATGCGCCGCATTTTGCATATAAATTCCCAATCCCTGATATCCGCCGACATATTCTCCGACGATTGCTCCGGTCACACTATACGCAGCAGCAATGCGAAGTCCCGAAAAAAAAGAAGGCAGCGCGCCCGGAAGTTCTGCGAGAAATAAAATTTGTAATCGAGATGCTTTCATACTCTGTAGAAGCGTAATAATTTGCTGACTTACCTTCTCCATTCCATCAGCAAACGCAACAGTAATCGGGAAAAAACAAACTAACGTTACAATAATCACTTTCGGAAGGATTGTAAATCCGAACCAAATCAAAAGAAGCGGCGCAAGAGCGATAATGGGAATTGTTTGAGAAATAATAAGAAGCGGATATAACGCCTTTCTCACTGTTGCTGAAAGTCGCAAAAGAATTGCCGTAAAGACTCCCAATACGATAGCACATATCAAACCCAAAAGTGTCTCAATAAGTGTCGTCATAATATGCGGAATAAGAATTGTCGCATGACCTATGTATGCAGAAAAAATAGCAGAAGGTGCCGGCAATACTTGTGAATTGATATTAAAAACATCAACAATTGCTTCCCAGATAAAAAACAAAATTACTAATAATAAAATGGATGGAAGGTAAACCAAAAACTTTTTCATTTTTTTGTTTGCTGTAATAATGCCAATAATTGTTTTTCAAGCGCGACTGCTTTTGTAGTTGTCAGATGGGAAAGTTTTCTCGGACGAGGAAGGGTCACGGCAACTTCCTTAACAATCTCTGCCGGTCTGTTGCTCAATACATAAATTCTGTCCGAAAGCAAAATCGCTTCCTGAATATCATGGGTAATAAAAAGCACACTGGAACCAAATGTTTTGCATACATCCAAAAGCCACAACTGCGCATCTTGTCGTGTTAGTGCGTCCAGTGATCCGAACGGCTCATCCAGAAGCAAAAATGACGGATGAAAAAGAACTGTCCGCAGTAGTGCCACTCGTTGCTGCATTCCGCCGGAAAGCGTTGCCGGATAATTGTTGGCAAAATCCTGCAGATGAAACTTTTTCAAAAGTTCTGTTGCTTTTTCTTCTGCTGTGGATTTACTAACGCCTTTTATTCGAAGACCAAGCATGACATTCTCAGTAACCGTTTTCCAAGGAAGCAATGATGCTTCTTGCGGCATATAACCAAACTTACCTCTAAGATCTTCTGTTCTTTTATTAGCAAGCACTATCTCACCTGTTGTTTCCTTTTCCACTCCTGCAAGAATATGAAACAGCGTGCTTTTTCCGCAGCCGCTCGGACCGATTATGGAAACAAATTCCTGTTTTTTGACTACCAATGAAATATCTCCCAGAACCGGAAGAGTGCCAAAGGATTTTGTTAGATGCTTTATAGAAAGTTGCGGAAACATATTCAAACCTCATCATTCCCGGCAAAGCCGAGGAATCCAGAAAATTACCTATTGTAGAAATTCATTTGTATACAAATTATTAAAATCTAATTGTTTTACCGGCTTCCCATTTTTATCAAGAACAGCTCCTGCGTTAATCATAAATTGAGGATATTCCTGCCACGCCTTTTTGTCCTGCAATCCCCATTTCCGTCCGGGATCTACATAGTGTGCACTCAAAAATGCCTGGCTTTTTTGGATAAATCCTTTATCGGGGAATGTGTCTTTTGGTGTCGTCGCTATTAAAATATCTGCCGCTTCTTTGGGATGCGCAATCGCATAAGTATATCCTTCTGATGTTGCTGTCATAAATTTTTTGAGCAGTTCCGGCTTTTGCTTAATTTCTGTCGGGCTTGTTACCAGCACCGGCGTGTAATAATCGGGAATGCCGTATTGCAGACTCGGGAAATAGACAACCGGTATTCCCTGCTGTTTTGCCTGAATAACTTCCCATCCTTCAAATGCCCAGAAAAAATCTATTTTTTTGTTTGCCAACGCTTGCATCGAATCGACATCAAGATTTGCATGGGTAAAAATTCCTTTGCCACCGTCTTTTTGAATGATTGTTTTAATAATTGCATCTTCAATCGGCGTATCCGAATCGCCATCTATCTTATTATCAAGATCTTTTGGACTCGTAATCCCATTGTCAGAACGTGCAATAAAACCTGAGGTGTTATGTTGAATAATTGCGGCAATGGAGACAACAGGATCACCTGCTGCCGCTGCAGCAATAACTCCTTCAGTGCTGCTGACAGCAACGTCTGCTTTTCCGCTTGCTACCAGAACTTCTGGAGAAGTCCCTGATGCATAAGGAAGAATTTGGACATCCAGTCCTTGCTGTTTGTACCAGCCTTTTGCAAGCGCGACATACATACCAGTATGATTTGTGTTAGGCGTCCAGTCCAGAACGACAGTAAACGGAGTCAGAGCAGTTTCTGTCTTATTGGATTTGTTTAAGAAGAAGTAAATTCCAACGGTAATCAATAGGACGACAATAATTACAAAAACAGCAAACTTTTTCATCGGTGTTTGGTCACTTTCTGAGCAATGGTCAAAACGCCTTTGGGATTGTATGCGATTTTAACGTTTGTAAACACACTTGCTGCGCCATTTTTGATGACAACATCCTGTGCTTCCCGCACAATAGCAAGAAGCGTGTCCAGATCTCCTTCCATTGTCGTCTCCATCGGTCCGACTTCATAAGTGACACCTGATTTTTTGACGACCGCAATGACTGCATCAACAATTTTGATGCTGTCACCAATTGTTCTTGGCATGATCTGAAATGCAATTGATGCTGTTGGCTTTTTCATATAATTCTGCATTTATCACAAAAAAAGCGATTCCCCAGCATTAGGGAATCGCATGCAAAAATTATTTCCCTTCGCTGGTATTATCCAAAACAGGTTCAACGGGTCTTCCGATTTAATCGAAACTCTCAGCCTGTCACACAAGCTCCCCAAAAAGCACTATACAACAACATCTACGCTTTTGCAAGCGTATGGATTATAAACAGTTGTCCACTTTTCCATTTTATTTCTGCTTCTTTTTGAGTAAACATATTGCTAACGCCTCGAGATCTGCCGACAAACAGCGTTTCATTATGTAACGGATACTGAAGACTTGCTGTTTTAATCTCCTCAATTTGAGACAGAGGAATAAGCGAAAGCAGATCGCCTGATCTGCCTTTTATTATTTCCTTCTTCGGACCATTGGCGAACCACAAAACAGAGTCAGCGTCAACAAAAAAAATCGGAACAGAGTATTGCATTGGTAAAAAAACATTCGCAAGAACATGATCGATCCTATCTCCGGCAGCTCCTCCAAGGACAGTAATTTTTGTCGCTCCATTTTTAACAGCAAAATCAATCGCTAGTTCAGTATCGGTAGCATCTTTTTCTTTCGGAAAGCGGATAAACTCGGTGTTTCTTTTTTTGAGAAACACAACCGTATTCTCATCGATTGAATCAAAGTCTCCAATCACTACGTCAGGAGTTATTTTTAAAGAAACTGCAGATGCAGCGCCAGAATCAGCAGCGATAACTTTATCAAATTGCGATAAAGATTTGGTCACAGCCAACCCATGCTGCAATGCACCACCGGTAAAAATTACAACATGCATGCACGCATTATACTGGAAATCTGAGCGTAATTCTATTATAGTTAAACATATGCCCACTATACGAAAAAAAATCACAATCCTTTTTGCCTGTCTTGTCGTCTGTACTCTTTCTCTCTCCTATGCAAAGCAAAGCTTCGCTCAAGTTCTCTTCGGTACCAATAATGGCTCTGCAACTCAAGGAGTCGCGATTATGGTCAATACCAATGCAAAGAACGTCAAAGATGGTAGCGTTCTCTCAAATTCCGAAAACGAGGCAATCTTATCAACGACTCCTTATGATCCGCAAGTATTGGGTGTCGTTTCCCAGGACGCAGCGATCCTCATTAATAATGCCTCGAGTAAAAATGCCGTCCCCGTCATTGCAAACGGGAATGTTTACGTCCTGGTATCAACCCAGCAGGGTAATATCAAAAAAGGCGACTATCTAACCACATCCACAATACCGGGTGTTGCCGTAAAAGCAACGGACGCCGGATATGTTCTCGGCACAGCACTTGAAGATTATGACAACTCAGACGCCAAACAAGCACAGCTTATTGCCGTCAATCTTAATTTGCATTACTTTAATACGAAACCAACCTTTGTCGGCACCTTGACTGATATCCTCAAACTCGCCCTGCTTCCCACAACTAACGGCACAAATCCGTTCTGGAAATATATCGTTGCCGCGATTGTCGTGCTATCATCATTTGTCCTGGGATTTATGACGTTTGGAAGAACTGCGGCAAAAGGAGTGGAGGCCATGGGAAGAAATCCATCAGCAAGCAAAATTATCAGTCTTGGCATCATCTTCAATGTCGGGATTGTTGTCGTGATCGTGGTTGCAGGGTTGAGCGTAGCTTTCATGATCCTCAGGTTGTAGTGAGGCTTCTTATAATTTTTTCTAAGCGAGGGCTAAGGATTTTTCCTGCTTTCTTTGAAACCAAGAAAAAATCTTTCATCCCGAGTGTAAAACTTAGCAAACAACAAAAATTTACCTTTAAAAGTTATCCACATATTTTTATCCTGACTTAACAAAATAAGGCTAAACTTATAGGATTATTTATTAAAAATCTTCAATATACCTGCCATTAACCTTAAACTATAAGCTATTTAATCGACCTATTGTGGATAACTTACTATTCTTTCCCCACCGTATCCTCTGGTAAAATACTCTCAACTAAACTAAAATAATAGTAGTATGCTGCCCATAACATTCATGCAATTTGCCACCATTGTCGGTGATCTTCTCGTGTTTATTTTTTTCCTCACCTACATCTTCCGCCTCAGAGAAAAGGAAAAGCTCCTGGACAAAGAACGAGGAGCAACAGACTCGAACTATCACCACGTCGTTGATGATGCAATTGCCAAGGAACGGAAGATTCTGGAAGATGCCGCTTATGAAGCAAACCAGATTATCGCCGGCACAAAATATCTAGCAACATCCACAAAAGACGCCATGGATCTAGCGCTCAAAAAAATGGAAGGTTCCATGCAAAACGAAGCAAATACCACCTCGGGAGAATTTACCAAATCCTATGCTGCTTCCCTTCAGCAAGTCGCTAAACAATCGCTTGCTGATTTCCAAAATGTTACCAAAACTATGGAAGAGGAACTCCAGAAACAAACACGGGAGTTCCGTGACTCCCTTTTGCCACAACTGGAAAAAGACCTGGATGATTATAAAAAGCTCCGTCTCCAGCAAGCAGATCGGACAGTCACGCATATTATCCAGGAAGTTTCTCAGCAAATTTTGAATAAATCACTTCCACTTGAAGATCACCAGCGTCTTCTTCTCGAGGCACTGGAAAAGGCAAAAAAAGAAGGAGTGTTTGATTAATAAAACTGCCTATGGAACCAATTGACTTATCAGATTTTTTTACTACCAAAGCAGAAGCTGAAGATTTTTTATCACAGCTGACAACACTTGCTGAGATGTTTTTCCGCACAAATTTCAACTTTGAAAATGCCCTGACACAACAGTTTGGTGTCACGAAAGCTGACCGCTTCCTTGCAATCATGCGGGAAAATAACGTCAACCCAGCTTCTCTTCAGACAGTTAAAGAATTTGTATCCGTTTTGATACAAAAAATTACGACTATGCCGATTATTACGTTGACTGTTGCATTTGAACCAAATAAGCAAATGCTTAAATCCGTCTCTGAATGGTTTGTGGTAAATACAAAAAAACAGATGTTGTTTGATATTAGGATCGACAGGACACTCATTGCCGGTGCTGCCATCAACTATGAAGGCAAATTTTCTGATTTTTCTATCCGCGAAACCTTTAATCAGGTACTTAAAAACGCTCTGAATCATTCTGCTACAGTAGACACTCAATCAACACAACCAGCAGCACCCACCACCCCTGCCAATATTCATCCAACACCCGCGCAACCAACCCACCCTGCGCCAACACAACCTACTATCGCCAATACTCCACAAACTATACAATCTCATGCTGCAGTGCCAACGCAACAAGCAAAAAATTAACTTATGGATTCATATTTTAACCAACTTTTACAGAAAACAGGAGAATACGGCATTGTCTACCAAGCCAGTCACCCGATTGTCTTTGTCGAGGGGTTGCCTACTGTCAGACCGCAGGAAGTTGTCTTATTTGAATCAGGACAGCGAGGCGAAGTGTTTTCTATTAATCGCGGCAAAATTGAAATCCGGATTTTCTCACATGAACAAGTAACTGTCGGCACCAGAGTTACCAAAACAGGACAACTCCTTTCAATTGCAGCTGGACCCGAACTTCTCGGACATACCATTGATCCACTCGGCGAGCCTCTGGATCCGGCGGATAAATTTGTCAAACCCAAAACTCTTCGGTATCTCGATGCAACACCGGCCGGTATTTCGGGAAGACAACAAATTTCAATACCGATGATCACAGGAGCTGCGCTTATTGATCTGATGATTCCCTTGGGTCGTGGTCAGCGGGAACTCGTCATTGGTGATCGAAAAACAGGAAAAACGTCATTTATTTTAACCGCGATTAAAAACCAAGTCCAGGAAGGAATCATTGCGATCTATGCCGCAATTGCAAAGAAAAAAAGCGACATCAAAAGACTCCAGGAATTTTTTATTCAAGAAAAAATTATGGATAAGGTCATAATCGTTGCAACTTCCTCATACAGCTCACCGAGTATTATTTACCAAACACCTTATGCTGCAATGGCAATCGCAGAACATTTCAAAGAGCAAGGACAAAATACTCTTGTTATTCTTGATGATCTGTCAACGCATGCAAAATTTTATCGTGAGCTTTCCCTTCTCGCCCGCCGTTTCCCTGGTCGTGATTCATACCCTGGAGATATTTTTTATGTACATTCTAAATTGCTTGAACGCGCGGGCAATTTCAAACATCCGACCAAAGGTGAAGTAGCAATCTCCTGTTTTCCCGTTATGGAAATTGTTGAAGGAGATCTCACCGGTTATGTCTCAACTAATGTTATGGGTATTACTGATGGACACATTTATTTTGATAGTAATATTTATTTTCAAGGTATGCGTCCGGCAGTTAATATTCCACTTTCAGTTACGCGTGTCGGACGACAAACATCAGATAAACTGACCCGTGATGTCAATAAAAATCTGACAGCATTTTTATCAAAATATGAAAAACTGCAAAACCTTTCTCACTTTGGACAAGAACTTACAGCAGATGTCAAAAAAGATCTTCGCGTCGGAGATCTTATTTATGAATTTTTTAAACAGCCCTACCAGCTCACAATACCTTTAACAATACAGTTAATTATCATCTCCATGATTCTGCAAAGTTTCATTGAAAGCAAAGAAGCTCTGGAAAAAGCAAAGATAGGACTCATCGCCGCCTATCATCAAGATCAACCCAAACAATTTCTCATGGAACTCGCAGTAGTCAATGATCTAAAAACCTTTAATGAGAAAATAGCAAAGGACAAAGATAAATTGTTAGCACTAATAAAATAAAATATGGCACAGAAAAATTTACTTCAGGAAGAATTGGAAGCACTAAATAGTATTAAAGACCTGGCGCAAAGTTATGAAGAGATCGCCATTGTCCGCATGCAACAAATCAGAGAGTCGGTTCTCAAAACTCGTGACTTTTTGGCGGATATTTCTGATGTTTATGTTGATTTAAAAACCTCCTACAATCGTGAAATAAAAGATATTCTCGAACAAATTAAAAAAAGAGATAGTAGACTTATCTCAACGCTCCAAAAAAAAGATAAAACACTTTTGGTCTATCTGTCATCAAATAGCGGATTATATGGTGCTGTTACCCAAAAAACATTTAAGTTGTTCATGAATGAAGTGGGAAAAACGGAGAAAGATCAGACAGATATCGTCATTATTGGTTCAACCGGCCGGGCAATGTATGACAGCTCTGATATGGGAAGACCCTATGACTACTTCACCATCCCAGATGCAACTGTTGAAATAAACCATATCAAAAAATTGATGGAAAAATTCTTGCAATATGAAAAAGTGAATGTCTTCTATGGAAAATTCGGCAACGTTGTAAAACAAAGCCCTATTGAAACAAGTATCTCTGGCCAGGATATTTTTGAGACGGAAACGCTCTCACAAGCACCTCGCGAAGATCGCTTTATTTTTGAACCGACACTGCAGAAGATTTTCCATTTCTTTGAAACGCAAATTATGGCAAATCTTTTCAGCCAAACGCTTCTTGAAAATCAACTGGCAAGACATGCTTCCCGTGTTAATGCGATGGAAGAAGCACTTGTTCATATTCAAGAAGAAACAAAAAAATTAAATGCACAAAAAATCCGTTACAAACATCTTTCTGATAACAAAAAACAACTTGAAACGATCTCAGGAGTTATTGCATTATTAGATGAGGGCAACTAAGTAAGTTATTTTTGTTTATTGATTCATTATGATTACAGGAAAAGTCATCAGTGTGAAAGGACAAATTATCGAAGTTGAATTTCGGGACGCTAAGCCGCGGTTTAATGACGTGCTGATCTACAAAGAAGATCCTGCAACTAAAATGGAAGTCTATCGTTCTGCAACGCCTGATTCCTTCTTTTGCCTCGCGTTGACTGAAACAACCAAACTTCATCACGGAGCAGTGGTTATTTCGACAGAACAGCCCATTCGCGTTCCTGTCGGACAAGCGACCTTGGGAAGAGTGCTTAATACCCTTGGTGTGCCCCAAGATGGTCAGGGAGAGATTAAGGCGAAAGAGTTTAAAC
>Ga0265338_10010504_pt1 | contig 10841 bp, 10 predicted proteins | sample 42126metaG_FD_193579 | JGI IMG/M metagenome (GOLD analysis project Ga0265338, IMG submission 193579) | Rhizosphere microbial communities from Carex aquatilis grown in University of Washington, Seatle, WA, United States - 4-21-26 metaG | ecosystem: Host-associated > Plants > Roots > Rhizosphere... | reverse complement strand
GAGGCGAGCTACCACGGCGGCCAGATGCCGCAGAAGGGCGCGCGGCGGGAGTAACGGGCCAGTGCTCTAAGCTCTTTTATCTCTGAGGGGTAACAGGGATTGATCAAGAAACCATGCCTCAACCCGAGATGCTGAAATTTGACGTGGTCGGTGATTCTATCGCCGGCCTAGAGTTCGTTAAATAAGGCACAGTTAAGTTGGGCCTCCGCCCGCCAAGGAGGGCTGATATGTTGAAGGTTTTGACCAGAGAGCAATGCGAGCAGTTCCAGATGATGCATTTTGGTGTTTCCTGCGCCACGTGTGAACTCTCGGATGAGGAATGCCCATGGCATCGGCAGGATGCGGTTGCAACTGCACTTCGATTGGAAGAGCCGGTTACTTCACATGCTGCCTGAAGGGCGGCTTGTGAGCGCTACCGGACCGACATCAGCCATCACAGTTTGAGGGGGGGCAAGTCGGGATCATCATGCCCTCCTACCAACTTCAGGCCCAACTTACAATTGTCTTGTCTTAGTTGTAAGTCTCATGCGATGCGTCGTTGGGCGCCGCAACAGACACAAATAGTGCATCCTTCCGAAGCCTGTGTGAACGCATACGGACGTGACTGGTTAAAATTGAACACTTTCGGGTTCCTCACCACGCCCGAGCTGAGGCTGCTCGCCGCGTCGAGAACGCCAACATAGAGGACATCGGGAAGGTGTTCCAGGAAAATCTGACGTTCCCGGATGGATGAAGCCTAAGCCGAAGCCGCAGAGGTCTGCGTCAAGACCGGGGCGAAGCCCGCCTCGTAAAACACTCGCAGAGTCTTGACACAGACCGGGCCTCGGCTACACTCCGTCTATCCGGGGATTTTGGGGAATGCAGAATCACAGACCGAGGCCGAAATCCTGAACAACCTCGTTCGTGCGCGCGGGTTGCGGCTCTATCTTTTGCGCCACGGGCTCCTGCTGAATCGCGGGAGAATGGGATACGTCGCGACTGAGTTTTTGCCCCAGTGTCGCTACATTGTCCGTATAAATCTGCGCGTCATAGCGCCCACTCGAGACCGAAACGTAGGCCATGCGGCTGTTGAGTAGATCCTTAGGCCAGGGAGTTGCCAACATTCTCTCGCCGCTGTTCGGAGGACTACCGGCCACGGGAGCGATCGCTCGAACGGCCACCAACATCCGCTCTGGCGCCAAGACCCCCGTCGCCGGAATGATCCACGCGCTGACTCTTCTCGCGATTGTTCTCTTTGCCGCGCCACTGGCCCGGTTTATTACGCTGTCCGTTCTAGCGGCTATTTTGCTGGTGGTTTCCTATAACATGGGCGAATGGCGGGACATTCCAGAGCTCTTCAAACAGTCCCGGTTCGAGATTGTCGCTTGGCGGTGACATTTCTGCTGACCGTTTTTGCCGACCTGACCATTGCCGTGGAAGCGGGCATGATTCTGGCGGTGTTGGTGTTCATACGGAAAGTCACACAAACCACTACGGTGTCAGAGGCGACCACCGAGTACATTCGCGAAGGGCATGTTCATATCTTGCAGCACAAGGAAATTCCTGCCTAGGTCAGCATCTTCAGGATCCACGGCCCCTTCTTGTTTGGCGCAACTGACAAGATCGACGCGATAGTCTCTCGCCTTCCCGATCTCCCACCCATCATTATTCTGAGACTCCGGAACATGACTGCAATCGATTCCACTGGCCTTCAGGCACTGGAGAATTTTGCCGACCGCGTGCACGAATCCGGGCGACAACTCATTCTATGTGGAGCGCGACAACAGCCAGAGATGCGAATGCATGAGGCTGAATTTCACGAGCATGTGGGCGAGGAGAACATCTGCCACAGCGTGGCGGACGCTCTCGATCGGGCTAAGATCGTGTACCCTGAGGTGGCGAAGCAACTGCCCGCTGGAACCACCTTGGCGGAAGAGAAACCGATGAAGCGTAAGGCGTGACGGCATCAGCGGGTCCCAAGACCTAGCACCAAACTTGGAAGCCGGATAGCATTACAGATTGGTGAGGGGAAGTATGGCCCACACAAAATCGGTTGAGCCAAGCTACTTAAGAGTCCTTTCATCCAGCCGTGGTGAAAAGGTCCGATGAATATGCTTTCGCTGAGTACGGTCTTCGAGCTTAGCGTTGCGGCGTATGCGGTCGGCGCCTTCGCTTCGCTCGCGTGCTGGCGAAAACCGGCGCTGGCCCGACGCATCTGTTGCAGCGCCGCTTTGGCAGGCGCTGTATTGGGAGGACTAACCTCCGTTCTTGGCATTCTTCGAGGCACGCCGGTCGCGTGGTCGGTCTCCTCGGGAATTCCGCTCTTTGCCTACAGCTTCTCCTACGATGCCCTGGCCGGCTTCTTCAATCTGGCCCTCGCTATTCCCGTGGCCGCAGTCTCCATCTATTCCTTAGGCTACCTGAAAGCATTCGAGGGCAAGAGGAACATCGGCCTCTTCGCCTTCTTGTTCAATCTTTTACTGCTTAGCTTGACGGTTGTCTTTACTGCCGCCAATGCTTTCCTATTTCTGATCGCATGGGAAGTGATGGCGCTGGCCGCGTACGGTCTGGTGACCTTCTACCACGAAGACCGGGAAACCAGACGAGCGGGATTGCTCTACGTCATCATGGCGCACATCGACGCCGGGTGCCTGCTGCTTGGATTTGCTCTTTTGATCAACGCCAGCGGCAGCGCAGAATTCGCCAGCTTCCGTCCCCTCGCGGCCCAACTGAACAGCGGACAGCAGACCGCTGCGTTTATTTTGTTTTTCCTGGGATTCGCCATCAAAGCCGGCGTCATTCCCTTCCATATCTGGCTGCCGGCGGCCCATCCGGTTGCGCCGAGCAATGTCTCGGCCCTGCTTTCCGGGATCGTGATCAAGAGCGGGATCTACGGCATGGCCCGCATTTTCCTGGATGTGTTGGGAGGAGTGCCGTCCTGGGCTGGCTTGCTGGTTCTCATCGTCGGAGTCGTCTCGGCCGTTCTGGGCGTCTTGTATGCCTTGATGGAGCATGACCTCAAACGGCTTCTGGCCTACCACAGCATCGAGAATATCGGGATCATTCTTATGGGCCTGGGCGCGGCTTTGATTTTCCGCGTTGCGGGACATCCGATGCTTGCGGCGGTGGCACTGGTCGCAGCGATGTTCCATACTTTGAATCATGCCATCTTCAAGAGTCTGCTGTTTCTGGGGGCTGGGTCAGTGCTGCATTCCACGGGGACGCGCAACATGGAGGAAATGGGTGGCCTCATTCGTCCCATGCCGGTGACCGCGTTCTGTTTTCTGATCGGCGCGATCGCAATTTCCGGCCTGCCGCCGCTGAACGGATTTGCCAGCGAGTGGCTGACCTACCAGACGCTCCTGGCCGGATTCGGCGCGATCACTGGCTTGAGGCGAATTCTATTTCCGCTCGCTGGTTCGATGCTGGCGTTGACTGGAGCACTGGCCGCAGCTTGTTTCGTGAAAGCCTTCGGCATCACCTTCCTAGCGCTGCCGCGTGGCGCCAAATCCAGGAACGTGCACGAGGCGCCCCGCACGATGCTGATTGGCATGGGCTGGCTGACGTTGGCTTGCGCCGCCCTGGGCTTAGGTGTGACCTGGTTTCTCCCGGTATTTGATGCGATGACTGAGCAGTTGCTCGGACAGCGAGTCTCCGCTCATCTGGTGACTAGTCATGGGCTGGTACTCTCCGCCGGCATGCGTACCAGCGGTACCGTATCGCCCTTGGTCATCGCGGTTGGACTCCTGGTTCTGATGCTCCCGGCGGCTCTCCTGGTAGCGATCGGGGTGAGAAGGTTCGGGCGCAAGCGCGGACCGGTGTGGGACTGTGGCTTGCCTGGACTTTCAGAAGAAAATGAATACACAGCTACCGCATTCTCAAAAGCGCTACGGATGATTTTCGCCGTCCTGTACAAGCCGCGCCGGGAGATTCAAGCCGTCTTCGATGTCTCGCCGTACTTTCCGAAAGAGATCCATTTCGAGAGTGAAATCGAGCCTACGTTCGAGAAGCGGCTTTATGCTCCTCTGCAAGAGTTCATCTTCCGGGTCTCCAGCAGAATGCGGACGATTCAGGCGGGAAGCATTCATGCCTACCTGGCCTACATCTTTGTAACTCTCGTTCTGCTTTTGCTGTTCGGGGTGCACAAGTGACCGAAGTCCTCATCAACTCGGCGCTGCAATTAGTGCTGCTATTGCTGGTTGCTCCCTTGCTCAGCGGTGTGATTAAGACGTTGAAAGCGAGACTTCAGACCCGCCGCGGGCCAGGCATCCTGCAATCCTACCGGGACATTTTCAAATTACTGCGCAAGGGAATGGTCATTCCAGAAACGGCGTCATGGATTTTCTCGGCGGCCCCCTACATGCTCTTCGGGACGGCCACGCTGGTTGGACTCATGATTCCTATGACTACGACCCATGCACCTTTCAGCCTATTCGGTGGAGTGCTCGCGGTGGTCTATCTTTTAGCGCTTGGTCGCTTCTTCCTTGCCCTTGGCGGGCTCGACACCGGAAGCTCGTTCGGTGGTCTAGGCAGCAGCCGGGAAATGACGATTTCCGCAATCGCGGAACCGGCCATGATGCTCGCAATTTTCACCGTGGCATTGGGCGCAAACTCCACGAATCTAAGCGAAATGGCGAAAGTCGCTGTAGGCCAGAGCTGGAGGTTCCTGGCGCCGTCGCAGATGCTGGCATTTGCAGCGCTCTTCATTGTGCTGATTGCCGAGACCGGACGAATACCAGTGGACAACCCGGCAACCCACCTCGAATTGACCATGATCCACGAAGCGATGATTCTCGAGTATTCGGGACCGTATCTCGCTTTGATCGAATGGGGCGCTTCCATCAAGCAGTTGGTTCTCATGACGCTGCTGGTCAATACGTTTTTCCCGTTCGGTTTGAGTTCTGACTGGATGCTCCAAACCATCGGTGTTGGGCTAGCTTTCTATCTTGCGAAGTTGCTTGTGCTCGCGTGCCTTGTTGTCCTGGTGGAAACCAGCAACGCGAAGTTGCGTCTGTTTCGCGTACCGGAATTGCTCATGGTTGCTTTCATTCTAGGAGCGCTCGCGCTCATTTCAACGTTTCTGTTCTAAAGGCTGCCTATGCCGTTTGTCCCCAACCCCGAACTTGGCAACAGAATCATTACCCTGATGGCGGCGCTGGTCCTGGTGCTGCAGATCGCCGCGGTCGGACAGCGCGGGATCGTTTCGAGCATTCGCATTTTCGCGGTGCAGTCGTTTCTCTTGGGCGCGATTGCGGCCGTCATCGCCTACTTCAACCAGGCGAGCCACATCTATATTGCCGCTCTGCTCACGGTCTTCGTGAAAGCGGGATTGCTTCCCCGTTTGCTGGAACGCCTGGTGGAGAGAATCGGGATTCGTAGGGAGATCGAGCCGCTGATCAACGTCCCGCTGTCGATCCTCATCTCAGGCGGTCTGACGCTGCTGGGCTACGTGGTCGCGGAGTCCTTCTACCATCCGGAAGAGACGTCTGCCCGGGCGGCGCTTGGACATAACACGCTCGCCGTTGCCATCGCACTCTTCCTGATCGGCTTCTTTGTGATGGTAAACCGCCGTAAGGCATTAACGCAGGTCCTGGGGCTGCTTTCACTTGAAAACGGCCTCTTCCTGGCCGCGATTTCATTGACCTATGGAATGCCATTAGTGGTTGAGATTGGCATCTTTTTTGATGTTCTAGTCGCGGTGCTGGTTCTCGGCATTCTCGTCTTCCGTATCGGCGAGACGTTCGACTCCATGGACGTCAGCAAGCTGCGGAAGTTGAGAGAGTAAGCATACTTATGATTTTGCTCGGACTCCTTATCGTTCCTTTGGCCGCCGGTCCCTTGGCCTTCTTTCTGCGAAGAAGGCACATGATGGAGGTGGTCAATCTTGCGGCCTTCGCCATTCTGCTCGGCCTTGCCGCCGTGTTGGTTGCTCAGGTGCTTCGCAGCGGTCCGGTTTCACTGTGGGACGGCTTCTTTTACGCCGACGCTCTTAGTGCGCTAGTCGTGCTCTTGTCAGCTTTTGTGTCCCTGGTCTGTTCCATATACGCGGTCGGCTATTTTCGTCACGAGGAGGGAAGCGGAGTTTTGCACGAGGCCGAGGAGTTGGGTGGCCGGTTTGCCGTCGACAAGCTGCGTGAGTACTACGCTCTCATGCCTTTCCTGGTTTTCGCGATGACGCTGGTCGGGCTCGCCAACAACTTGGGAATACTCTGGGTGGCGGTTGAGGGAACTACCCTGGCGTCGGTGTTTCTGGTTATGTTTTACGGACGCGAAACCTCGCTTGAAGCTGCATGGAAGTATGCCATCATTGGCGGTGTTGGTCTGTCGATGGCATTGTTCGGCACGATTCTGACCTACTATTCCGCCTATGGGGCTCTCGGTACTGACGCGCTTGCGGGTCTGAACTGGTCCGTCCTCGCCGGAAACGCCGCCCAGTTTGACAAGCCGACTATGCGGCTGGCCTTCATCCTCATTCTTCTCGGATACGGAACCAAGGCCGGCATCGCTCCCATGCATACCTGGAAGCCGGATGCCTACAGTGAAGCGCCGATCCCGGGGGCAGCGATGCTTGCCACCGGCGTGCTCAACTGCGCTCTCTACGGTCTGATCCGCTTCTACATCCTGAGTTCGAGATGCCTCGGGCCGCAGTTCGGCTCGCGGCTCCTGATTCTTTTCGGGCTGCTCTCCATGGGAGTGGCCGTCCCCTTCATTCTCGTGCAGAAGAACTTCCGGCGCCTGCTGGCTTATTCGAGCATCGACCACAGCGGGATCATGGTGCTGGCACTCGGCTTCGGAGGGCCTTTGGGTATCCTGGGGATGCTTCTGCACATGACGTTTCATTCGGTGACCAAGCCCCTGCTCTTCTTTTGTGCCGGAAATGTCCAGCAACATCTGAAAACCGACCTGTTTCAGAAGGCGAAAGGTGGGTTGATCCATTCGATGCCTTTGACCGGAGCCGCATTTCTTATGGTGACACTTGCGGTCACCGGTTCGCCTCCCTTCAGCTTCTTCCTGAGTGAGTTCACCGTTCTGCGGGCAGGGTTTGCGCGAGACCATTTTGTGTTGGCGATTTTTTTCGTCTCCTTTCTCGTGCTGATTTTTTCCGGCTTCCTCGTGCACATCACCGGCCTGGTTCTCGGCGAGGACCCGGGCCTCCCGGCGGCAGACATGTGCGGCTGGAAAAAATACTCGGTCGCGGGTTTAGCTGTGGTGATTGTCGTGATGGGCTTCTGGATACCGGCTCCGTTGTTTAGGCTAATTCAGGGTGCGGTAGGCATCGTGGTGGGCGGATGATGACGCAATCAACCTCCGCAGTATTCGAAGCCCTTCGGCAGAAGCTTGGCCCACAGGTTCAGTCCGTGCGTGCGGACCGGGAAGATGAAGTCTATGTTCTTATCAGCGACTCCGACATTCGCCCCATCACAGCACATCTGCGAGGCGAATTCGGGGCCCGACTGGTTACGGTGTTCGCTGAAGACCGCCGCTCGGTGGAAGGCGTTTTCTTCAACTACTATGTCTTCGAACAAAAGGGCAGCGCTCAATACCTGATCGTGCAGGCGCCTGTGCGGTCCGACACTCTTGAGTTTCCCTCGCTCTCCGCCGAACTACCCGCGGTGAACTGGCAAGAGCGTGAAATTCAGGATTGGTTTGGCCTGAAGGCCGTTGGACACCCGAATCCCCGCCGGGTCGCCTTGCATGACAATTGGCCCGACGTTTATCCCTTGCGCAAGGACTTTCCTCTCCAAACCGTGTTGCCGCCCTTCGAGGGAGAACGTCACATCTACCGGCCGGCTTTCGGTGAAGGTGTGCTGCAAGTGCCCGTAGGTCCGGTCCATGCTGGGATCATCGAGCCGGGGCACTTCAATTTCGCGGTGGCAGGTGAACCCATACTCTATCTGCAGCTCCGAATGTTCTACACCCACAAGGGCACGGAAAAACTCTTCGAGAAACTCCCCATACACAAAGCCGTTTTCCTGGCGGAAAGTATTTCTGGCGATTCAAGTTTCTCGCACGGCACAGCTTTTTGTCAGGCCATCGAACGCGCCGCCACCATTGAAGTGCCACTTCGCGGTCTGGTGATGCGGACCGTCCTGCTGGAACTGGAACGTATTTGCAATCATGTCGCCGACATCGGAGCCATTGCGACCGATGTTGGCTTCGTCATAGCGAATGCCCATGCCAGCCGGCTGAAGGAGACATTGGTCACTCTGAACGAGCAAATGACTGGCAGCCGCCTGCTGCGAGGCTTTGTCTGCGTCGGCGGCGTGCGTAGGGGTTGGGACCAGACACAACTGAACACGTTGCGGGACACACTGGACTCCTTCGCACGCGAGTTTCAGGACCTGATCAGTCTGGTTGATTCGTCAGAATCCACCCGTGATCGTCTGGAGCAAACAGGAATTCTTCGGCCCGAGAAGGCACGGGACTTGGGCATCGTGGGCGTGGGAGGGCGTGCCTCAGGCGTTGATCTGGACGTGCGGCGCGATCACCCTTATGCCGCATATCCTCGCTACTCATTCCGTGTCCCGGTTTACCAGGCCGGAGACGTTTGGCACCGGATGCAGGTCCGCATCGATGAAGTGAACGCATCGATCGACATCGTCGGAAGGGCTATGACAGATGGTCTTCAGCGGGAGTTCCGTGTGCCCGTGCCGGCCATCCCGTCAGACCGCTGTGCGCTGAGCGCCGTTGAAGGATGGCGCGGGGAAATCATCCACTGGATTCGAACCGGGCCTGACAATCATCTCGAACGCTGCAAGATCAAGGACCCCTCGCTCAACAACTGGCCGGCGGTGGTGGAAGCGGTCCAGGGAAACATCATTGCGGATTTTCCGGTGATCAACAAGAGCTTCAACCTCTCCTACTCGGGGACGGACCGGTAAACGATGTTAAAGATTCTTCAAAAGACGGTCAGCACGGGAACAGTCACCGCAAACTATCCGGCCGAGCCCGCTAAGGTCTCCGATCGCTTTCGCGGACGTCCGAGCTTCGATTTCGACAAATGGAAGGACGCGCGACCTGCGGCCGAGGTATGTCCAACTGGCGCCATTTCCTTATCCGACAAAGGTGATTCCCGGAAAGTCACCGTCGATTATGGTCTCTGTGTCTTCTGCGGCTTGTGCGCCGAAGCATCGTTCGAGCAGGCGGTGCGCATCACCCAGGAATTTGAGCTGGCGACATCGAACCGCCGAAATCTGATCCTTACCGCGGAATACACACTGAATGCTGACGGCACGCACCGCGGGTTGGGCAAAGTTTATCGCCAGTGGATGAGTGCTGAAACGGACGTCGAGAGCATGGGGAAGAAGGCGCGCGAAACAATTCAGAAAATTCTGGGACGGTCTCTCGCCATCCGCGAAGTGGATGCGGGGTCATGCAACGGATGCGAACTGGAGATTCTCGCTCTGAACAATCCGGTTCATGACATCGAACGCTTCGGAATCCAATTCGTTGCCTCTCCTCGTCACGCCGACATGCTTCTGGTTACCGGTCCCGTGACGCGGAACATGGAACTTGCGCTATTGAAGACGCATCGGGCGATGGCGGAACCTAAGGTAGTCGTCGCGGTAGGAGCTTGCGGCATCAGTGGCGGCATCTTCGGCGAGAACTACGCGTCTTTGGGCAGAGTCGACAAGGTACTTCCGGTAGATGTTTATATTCCGGGCTGTCCACCCCGGCCCCAAGCCCTTCTGCATGGGATCCTCCTTGCCGTCGGACGTTTGGCTGAACGACTGCACAACAACCGCGCGGGTTGAAAGGCAATTCGGATCTTTGGCGTGGTGAGGTATTCACGGACTCGCCAGCCGAGCGAGGCGGGGAATCTGCGGTGGTCAGGACACCGCAAACTGAGCGGTTCGATATATGACTTGGCTGCCCAAGTTCGCAGTCTGTCTTAGCTACTATGACTGTTTCCGCTTACGCTCAGACGCGTTCGCAGCTCTGTTTCTCGCTTTGCAGATCTTTCCTCTCGCCATAGCCATCGCAGTTGCTAGCGGAGTACCTCCGATTTACGGAGTTTTGTGCGCGGCTATCGCTGGGCTTCTAGCCTCAGTGTTTGGTGATTCCAAGATTCGCGTCACCGCGCCGAACGTTATCTTCGTGGCTGTTGCTTCGAGCATCGTTGCCCGGGAAGGAATCCTCGCTCTGTCTCTGTCCACATTGTCAGCGGGCGTAGTCTTGGTTTTTTGGGGGGCAATCGGCCTCGGAGCAGGCATCCAAATGCTTCCACGTCCTGTCGTCGTCGGTTTCTCGACGGGCATCGCAGTCCTTGTCGTTAGCCAGCAAATCCCCTCGCTTCTTGGCATCGGTTCGCAAATCGTCGCCGATCCAGTCCACCGGGCAGCGTTAACACTTATCCGATATCCGGGGCACATCGAGCCGCACGCAATCATCTTGGTTCTTTTCACCCTGATCTTGATAACGGCCCACCGAAGGGCCGCATACATTCCAGCCAGCCTTGTCGCGATTACCGCTGGTGCTTTGTTGGTGAAGTTCGGACATTTCCCCGTGCATGCTATTGGATCGCTCTTTGGATCAGACTCAATGTCATTCCGCATGCATCTGGCTGAAGCCTTCAGGCTCGATCTGCTCGGCAGCATTCTTGGGCAGGGGTTTGCGATAGCAGTTCTGGTCGCCACTGAGTCATACCAGGCTATGGGACCCGCAGCCAAACTCACTGGCGAACGTCTTGATTTAAATGGAGAACTCTTTGTGCAAGGGGGCGTAAATGTAGCTTGTGCTTTCGCGGGGGGCCTACCTACTTCCGGAGTCTCCTCCCACACGTTCGACAACGCGCGCCTCGGAGCGCAAACTCCCATCGCAGGCATCCTGCAAGTAGTTTTCCTCGGTGGGACTCTGCTTCT
>Ga0265338_10010503_pt1 | contig 10841 bp, 10 predicted proteins | sample 42126metaG_FD_193579 | JGI IMG/M metagenome (GOLD analysis project Ga0265338, IMG submission 193579) | Rhizosphere microbial communities from Carex aquatilis grown in University of Washington, Seatle, WA, United States - 4-21-26 metaG | ecosystem: Host-associated > Plants > Roots > Rhizosphere... | reverse complement strand
AACGCCCATAGCCATAAATTCCGAGCGTCTTGCCGTGAAGGCTATGGCCGATCGAGTCCTGCCAGCGCCCTTCCCGAAGCGATGCCATCTGCTGCGGTAGCCGCCGCATCGCCGAAAGGATCAGCGCCCAGGTCAGTTCCGCGGTCGCGAATGACGGGCCGCTCGGCAACATGTCGGACGAGACGAGAATGCCGCGTCGCGTGCAGGCGTCGACGTCGACATGTGGATAGGCTCCCTTCAGGCTTATCAGCCTCAAGTTCGGAAGGGATGAAATCAATCCCGCGTCGATCTTCGTGCGTTCGCGGATCAGGACAAGAACCTCGGCGGCAGCAAGCCGGCGCGCGAGTTCACTTTCTTCCTGCACATGATCCGGCCACACCGTTACATCATGATCCTTGATCATCTGGAAGCAGCGAAGCGACCGGACGGAATTGAGATAGTCGTCGAGAACGGCAATCTTCAGCCTGTGCATTGGCGCATCCTCCGATACCGGCGCGGTGGCAGCGGGCGCTGCAGCCGCGGCAAGCACACCCTTAGATGCCCGTGCCATTCCCATTCAATACGGATGCGCACGATGTCTTTACAAGGCAGCGACAAGTGCCAGAATCCGGGCGGGATCGTCACTTTGCGGCGCGGGACGCTATGCTTAGCTGGGCGGGCTTCATCCAGACGCTCGTCCGCCAAGCTTCGACGATGTCGGTTGCGTTTCCAGATGGCGCCCTTAGACACGCCGTTGATCGGCAATGACCGCGGAGCGAGAGCGTGAGGCAGCGAGCAGTCGGAAAGTCCGGACTGGTTGTGTCGTTGGTCGCGCTCGGCGCCAGCAACTTCGGCGGCCGGCTGGATTCCTCTGCAGCCCGAAGCGTCATAGGCAAGGCCTTGGACCTTGGCGTAACCCTTTTCGATACGGCGGAAGCCTACGCCAAGGGGCGCTCCGAGCAATTGCTGGGCGAGGTCTTGGGGTCGAACCGCAAGGATGTCGTGATCGCCACGAAATGGGGCAATTTCAATCACGGCGGCTGGAGCGCCGAACCGGCCACCGACATCCGCGGCGGTTCGCGCGCCTATATCATGAAGGCCGTGGAGGAAAGCCTGCGCCGGCTGAACACGGACTATATCGACCTCTATCAGCTTCACATGCCCGACGATCGCACGCCGGTCGCGGAAACGCTGACCGCCCTGGATTCCCTCATCCGCCAGGGCAAAATCCGCTATGCCGGTGTCTCCAACATGCCCGCGTGGCAAATCGTGGAAGCGCAACTCGTTGCGCGGCAATTGGGTTGCCAGGAACTTGTATCGTTTCAGGCGCCTTACAGCCTGCTGTCCCTGGACGTTGAGGACACCCACATTCCGGCCGCGCAGCGCTACGGCCTCGGGCTTCTCGCCTATCAGCCGCTCGCCGAAGGCTTGCTGACCGGGAAGTACCGGCACGATGGTCCCGTTCCCGAAGGAAGCCGCCTGGCGACCTGGCCGAGGATGCGGCAGCGAAGCGTCAACGACGCGAATTGGGAGAAGGTTGCGATCTTGGCGGCGAGCGCCGAGCGGTCGGGCCATTCCCTGCTGGAAATTGCAATGTCCTGGCTGGCCGCGAAGGAGGCGGTCAGCAGCATCATCGTCGGCGCGACGACACCGGCGCAGGTGGAGCAGAACATCGCGGCTGCCCTGGCGCCCGTTCCCGACGAGGTGCTCGCGGACATCGACCGGCTCATACGTCCGGGCGGCAAGGAGACGATGCGAGGGCAGCAACGCCCCTAGCCTTTCGACGCAGCCGTTGCGACGGACCGCGGGCGCTCGCGAACATCGCTGCAGCGGCCGCGAAAGCGCGAATTGTGCTCGCGATAATGTCCCGGGGTTTGGCCCATGCGTTTGCGGAAATAGCGCGTGAAATAGGATGGATCCCTGAATCCAAGCGCATAGGCGATCTGGGACACGCAGGTGTCGGTATAGGCCAGGCTTCTCTTGGCCTCGAGCAGCAGCCGGTCGTTGATGATCTTGATCGGGCTCTCGCCCCTTGCGCTGGCGCAAACACTGCGCAGCTTCGCTTCCGTAAGCCCCAATTCCTTGCAATACCTCGCGACGTTCCAGTGCTCCTTATAGTGCGCTTCGATGGCGAGGGTGAATCGCTTCAGGGCCGACGCTCTGGCATTCACGTCGAACAGGAAGGAGTCCGGAAGGGCGCGATATTGCCGAAGCACGCCGACCAGCAGCGACAGCAGCGCGGCCTCGGCGATGATCAGATGCCCGGGAGCGTCGCGAATGAGTTCTTCGCGAAGGCGTTCCAGGGAAGCCTCGATCGCCCAAAACGCGGCATCGTCATCGACATTGTTGATATGGCTCGGGCGCCCACAAATCTCGGCCAGTTCCGGCGCGCGCTCCTGCAGGTCCTGTGCATAGGACTCCGCCACCGTGACCACCCACCCCTCACTGCCCTCCTCGTAAGCGATGCCGTGAACCGCCAGGCTCGGTATGGTGAGGATGGACCGGCTCGAGAATGCGCGCGTCTCGCCTTCGAGGGTGATCACGCCCCCGCCCCGCCTGACAACGATTATCTGGAGAAATTGCGGATGGGAGTGCGGCTCGATCACCCATCCCTGGGACTTGCAGCGCTCGGACAGGAATTCGACGGCGACGAACCGCTCCGCGGCGTCGCGCGGGGCTTCGCCATACAGGAAGTAGCGCGGAATCGTCGAGGCGCGAACCGAGGTCGTGAATTGCAGCTTGCCGTTTTTGGCAGTCTCACGTGCCGCAAAATAGGGTTGCGCTTCGCGGAAATTGCGGTCCGCAGCGGCTTCGAGAACTGTGGCCTTGGCTTTCGCGCCGCGACGGTTCTGCGTTCCGACATTGTCATTTTCCGGCGCCAGGACGCAGGTCGCGCCCATAGAGCCATTTGCGATATGTGCCGGCCGTCCGGAGAAGGGCCGAGGAGCGTTCAGTGCCATGTCAGAAGGCCTCGATCCGCGCAATTGCGTCAGCGATGTTTTCTGCCGAAACGGGACGATTGAATTTTTTCATGTGTGCCGCCGCGGCGGACAGTTCCGCGATTGTCGCAACCGTGGAGTTCGACACCCGATCGGCCCCGAGGTCGGCGAGCTTCAGCGGCAGGCCGGCGGCCCGATAGAAGGCGCGGATGTCCGCCATGAAGGCCTCGTCGCGCTGCTCGAGATCGAGTTGAACCAGAAGTCCGTAAGCGACTTGATGGCCGTGCATCGCGTTGGCCACGCCCGGAACCGCCGAGAGCCCCCTGGTCATGCCGTGACTCACGGACAATCCGCCGCTTTCGAACGCAAGTCCGCTCATCAGCACCGTGGCCTCCACAAGCGCCTCGAAGGCCGCGTCGGTTACGCCACGCGCATGAGCGGCGTAGGCGCCCGCAAGATTTTCCCGCACGGTTTCGTAGCAGGCCCGCGCAAGCGCGACCGCCGAGCGCGGGGAGAAGGCGCCGAACGTATTCTTGCCGCCGGAGCCGACGCATTGCTCGACTTCGAAGACCTTTACCAGCGCGTCGCCGACTCCGGCGGAAAGGAACGGCAGGGGCGCGCCGACGATGATCTGGGTATCGACAAGCACCAGCTCCGGATTGCCGTTTCCCTCTTCCACCGCGATGAGCTTGTGTTCGCCGTCATAGATCGCCGCGATGTGGCTGGTCGGCGAGTCGTTTGAAGCCACCGTCGGCACCGACACAAACTTGGCGCCGGTGTCGCGCGCAACCATCTTGGCCGTGTCGATGGTCTTGCCGCCGCCCGCGCCGATGACAATGCCCGGCCGGGTGCCGCCGATCTCGGCGATGACGCGCGCAATCTCGTCATAGGTGATCTCGCCGCCGAACCGGATGGGGCGCAGATCGACTCCGGCCGCCGCTGCGCTTTGGCGGATCGTCTCGCCGCACAGGGCCATGACCCGCTCATCGGCAAGGAGCACAGCCGTGCCGGCTATGGCGATCAGTTCGCGGCCGATCGCGCCCAGGACACCAGGGCCCTGAACATATCGCCGCGGCGATCCGAAAATGATCATTCTATCCTCTTGGGCCAACATGGGAAGGGATCGCTGCGGGCGGCCTGACCCCAAGGACGAAATCGATGAAGGGATCGATTTGGCCGACAAGCATCGCGCTTCCGGGAATCACATGCGCGCCGCGCCTGATGGCGGCCGCGAGAAGCGGCGTGGTCTCGGGAACCATGACGACCTCGGCCACGGTCATGCCGGACGTAATCGTCTCGGCGGGGACGACAGGGCCGTCGCCCTCGCGCATGCCGAGAACGGTGGCATTGACGAGAAGATCCATGCCGGTCGGGTCGGGACTGGACGTCGCGAGATCGACGGCTCGATTCCTGGCACGGGCGAAGACATTCAAACGCCCGATCATCGCGACGGATTTCGCCGGCGTGCGATTGGCTATGCGGATGCACGCAATTCCCGCATCGATCAGTCCCGCGGCGATGGCATGCGCCACTCCGCCCGCGCCCACGATCAATGCCGAGCGCCCGGCCGGATCGAACCCGTGGGCCTTCAGACCGCCGACGAATCCGTCGCCGTCGAGGATGCGGCCGGTCAACCGTCCATCCCGGTCGCGCCGGATCACGTTGACGACGTTCAGGATTTCCGCCGTGCCCTCGAGGCGATCACAGAGATGGGCCGCAGCCTCCTTATGAGGAACGGTGACCAGAGCGCCGGCCACGCTTTCCGCCTGGCGCAAATTCTCGACCGTCGCGGAGAGATGTTCGGGACGCACCTGCCACGGCACGACAACCGCGTTGATGCCTCGCTCGGCACAGCGGGCGTTGAACATTTGCGGGGTGCGCAAATGCGCGGACGGATAGGCCAAGTGCACCAGCACAGCCGTTTCTCCGTCCACCCGCATGCTTCTCCCCTGATCGTGTTTTTTAATATCATACATGATGTATGATATTTTCAAACTTGACAAGGGTCCCGCCGGCCCGAGCCGCCGTCAGAGCAGGGTTTCGGCGACGTTCTCGATACCTTCGGCATCGAGCTTGTAGTGCTTATACAAATGTGTCGGCGGCGCGATCAGGGCGAATTCGTCGTAGATGCCGTGCCGCTTCAGCCGCGCCCGCGTCGGATTCTCGGCCATCACCTCCGCGACCGCCGAGCCGAGCCCGCCCAGGATATTGTGTTCCTCGACGGTCAGGATCACGGCCGATGCGGCCGCCGCATCGAGCACCGCCTGACGGTCGAGCGGCTTGATCGTGTGCATGTCGATCAGACCGACCGAACGGCCCCTGGCGTTCAGCGACTCCATCGCGGCCTTCGCGCCGTGAACCGCCATGCCGCACGCTATGATGGTCAGATCCTTGCCGATCGCGTGGATCTTGGCTTTCCCGATTTCGAATTCCTCGCCGCGGCCATAAACCGCCGGATCGTGACCGCGGCCGATGCGAAAATAGATCGGACCGGGATACGTCGCCGAGTGGCGCAGCAGCGCGCGAAATTGCGCGCCGTCGGCCGGCGAGATCACGGCGAGATCGGCAATGCCGCGCATCGTGGCGATATCCTCGGTCGCGTGGTGCGAGGTGCCGTAGAATCCCAGTGAAATCCCCGTGTGGTGGCCGATGAGCCGGACGGGCTGTGCGCAATAGGCCACATCCATCCGAATTTGCTCGCAGGCCAGGAGCCCGAGAAAAGACGCAAATGTCGCGACATAGGGGATGAGTCCCGTCGTCGCCACGCCGGCGGCGGCGGACACCATATTCTGCTCGGAGATTCCGAACTGCACGAACCGTTCCGGATAGGCGCTGGCGAATTTTATCAACCCATTCGAATGCTGAAGGTCGGCCGTGCCGGCGACGATGGGATGACCTTCCTGCACAAGCTCGATGAGCGTGTCTGAAAGCACCGACAGACTCGGCGCGCGGGTATTTAGCTCCCGGTACTGCCAACTTTCGGGAGAAAGATTCATCTTCGCGCTCATTGCGTGGCCCGGTTGCTGGAACGAATGGGTGTGGCGAGAATGGCCTTGCTGGCCTTCTCGCTGTCTTCCGGCGACAGGTAGCCCAGATGCCAGCCCGGCTCGGTCTCCATGTAGTCGACACCGCGGCCCTTCACGGTATGGGCGATAATGCAGCATGGCTTTGCGCGGCCCTTGTCGGCCTTGACCCTGCGCAGCAGAGACGTCAGCGCCACGATGTCGTGGCCGTCCGTCTCGTGCACCTCCCAGCCGAAGGCGCGCCATTTGTCGGCCAGCGGCTCGATGTTCATGACGTCGTCGACCTTGCCGTCGAGCTGATAGCCGTTGCGGTCCACGATCGCGACGACGTTCGACAATTTGTGGCCCGCCGCGCAGATGGCGGCCTCCCACACCTGCCCCTCCTGCATTTCCCCGTCGCCGAGCATCACGAAGACATCGAACGATTGGCCGCGCATCCGCCCGCCCAGGGCGATGCCGACGCCATTGGAGAGCGCGTGGCCGATCGAGCCGGAGCTGAAATCGACGCCCGGTACCTTGCGCATGTCGGGGTGATCGCCCAGCGGACTGCCCAGGCGCGTGTAATCGTCCAGCCAGGCCCGCGGGAAGAAATCGAGGTCTGCGAGAATGGGAAACAAGCCGACCGCGGCGTGGCCCTTGCCCATCAGGAAGCGGTCCCGCCCCTCCCATTTCGGCTCGCCGCGGCGGACGTTCATCACGTCATAGTAGAGAGACGCGAATATCTCCGCGCAGGAGAAGACAGACGAGTAATGGCCGACTTTCGCGACGCTGATCAGCCGGATCGTTTCCAGCCGGACGAATCTGGCGCGGTCTTCCAGCAATTCGATTTTCTCGACCGGAATAGGCGAGTTCTCCATGATCCCTTTCCTCCCTCAAATCTGAGGCCGCCTGCGCCTCGCGAATGGAGACAAGCGGGAGGACCAATGTCATGTATGATATATGATATGTCAATTCCGGAGGCCAAGAGGCGGACTCAGCCGCTCCGCCCCTAGCCGCTTCGGCGGATCAAACCGCCTTGGCCCGGTTTGGCACTTCCCGGCCAACCAGTTCGATCAGCTCTTCGGCCCACGCGATGTCTTCCTGCATCGCCTTGCGGCTACGTTCGCGGTCTCCCGCCTCCAATGCGGCGAGAAGCTCGTGATGTTTGTGCTCGTCGCTGGCGATCTCGCGTACCGGCATGCGAATGTGGAAGGTGCGCAGGAATGGACCGATCAGCGTCCACATGTTTTCGCAAATGCCTTCGAGCAGCGCCATTCCCGACAGGCGAAGCACGGCAAAGTGAAAATCGCGATTGAGAAGGCTCGCCGCGGCGGCGTCGCGGCGCGCCGCCTCGATGAAGCGAGCGTGAATGTCGCGCAATTCATTGAGCTCGTCGGGCGTGATCCGTCCCGCAGCCTCGTAGGCGGCAAGCCCCTCCAACTCGCAGCGAATCCGCTGAATTTCGAGAAGCTGCGCAACACCCAGACGAGGCACCTGCACCGACGTGGCGGCGCGCATTTCCAGCGCGCGTTCGCTCACCAGCCTGAAGATCGCTTCCCGCACGGGCGTGATGGAGGTGCCGTACTCTTCGGCGAGTCCGGCGATGGTGAAACGGTGGCCGGGCTCGTACTGGCCGTTCATCAGCGCTCGGCGCAAGTTCGAGTAGAGTTGGGACGACAAATTCTCTCTCGACAACTTTTCGGCCATGCCCTCTCTCCTCGGACCTTGGGAGTTCCAATATCCAGTTCAGTCTATCCGGCCCGCGCATATACTGCGCTGGCGATTTCTTGGCGAATCCTTCCTGGATCGCAACGAACGGTTCCTTGACCGAACCTTGCGGCCATCCCGACGGGATTGCACCGCAATATCGAAGCTGCCCCGACACATGGGAGATCGCGTCTTCCGCCGCCGTTCCGCGCGCAGCCCTCGCTCGACGGCCATGCGTTAGCTTTCAGCCCAATCAGTACCACGAGATGAACCGGCGCAGCAGACAACAGAATCCGTTTGAACGGATAATTCCGCCTTTCGGACGAAAAGTGCCAAACCTTGAGCGCCGGCCGCCAGGCGCTTAGCATAAAGTCGCAAAGAGGCGACGTTCGAGGCGCGCGACGAACGCGGGCCGGGTTGCGCCGCCTATGAGCGATCGCAAGCCGCCGAACCGGAAGCGGCCTCCCGGTCGCGATCTCCCGATGGAGGCCTTGGCAAACCAACGCGATCATGAATCCGATCTTTCTCGCCCCCACCTCTCTGCCGAATACTTCGGTTCACGACATGATCGATGCCGCGGCCTTCGCCGGGTTTGACGGCGTCGGATTGCGCGTTCTCTCGCCCCCTTCCAGACCGGACCCGCTCACCTCGTTCGTTGGCGATCCGCGTGCCATTTTTGAGATTAAGCACAAGCTCGCGGATTCGGGCTTGGCCGTTCTTGATATCTATACCTTCTATCTCACGGAGACGTTCGACTACGGGCGTTTTGCCAGGACGATGGATTGCGGCGCCGAGCTTGGAGCGCGACATGCCGTTGTCGTCGGACGAGATCCCGATCTGACGCGGGCATCGGAAACCTTCCAGCGAATCTGCGAGCTCGCGGCGCAGCGCGGCATGACTGCCGCGCTCGAGTTCGCGCCGCATCGCAAGCCGTCGACGCTCGAAGAGGCAATCGGATTTCTGGATGCCTGCGGCTGCGACAATGCGGCGATGATGCCCGACCCGGCCCACTTGTTCGGCTCGGGCGGCAAGCTCGCCGATCTGGGCAAGATCGATCGACGCTATCTCCTCTTCACCCAATTTTGCGGCGTCGTGTTGGGCCGTGAGGAATTTCAGCCGCAGATCGGCCGGACTGCACCGGTTGTCGAAAGGCGGCCGCCGGGCGAGGGATCGTTGCGACTGGCGGCGTGGCTGTCGATGCTCCCCGACGGCATTCCGATCAGCATCGAATGCCCGCCGCTTCCGGAATCGCGGGCGCCGCAGGAATGGGCGCGGGAGCTTCGTCGTCTTTGCAGGGAAGAGCTGATCACCTATTGGATGGAGCGCCAGGCCAAATAGCATGCCTCCGCAATCGGCGTCATTGGTATCGGCAAGTGGAGGTTCGCAGTTTTTGGGAAATGGAATGGTACAGCACGCCGTCCGCGCAAACCTTGCTCCCGTTGCGGTCGCCGCCCCGAGAGAAGCTCGAAGCCAGGGCTCTCACGACAATATGTATCCTGCGGCCGTATTGTTTCTCTTGCAGCGCCTCCCCTTCGGCGAGGACACAAACGACGCGGCGTTCGTCGTGCATAGACATCAGGGTTGACCAAAGAAACGCTTGCTGACGCCGGCATTAAGGGGTCGCTAAGGATAAGCGGAAAAACCGGGTTCCCGTGTCGTATGGAGCGAACGCAAGCTCTTCGAATCCCGCCTTGGTGCAGCCGTTGGAAAATACGCAGCCCCTCCCTTAACCGGATATCCAGCTATCGCGCCTAGGCTTCCCGAAGCCTGAAACGGCAGCGGAGCATCCATGACTCGATTGGGAACGGCCCTTGTTGCACTGATCGGCGGCTGCCTGGCGGCCGGTGCCGCACAAGCGGAAACGCTGGCACAGCGGAGCTTCGAGATCAGCGGAGTGGTTCCGGTGGTATGCAATGCCTCGCTGGAAGGCAGCACCGCCCAGAACGGCGACGGGACAGTCTCTCTCGGAACGGTGCGGGAGTTCTGCAATTCCGCGCAAGGCTATCGCATGGTCGCCGACTATGTGTCCGGAACCGATCCGGGCGCGCTGATCGTGGGTGGTCACAGCATCTCGCTGACCGCAGCCGGCGAAACGGTAATCGGCGGACAGGGCGGCCCAGCCATCCTCTCCGAGGAGATCGCGTACCGGCCCGGCGGCACGCCGATTTCCGGCCTGCGCATAACGGTGGTCGCCAGTTCGATCTAGTGCGGCGCGATCTTGATCGTGACGATGTCCTGGTAGGTGCCCGCCTTCTTGTTCGTCGCATTTCCGACCGTGACGACGACCGGCAGCGACACGCTCGCGCCTTGCGTTCCGCCATTGGTCAGATCGGTGTAAACCGTGGAATTGTTCACGGTCGTGCCGTTCAGCGTCGCGGCATAGGGAACCGACCAGGTTGAGTCGCCGAGATTTTTGAGCACGCCGTTGTTCTGCGATGTCCAGGTGATGTCGAACGGCACGGTCGCCTGCGCCATCACATTGATGTTCTGGCTGGCATTGCTGCTGAGTTCGCCGAAATCCATCGTGAGCGTGGTAGCCGCACCGGCGAACGACAGCTGCGTCACCTGTGCCACGGACACGGTCACGGTCACGGGAATGTAGGTGTAGCTGTTGTTGATCGCGCCCGCGATGTAGGCGGTGAAGCTGCGCTGCCCATAGGGAATGACACTGTTGGCCGCGATGTCGACGGTCCAGGTGGAATCGAAAGACGCCCCATTGTTGAGCGTGATGGTGGAAGGATCGAACCTGTCCTTGGCGTTCGATATGTTGAACGCGACGACATGGCTGGAGTCGTAACTCAACTTCGCGGTGTAAGACAGTTGCGAGGGGCTTCCCACAAGGCTGCCCGTGCCCGTCACCGGCACATTTGAGACGCCGATCAATCCGCTCGCTCCGTTGCCGCAGGAGACATTGCGCAGCTCCAGCGTGACGGTCGCGGTCGCGTCGGTGCTGTCGAGAGGATTGTAGGAAACACTTATGGGACCGGAAACCACGGCAACCGTGAAACAAGCCGCGCTTGCGGCGCTCGTCCACCCGAAGAGGACCGGCGTCACGATATAGAAAAAGAGGCGAAGCAACCTCATGGCGCGACCTCGACGGGCGTGAGCGGCGAGGAGAGCCGGCGCAGCGCCTTGCCTTCCTTCTTGACGTCCAACTCGTATTTGAAGTCTCCAAGCTCGATGCGCCACTTGCCAGGCTTAAGACCTACCGCGG
>Ga0265338_10010502_pt1 | contig 10842 bp, 3 predicted proteins | sample 42126metaG_FD_193579 | JGI IMG/M metagenome (GOLD analysis project Ga0265338, IMG submission 193579) | Rhizosphere microbial communities from Carex aquatilis grown in University of Washington, Seatle, WA, United States - 4-21-26 metaG | ecosystem: Host-associated > Plants > Roots > Rhizosphere >... | reverse complement strand
CATCATCCGCAACCAGATCCTGATCGCCTCCGGCCTGCTGCTGGCCTGCATGGCCATCTGCAGCGTCGCCGTGGTCGTACTCGGCGGCGAATTGGGACAGGTCTCGCTGGAACTCTACGACAAATCGTTCGTGAGCTCCCGCTACGCCCAGAAGGTGCAGACCGACTTCGTGCGCCTGGAGGGCCATCACACCGACGCCGACATCCCCCTGACCTCGGACGACGACAAGGCGGCCGTCGCCGACATGCTGACCGAGATCGACGTGGTCACCGAGCGGGCGGCGACAAAGAAGGAAAAGGCGGTCACGGCCACGGTGCGCACCGACGTGCAACGGCTGGTGCAGCCAGCGGACGGCGCGGCCTATCCGTCGCTGGCCTCCATCGACAAAACGATCGGCCGGATGAGCCAGCGTTTCGCCGACGACGCCCTGGACCATCGCGAAAAGACCGAGCAGCTGGTGCAGAACCTTCGACAAGTGCTGCTGGCGGTCGCCATCGCCTCGGTTGTCGGCGTCTCCTGCTTCGCCCTGTTCCTGATCCGGGCCGTGGTGATGCCGCTTCGCCAGGTCAGCCGGGTGATCTCGACCGGAGCCGAGGATCGCTTCGATCCGCCGCCCGCCCTGGCGCGCCGCCACGATGAGATCGGCAAGATCGTCTCGGCGCTCCACGACCGGCACCAGGCCACCGAAGCGCTGAAGCAGCTGCGCATCCAGCAGGCCGAGGCCGAGGCGGCGGTGAAGGCCGCCGAGATGGCCAACGCGGCGAAGTCCGACTTCCTGTCGGTGATGAGTCACGAAATCCGCACGCCGATGAACGGGGTGCTGGGCATGGTGCAGGCCATGCAGGGCGACCCGCTCTCCGACCTGCAGCGCGAGCGGCTGGACGTGATCCGCGGCTCCGGCGAGACCCTGCTGGCCATCCTCAACGATATCCTCGACCTCTCCAAGATCGAGGCCGGCAAGCTGGAGTTGGAGGAGACCGACTTCGACCTCGCCCAGCTTGGCCTCGACGTGTTCTCGGCCTTCCGATCCGACGCCGAAGCCAAGGGCCTCAAGTTCACCCTGGAAACGGCGCCATCGGCCCACGCCGTCTTCCGGGGCGACGCCATCCGGGTGCGCCAGATCCTCTACAATCTCGTCTCCAACGCGGTGAAGTTCACCGGCGCCGGGTCGGTCAGCATCTACCTCGGGCGCTCGGACGCCGACGTCGTGCTGTCGATCCGCGACACCGGCGTCGGCATGCAGCCCGAGCAGGTGAGCCGCCTGTTCGAGAAGTTCACCCAGGCCGACTCCTCTACCACTCGCCAATTCGGCGGCAGCGGCCTGGGGCTATCGATCTGCAAGCGGCTCTGCGAGGCGATGGGCGGCGAGGTCTCGGTGGAGAGCGAATTCGGCCGCGGCAGCCACTTCGAGGTCAAACTGCCGCTGAGCTTTATCGGCGAGGCCGGCGTGGCCGCGCCCGCCGCGGCGCACGAGGCGCCGGAGTTCGAGGCGCGCGCCCTGCGGATCCTGGTGGCGGAGGACAATCCCACCAACCAGCTGGTGCTGAAGACGTTGCTGGGTCAGGTCGGCCTCGAGCCAGTGATGGCGCCCGACGGCGTACACGCCGTCTCGGCCTGGGAGGCCGAACACTGGGACCTGATCCTGATGGACGTGCAGATGCCGGCCATGGATGGGCCGACGGCGACCCAGCATATCCGTCGGCGCGAGGCCGAGACCGGCCGGGCCGCCGTTCCGATCATCGCCCTCACCGCCAACGCCATGAAGCACCAGATCGAGGGCTACTTCGCCGCCGGCATGACCGCCTTCGTCTCCAAACCCATCGTGGTCGCCGACCTCTTCGCGGCCATGGAAGCCGCGTTGGCGGAAACGAGCGCCCCTTCTCCCCTTGCGGGAGAGGGTGGCCGCGAAGCGGTCGGATGAGGGGTCGACGGAACGGCGGCGACTAGCGTCCGGCAGGCAAATCCCCGACTCCGGCGCGACCCCTCATCGGTCGGGCTCCGCCCGACACCTTCTCCCGCAAGGGGAGAAGGAAGCTAGGCCAGCTCCCTTAGCGCGGCGTTGGCGATGGTGAGTTTGGCGAAGCTCCAGCCGCCGCCTTCTTTTTCGATGCCGGTGATGGTGGAGCGGGCCAGGCGCACGGCCTCGGCGTGCAGGCCGCTCCAGGAGGCGACGGCGGCCTTGGCGGTTTCGGTGCTCTCGCCGGCGTCGGGCCGGCCGGCGTAGTTGATCACCGCGCGGGCCAGGGCCTCCTGCTCGGCCAGCATGTCCTCGATCAGCCGGCGCACGGCCAGGCGCTCGTAGGCGTCCTCGCTGGGGTGGGAGCCGGCGGCGGCGCGCAGCCGGTCGAAGCCGAAGGCGCCGCCCACCGCGTGGTAGAGCCGGGCGGTGGGGCTGACGGGCCATTCCACGTCGCGGGCGAGGTCGGCTAGGGTCACCGTGGGGGTCAGCGGCCGGTAAAGGGCGACACTGTGGGCGAGGTCCTTGGGCGCGCCGGCCTTGATCCAGGCGGCGGCGCGGCGCACCGCGTCCTTCTGCTCGAAGGCCGAGAGCACGCCGGGCAGCAGCGCCTTCAGCGCGTCGGCCGCGGGGCGGTAGGCGCCGATCAGCCTCTCGACCCCGGTGTCGCTCTTGGCGGGACCGCGGGCCAGCCAGTAGGTCTGGGCGCGCAGCACCTCGGACAGCTCGCCGAAGAGGGCGGTCTGGCCGGCGGCGGGGACCTTGCCGTCGAGCGCCTCGACCCGCGCCCACACCTCGTCGAAGCGCAGGACCTGGCGGGCGGCTTCGAAGCTCACCGCCAGGGCGTCGCCATCGCAGCCCGCGGCCGTCATCAGCCGCTCGGGGAAGGTCGGGCCGCAGAGGTTGACCATCTCGTTGCCCAGCACCGTGGCGATGATCTCGCGGCGCAGCCGGTGGCGGCGCATTTCGTCCTCGAACGGGGCGAGCGCGGTGGGGAAATAGGCCCTGAGCGTGGTCAGGAAGTGTGGATCGTCCGGCGCGGAGGAGCCGATCAGGGTCTCGAACAGGTCGAGCTTGCCATAGGCCAGCAGCACCGCCAGCTCGGGCCGGGTGAGGCCCTTGCCGGTCCTGGCGCGCTCGGCGAGGGCGGCGGCGGCCGGCAGACCCTCCAGCGCCCGGTCAAGCCGGCCCTTGCCCTCCAGCTTGGTCATGAAGGCGGCGTAGGCGCCGAGGTCGTCCACAGCGCGGGCCTGCATGATCGAGAGGGCCAGGGTCTGGTCGTAGTTGTGCGAGAGCACGTGCGCGGCGATCTCGTCGGTCATGGTGGCCAGCAGCGGATCGCGATTGGCGCGGTTCAGCTTGCCGGCGCGCTCGGCCATGCCGGTGAGGATCTTGATGTTCACCTCGTGGTCGGAGGTGTCGACGCCGGCGGAGTTGTCGATGGCGTCGGTGTCGATGCGCCCCCCGGCCAGGGCGTATTCGATGCGGCCGGCCTGGGTGAAACCGAGGTTGGCGCCCTCGCCCACCACCTTGCAGCGCAGTTCGCGCCCGTCGATGCGCACGGCGTCATTGGCTTTGTCGCCCACCTGCAGGTGGCTCTCGGTGGAAGCCTTCACATAGGTGCCGATGCCGCCGAGGTAGATCAGCTCGACCCGGGCCTTGAGGATGGCGCTGATCAGGTCGGCCGGCGTCATCTGGTCGGCCTTCAACTCCAGCAACGCCTTCACCTGCGGGGTGATGGCGATGGACTTAAGGGTGCGCGGGAAGACGCCGCCGCCCTCAGAGATCAGCGACTTGTCATAGTCGTCCCAGGACGAGCGGGGCAGGGCGAACATCCGCTGGCGCTCGGTCCAGCTGCGCGCCGCGTCCGGGTCGGGATCGAGGAACACGTGGCGGTGGTCGAAGGCCGCGACCAGGCGGATTTCCTTCGACAGCAGCATGCCGTTGCCGAACACGTCGCCGGACATGTCGCCGACGCCCACCACGGTGACCGGCTCGGTCTGGATGTCCTTGCCCAGCTCGCGGAAGTGGCGCTTGACGCCTTCCCAGGCGCCGCGGGCGGTGATGCCCATGGCCTTGTGGTCGTAGCCGGCGGACCCACCGGAGGCGAAGGCGTCGCCCAGCCAGAAGCCGTAAGACTCAGCGACCCCGTTGGCGATATCGGAGAAGGTGGCCGTGCCCTTGTCGGCGGCCACCACCAGGTACGGATCCTCGCCATCCAGGGCCAGCACGTTGGCCGGATGCACCACGTCCCCCTCGGCGTCGATGGTGTCGGTGATGTCCAGCAGCCCGCAAAGGAAGGTCTTGTAGGCGGCGACGCCGGCGGCGCGAGTCTCGTCGGCCGTGCCGCCCTTGGGCAGGCGCTTGGGGAAGAAGCCGCCCTTGGAGCCGACGGGCACGATCACCGCGTTCTTCACCTGCTGGGCCTTCACCAGCCCCAGCACCTCGGTGCGGAAGTCGTCGCGCCGGTCGCTCCAGCGCAGGCCGCCGCGGGCGACGGGTCCCAGGCGCAGGTGCACGCCCTCCACGGCGGGCGAGGCGACATAGATCTCGCGATAGGGCTTGGGCTCGGGCAGGTCTTCCAGTTCGCGGCTGGAGACCTTGAAGCTGATGTAGGGCTTGGGGCCGCCGTCCGGGCCGGGCTGGTAGAAGTTGGTGCGCTGGATGGCGCCCACCAGGGCGGCGATGCGGCGCAGCACCCGGTCGTCGTCGAGGCTCTCCACCTCCTGCAGCGCCGCCTCGATGGCGTCCTCGGTCTCCTTGGCCTTGGCGGCCCGGGCCTGGGCGGCGCCCTCGAAGCTCGGATCGAGGCGTGAGGCGAACAGCTCCAGGATCAGCGAAGCCACCTCGGGGTGGTCGCTCAGCGCCTGCTGCTGCACCTGGGCGCTGGGATCGAGGCCGGACTGCAGGCGATAACGGGCCAGCGCCCGGATCAGCGCCGCCGAACGCCAGGGCGCGGCCAACTCCAGCACCAGGCGGTTGAAGCCGTCACTTTCCGCCGCGCCGGTCCACACCGCAATGAAGGCGTCCTCGAAGACGCCGCGCACCGCATCGAACGACAGCCGCTCGCCGCGCGGGTCCTCAAGGGCGAACTCGTGCACCCAGACCACGCCGCGCGAGCCGTCGGCGGTGAGCGGCGCCAGCGGGAAGCCGTCCTCGGAGAGCGCCTTCAGGCCCATGTCGTCGAGGATCGGCAGCACGTCGGTGAGCACCGCCGGCTCGCCCTTGCTGTAGAGCTTGAAGCGGAAGCAGCGCGCGGAATCGTCGGCGAGGCGGAAGGCGCGCACGCCCACCGATGCGCCAATGTCCATGCGGCCGATGGCGGCGAGGTCGGCCAAGCCCTCGGGCGGCGCGTAGCGGTCGCGGTAGCCGGGCGGAAAGGCGCCGTCCCAGACCGTGAGGATGGCGGCGGCCTCATCCGGCGCGGCCCGGCGACGGACCACCGCCTCGAAGTCGTCGCTCCAGGTGCGGGCCAGGGCCGCGATCGAGCGCTCAAGCTGGGCGAGGTCGGGCTCGGCATGGTCGCCCGGCGTGATGCCGACGATGTAGTGCACGCGGGCCAGCGGCGCGTCGGAGTAGCTCGGGTAGTAGGCCGAGATGTGCCCGCCAAAGGCCTCGGCCAGCCGCCGGCCCACCTCCTCACGCAGCCGGGCGTCGTAGCGCTCGCGGGGAGCGAAGAACAGGATGGAGACGAAGCGGTCGAAGGGGTCGCGTCGGACGAACAGCTTGGCGCGGGGCCGATCGGAGAGGTGCAGGATGCCGAGCGCGGTCTCCAGCAGCTCGTCCTCGCCTACCTGGAACAGCTCGTCGCGGGGGTAGACCTCCAGGATGTTGGCCAGGCGCATCTCGTTGTGGCCGCCCACGGCCTGGCCGGAGCGGGCCAGGACCCGTTCGACCTTGCGGCGCAGCAGCGGCACGTCGCGGGCCGGCTCGTCGTAGGCCTGGGCGGTGAACAGGCCGACGAAGCGCACCTCGCCGCTGGGCTTGCCGTCCGGCCCGTAGCGGCGCACGCCGACATAATCCATGTAGACCCGGCGGTGGATCACCGACTTCAGGTTCGACTTGGCCACCACCAGCGGCGCGGCGCGCGCCAGGTCGGCCCGCAGGGCCGGCGAGAGCACCGCCGGCTCGCTGCCCCGGCGCAGCACGCCCCGTTTCGGATCGCGCAGCACGCCGAGATTGGAAGCGGCGTCGATGATCGGCTCCTCGGCCGCGTAGCCGCCGTCCTTGGTGCGTGGGTACTCGTAGGCGCGGGCGCCAAGGAAGACGAAGTGGCCGTCGCCCAGCCAGGTGAGGAAAGCGAGGTCCTCGCCCAGCTCGGCCGGATCGCCGGGCGGCGCGTGGGCCTTCAGCTCGGCCACCGAACGGGCCATCAGGGCGACCATGGCGTCGAAGTCGCCCACCGCCAGGCGCACGTCGGCCAGGGTGGCGCGCAGGCCCGCCTCGATGTGCGGCGCCTGGTCGTCGCCCAGCGGTTCGACCCAGACCTGGATCACCGAGCGCAGGCCGTCGCCTTGCTTCACCAGCGGGTGGAACATGCCCAGCACGCCCGCGCCGGCTTCGATCAGCTCGGCCATGACGCTGTCCACCAGGAACGGCGCGTCCGGCTGCACGATCTCCACCAGCTCCGCGCCCAGCTCGCGACCGTCAGCGGCGGCAGCCGGGCGGATGCGGATGGCGGTGTCGGCGGCAGGCGTGGCGGCGGCGAAGGCCCAGAGACCCGCGGCCTGGCCCGCTAGGTCGGCCAGGGAGACGCCGGGCAGCTCGTCGCCGCGATAGTCGGCGGCGAAGGCGGCGACAAAGCGGTCGGCCTCGGGCGGCGGCGTGGCCGGGTGATCGGGGAGCGCGGCCAGAAAGGCCGTCATCAGCGGCGCGCGCGCGTCGGCCGCCGCGGCGTGTGTCTTCGAGAGCATGGCCGCGCAGCCTAAACTGTGTCGCGCCGAAATTGGATGATGGTTTCGCAAAGTCACCTGGTGACGGCGCCTGGACAACATCGCGCCGCCGGAAGTGGGGGGTCTTCCGGCGGCGCTCGGGCCGATCCTCAAAGAGGCCGGCCCAGTTGTCCGGGCCAGGGCTGTCGGTTGGGGGGAAGCCTGGCCAGGGATCCGGGCCACTGACGGGCGGGACCACGGCTTAGATAGGAAGCCGCTCTCAACCTGTAAGGGCGGCGGCTTCACTCTTGTGTGACTGCTCCGGCAATTTCGCTGCCGCGGCAGCGCCGAGGCTGTGCGGATCGCCGTCGGCCGACAGCAGGATCGCCACCCAGCGTGAGCCCTCGAACTGCGCCAGCACCACCATGACGAGAATGGTCAGCGGCGTGGACAGGAACATGCCGGTGACGCCCCAAAGCGCGCCCCAGAACGCCAGCGACAGCAGCACCATCACCGGATCGATGTTGAGCGCGCGGCCCTGCATGCGCGGCATCATGATGTTGCCGATGGTGAAGGCCAGGGCGAACAGGCTGGAGCCGAGGATGATCCCCGGCCAGGCGCTGGTGAACTGCAGCAGCGCGAACACCGTCGGCGCCAGGATGCCGACGGCCGCGCCGACGATCGGGATGTAGCCGAAGACGAAGATCAGGAAGGCCCAGAAGAAGGCGCTGTCCAGGCCCACCGCCAGCATGATGAAGAAGGAGCCCAGCGCGATAATGCCGCCGCAGACGGTCTGCACCCACAGGTAGCGCTCCAGCGAGTCGCGGATGCGCACGAACACCGCCAGCGCCTCGTGACGGCCCTCGCGGCCATGGAACAGGCGCACCGCCTTGCGCTCGAAGCCGTGCCGCGCGGCCAGGAGGAAGCCGAGGTAGATCAGAACAAAGACGCTGAAGGTGACCAGGACCTGCACATTGGTGGCGACGATTCCCAGGTAGCGGGCGGGATCGAGGCTGGCGATCAGGGCGCTGACCGTGCGGGGCAGCGCCAGGTGGAAGTGCTTGGCCAGCCCAGACAGCACCGCATTGAGCCGCGCTTGATAGCCGAACAGCTTGGTCACGAACCCCGCGCCGCGCGAGGCCACCACGAACATGGTGGCCGCGAACACCACGATGCACGACACCACCGCCGCGCCGACAGAGGCGCCCGGCCCCAGCATGGGCAGCCGGTGGTGTAGGTCGCGCGCCAGGGCGTCGATCATCAGCATCAGAAACACGGCCAGCGCCAGCGGCGTCAGGATCGGCGCCAGCCAGATGAGGGCGGCGCCGGACAGGATCACCGCGGTGATTACCTGGGCGCTGCGGGCCGCGTCTCGGGTCGGCGGTTTCGGCGTGGGCATGGGCGGACTGTTCGCCGCCCGAGGGCGCGAGGTCAATGGCGGGCGGCGTTGGCAGCGCATAAGCTTGGCCGCAAAGACGGACCCTGGATGTACCTGCTCGCCTGCCTGCACGAGACCGCCAGCGCCCAGCCGGACAAGCTGGCGGTGGTCAACAACGGCGTGGCGTTGAGCTACGGCCGCTTCTGGCGGCTGATCTGCGCCTGCCGCGACCACCTGGCGTCCCGTGTGCCGAAAGAGGGCCTCGCCTTGATCCGCGCCAGCGACCGGCTGGAGGGCTGGATTCTGGTCAACGCGCTGCGCAGCCTCGGCCTCGACACCGCCGTCATCGTCGCCGCCGACCAGTTGCCGCTGCTGGAGAGCCTCGGCCCGGCGGTGTTCATCACCCTGGCCACGGAGCCGGCCGGTTTCGCGCCCAAGCGCGTGCCGCACCTGCGCCTCCTGGCGCCGTCCACCCTGCCAATCGACGAAACCCAGCCGCTGCCGCCGATGCCGCAGCCCGAGCACGCCGGCGCCCACGTGCTGCTCACCTCTGGCACCACCGGGCGCTACAAGGCGGTGAAATCCGAAGGAAGCGGCACGGAGAGCGATGTGGCGCGGCGGCGCGCCAGCTACGTCGATCTCGGCGAGGATTTCCGCCAGCTGGGTCCGGACAGCGTGGTCAGCGTGCTGGACCTCGGCCTCTGGACCGCCGCCGGCAACTCCTGGCCGCGCTTTGCCTGGTGCAGCGGCGGCGCGGCGCTGTTCCAGGCCACCAGCCAGCTCGCCGGCGCTTTCGACTGGCCGGCTTTGACCCACTCGGTGGTGACGCCCTGGCACCTCTCCAAGCTGGCCGCGGCGCCGGAGGGCGCGCTGCGCCACCGCCCCGACGTGCAGCTGGTGGTGGTCTCCGGCGCGGTGACGCCGTGGCTGGCGCGGCAGACCATGCAGCGCCTGTCATCGCGCATGCTGATCAACCTCTCCTCCACCGAGGCCGGCGGCTGGGCGCGCACCGCGGTGCGCTCCGAGGAGGATCTGCGCTGGTATCGGCTCGACCCCAAGGCGACCGTGGAAGTGATCGACGACGCGGGAAACCCGCTGCCGGACGGCGAGCTCGGCCGGGTAAGGGTGAAGCTGCGGCCGAACCGGGCGACCGGCTATCTGGCCGATCCGGAGAACACCGCGACTTTCTTCGGCGACGGCTGGTTCTATCCCGGCGATCTCGGGGTGCTGGACGGCAAGGGCCGTCTGGCGCTGCACGGCCGCACCACCGACGTGATCAATATCGGCGGCGACAAGCACGCGGTGGGGCCGTGGGAGGCTGCGATCCAGGAGAAACTGGGCTGCGAAGGCGTCTGCATCCTGGCCGGACACGGGCCGGGCGAGGCCGAGCAGCTGCACGTGTTCATCGAGTCGAGCCGCACCATCACCCGCAAGGCGCTGGACGACGCGTTGCGCTCCACCCTGCGCGGCTTTCCCGAGGCGCAGGCGCACCGCATCGACGCCCTGCCGCGCACCGAGCTGGGCAAGCTGCGACGGGTCGAGCTGGCGCGGCGGCTGTTCGAGGCGGGGGCGCCGGCGGCCGAAAGCTGAGCCTTCGTCAGAGCGAAACGGGAATTTTTCCCGATCTTCCTGGGATATCCGACCATGGGCGGGCGGCGCGGCCACGCGTAGGAACCGGGAGCCGTCAAAGGACCCCCCCCAGCCCGTGACCCGCCAGTACCTGCTTGCCCGCGCCACCGGCCTGGCGATGTTCGCCCTCGCGCCGGCGCTCGCTCATGCCGACGATCCGGCGCCCGCGCCCTCGACTGGCGCCGCGACCACCGCGCCAGACACCGGCCAGGTCTCCGAGATCGTGGTCACCGCCCGGCGCCTGGACGCGGCGCGCGACACCATCCAGCCGCAGGTTGGCGCCTCGACCTATGCGATGAGCCAGCAGTCGATCCAGGCGCTGCCGGCCGGCGAGGACACGCCGCTCAACCAGGTGATCCTGCAGGCCCCTGGCGTCGCGCAGGACAGCTACGGCCAGCTGCACATCCGCGGCGAGCACAACGGCCTGCAGTTCCGGCTGAACGGCGTCATCCTGCCCGAGGGGCTCTCGGTGTTCAGCCAGGCGCTCAGCCCGCGCCTCGCCAACAACGTCGAGCTGATCACCGGGGCGCTACCGGCCGAATATGGGCTGCGCACCGCCGGCATCGTCGACATCACCACCCAGAGCGGGGCCCAGAGCGGCGGCTCGGTGACCCTCTACGGCGGCAGCCACCAGGACATCGAGCCCAGCTTCGAGGACCGCGGCTCCTCCGGCAATTTCAGCTACTTCGTCTCCGGCAGCTACCTGCAGAACGACCTCGGCATCGAGTCGCCGGATGGCCGCTCCAATCCGCTGCACGACCACACCCGCCAGTTCGAGGGCTTCGCCTATCTGGAAGACATCCTCGACGCCGATGACCGGCTGTCGATGATCCTCGGCACCTCCGACCAGCGCTTCCAGATCCCCGACGTCAGCGGCGGCGTGAACGGCGGCATCAGGGCGGCCGGCGCGCCGATCGACGTGAACGGCCAGACGACGTTCCCCAGCGACCAGCTGAACGAGAACCAGTCGGAGAACACCCAGTACGGCGTCGTCAGCCTGCTGCGCA
>Ga0265338_10010501_pt1 | contig 10843 bp, 20 predicted proteins | sample 42126metaG_FD_193579 | JGI IMG/M metagenome (GOLD analysis project Ga0265338, IMG submission 193579) | Rhizosphere microbial communities from Carex aquatilis grown in University of Washington, Seatle, WA, United States - 4-21-26 metaG | ecosystem: Host-associated > Plants > Roots > Rhizosphere... | reverse complement strand
CATTACAGGAAGAAATGGAGCGCATCCGCAAGGACGTCTTTATTTTTGGCAAGCAAATGAAATACTATGCTAATCTTTCTGCTGTAGGCGACCATAAGCAACGTAGCTTAGTTATTGCCGCTCAGATTAAGACCACCATGGAAGAAAAGACGCAGTACTACGAGCAACTCGAACGCGACTTGAAAGCTTTGTAATATGAAATTTATACTCTGCAATCGGGACGAAGGACATACCGGCGGAGATATGATACAGCTTCGCGGCTATGAAAAAGCTTTAAAACAGCTTGGCTACGAAGCTGTTTATTTACATCCAAGCAATTGGTATAGACCCACACATTATTACGATGAAGCTTGGCTGTTTCATTGTAATTTTGATTGGTCTTATAACCAATATCGTTCCATAAAAGAGGGCGGCGTGCCGTTCCGTATGTTCCCTATTTTCTATAAGGGTGTCTATGTTAATACAGAGAAGGGGAAGATATTGCAGATGGTGGAAGACGCTAAAAGTATTCATTGTTTATCGAGCATAGAGCGGCAAGAGATGATAGATGAGATTGGCATACCAGAACATCTACAGGTTAAGATGTCTATTATCCCCAATGGGGTTGACGAAAGTATATTTAATATTTCTGGACAAGTTCCCGAGTCATATCCCGATGGGTTAGCAGTTAATACTTATGTTATCTCAACTGGTAGATTTGCTGGAGAAAAGGGTTTTCATCATATTATTAATGCTTGTAAAAGGGTTAATATTCCAGTGATGATTATTGGAGCAACATGGGAAGAAAGCTATGCTGAAAGCTTGAGAAGGATTTGGGATGGAGCAGTAATCTTGAATGAAATGAATCAGGAACATTTGTCTTCTTATCTAAGAAGTGCTAAACTGTATGTATGCGCCGCAGAGAATGAGCGTAACAATTTGGCATTAATAGAAGGTATTGCCTGTGGCGCAAGACCTATTAGTTCTCCGGGCAACCGTGGCAACGAATGGTTCTCCGGCATTAATATTATAGACCCAAAGAATACTGATGCGCTGTCTGAAACTATTGAAAAGTTATATAATACTGATATGCCCAGACCAGCCTACAATGTCCCTAGCTGGAAAGATGTTATGCAAATGATATTAAAATAATGAAAAAGAAACAAGGCTTACTCCCTATATTATCGGCAACAGCAGTAGTTACGTTAATGGCAGAGGTTTTTTATTGGTTATCGTTATCGACAAACAAATACGTACAAGACTTAGAGATTATCCCATTACTAATAGGATTTTTCTTTGTAATGATTGTTTGCGAAGCGACTACCCAATACATTAAAGACCGATGGCCAAAATAGCATTTGACGTAGACTGGACTTTAGTTAATAACGACCAATCTCTTAATCATGAAATGGTTGAGGAGCTTTTGCGTTGGTTAAAGCGTGGGCACGATATTATTATTTGGTCTGGAGGTGGGCACGATTATGCTAAGCATCAAGGAACAAAGATTCTGGGCAAGTTTTATATGGATATCTATAATGAGAAAGTAACGTTTTCTTCCAAGACTAAAGAGAATGCAGCAATGCTAAATCCTGATATTTGCTATGACGATGAAGTAGTTAACCTTGCCAGGGTCAATATTTATGTTTCTAATATGGCTAAGATAGAATATAGCAAAGAAGACATGCAAAAGTGTCATCAGTGCGGTACTGCGTTAGTGCCCGACCCGGAGTCTGTAATTTATGGAACCACCGATTGGGACGGGCATACTTACAAATTTAATTGCTCGTGTGTATCACATGGACTACGTGTGTCAATAGGCTAAAAAAACTTTTTGGTTCGACGCTATCATTAAGGAGTCGCTAAATAAAATTATTAAAATATGGATTACCACAAGAAGGTTAGTTACCTAAAAAGTGCGTTAAGGATAGTAGGGCTTTGTTTCCTACCCTTTCACATTGTTTGGGGTGTTGTAGGGCTGGTCGTAGCAGAATTATTAGGTATAGCAGAAGAATTTTAACATGGACTTAAAACAACTTATTAACGATAGTAAAACATATTTTAAAAACGACCTCAGCGAGTTCGTTTATTTTAGAACCTATAGCCGTTGGAAAGATGAAGAATCGCGCCGTGAAACATGGATAGAAACAGTAGAGCGTTACATTGACTTTATGAAAGAGAACCTTGGCTATAAATTAACCAAGGAAGAATATGACATGGTTCGCGAGGCAATACTCAAGCAGGAAGTGATGCCGTCAATGCGCTTAATGTGGGCGGCGGGCGATGCTGCACGCAAGAGTAATGTGTGTGGTTATAACTGTTCGTTTATTGCACCTAGCAAGCTAAAAGACTTTGGGGAGATTATGTATTTGTCAATGTGTGGAACTGGAGTGGGTTTCTCCGTTGAGTCACAGTCTGCGCAAAGTTTACCACAGATTCAAAAGCAGATAAAGCAAAAGAAGATTGACTACGTAGTGGAGGATAGCAAGGAAGGTTGGGCAGATGCGTTTGTTTTTGGTTTAAAGACTTGGTTTGAGGGTGGCGATGTAAACTTTGACTTCTCTAAACTTCGCCCGGCAGGCGCTCGCCTAAAGACGATGGGTGGTAAGAGCAGCGGCCCAGACCCGTTGATTTCTTTAATGGAGTTTAGCCGCAAAAAGATTTTAGCACGTCAGGGTAGACATTTATCCAATCTTGATGTACATGATATTATCTGCAAGATAGGGGAAATTGTAGTAAGCGGCGGCGTTCGACGCAGTGCGCTTATTTCTTTGTCTGATTTGGACGATTACGATATGCGCCACGCTAAGGATGGGCAGTTTTACTTAAACGAGCCACAGCGTATGTTGTCTAACAATTCAGCTGCATACTTGGAAAAGCCTACGCAGTCAGAGTTCTTGGATGAGTGGATTTCTCTTATGAAGTCTGGTTCGGGCGAGCGGGGCATATTTAACCGCGGTGGGCTTAAGGCACAGATGCCAGCACGCCGCTATGACAACACACCAGAAGATGTACTAGCATTTACTGGCACTAATCCGTGCGGCGAGATTACTTTACGCTCAAAGGAGTTTTGCAATCTAACAGAAATTGTAGCACGCTATGGAGATACAGAGGAAACACTACTTCGCAAGACAGAGATTGCTACAATACTTGGCACATACCAGTCAACGCTTACCGATTTCGGTTATTTGTCTGCAGCATGGAAGAAGAATTGCGACGAAGAACGCTTGTTGGGCGTGTCTATTACTGGACAGTGGGATTGCCCAGCCGTGCGTAACGCTGAAACGCTTAAGAAAATGCGCGATTTATCTATCAAGGTCAATAAGGAATACGCAAAGCGATTTAAAGTTAATGCCTCGGCATCTATTACTTGCGTAAAGCCTAGCGGCACAGTATCGCAACTGGTAGACTCGTCTTCGGGTATGCACCCACGTCATGCGCCGTATTACATTCGTCGCATTAGAATTTCAGCAACAGACAGCTTGTTTAAAATGATGAAGGACCAGGGCGTTCCTTATTACCCCGAAGTAGGGCAGACATTAGAAACTGCTAACACCTTTGTATTTGAATTTCCCGTTAAGGCGCCTAAGAGCGACCACTACAAGGATACTATTACTGCTCTTGAACAGCTCGAGTTTTGGAAAATGGTAAAGCAGAACTTTACGGAACACAACCCTTCTGTAACTGTGTCAATAGGTGATGAAGAATGGATTGGTGTGGCCAACTGGCTCTATGAGAATTGGGATATCATTGGTGGACTTTCATTCTTGCCGCGCGAAAAGCACGTATACAGATTAGCACCGTACGAATCTATTACTAAAGAACGATATGAGGAAATGGCTAAGGCTATGCCCAAGCTTGACTTCTCTAAGATTATTGATTACGAGAGAGACGACGAAACTAAAGGAGCACAGGAATTAGCTTGTGTTGCAGGGGAGTGCTCGGTGGACGATGTCCCCGTTGGTGTTCCAATTGCATAAGGGCTATAATTAGAATAACATGAAAGCTGGGGATAAATTGAAAGCAAAGTATTTTGGACACCCAATGTTTTACGAGATATTGGAAGACCTTAAGAAATTGCACTCGGAAAAGAATAGGCAGTATGCTACTATAGAGAATCCGCTAGGCAACTTTAGCCGGGTTGGCTCTATGACAAAAGAACTACTACGGGACGGGGTTCCAGAAGACCTTGCTGCATGTTTAATTCTTGCTGCTAAGCAGATAGACGGTTCTATACAAATTACAGCGCACAATAAAAAGAATACCCCTGATAGTCTAGAAGAAAAACTAAGAGATGTAGCGGTATATTTTATCATTGCTATGATTATTAACCGCGAGAATCAACAAAAGAAATGAAGAAACTATGCCCGTGCCCAGAAGTTATACGCAAGATTACTATTGAGGCGCTAGGCATAACAGTATGCAAGCAGCATTATTACGAGTGGTTAAAAACAGAGGGTAGACAGAGTGAAATACCTCTTAAGCAATTTTCTGAGCGCATGCCACGCGAGCCATTTGATGTTCCGGCATGGCGCGACAAGAGTATGTATTACAATAGGCAATTAATGAAATTAGTACCAAGCAAATGATGAAATACGTATATACTTATGGAGTGTTTGACCTATTGCATGATGGTCATATCCAGCTCTTAAAAGAAGCAGCCCAATTGGGCGATTCTTTGGTTGTTGGTTTGTTTACTGATGAAGTAGCGGAATCATTTAAGCGCAAACCTATTATGTCGTATGAACAACGATATAAGATTTTAAGTTCCTTAAAAGTGGTAACGAGTGTTATTCCCCAAAAGAAGTTACAACCCAATGAGAACATCAAAAAGGTTTTAAAGGATAACTTTATCGACGAATATTTGTCTAGTCGTAGTCTTGTTGTTGCAAAAGGACCCGGCGCCCAATACGAAGATTTCTTTACTGACATTAATGCAGCAACAGGCGTGCTATGTGTATTGTTGCCATATCACAAGGGTGTATCTACCTCAGACATTATTAACAAAATAAAAGGAGAAGATGTTGATAATCTCTAACCATGTAACTAAAGCGGGTTTGCTTATTCCTAAGGACGCACTTGTTCGCGTTAATTTAGCTTGGTTTAATAGCACAGAGGAGGTAAACACTACTATGAAAGACTTGTACGACAAGCAGTTCGGTGTTTACTTGGATTATCCTAAGGGCAGGACAAAGCCGCCCACACCAACAATTATGTTAGCTGACGCTACGGAGATTGCTAACAAGTGGGATAACGTAAAGTACTTTGCAGTTTCTAACGCTGAAACTGTTAATTCTCTACAGCTTATAAAGAATGTGTTACGTCCTAATATCGAGTTAGTGCCTAAAGTAGAATCAGTATTGGGCGTACATAACATAGAAGACCTAGTTGAAGGATTGGGCATTAAAACTATTATGCTTGATAAGGAAGACCTATGGACAGATATATTGCACGGTCCACAAGTAGAAGACGCGAATACGATGTTTAACATTAATGTAGAGCTGGCTCGCGATAAGTGCAAAGAGTTTAATGTATATTTATTAGAATTGCAGGGCGTAGTATTTGCGTAACATGAAATACGTACACACTTTATTAGAACGACCCAATGAGTATGGGCTAGTAACAAAGCTTGTAACCTGGCTGCCGGAAGACAGCAGAGTTAAAGTAGGCTCGCGCATTTCATTAAAGGGGCAGACAGAGATATGGAATGTTATTACACAATCCGACCCAACAGAGCTACCCGAATCAGCCAAGAAGAATTCAAAAAGCTGGCACGAACACGACGACCACAGAGTGCATAAAGGACTAGATATTAAATAGCAATGGAAAAGCAAAAGCGTCATACTAAAAATCATTCAACAATGGGAGCTGTGGGCGGTCCTATTCATTTTTGTTTTGATTGTAACCGGAATGTTATTAACAGTGATTATATGGAAGAGGTTGAAACGCTTGCCCGCATAGAGTTAAAGAAGGCTAAGGAACAACTTAAATATGAATAAAGTACTTTTTAAAGTAGACGATTTCTGTTTTGATGGTTGGGGGACTAATAAGCCTGTCTATGAGAATTGGGATAAGTTTATTGATATTTGTGCTGCATATCCAAGCGTTAAACTTAGCGTGGGTATCGTGGGTAGGACGCTAGAGAGTTGCCCATCTATTATTATAGATGCCTTAAAGAAAAGCATAGAGAATGGGTGCATCGAACTATGGAATCATTCATATGAGCATGCAGATACACCTGTTATACGAGAGGACTTCGCTAAAAACCAATACAAGATTAAAGAAATCTTTGGTAGCCCAGTTCCTAGAGTATATGGAGCGCCACGGAACGATGTTTCTCAAGTATCTCATTTGCAGGGCGCTGTTATGAATAGGGATTATGATTTGGGCATTAAAATGTTTAAAACAGATATTCCTATTAATGCTTATCAAGAGTTAGAGAAGGTAACAGACTCATCTTTTGTTAACCTAACGAACTTTCTTGAACACTATAAGCCACAGCACGAAGAAACTAAGGTGTATCAAATGCACCCAACAGTGTGGGACGATTGGGATAGAGAAGCCTTTAATACGTGTTTAGCAATAATGATAAAGGACGGTAAAGAATGGATATTTGCAAGCCAATATGAATAAACCAGAGAATGCTGTTAAAATTGCAGATACGACCGAACAAGTAGGGATGCTTGTTAAAGCAATGAACGAATTAGGTTATAAAGCCGTAGCTATTTCCGAAACTCCGTCGGGGCGTTACATTATTATTTTTGAATATGCCGGATAAAATAATAGCAGCAGCTAATTTAGCAGAAGCATCAAGTCTATTAGACCTATTGGGTATAGACCATTTTTTGTTTCTCGGTACAGCATTAGGCGCATACCGCGACCACGATTTTTGTCCGGGAGATATAGACGACATTGATGTAGGTGTTGATATTATGTATTACAGGCCAGCAGAGATTATAAAAGTATTTACCGACGCAGGCTTCGAATGCGAGCATCATTGGAACTACCCAGATGAAATTGCCCCCGAAATGTCTTTTGTGCGCAAGTACGAAGGCTGGCGTTCTAAGGTAGACCTATTCTTTGTTACGCCCACAGTGGATGGCGAGAACATGCAGTGGCGCTTCTATGCAGACCCAGTGCAGACACGCTTTATTAGCTCGCGCTTCTTTAAGCATTTTGATAAGGTAGAGTTCTATGGCACATCATATAATATACCAGGTCCAATAGAAGAATACCTCGCAGTTAACTACGGAGCTAATTGGAAGACTCCTATCCACCGAGACAATTGGGATTGGGAGCGTGATAATAAATGTAATTACATTACAAGCTAATGAAAGAGAATAAGTTTAGGTGGTGGGATAGTGAAACTGTTTCAATGGTTTCGTGGGAGGAAATGCAATCCGAGGAAGGTAGGCGTTCTATCGGTATCCATAATTTTGGTTTAGACGTATTAGTAAAGGATGCTGATTTAATCCCTATGCAATACATTGGAGTAAAAGATAAAAACGGGAAAGAGATTTATGAAGACGATATTGTGCAGTGGAGTATTGAACAATATTATGAACCATACAAGAAAACATTTAAAGGTAAAATTATATGGTTCGATAGTGGTCTACAAGCCCGTTTCACGGGTTGGGGAGTGGATGTCCCATTGCTCACTCCTATGGATTTTAAGACTTTAGAGGTAATAGGCAACATATATGAGGACCCAGAATTAATAAAATGAATTATTCAGTAGAAAGACAACAAAAACTCCACGAATATTATCTTGTTAATAAAGATAAGTGGAAGGTTTATAGAATAGGTAGAACGCCAGAACAACGTGCGTCTGCCTTGCAACAGAAAGTGCTTTGGAAAGAAAATCATCCAGAGGTTACTCTGTGGAGTAATGCTAAATACAGAGCGAAAAAAGACGGTATAGATTTTGATATTAGTATAGACGATATAATTGTTCCAGAATATTGTCCTTATTTGGGGATTAAATTGACTGCTAAAAAGGGTAATAAACATAGCGATGCATTAATGTCATTAGATAGAATAGATTCAACGAAGGGATATGTAAAAGGGAACGTAGAAGTTATTTCTTATAAGGCCAATAGAATGAAAAATAATGCCACTAAAGATGAGCTCCTAGTCTTTGCAAAGAATGTTATAAAAAGAAATGGATAAAACTAAAATCATTTTCCTTGATGTGGACGGCGTTCTTAACAGATTAGGTACGCCTACAGAAGGCAGAACAACAACCACATGGAATGGGTTTATTGGCATGGAACCCGAGCTTGTGCAGCGTTTTAATACATTAGTAAAAGAACTAGGCGTGGGCGTAGTATTGTCTTCTACGTGGCGCTTAAGCAAGACATGGCGTGAAGATATGAAAGGCAACGGGTTAGACATGGAGTTTATAGATAGGACTAAGGATTTATACAATGCTGGAAAGACTGCACGATTACCACGAGGAGCAGAAATACAAGAGTGGTTAGATAGACACCCAGAAGTGGAGCGTTACGCTATTATAGACGACGATAGCGATATGTTACCCGAACAGCCGTTCTTTCAAACTAACTATGCATTTGGGCTAACAGAAGATATAGCACAAAGCATTAAGAAACACTTCAATGGGTAATTACGAACGAATAACAGACGATAAAGAGTTTGATGGCTTCGCTCGCACTAGACACGAGTTTCGCTATAAGATAGCGGGTTCTTATGTTAATAAGGACGATATAGTTATCGATGCTGCTTGTGGAACAGGCTATGGACAGAAATTCTTTCATTGCTTAGAGTATCATGGAGTTGACAGAGAACAATTCTTTTCTAACCAAATTATTGCAGACCTTAATACATGGAAGCCTAGTGATAGCTTTATACCTAAGTTCGATGTATTCGTTTCTATTGAAACCATTGAACATTTAAAAGATTGGAAACACCTGCTTAAAGTAGGCAGACAAGCTACACGCTTAATGATTGTTTCAACACCTATTATACCTACTAAGCATTTTAATGAGTTTCACATTAACGATTTTACTAAAGAGGAACTCGATACAGAGCTACAGCAAGAGGGTTGGATTATAGAACACTATCAAGAACAAGATAATGAATACGGAATATGGATACTAACAAAATAGAATTACCACAAGGTTGGTTCGACGAGGACAATATTGCAACATATAGAAAGCTAGCAAGCGCAGTGCCTGAGGGTGGCACGCTTGTTGAGTTAGGCTGTTGGAAGGGCAGGTCAATATGCTCTATAGCAGATATTGTTAAAGAGCGTAAGCTTAATGTATTCCTAGTAGATAACTTTAGCGGTGCAGATGAGGAAGTGGGCAAGTATGGAGATGTAGAGGGTGAAGCGGCATACCGCGTACTACAGGCTAACCTTAAGGAGTTTGGCTTGCTTGAATACGTTACGCCTTTAGTAATGAAGACGGAGGCAGGTGTAGGCTTTGTAGAAGATATTGATTTGCTGTTTATAGACGCAGACCATTCTTATGAAGGTGTCAAGGCAGATATCTGGGCTTACTCTCCTAAACTAAGAAAGAGTAGTGCTGTTATCGCGGGACATGATTACTACAGAGAAGGCGTACATCGAGCGTTAATAGAGCTATTATGGCCAGTAGAGAACGAAAGCACAATATGGTACAAGACGATATCACAATCTTAATAAAGACATTTAGAAGACCGCAAGCTGTTAATAGATTGTTAGCGAGTATTTTACAGTATTATCCTGATATTCGTATAGTAATCATTGACGATAGCCCGGGCGAAGCTAGAGGATTTATAGAGGGCATGAAGCCTAACATTAAGTGGCTTGTTACCGAACACGAAGATATAGGTCTTTCAGCGGGCAGGAATATAGGCTTATTACATGTAAAGACGCCGTATGTGTTTATGTGCGATGATGATTGTATATTTACACAGGCTACTAATTTAGGTAGAGCAGAAGAATTATTAACTGCAAGCGGTGTTGATATTCTTGGCATCGATGCGGGTGTGGGTTATTGTGGATGCTTTGAAACAAGGCTTGATACTGTTTTTTATCTACGCAACCATACATATCCCGTAGTCAACCCGCTTGTATTGCCATATGATTTTGTGCCTAACATCTTTATAGCTAAGACTGAATCGTTGAAACAATACAAATGGGACGAGAGCTTAAAGATGGGCGAACACTTTGCATATTTCTACGAACACCTAGGTAAGATTAGAGTAGGCTTTACTAAAGAGGTAACAATGAAGCATGAGCATATTAGTAGCCCGGGTTACGATACCTATCGCGGCAGAGCAACAGAGTATGTTAAGCAATACATGCGTAGTAAAGGCATAAAGCGTCGTATTACGTTTGACGGCACAGATGAAGTATAGCTGCATAATAGGGACATACAATGCGCGACACGAATGGCTGCACCGAGCACTAGATTCAGCATATGGGTTGTTTGACGAAACCATTATTGTTGACGACGGTTCCAAGCACGATGCTTTCTTTAACCCGGTAGGTGGTTGTTTAGGGGCTAGGGTGGGCGAGACACTTATTAAGCATGAAACGAATAAAGGATTTTTTGAAGCTAAAAATACTGCTATACGGGCATCTACTGGTGACGTTATTTGTACGTTAGATGACGACGATTACTTCAATAAGCAAGGGGTATTAGATTTAAAAGCATACATAGACGCACATTATGACGAAGCGGACATATGGCATTTTAAGCTGCAGATGTTTAATACCGATAACGGTATATATGGAGGCGGCGCAGACCCAAAGAACTTAACATCGTTTAATTCTATTCCAGGCATTAGCTGGTACAAGAAAAGCGTATGGACAGAGCTAGGAGGCTTTACTTATCCATTAGCTGAGGACTGGGACTTTTGG
>Ga0265338_10010500_pt1 | contig 10843 bp, 6 predicted proteins | sample 42126metaG_FD_193579 | JGI IMG/M metagenome (GOLD analysis project Ga0265338, IMG submission 193579) | Rhizosphere microbial communities from Carex aquatilis grown in University of Washington, Seatle, WA, United States - 4-21-26 metaG | ecosystem: Host-associated > Plants > Roots > Rhizosphere >... | reverse complement strand
GCTCGGTGATCGGATCGATCAGCTTGTCCAGTCCGGGCAATTCGGTTTCGACCAGTTCGACACCGGCCGCGCGCAGGCGATCGAGTGCCGCATGCGTGATCCGATCCACCTCGGGATCCAGATTGCGGTACCAATAGTCACGTACCAGCCCCAAGCGCACGCCGCGCAGCGGCGTGCGCTGCAGCGGCCGCCAGTCGTGGGCGATGACGGAATCGAACAGTGCCAGATCCGCGAGGTTGCGGGCATGCGGTCCCACCTGGTCGAACAGGTGCGAGATCGGTACGCAGCCGCGCGTCGAGTAGCGACCCGTGGTCGGCCGGAATCCCATGATGCCGCAGAATGCCGCGGGAACGCGGATCGATCCCTCCGTATCCTCCGCGATGCCCAGTGGGGCCATGCGCGCGGCGATGGCCGCTGCCGTACCTCCGCTGCTGCCGCCCGGGATACGCTGCGGATCGTAGGGATTGTGCACGGCGCCAAAGGCCTGATTGTTGCTGGTCCAGCCATAGGAGAGTTCGTGCAGATTGGTCTTGCCCAGCACGATGGCGCCAGCCGCCCGCAGTGACTTGACCAGCGGGGCGTCCTCTGCGGGATGGAAGTGCCGCAGCGCCGGTGTTCCACCCGTGGTCGGATATTCCGAGGTGTTGACGCTGTCCTTCACCGGCATCGGCAACCCGAACAGCGGCCCAGGATGAGTGCCGGCCAGGCGAGCCTGGTCGCAGGCGCGCGCCGCGGCCAGCACGCGTTGCGGTTCCAGCGAAATCCACGCATTCAGGGAGCGACCCGCCTCGCAGCGGGCGAGCAGGGCGGCGGCATAACGCTCGCAGGTCAACTCTCCGCGAGCCATCCGCATCACCGCTTCGGTGGCGCTCAATTCGATCAGCGGCGCCGATTCAACTTGGGCAGCGCCGGCCACCCCGCGCACGCCGGTGGTGCCCAGGGTCACGGCGGCTGCGCTGCCCAGCAGGAAATTGCGGCGAGAACTGTGGGGCGGGTCGAGGTCGGACATGCCGCAGAGGCTAACCCAGTCGCAGCAGCGCTGCATTCCCGCCGGTGGCGGTTGTATTGACTGTGAGTGTGCGCTCGCTGGCGAAGCGAGCCAGGTAGTGCGGGCCGCCTGCCTTTGGGCCGGTGCCGGAAAGACCGGTACCCCCGAAGGGCTGCACACCCACCACGGCGCCGATCATGTTGCGGTTGACGTAGGTATTGCCTGTCGTGGTTGCGCGGAATACCCGTTGCCAGGTCGATTCCAGGCGCGTCTGCACCCCGAGTGTGAGGCCGTAGCCTGAAGCCCGGATGATCTCGAGCACCTGCTCGAGTTCGCTGGCGCGATAACGGACCACGTGCAGCAGGGGCCCGAACTGTTCGCTGGTGAGCTGTCGAGGGTCACGCAACTCGATCAGGTGCGGTGCGATGAAGGAGCCGTGGGCGTGGCGGTCCTGGAGCGGGCAGGCGCGCAGGATACGGGCCTCGGTTCTCATGCGATCGATGTGCTGCAGGAGCGCGGCCGCGGCACGCTCGGAGATGACCGGCCCCACATCGGTTGCCGCGAGTGCCGGATCGCCGATGACCAGTTCGTCCATGGCGCCGATGAGCATCTCGATGATGCGGTCGGCGACGTCTTCCTGCAGGAACAGCAGACGCAGCGCAGAGCACCGCTGTCCGGCACTGAGGAAGGCGGAACTTACGGCATCGTCGACTACCTGTTCCGACAGCGCGGTTGAATCGACAATCATCGCGTTGAGGCCGCCGGTTTCGGCGATCAGCGGCAGAATCGGCCCAGGACGTGCGGCGAGCGCGCGATTGAGCCACTGCCCCGTGGCCGTTGAGCCCGTGAACACCACGCCCGAGAGTCTGCTGTCGCCGAGCGCTGCCTCGCCAAAGACGCGACCCTCCATCGGCAGGTAGTGCAGGCTATCCGCGGGGATTCCGGACTGATGCAGGATACCGATCATGGCGGCGCCAGTGAGCGCGGTGAGCTCGGACGGCTTGGCGATCACCGAGTTACCGGCGGCCAGCGCCGCAGTGATCTGGCCGGTGAAGATTGCCAGCGGAAAATTCCAGGGACTGATGCAGGCAAAGACGCCTCTGCCCTCCAGGAGCAATCGATTCGACTCCCCGGTCGGGCCGGCAAGCTCGCCGGGGTCGCCGAAGAGGCGACGTGCTTCGCTGGCGTAAAAGCGGCAATAGTCCACCGCTTCACGGATCTCGGCGACCGCATCGGGCAGGGTCTTGCCCGCTTCGCGCACCAGCAGCGGCACGAAACGATCACGTGCCAGCTCCAGCGCATCGGCGGCCCGCAGCAGGCAGGCGGCCCGTTCGACGGCCGGGGTGTCATTCCAGTCGGCCTGGGCGGCGGCCGCGCTGGCGATGGCGCTGCTGACATCGACGGCTGTCGCCATGCGGATCTCGCCCACCAGATCCCGCCGATCGGCAGGATTGGTGACCGCGGCACCGCGCATGCGCGCGTCACCGGGCGCGTTCAACGGCTGTCCTGAGGTGACCTTCACGCTCGCCTCGAGCGCATCAATGTGACGCCTCTCGCCGAAATCGACGCCGCGGGAATTGCGACGATCGACACCAAAGAGCGCAATCGGCAGCGGGATGTCAGGATGAGGGAGCGAGCCCAGGGCTTCGAGCTGAGTGATCGGATCAGCGACCACTTCCTGCACCGGCACGCGTTCGTCCATGAATCGGTTGACGAAGGAGGTGTTTGCGCCGTTCTCGAGCAGGCGGCGCACGAGATACGCGAGCAGATCGGCATGCTGTCCGACGGGCGCATACACCCGCACCGGCGGAAAGTCGGCCACAATGCGTTGCGCCTCATCGTAAATGAGTCGGCCCATGCCATGGAGGCGCTGAAACTCGCAGCGGCTGCCCGCGGGGCGCATTGCCAGCACGGCACCGATGGAGTGCGCATTGTGGGTGGCGAATTGGGGATAAATCGCGGGGGCGGCTGCAAACAGCCGCCGAGCGCAGGCGAGCCACGCGACATCCGTCGATACTTTGCGCGTGTAGACGGGAAACTCCCCAAGGCCGCGTTCCTGCGCGCGCTTGATTTCGCTGTCCCAGTAGGCGCCCTTGACGAGCCGCACGCTCATGCGGCGGCGGCTTTCCCTGGCCAGCCCTGCCACCCAGTCGATCACGACCGGTGCGCGCCTCCCGTAGGCCTGCACGGCAAGCCCCAGCCCCGGCCAGCTCAAGGTCTCGGCATCGCGCGCCAGCGCTTCGAACACTTCCAGCGAGATTTCCAGGCGATCGGCTTCTTCGGCATCCACCGTCAGGGCAAGTCCTTCGGACGCCGCGAGCCGCGCCAGTTCCAGCGCCCGTGGAATCAGTCGCGTGCGCACCCGCTGCGTCTGGGTCAGCGAGTAACGGGGATCGAGCGCCGAGAGCTTGATGGAGATCGAGGAGCGTGCATGGGGATCACCGCCCGCGATCTTCCGGCCGGCCGCACCGATGGCGATGATGGCGTTCCGATAGGATTCCAGATACCGGCTGGCATCCTCGTCAGTACGTGCGCCTTCGCCCAGCATGTCGAAGGAGCACAGAGACAGCTCACGTTCCCGGCCGCTGCGTGCCAGCGCCTCGCCGATCGTGCGGCCAACAACGAATTCGCCGCCGATGATGCGCATCCCGCGCCGCAAGGCCTGTCGCACGATCGGGTCGCCGACGCGACGAGCCAGTCCGCGAAACCAGCCGCCTGTATCCCGCCGTAGCTCGGAGGGAAGATCCACCAGGCCACCGGTCAGCATGAGCGCCCAGGTCGAGGCGTTGACGAAGAGTGAATCGGAGCGGCCCGCATGTGACGACCAGTCGCCGCCAGCGAGTTTCTCGGCGATCAACAGGTCCGCCGTCGCATCGTCCGGGATGCGCAGCAGTGCCTCGGCCAGGCACATGAGCGCGATACCTTCCTGGTTGGAGAGACCAAACTCCTGCAGGAATGCATCCAGATAGGGACGCTCGTCGGCCCGCGCGCGGGCGCCGGCAACCAGGGCGCGTCCGGTCTCCAACGCGGTGGCACGCTCTCCCGCATCCATGGCCGGCAGCAGCGCGCGTACCGCCGCCGCCTCGTCACGATCCGCCGCCTCGTAAAGTGCCTGCAAGGGAATCATCGCGCCTTGAGCTTAACGCCCTCGATCGGATAAAGGGATACGCCCGCGCGATTCGCCGCGGCTGGCGATGCGGCAATGGAGCGTTGCGCCTACGCGGCGTTTGATTCTATCGGGTCGGGCAGGGCAGCGTCAGCGCCCTGGTTTGACTCTGGCTCTCCGACCATGTCGTGCGCGAGGATCGACTGTCGGAGCTTCTTCGCGGCATCGACAACCCACCCGAATGACTCTATGCAGCGTTCGAAGGCAAAGATCAGAAGATCGCGCTGCCCTTGATCGGAGGCGTCCATTTGCGCCAGGGACGAGCTCTGTGCAACCAAGCCGGGCAGAAGCTGGTCGATTCGCTGCTGGCCGGCCCAGAGACCGCCGACAACCTCCCCGGTGGGATCCAGCAGGCACCCTGCCAGCACTGGATTCATCGTGATCTCGCGGCTAGTGGTGTCGCAACTCAGTGTGAGTGCCCGGGCAATCTGATCCACCTCTTCAAGAGCATGGATCGTGCTGTCGAGAGCAAGCACTATATAGATGGTGGAACTGTCGACACACCTGCCAAGGGCAGCAAGTCTTCCGAGCGCCCCTTCCTTCCCATCGATAACAGCAGCCATCCGGTGCCTCCCGACTACCCGGCATTCATCAATGGTTGTATAGCCGAAGATTGCTGTGTGGCCTACCAGCGCCCGTCCCAAGCGTTAAGAGGATCACATAACCGCGCGGGGGGGCGTCGTGGAAGATGGTGGCCGCGATCGCGGCCGCCGCCTGGCGAGTGCTCCCCACCGGCGGTCACTTGCCGCCGTGGGCGGCAAAGAGCTTATTGCATAGTACGCCGAGCTGGGCGGCAATCGCGGCATCGGTTTTCGGCACAACCAGCTTCTCGCCGTCGCCATTGGAGCGGTGCAGCTGGATAATGCATTGAAGATTGCCCTTGCGTGCGTAGAGGTCCGTCTCCCTGTAATTGGGTACATTGGACGCCGTTGTCGGAGTGCCAAATGCCTCATCGCCGATCCCGGTCACGGACTTGCGTGATGTGGCCAGAAAAAGCAGGGTCTGAAAGGACTGCGGGTCGCCTGGTCGTATTGATATGTCGACGAAAGCATTGCCGTTGCCGGTAACGCCGAGGGAGCAGCCTTCTCCAGGTTTCGACTCCGACATCGAATAGTGATTGATCGTCGCCTTTCCGTTCAGAATGCCCTGAACATCGCCGACTGATAGCTCGCCCTTACTGCACGGGTCCGGTGGGCGCGGAGTATTGGCCGCCAGGGCTGGGAGGCAGATGAGTGAGGTTGCGACGAGCGCGATGGTAACCAAAGCGGTCGTAGTCTTGAGTGGAAGCATCCGCACCTCCGTGTGTCGCATCAGGCTGCGCCGGCTCATGTAGCGTCTCCGTCGACCAGGAGGCTCCAGACAATCTCTGCGCTTGCAGCAATGTTGACCTCCACCCTGCAAACCATCGCGAGGGCACTATCGATCCGCGTGAATTGTGCACTGTCCATTCGAATGCCTGCAGTGGCGGTGGCGGTGGCCGAGGCAAGACTATGAGTAGCGATGGTCGCAGATCTGTCAGTGGAATGCTTTCCTGCCCTGCGATCAGGGGCGCGTGAGTGGACTCGCCTATGACGGCCAGGGCGTCTGGTTGCCCTTGAGGGTTCCAACGACGAAGAACCCATGTAAAGATTCCGCGATTCCACCTAAAGGATATCGAGGTCAAGCATGCCTCCCGGTCCACTCAGGCTGATTTCTTCGATGGCGACCCGCGAGCTCCTGGGCGAGCTTGTGTCCCGATATGAGCGCGCCACGGCACAACCGGTGACTGCCGAAGCCGCAGGTGGCGTCGATGTGGCTAAACGCGTGCAGCTTGGTGAGGCAGTAGACATAGTCGTCCTGGCCAGCAACGCGATCGACAAGCTGGTGGCGGAAGGCAAGTTGCTGGCCGGCAGCCGCGTGGATCTTGTGAAGTCGGGCATAGCGATTGCCGTGCGCAAGGGCGCGCCAAAGCCCGATATCGCCACTGAGGAGGCATTGAAGCGCGCAGTCCGGGCGGCGAAGAGCTTGAGCTATTCCACAGGCCCGAGCGGCGTATATCTGGAAAAGATGTTTGCCCGCTGGGGCATCCTCGAGGAGATCCGCGGCGGTATCGTCGTGCCGCCTCCGGGCGTGCCCGTCGGCACGCTGATCGGCAATGGCTCGGCCGAGATTGGATTTCAGCAGTTGAGTGAATTGCTGAACCTTGCAGGCGTCGAGGTGGTTGGGCCGCTGCCAGCGGCAATCCAGACCGTCACGATCTTCTCCGGTGGCATTTCTGCCACCTGCAGCAACCCCGGGGCGGCACGCGCGTTGCTCGATTACCTGGCATCCTCAGCAGCTTCAACGGCAGGAGTGAGAGGATTTGAGGCGGCGACACCCATATCCGGACACCACAGGGTATGAAGATCGGAAAAACAATATGTCAATACTGACACTGGCTCTAGTTCGGGATCAGCACTGATGCCATCATGGAATCTCGCAGGGCGAGCAGCGAATCTCGACAGCGATGTGCTGACACAGGGAGGATGTAGATGCCGGACGATGGGCCGTTGCATGAGAATGAGGCTGCCACACAAAGTCTGGAAAGGAGTCAGCTGTTTGCGTCGCTGTATGCCGACCTCCGCGAACTCGCCGAGCGACAGCTGAGGCGTAACGGTGGCGGGACGATCAGTCCCACGACGCTGCTGCATGAGGCGTTCATCGGCATGGCTGAGCGATCGAACGCATTTCCGGATCGCGAGCGGTTTCTGGGGTATGCGGCACGGGTGATGCGTGGACTGATCATCGACTTTGTGCGTGACCGCCGTGCGCTGAAACGTGGCGCCGGCTTCCATCTGACCGATCTTCCGAGTGACCTCGGGGTCACCGCGCCGGATGGGGTCGAGTTATCCAAACTGTCTGATGCGCTCGACGAGCTCGCGGTACGTGAGCCGCGGCTCGCTGAGGTGGTGGATCTGCGATACTTCTGCGGCTACACGATCGAGGAGATCGCTGCGCAACGCGGGGGATCCGCGCGCACGGTCGAACGCGACTGGAGAAAGGCTCGCCTGCTGCTGTTCGAGGAGATGCAGGAGCGGCTCTGACCTCTACGGCAGCACTCGACCTCACAACTAATAATATAGCGACCTGCGCGATGGGAGCGTAAGCCGATGGAAGAAACTGAGTGGCGCACTTTCAGCGCGCACCTGGATCACGCGCTGGATCTTGAAGGCGAGCAACAGGAACTCTGGTTGAACGGATTGCAGGATCGCGATCCGGCGCTCGCGCAGCGACTGCGTGGTGCCCTCGCGCTATCGCAACGGCCGGATTACCACCAGTTTCTTGCGGGGCCATCGCCGTTGCCCGCGTTCGAACTGGATGCCGGCACGCTGAGCGGACGCTCTGTGGGCAGCTATGTCATTGACGCGGAGATCGGGCGCGGCGGCATGGGCAGCGTCTGGCGGGCGCATCGTGCCGATGGTCGCTACGAAGGCACTGTGGCTGTGAAGTTTGTGCATGCGGCGTGGATAGGCCGGGCAGGCGAAGGTCGATTCCGCACCGAAGGTACATTGCTCGGGCGCCTGGATCACCCCAACATCGCGCGCCTGCTCGATGCCGGCATGTTCGAGAGCACTCAGCCTTACCTGGTGCTCGAGTACGTCGAAGGCGAGCCAATCGACGTCTATTGCGAACGCCATGGCCTTGGAACGGAGGCCCGCCTGCGACTATTTCTCGAGGTGCTTGATGCAGTGGCGCATGCCCACAGTCACCTGATCGTGCATCGGGATATCAAACCGTCGAATGTCCTGGTGACATGGGATGGAACGGTCAAGCTGCTGGACTTCGGTATAGCGAAACTGCTTGGCGAGGATGCGGCTGTAGAGAACTTCACTGTGGCCGGAGCCGGCGCGCTGACGCCACAGTACGCGGCGCCAGAGCAGTTGCTCGGACAGCCCATCACGACGGCGACGGACGTCTATGCCTTGGGCAACCTCCTCTATGTGCTGCTGGCGGGCAGGCACCCGGTATCGTTCGACGAACGGTCGAAATCCGAAATCGTGAATGCCATCGTGACCGCAGAGCCACCACTGGCCTCTGCAGTGGGCCGCGTGCCCGGCATATCACCTCGATCCCTCGAGGGAGATCTCGACAATATACTGCGCAAGGCGGTCAAGAAGATTCCCGCCGAGCGCTATGTATCGGCGGCTGCGCTGAGTGAGGACTTGCGACGCCATCTTTCGGATCAGCCGGTGCTGGCCCGAGCGGATACGCTCGGATATCGCACTTCGAAATTCGTCAGGCGTCATCGCGGCAGTGTGTCGATGGCGATATTGTTTGCTGCGGCGATCGTGGCCGGACTCATCGGCACTCTATGGCAGGCGCGGCGCGCTGACGCCAGCGCCGTTCAGGCCGGCGTGCAACGTGAACGGGCGCTGCAGCAATTGAGCTATGCTCAGGCTACGGAGGTATTTCTGGGCTCCCTGCTGCAGCAGGGTTCAAATCGGCCTTTCACCACCCCGGAACTTCTCGCGCGCGGCGAGCAGTTGATTGAGGGAGCGTTCACCAACGATCCTGGATTGCGTGCGCGGCTGCTGCTAACGATCGGAGATATCTACGGGCAGGTCGCACAGCAGGAAAAGGCGCAGCAAATGTATGCCGCGGCGCAGGTCTTTGCGCATCAGTCCACGGACCGGTCACTGCAAATCGAGGCTGACTGCGCGCTCGCGCACGAGTATGGCGATCAGCGCCTGTTCGATCGGGCGCTGCCGGCCCTGGACACCGCAATCGCCGCCGCGCAGGCCGCGCCGGATATCGAAAAAGAGGTGCTGGCAGCATGCGAGGTCGACCGCAGCGAGGTCCACCTGGATCGTGGTGATATTGCACCCGCACTCGCGGACGCGCAGGCAGGTCTCGCCTTATTGGTCAGCGCGCCTGAAGGGCGGAAAGCCCAGCTCATTTCCTCGCGCATGGCGGTTGCCGGCGCCGAGGCTGCCCTCGGCAATGATGCGGCGGCGGCGGGGGAATACCGGCGGGGGATCGAGCTGTTGACGGCAACGGGGCGCGGCCAGACAGCGTTCGCCTCTGCCTGCTACGGTCAATTGGGGCGGGCACTTTCGCGGGCCGGGCAGTGGCTCGACGCCGCTCCGGCCTATGAGCGCTCCATTCAGGTCTACCGGGAGATAGCCGCGGGTGGCGCCGTCGAGCCCACGGCACTGACCAATTACGCAAAGCTGCTGGTGGATCTGGGACAAGCGAGTGAGGCGATACGCATTTTTGATGAGGCACTGCTGGCTTCAACTCAGAATGGAAACAATAAGGGCATCGCCATGGCGAATGCCCTATCGGCGCCGGCCTGGTGTGCCGTCGGGAATCTGAAAGAGTGCGCCTCGCGGCTGGATCTGGGAACCAAGGCGCTGTCAGGGCAACTGCCCCCGGGGAACTCCACCTTCGGTACGCTGGAAACGGAGGCCGCGCAGCTGGCGTGGGAAAGCGATGATCCGCACGCCGCGCGCGATCATCTGCAGCGGGCGCTGAAAATCTTCGGCTCGGCACAAGACCACAACCCCAATACGCTGCGGGCTTTGGCACTGCTGACCGAAGTCGAGCTCAAGCTCGGTGATACGGCAAGTGCGCAAGGACACGCTGCGGAGGCACTCATGCTGGCCCAGCAGGCGCTCCATGGCTTTGCAAACAGCGCCTGGCTGGGTCGCGCGCAGCTGGTCCAGGCCGAGGTATCGCTGGCACTCGGGAAGTCGGAAGAGGCGCGGGCTACCCTGCAGCAGGCTGTGGCGGCGCTGCGCGCGACGGTCGGCGTTCATGCGCCCTGGACACAGCAGGCGGAGCGACTTCTCAGGATGTAAGGGCAGAAGCTCGCGCGTCGTCCCCCGCGGGGGCCGCGGGCGTCCCTCGGGCATTATGCCCATTCATCCCAATTCTTTCTTGCGGCGTGCACTTCGATGTCGGGGTTTGCCGTTCTTTTCCGATTTAGTAGACAAGGCACCCCAATGTCGCGCCGGTCACGAGAGGAATTGCATTATGACGCCCAACTTGCCAGTCAAACCAGGTTCACTGCGGAACGCACGGCGATTGGCCCCTGCTCTGATCCTGCCGCTGCTCTGGTGCAGCAGTTCGTTGGCAGATTCAGCGGCCGCGACCAACCGAGTCCCATTGCTGTGGCAAACCGAAACCACGAGCGGCTACATGGTCGGTGCGGCGGTCGCCTCGGGCCAGGGACGCATCGCCACCGCCGGAAACATCTATTCAGACACCTGTGCCGTCGGCGGCTGCGGAATCGACGCACTGGTGCGGGTACAGGACGCCAAAACCGGTGCACTTCAGTGGTCGGTGTCCTATGACATGCAGTTTACCTATGACGTCAACCAGGCCGTCGCGATCAGTGACGGCGTGGTGATTACCGCAGGATACAGCGCGGGCCAGGCCACCTCGGGCCATACGTGGTGGGTGGTCAGTGGCTACGCGCTGAACTCTGGAAAATTGCTGTGGCGGGATGTGGCGGGCGATGCGTCGACCGACTATTACCCATGGCAGATAGCGGTCAAGGACGGCCGCGCCTATGTCACCGGACTGACCGGCACGACCTGCGACACAGCGGACTCGACCACATGCGACCAGTTCACGCGGATATATGACTTGGAGAGCGGAAGGGTTGTGGCGTCGCTGCGGGATGACGCGAGCCAGGGTGGTGACGACGAAGCACTCAGTATCGCCCT
>Ga0265338_10010499_pt1 | contig 10843 bp, 14 predicted proteins | sample 42126metaG_FD_193579 | JGI IMG/M metagenome (GOLD analysis project Ga0265338, IMG submission 193579) | Rhizosphere microbial communities from Carex aquatilis grown in University of Washington, Seatle, WA, United States - 4-21-26 metaG | ecosystem: Host-associated > Plants > Roots > Rhizosphere... | reverse complement strand
ACGCCTACCGGGCTGAGCGGGCACATCCGATCCCCGAGCCGCCGATGACGTACGAGCAGCTGTACGACGCCATGGTCCATCTCAGCGAGGCGGAGTAGGGGCGGCCGGTCTGCTGTCCGGTCAGCCGGTGCCTCCGCGACCCGGGCATCCCGCTCGACGTCCGTACCACCGGAGCGCTCCTGCTGCTCTACGGCCAGGGGACGGGGGCTGGCCATCCAGCTGAACGAACGTGGCCTCTGTGTCCAGCCGGCGTCAGGCCTGCTCCCGCGCGAGCCAAGCAGCAGGCTAGAAATCTGGCCTATACTCTGGCTATGGTTTCTCTCTCGCTGGCTGAGGCCAAGGACAAGCTTTCGGCCGTCGTGAACGATGTCACAACGACTCACGAGCACTACACGATCACGCGCAACGGCCGCCCTGTAGCGGTCGTCCTGCCCGTCGATGACCTTGAGTCCCTGGAAGAGACCGTGTTCTGGCTGGAGCGCGAGATCGCCCGGCTGCGCGCCGGCGAGCCAGGCGCGGACGGCCCGGATGTCAGCGGCGACGAGATGGCGGCGATCATGGATCGCCGCCGCAGGGAGGCCGGGCTCGCGTGAGTGAGCCCTACCAACTCGTTATCAAGGCGCAGGCGCGTCGCGCGCTTGAGCACCAGCTCGCGCCGTCGACCGCCTTCGCAGTGTGGGAATTCATGGCAGGGCCGCTCGCGGACAATCCGCAGCTTGTCGGAAAGCAACTCGTCTCGCCGCCGTTTCAGGGCGACTGGTCCGCCCGGCGCGGACATTACCGTGTCAGGTACCAGATCGACGATGAAAAGCACGCGGTCACCGTGATCGACATCGCCGACCGGTCGGACATCTACCATCCGGGACGCAAGTAGTCCTGCTGGCTCCGCGCCCATAGTCCGACCTATGGTCATGCCCCGCCTCCTGATCGGGTTCTCCTCCTGGTCGGGTTCGGGGATACCGTGGGGAGCAATGAATGGGGCTAGGCGAGGAGGCGACGTGCGGGACGACGGGCGTCGGGCCCGCATCCTGGCGGCGGTCACCGAAAGGAACACCGCGGCCGGTGCGGGGGAGCTGATAGCGGGGCTCTGCCGGTTCGCGGTGGATGAGATGGCTTTGTCCGGGTGCGCGCTCGTGCTGATGGGCGGGGCGGAGTCGGCGGGCATGCTGGCCGGGGCCGGGCGGCACGCCTCCACGGTCACCGGGCTGCAGATGGACCTGGGTGAGGGACCGTGCCTGCACGCTTACGCGTCCGGGGTCCCGGTGCTGCTGCCGGACCTGGCGGCGGAGACCGCGAACCGCTGGCCGGCGTTCGCGGCAGCGGCCCTGGCGGCTGGCGTGCACGCCGAGTTCTCCCTGCCGCTGACCGCGGGGCGGGGCGGTATCGGCACGTTCGACCTGTGCCGGGACACGCCGGGGATGCTGAGCGATGAGCACCTGGCGGACGCCCTGGTTGCCGCGGACATCGCCCGTGACGCTGTGCTGTTCCAGCAGTACGCGCCGGGAGGGCGGAACCTGGCGGAGTTGCTTGATGCCGGTGACACGGACCGGATCGTGGTTCATCAGGCGACCGGGATGATCGCCGCGCAGCTGAATGAGACCACGTCCAACGCACTCGCCCGGTTGCGTGCTGCGGCTTTCGCGAGCGGGCGACCGATGTACGACATCGCGCAGGATGTCGTTGAACGGCTGGTGCGGTTCGATGAGTGAGGCCGGCGGCGGCACGGCCGCCCAGTCCGGGAACTATCACCGGGCTGACCGAGGGAGCCGCGAGGCCGCGCTGGCCCGCGTCTTCGTACGCCTGGCGGACACGCTGGCCAGCGACTTCGACATCGTCGATTTCCTGCACGGCCTGTCCGCCGACGCTGTTGAGGTCCTGGGTGTCGAGGCGGCCGGGGTCATGCTGGCCGACGCGCGCGGCGGGCTGCGGCTGATCGCATCCTCCGATGAGCGGATGCGGCTGCTTGAGCTCTTCGAGCTCCAGGGAGCGCAGGGCCCGTGCCTGGACGCGTTCTCCACGGGCCGGCCCCTGCAAGCGGACGCGGAAAGCAGCCGCATCCGCTGGCCGGCCTTCGCGCAACGGTCATCCGGCTCGGGCTTCCAGATGATGTGCGCGGTCCCCCTGCGCGTTCGAACGAACGTTATCGGCGCGATGAACCTGTTCCGGGCCACCGATGAGCCGTTCACCGGTGACGAGATGAACATAGCGCAGGCCATGGCGGAAATGGCGGCAATCGGGCTGATCCAGGAAAAGGCTCTCCGGGAACACAGCCTGCTGACCGAGCAGCTCCAGGCCGCCCTGAACAGCCGGGTGATCATCGAGCAGGCCAAGGGAATGCTCGCCGAGTACCTGAAGGTATCGATGGGCGACGCTTTCAAGCTGCTGCGCACCTATGCCCGTGACCATAACCGCAAGCTCTCCGACGTCGCCCGCGACGTGGTCGACCGGAAGATCACGAGTACCACGCTGGTCACTTGACCCTGCCGGGAACCCCAGCGTCGCGGCGCAGTCCCCAGCACGACCTCGGCGCGTCGGACAAAGCGTTCTCCTGGCCGGATCGGCCGGGCCGAGATCCGCTGGGCCGCCTGGCAGGTGCCGCATGAACCTCGGGGCTAACTCGGGGAGGGCGGGCTGGGCCTTCACGGATAGTCGGCCGGTACCTGCAGGATGCCTCCGAGAGAATGCGAGCAGATTACCTCTGCCCCGAACATCGAAAAATCTACGGTGGCTGGAGTAGACATTCGGTGGTTGCATGGGTATAGTCTCTGTCGTAGCTCGGAGAGACAGTAGGATCTGGCAGGGATGAACTGCCGGAAAGTGGCGCTACCGCAGGCCACCGTGCAGTGCGCAGTACACGCTAGGTAAGGCAGTACACGCTAGGTAAGTGAGTGATCTCAGAGGGAAAGGACGGAGGAGCCAGGCGCCATCGGGATCGCCCGGGCGGAAGTCTCGAGCCCGGGTACCGCAGGACATCGATAGTGAGGTGGTCTCCGGTCAAGCAACCGCGATCCCCGCAAACCCGGCAGCGTTTCGGCTGGGTCCGCGGAAACAAGTGGTCGGCGCAGCAATAAGGCCGGCCGGTGGTGTAGCAAGTTCCTTCGGGGTCCTGGTGCCTTACGGCACCAGGACCCCTCACGCGTTGCGCAGAGAGGTGCAATGACAGCAGGCGACTCCTACGACCGGCTCGACGACGACGACTACCCCGCCTACACGATGGGCCGGGCCGCCGAGATGCTCGGCACCACCCAGGGTTTCCTCCGCGCTATCGGCGAGGCTCGCCTGATCACCCCGCTCCGCTCCGAGGGCGGCCACCGCCGCTACTCCCGCTACCAGCTGCGCATCGCCGCCCGCGCCCGGGAACTGGTCGACCACGGAACCCCGGTCGAGGCCGCCTGCCGCATCGTCATCCTCGAAGACCAGCTAGAAGAGGCCCAGCGCCTCAACGCCGAGTACCGCCGGGCCGCCGAATCCGCGGACCCGGCCACCTCGGCCTGAGACGGATCCACCGGCTCAGCCGTGCCGTCGGTGCCATTCACGGGCGAGTAGCTCGTAGGAGCGCACGCGGTCGGCGTGCCGGTGGGTGATGGTGGTGATCGCGAGCTCGTCGGCGCCGGTGGCTTGCTGGAGCTGTTCGAGCTTGTCGGCGACGGTGGACGGCGAGCCGGCCAGTTGCGTGTCGATGCGGTCCTTGACCAGCTCGAGGTCCTCCTCGTTCCACTGATGGGCAGCGGAGACCTCAGGGGCCGGGTAGGGGATCGCGCCGTCGCCGTGCCGGATGGAGCGCACCCACAGGCCGTAGCCGGAGGCCAGCCGGGCGGCTTCCTCATCGTCCTGGCCCACCACGACGTCAGCCGACACCGACACGTAGGGGCGGTGAACCTCGGCCGATGGCCGGAACGCGGCCCGGTAGGCGCGCACGGCGTCCAGGACGGTGCTCGGACTGTGGTGGTAGGAGGCGGCGAACCTCAGGCCGTTCGCGCCGGCGACGGAAGCGCTCTCGCCGCCCGAGGCACCGAGGATCCAGACCTCGACGTTCGCGCCCTCACCGGGGTAGGCGTGCCCCTCGAAACCGCCCGCCGATCGGAACGTTCCCCGCAGCAGGTCCAGGATCGACTCGATGATGCGGTCATAGGTGTCGGCATAGGCGCCCGGTTGCTGCAGCAACTCGAAGTGCAGCCCGATCCGGTCCGAGGCGGCCAGCCGGGAGAAGTCGAACTTCTTCGGAAGCAGCAGGCCGTTGTCGGCCTGCTGCTCGGCGCTGTGATCAGCCTTCCCGGCGAGTGCCTGGTAGTTCGAGACGGCAGCGGTGACCAGCTCAGGCCGCGGGCTTGAGACCGGCGCCCCGGGCTCGGCTCCCGGCCTCGGCCGGCTGAACGAGCGACCGATGCCGAGGTCGAGTCGGCCCGGGTACACGGCGTCGAGCAGCCCGAACTCCTCGACGATCGACAGCGGAGTCCGGTTACCGGTCTGGACGCCGGCCGAGCCGAGCCGGATCGTCTTCGTCGCGGCGGCGACCAGCGCGATCGACAGTGCCGGCGCGGCCCCCAGGACACCGGGGTTGAGGTGGTGCTCCGCGAACCAGTACCGCTCGTAGCCGAAGCGCTCGGCCTGCCGGGCCAGGTCGATCGCGTTGCGCACCCCCTCGGCGACCGTCGCGCCCGCGCTGCGCGGGATCAGGTCGAGGACGGCCAGCGGAATACGGGTCATGCGGTTCCCCTCCGGGGTCGATGGGATGGGCGGCTTCGCTGCATGCCCGTCACCAGCCGTTGACGTGCAGCACCGAGTCCAGGTCAACCCGGGGGCCGCGGCGGAAGTCGGTGCCCTTGGTGTAGGCGACCGGCAACAGCACGCCCTGCCGTACGTCGGCCGGCAATCCGAGCAGCTCCGCTACCTCCCGCTCGTAGCGCAGGTGCAGCGTCGTCCAGGTGGTGCCCAGCCCGCGACCTGCGTCTTCAGCTCCGGGTCGGTCACTACGAGCCAGTGCCAGCGCTGCCTGTTGCCGCCCGAGGGGGCCTGCAGTGCGACCTCAAGCGCCTCCCGGATCACCGCCAATGGCACCGGCCGGGACAGGTCAAGCCGTCGGCGCACGGCCCGGGTGGTGCTCAGCAGCTCATCCGGCGTCAACGGCAGCAGCTCGGTCACGGAGACTTCCTCCTCAGCTATGTCTACTATACCTACTGGCAAACTAGGCAGAAACGGACGTTGGTCCCGGTGCCCGGGCGCGGTTGGTGAGGTGCGAGCCTACTCCGGAACGCGGGCGGGCGGTACGGCGGCTGACGGCACGGCGGCCGGGTTCACGTTCATCCGCACCGGATCATCACAATTTCCCGATACGAACGAGGAGCGACGTGGATCTCACGCAGTGGCTGGTAGCCGCCCATGATGACACGGCCGGCCGGTTGCACGGGCAGGTACTCGCGCTGGTGCCGCCGGGCAGGCGCGGCGAGCGGCCCGGCGGCGGGAGCCCGATCCTGTGGAACACCCTGCACATCGCGCGGCACGCGGCCCTCGCCCTTGACGTCCTCGCCCCCGGGAGCGGGCCGGCGACGCCTGGCTGGCTGGCCGGCCTGGCCGGCGGCGACACCGCCGCAGGCCTGGAGGAGGCGCCGGCTCCGTGGGGCGATGGCCTGGCGGCCGCCGCCGTCGACGCCTACCTAGAGGAGGTGCTCGCCGGCGCCCGGTCGTATCTGGAGGCGGCGGCGATCGACTTCGACGCGGTACCCGACGTCACGGCGGCCCTGAGCCGGGCCGGCATCGGCGGCGACGGCGTCCCGTGGCTACGCCGGGCATGGAGCGGCCAACCCGCTTCCTGGCTGATCCGCTGGCCGCTGACCGGCCACGTCACCAACCACGTGGGCGAGATGCTCGCCACCCGCAACCGGATGGGACTGAGTCCGTTTTGACGGAGAGCTGTTCCGGGCCGTCGACGCGCTAGCACCTCACTGGCTGCCGTCAGCTCTCGAAGGTCACCTCGACGAGCGGGCTGCTCGCGACCCAGGCGGCGGGATCCCGGCCCGGGGCATCCGTAAGGCCGGACAGGGACTCGAGGATGGCGCCCAGCACCTTCTCCCGCTCAGCGGGGTCAGTGACCGGGCGGGCCGTCGCGGCGAGATCGGCCGTCGCCGACTGCTTGAGGTGGAAGACGAACTCCGGGTGCGCGACCAGGTTCGCGTACCACGAGCGGCGGCCCGGTGTGCCGGTGATGTAGTACTTGCCGGCTACCCGGTGATACCAGATCTCGATGCGGCGCGGCTGCCCGGTCTGCCGCCCGGTCGTGGTGATGTCGATGACCTGGTCGCTGGCGAGCGCGCTCGCTGCCGTGTTGCTCATGACGCTGGTTCCTTCCCTCGTGGCCGCGGTGGAGTCGCGCACGGTAACCTCCGGGGACGCCAGGATCTTCCGCAGGCGCGTCGGCAGGCCGGCGGCGATCCTGAAACGGCGTCCGGGCGCGACCGCCCAGCCGGCCGCTGCCAGCCCGGACGCGATCTGGTCCTCGCCGGCGACAGGTATCCACGATGTCAGGCCCGAATGCCCGGTCGCCGCGATGCCGTGCGACGCGGGCGGCGACGCGTGCGATGGTTGCCTCGTCGCCTGCCACGATCGCCACCCGCAGGTCGGGGCCCAAAGACTTGGACACCGAACGGATGTGCGCCCACCTGCCGAGCTGTGCCGATGCCGTGTGGGCGGGGAGGCCGGCTATTGGTCCCGCATGATCATCCTCGATGACTCCGACCGCAGGATTGCGGCGGAGGAGGCCGGCTAGGTCGGTGGCGCGCTGCGCGTCCCAGGCCGCACCGGGGGCGGCCTGAGCCCGCGGCGTGAGGATGACAGCGGACAGTCCGCGGCTGAGTTCGCGGGCCAGGCCGTCGGGTCGCATGCCCCATTCGTCGACCGGTACCGGCACCAGGCTGAAATTCATGGCGGCGGGGAGGTCGAATGTCACCGCGTGCCCCGGGTCCTCGACCGCGATGCGGTCGCCTGGCGCGAGCCAGGCGGCAAGGACTCGCTCGACGGCGTCCAGCGCGCCGCCGGTGACCGCGAGGTTCGACGGGTCTACGCCGTCGGCCGTGAGCTGGACGGCGGGCAGGCATTATGAAAAGGCAGGCCAGCGGCCAAGTTCAGGTCAGCGGCATGGCCTCGGGTCGGACCGACGAGCCGCTAGCCGTCGAGCTGACCGCGGCGCGTGGCCGCGGGGGCCAGGTAGGAGTCCAGCGCCCGCGACATCGCGGCTTTCGCGCGGGCGCCGGCTTCGGGGTCGTTGAGGAGCTGGATCTCCTGGTTGGCCGCCATCGCGATGCCGATAAGCATCGTGGCGACCTGCCGCGCGCTGGCCAGCGGCTGCGCCGGGTCGATGGCGTGGATCTCCTGCGCGAGCCACCCATGCCAGCGGGCGACGACCCGTGCGAGGCGGTCACGGCGGGGTCCGGGGCGGCCGTCGAGCTCGACCGAGGCCGTCGTGACGAAGCACCCGCCGGGGAAGGGGCAGCCGACGAGGTAGCCGACCCAGCGGTCGACGATAGCGGCTGCCCGCGGCAGGCCTGACGGTGTATCCAGGGCCGGCTCGATGACGGTAGCGCGGAACAACGAGACGGCGCTGTCGAGCGCGGCGTCGAGCAGGTCGTCGCGTGACCTGAACGGGCCGATGACGCCAGACCTGGACATGTCCAGGTCTCCCGCCAGCTCGCCGATCGACACCGACTCCAGCCCGAACCGTGAGGCGCGGGCGACCGCCGCGTCCAGGATGCGGTCTTTCGTGCGCGCGGCGTCGGATGCGGAATTACGTGGCATATTTATAGAGTACAACTGTGCTCTATCTGGGGAGGCCGCTATGGACCCGGTGTTGCTCGACGGGCGGGCGATCGCCTCGGCCCGCCTTCGCGTGGCGGGCCTGCGCGAAGGCGACCTGAGCCGCCCGACGGTCAACGCCGGGTGGGACGTCCGTGCCGTCGTCGCCCACCTGGTCGGCGGCTGCGTCCTCTACGCGGGGGTTCTCCGGGGAGAAACCGTCGACTGGGCGACGCTTAACAGCGGGCCGGTCACCGATCCGCTGGGCCAGTTCGACGCCGCCGCCGCCCGGCTGAACGACGCCATCGGCGAGCTAGAAGACCGGCGCTGCCAGGTCACCATCCCCGCCGGGGACGTCCCGGCGGTGGTCGCGATCGCCGTCCACGCGACCGACATGCTCGTGCACGGCTGGGACCTGGCCGTCGCCACCGGCCAGGACCGGGGCCTCGATCCGGACCTGTGCGAGGCCGCCATCGCGATCATCAGCCGATTCCCGCCTTCGACCTGGGGTAATCCGAAATATTACGCCGACCGGGTCCCCTCCGATTCGCCCGAGCCGACCGACCGGCTCGTCGCCCTCACCGGCCGCGACCCGACTGCCGGCCGATGACCGGCCGCGGTGCCAGATCAGGTCGCGAGGAACCGCTTTACGCTCCGCCGGGCGGGACTCCAGGCGGGCAAAAGCGTGCTGGACCTGGTCGCCGACCCCGTCGTGATCCCCTGACTCGCCCGCACAGCGGACCCGGCTCAGATGGCGCGGAGCGTGCGAGGCTGGACCTCATCGGCTTGCAGTTGGCCGGGCGCGCGGGCGGTCTGCTGGTCGGCGGGCAGGTAGATGACCAGCTGCTGTTCGTCCGGTGCGGGAAGTTCGAGGGTTTCTCTGTTCCACCTCAGTTCGTGCTCGGTGGCCGGGTGGCGCATCCGCAACTGGCGGCGGGGCGGGGGGAGGTGCTGGCCGAGGCGGCGGGTGAACTCGGGGCCGGCCGCGGGCGCGAGCTCGGCGGTGAACCATTCGTAGCTGGCGACGGACGGGCCGAGCCACAGGCTGAACGCCTGCTCGTCTGCGACGTGGTCCCAGTCGGGGAAGGTGTCCCTGGCCCGGGGATCGGTGAATACGTAGCGGGTGAGGCTGGCCGGCTCGGTTTCCAGCAGCCCGGTGGCGTCCATGACAGCGCGGAAATCGGCGGTGCAGGCGAGTATGTCGCCGAGCCGGTTGGTGACCAGGGCGACAGCGGGCTCAAGCAGGCGCAGTACCTGGAGCAGCTCGGGGCGCACCTGGCGCCGGGGCGGCTCGCGGCGATGCGTCCCGGTACAGGCTCCGCCGCTGATCTTGGCGAGGTAGGCGAGGTGGCGGCGCTCGGCCGGGTCGAGGCTGAGGGCGTCGGCGATGGCGTTGACGACTGAGCCCGACGGGTTGCGGTCCCGGCCTTGCTCGATCCTGGTGAGGTACTCCACGCTGATCCCGGCGCGGGCGGCAAGCTCGGTCCGTCGCAGGCCCGGTGCCCGGCGCCGCTCCCGGACCGGGATCGCGAGGTCCTCGGGCCTGGTCCGGTCGCGCTTGGCGCGGATGAACTGTCCCAGTGGCGTGCCCACGCTGCCAAGGCTACGCGCGCAGCGGGCCGGGTGCGGGCGGTGAGGGTGGCCCTGCGGGGGCCAGCCTGGATACGGCCTGGTGCCCGCCGGCCGGCCGGCTGATGCTTGACGGCATGGACACGGATGAGAAGAGCAGGCTGGTCATTGTTGTCGGCAGCGTCCGGGAAGGACGGTTCGGGCCGACGGTCGCGTCCTGGGTCGCCGGCCGGGCCCGGGAGCACGGCGGGTTCGACGTCGGTGTCGTCGTCAGCTACGGCGGGGCGGCCGGCGGCCGGCACGCCGTCCTTCACCTGGAGAACGTGCTCACCGAACTGCACGCGGTGACCATCAGGGACGGGCTGTCGTTCCCGAGCTACTTCACCGGCTGGCAGGACGGGAACCCGCTCGATGAGCAGGCCGCGGGGTACGCCAAGACCCTGCTCGTACAGCTGGACTGGTGGGCGCGGGCCCTGCGCTCGGCCCGCGCGGCCGTGCCCTACCCTGGCGGGGCGTAACCCGGCACGGCCCCGAAATTCACCGGATGAGAGGGAGGCACAGTGCCTGGACAGGAAGTCGTCTTCGGCTTCGGCGCGCACAGCGGCATCGACGAGGCGCCGGAACTGCTGCGCATGGCGCAGCAGGCCGACCGGGACGGGCTCGACATCTTCTCGCTGTCGGACCACCCCTACCTCGGCGGGCGACTGGACGCCTACGCGGCACTCGGGTTCGTCCTCGGCTGCACGCGCCGGCTGGCGGGCTTCGCCAACGTCACCAACCTGCCGCTGCGGCCCGCACCCATGTTGGCGCGCACGGTGACGTCGCTGTCGTCGCTGTCCGGCGGCCGTGTCGTGCTCGGAATGGGCGCGGGCGGGCGGTGGGACCGCATCTCCGACATGGGCGTGCCGCGGCTGTCCCCGGGCGATGCCGTCGATGCCTTCGAGGAGGCGATCGTCCTGGTCAAGAAGCTATGCGGCGGCGGCCCGCCGGTCACCCACCAGGGACGCCATTACCAGCTGAGTCAGATCGACCCCGTTCCGGTTGCCGCCCCGGCCGTGTGGACCGGGTCGGTGGGCCGCAAGTCCCTGGCCGCCACCGGCCGGGTGGCAGACGGCTGGATCCCCGGCCACGCCGCGGACTGGCTCAGCGAGCGGTACCGCGCATCCCGGCCGGTGATCGACGAAGCGGCGGCAGCCGCGGGCCGCGACCCGGGTGAGGTGCGCACCATCTTCAACCTCCCCGGCCAGGTCACCAGCCGGCCGCTGGCCGCCACGCGTGATCCCAGCGGCCGCTGGGTCGGCGGCTCTCCCGGCCAGTGGGTCGAGGAGCTGGCCGGCGCCGTGCTCGAGCACGGCGCCGCGGGGTTCATGCTCTTCTCTCCCGGGGGAGGCGCGCCGGACGTCGCCTCCCTGAGCCGCTGGGCGAGTGAAATCGCCCCGGCCGTGCGCGAAATGGTCGCGAAGGGAGGACGCTGACCAACGCTGGCCCG
>Ga0265338_10010498_pt1 | contig 10845 bp, 8 predicted proteins | sample 42126metaG_FD_193579 | JGI IMG/M metagenome (GOLD analysis project Ga0265338, IMG submission 193579) | Rhizosphere microbial communities from Carex aquatilis grown in University of Washington, Seatle, WA, United States - 4-21-26 metaG | ecosystem: Host-associated > Plants > Roots > Rhizosphere >... | reverse complement strand
TCCCAGGTTCGCGCGAAAATTCCAAGGCATAAGATTAAGAGAAACAGGACCCAATGCTTCCATTTCGATCTCAGATGAATGTAAAAACCGCCGAAACGTTGCAAAAAAGGAAGCATTGCTAGATTTCCTTAAAAGCTTCCTGTGGGATTTTCGCTTCGCGATTAAATTCTCCCCATGCCGATGCATGAAGCCATTTTTCCCTAGGAGGCTGCTTCTGGATTCGTCCCAGCCAATCTTTTTCGGTTGCATCTGCCCCCCAGAAGCAGTTTGCGGTTACATCCGCGCGCGATTTAGCATTACTATTCTGAGCACCTAAAGCATCAGAAACAAATTCGCGTTCCAAAGCGTCGCGGTCGGATGCAAGGGATTGGATGCAATTCGAATGATCATGAAGTGTTGACCGGTGCAGGACCTCGTGACGCCAGAAAAGGGTATCCGGATTATATATTTCATCGGGTTCCGGCCCAATGCATGTTTTTAGAAATGGAAAATCGTCAGGAGAAAAGGCATCGATCCAAACTGGCTTAAAGATGCTAGTACAGGGTGCGGCGGTTCCTGTCACGAAATGAAGCGGGGCTTTTTGATCCAGAAAAGAAACCATTGAGCCGGTCGTCTGCGAGATCCGTATGGGTCCAAAGCCGGCGTGCATGCATACATCTGCCCCGGCAAGACTTTCATCAGCGGACCTTTGCGAGCCATCGGGCTGCCCGTGATCTCGTAAAACCGACATCATTGTTTCGATTGTAATATCGCCGCGTTTTGCATTTAATAATTCCATAGTGCGAGATCTCCGCTTGTGGCAATCGGAAAAACGAGTATAAAGAAAATCAGAATAGCAACGGGCAAAATTGAATTCGGATTCGTTTTTGCACCAACCTTGCTGAATAGCATGAGAAACAAGGTTTGGAGAGGCAATGTCCCAATCTTTTTCGATCGTAATGCCGTTAGAGATAGAATAAACGCCTTTGATTTGTTTTGCAGCCCAATGCTCACCCGCAGTTTCAAGAACCCAGGCCTCATTAGGATCCGCAAGAATAAAACTGTTATGGTAATACGTGGAATGGGTAAGCCCCGCATTTCCACCCTGCCCGAACGCCGCAAGCAGGTCGGTAATGACGGTAATACCCTCGCGTGGGCTCGCAGCTCGTTCGAGTGCAAGTCTGAGGAGATCCATGCCGAGCAGGCCTTTTTTGGTATAAGGAACTTTTGTGAAGAGCGCTTCATTGCCTATAACCAGGCTATGTTCATTCGCTCCCATTTCCGCACCCCAGATCCAAAAGGGCTTTGCAAGTAGTATTGCATACGTATGTTTGGCCTGCGGAATTTCAACATAAGTGCATTTGACTTGATTATCGGATGCATAATCCGCGGCGGCAAAACTTACCACATAATGGGCTTCGTTTGGCTCGCGATCTGAATTTTTGCCGAAGATCGTCACGCCATTCTTGGTGGTTTCGCCTGTTGCGATAATTGTGTCGCACATATTTCTTCCTTATTGAGTTAGGTAGGTTAAACAATATATCTTGAAACAAGCAGGAAGACAATGCTCCTCGGTTATAATTTTAAATGGGATTTGAGGTTTGTTGATGACGATTGTCAATAACGTAACGCGTATGCTCGACTCTCGTAAAATAAAATATGAGGCTTATGAATTACCATCGGAGAAATTGGGCGCGCAGGAAACAGCCGACCTCCTGGGTATCGATGCGTCCATTGTATTCAAAACAATCGTGATTACCCGGGAGAAACCGAAAAAACCGATATTGGTGGTCCTCCCGGGAACAAGGATTGTTGATTTGAAACTTGTTGCCACTGCCGTGGGAGAAAAGAAAGTGACCCTTCCGACTGAACGTGAAGCGGAAGCGATCACCGGTTTGCTGGCCGGTGGCATCTCGCCTTTGGCGTTGATCAATAAAGGTTTTTCGGTCGTAATCGATGTCTCGGCACAGGATTTTACCGAGATCCATATTTCTGGTGGGCAAAGGGGACTGAATATCAAAGTGGGTGTGGAAGATCTTTTGGAATTAACAAAGGCAAGATTTGCTGCGGTAACCCGTCCAATATCCACGGTTTGAGAAGTATACAAGAACGTTTCGCGTTTTATTCTGTTGCGTGTTGTTGACTAATCTCTTCATCTTCCTTATTTGGTTTAATATACAGGTCCCGGAATAATTTCCAGGCCACTATCCCTATGATCGTGACCATAACCAGGGCCAAATCCGAATTCCGGTATGGCTCTACTCCAAACAGAAAGTACTGGTAGGAGAAAAACGAGACTAGGTTTACGATGACGGGGACATAAAAATAAGAGGGAAAATAAAATCCAAATGCAATGGAAAAAATATCTGCCGGAAAAAAATAACGCTGATGCATTTTTGGTAGGAAAAATGGGACGATCAAGACAGAGAAAAAGGCGATTTCCAAATAATGGATTGGGGATAATGTTGATTTGCTTTTTTTTATAATCAGGATAAAAATCAAAATAATGGTGATCGCCAGAGCAATTCCAGCCGGAAGGAACATTTGGAAGATATCCTTTCCCGGGGGAAACCAGGCATACAAGTTGGGCGCATGAGATGTCAATTTATTATATTCACCAGCCTGCGAAAAATAAATGCTGATCAGGCTCGTGATAGGTCTTCCGATCATCCAGGCAGGGAGGATGGATATAAAATACACGATAGGAATCGCAAGAAAATATTTCCATGAAATTTCTTTTCTTAGCCATAACGCGATAAGAAAAGGCAGGAAGAAAATTGATTGAAGCTTAAATGCAAAAGCTATACCGAAGGCAATAAAGGAAAGCCAATTCCTTTTTATCATTAGAAGGTACAGGCTCGCAATTAATCCTGCAGTGTAAATGCTGTCAGCCTGGCCCCAAAACGAGGAATTTAAGATCACGGGCAGGGAAATAAGTGTGGCACAGTAGGCAAAAAGTGCGCCATAACGATTGCCACTCTTCAAACTCACGATTTTGTATATAAATCCTGCACAAACAAAATCGGCGATAAAAGATGGAATTTTAATTGCAACCACGTCAACCAATTCCGGCAGGAACCGGGCGACCAAATATAGCAGGTATAAATATGGCGGGTTGTAGTTTGAAAAATCGCCTCCAAGTGCGCTGATGCCCATCGTTTGGATCGCGTTATACCAGACCTTGGTATAGGTCTCGTAATCGGCAGATTTATAATCAAGGAGGCTAAGTCGAACAAGAACTGCCAGTATTGTTGCGAGTATCAGGTAAGCAATAATTTCCCAATCCAGGTTTTTGATATTCTCCCATAGGGGGGAAAGTCTTGATTTATGATTCATGAAAAAGCTCCTGGGGTAAATATCTTATTAAGTGAAAATAGATTCGGTGTCTGCGTGCGTAAAATGACTGCGATAAGCAGATGTTTCATCCAGGTATCCTTTTACTGCGATGAATAGTTCTCTTTGCAAGTATGGATTGGCCTTGCTGTCTCCACTCACGAGACGATATTCATCCTCGTTGCTCACGATGACGATATGCCCGCTTGCAGCGAGCCACTCCAGACCCAGTTTTATCGTAGCTTCACGCTGTGCAGTTATGGCGGCCAGTTCAGAGATTTTGATTTTACCCGAGCGTTTACGGATAGCAAATTTAGTTAATCCTGCAAGGTGTGAAAGAAATTCTTCAGCATTTTCTTGAACTGGGTTTAATGCATAAAGGTATATGATCCTTGGTTTTACCATTTCCAGGGCTTCGCGCAATTCGGTGGGTGATGGTGGGGTGGTCCATATTGCGAATTCGTCGGCTAGGTGCAATTCGTAGCGGTTCTTGCCTTTTTTCTCAGACCCCTCCGCCCAGGTCAATATGGATGGTGAAAAGTTAAGAGCGTTTGGTTTAAGGCGGAGATCCCTTATTTCCAATCTTGATTTATAGATCTCAATTTGTTTTTGTTCCGTAACTCGAAAATCGACCAACTCCAAAGTTAGTTGTTGTTCGCCGCGATAAGAATTCGCTCGCAAGCGATATGCCAGATCGAATTTATTTCCTTCGCCTGTAAGCGCCTCGGATCCTTCTTCACTTCCACCATTCCACCAGAGAACCTCCCGATTTGTTTTTTTATCGTCCGCAACTACCAGTTTGATGTGTTCTTTCTCTCGGCCAATCTTAATTTTGGACCGGAGTTGCAGCCCATGCGTCGCAAATACCAGAGGCGGATTTCCTGGACCGAAAGGAGCCAGTTCCTCCAGCGCATTTGTCAGGTCGGATGACGCCGCTTTAAGCCCCAGCCATTCATCCACTTGTAGAGTCGGTTCTTTACTAATTATGGATCCTAACATTTTCTCCACTGTTTTATTCATAGCATTACGGAATTCCGTAAGGTTGTCGGGGATAAGTGAAAGACCTGCTGCCATCGGGTGACCACCGAAACCGAGCAGATATTTTTTATTTGCGGCGATCGCTTCGGTGATATGTAATCCTTCCACGGAACGGGCTGAGCCGCGCAAGATGCCGTCATCCGATGTGGCGAGGAGGATAGCTGCCTTATGATATCGTTCTACTAAGCGGCTTGCGACAATACCGATAACACCCCCAGGCCAGGATGGATGAGTCAATATGATAAGCGGCTGTGTTAGTAAGGCAGGTTCGGCTTTGAGTTGCGTTTCGGCAGCGTGGTAAACCTGGTTTGTAAGCAATTTGCGTTGTGAGTTCAACAATTCAATTTGGGCTGCAAGCATACGGGCGCGAACGGGGTCTTGAGTGAGAAAAAGTTCAACCGCTGGGTTGGCATCACTTAACCTACCAAGTGCATTCATCCTTGGCCCGAGAGTAAACCCGATGCTTTCTTCCGTAGCTTGTGAAAGATCAAGGTTTGCCAACTGCGCAATAGTTTTTAACCCCAACCGACCAGTATTTCGAAGAATCCCAATACCCTTTTGAGCGATGGCTCGTGTTTCGCCTTTAAGTAAAGCAAGATCCGCAATAATTCCCAAGGCAGCCAGATCTAACAAAGAATCAGGGTCCTGGATGATTTCGCCTTGTGGTATATCGGTTTTCCACACATCGATGAGAGCTTCCGATAATTTATATGCCACCCCTGCGCCGGGTAAATTGGCAAGTGGGTGATTTGTTGATAATAATTTGGGGTCGACGATAGCCCTGGCTTTAGGTAGGATGTCGGGCAAATCATGGTGATCTGTAATGACAAAGTCTACGCCTCGAGATCGTGCATAAGCAACTTCCTCGAATGCAGAGATACCCGTATCGCAGGTGATGATAAGTTTTGTACCTGCATCAATAATAGGATTGAGATTCTCAAAGTTAACGCCGTGACTTTCATTAGCGCGTATAGGAATATGATACGTGACTTTCGCGCCCAGCGAGCGAAGAGTTTGGATAAGTATGGCCGTTGAAGTTTGCCCATCCACATCGAAATCGCCCCAAACGCAGATAGGCTCTCCCGTGTGGATGGCAAAAGTAATGCGATCAAGTGCCGCATCGAGACCCGGTAGTTCCAAAGGGTTAATGGACTGTGAATGAAGTGGATCCAGGAAAGCTCTTGCGGCATCTGGTTTAGTAAATCCTCGGCGGACCAGAGTCTGAGCCACTATGGAGTGAAGTCCAAGGACTTCAAGCGCCGATATGTCTACAGGTTGCGGATCGAGCCATTTAGTCATAAAACGATGAATTAAAATAGGTTAACAAGGGGTAACTCTTATCACACTGGTCCTAAATGGGCTCAAAGCGCGCAGTGAAATGTCGTAAAAGTTCGGGTGCGTAAGTGAATTTATAGCCGCGTATGGTCGCAGCCCGTTCGTTGATCTGAGCAAGTGTGTCTGCTACATAGTCCATGTGGCTTTGTGTGTAGGTACGTCGTGGTATGGCGAGTCTTAAGAGTTCGAGCTTGGGATAGATCATTTTGCCGGTATCCGGATCAGGATAGGCGAACATAACAGAGCCTATTTCAACTCCGCGGATTGCGCCGGTCCGAAAAAGCTCCACACATAATGCCTGGCCGGGAAATTCGCTTTGGGGGATATGCGGCAACACGGCATGAGCGTCGAGATAAACCGCGTGACCTCCCGCGGGTTGAATAGTGGGAATACCGGCTGCGTTGATGAGCCCAGCGAGATAAGCAGTCTGACCGAGGCGATATGCTAGATAAGATTCGTCGAGACCTTCATACAAACCAACAGCCATGGCATCAAGATCACGACCTGCCAATCCACCGTAAGTGGGGAAGCCCTCACGCAAAATCAATTCATTTTTTACATTTTCAAAAAGCTTATCGTCATTCATACAAAGAATGCCGCCAATGTTGACGATCGCGTCTTTCTTGGCAGACATAGTCATTCCATCGGCGAGTGCAAACATTTCACGCGCGATCTCGACGACCGATCTATTTTCATATCCTTTTTCGCGTAGCTTAATAAAGTAGGCGTTTTCAGCATAACGGGCAGAGTCGATGAAAAAAGGGATCTTATTGGAACGGTAGACTTCTGCAATTGCCTTAAGGTTTTCCATTGAGACAGGCTGACCGCCTCCCGCGTTGTTTGTCACCGTTACCATTCCAAAGGGTATATTCTCCGCACCTACTTTCTTAATAAAGGCTTTGAGTTTTGCAATATCCATATTTCCCTTGAAAGGGTGCATATTGGGAGTGTCGAATGCCTCGTCGATGACCAGGTTAGCCGGTCTGCCGCCGCGGGCTCTTATATTTGCATCGGTTGTGTCGAAGTGCATGTTTGATGGTACATACTGTCCCTGCTTGACAAGTACCGCGCTGAGTATATTCTCTGCAGCCCGTCCTTGATGGGCGGGTACAAAGTGCTTGAAACCGAAAATATTGTCCACCGCGGCTTTTAGACGATAGAATGAACGTGCACCTGCATAGGACTCGTCTCCGCGCATGAGAGCCGCCCATTGTTCCTGGCTCATCGCGCCAGTGCCTGAGTCAGTCAATAGGTCTATAAAGATGTCCTCAGCTTTAACCGAGAACAGGTTATAGCCTGCTTCTTTGAGCCTGGCTTCACGTTCTTCAGGTGGGATCAGCCTGATTGATTCAATTACCTTAATTCGGAATGGTTCTGGTGGGTAGGTTGGCATGGTTTCCTTATCAGGTTTGAATATATGTATCGTACACATTCTACGACGATTTTCTTCAAGTCTTGTATCCACAATAATTTTATGATAAGGTTTATCACGGGAAGAGAGGTGCATATGCGTGTCTGTGTACTATATGATGACGAACCTTATGGTTTCACCCCCGCGGAGTTCTTAAAAAACTTCGATTGGGAAATGGTCTTATTGCACCGGCCAGTTTTAGAAAGACTGCGGGCTGTAGCCATGGAAAACCGATTTGATGTTTATTTCAACCTGTGCGACGGAGCCAGCGATGAAGATTATCCGGGTCTGGATGTTGTGGAAGCGCTGGAGGAGTTGAATCTCCCGTTCACCGGTGCGGACAGCAAGTTCTATGATCCAACCCGCGAAGAGATGCAGGCTGCCGCGGATGCGCACGGAGTTGGGTTCGCAAAAGGCTATCACGTAACCGAAAACGATGACCTGGAAACTCTCGTAAAAGATCTACGTTTTCCGTTGATGGTAAAACATCCAAAGAGCTACAGCAGCATCGGTATGACGCGTGATTCGCGCGTGGAAAACCTTGAACAATTACGGACACAGTTCGAGCGGATTTCCTCGGAGTTTGGTAGTGCTCGGGTGGAAGAGTTCATCGTGGGTCGTGAATTCAATGTGCTTGTCGTAGATAATCCTGATAATTTAGACACCCCTTTCGTTTATCCCTCTACCGAATTGATATTCCCGCCGGGAGACGAATTTTGGCATACAGATATCAAATGGGATTATTCAGTTCCCTTTGAATTCAGGCAAGTTAAGGACCCTGATCTGGTTTCTCGCTTGCAAGACGCGGGCAAAAAAATGTATCTCGCAATCGGTGGAAATGGATATGGGCGGTGCGATGTCCGAATGAACGCCGAGGGAGAGATATACATCCTGGAGATCAACCCTAATGGCGGGATTCTTTATACTCCGGAGGAGTACGGTCCCGCCGATTATATGATCCTATATGACGAGGACGGCTACGACGGTTTTTTCGATCGCATCTTCCGCGCCGCAATGGTTCGACAAAAAAAGAGAGAATCAAAACGGATTAAGTAATTTCTGCTCACTTAGTCAATATGTATAGGACTATAATTTTCGAATGCGAAGACTGAGAATTGCCTTGGCCCTGATTTTGTTAATCCTCTCGCTTGGTTTGCTGGCCTGGGGAGTTTGGCCCGCAGCCCGTGAACGGCACATTCTTCCAATTACACCCTCTGAGATGACTCTTCCAACGCCAGCTTCCTTTGATCCCATGTTTATAGCCAGTCCTGTAATATGAAAATGTTAAAGGTTGGGAATCTTCAGCTTTTCATGGCGGGCGCGCTATTATTAACCGTAAGCTTGGCTTGTGGATTAACAGCTCAGCCTTTTGCCAGCGCCTCGGCGCCAACGCTGGATTTGAATCAACCAGTCAGTCCCGGTGGAACCATTTCGCTTCCAACACAATCTTCCGGAACAGATATACCTTTTGTAATCCTACCTACTCCCACAGAGGAACAACCTTCCGAGCCTGCACCGGTTGCAGTTCCGCCAGCCATTCTGGAGTCCCGCCGCTTGACGCTCGAATATCCTCCAAAAATTCGGACAGGTGATTCGGATGTGATCCGTCTTACCCTGGAGGTGGATACCCTCAGAAATTTCACTCCTACGGCAGAAGTACAAGGGAATCTGGTAACAGGAAAAGTCGTTCAGATCCCCGATCTGTATGATAAGGATAATGTAATCGCTGAGGCGCGGATAGACCTGGCTGGGGTGGAGATACGCCCGAGTGAAGAGATCAGCGAAACGCTTTTACCGGGTCAATCGGTGACGTTTTATTGGAGTGTCCGGCCTGATGCACCAGGTACTTTTCGCGGGACAGCCTGGTTCCTCCTGCGGTTTGAGGATAAAGTTAGTGGAGTCGAATCCGAGAAGGCAATCTCTGCCCAGCCAGTGCAGATTGAGTCGGCGAGTTTCCTCGGTTTGAATGGATCTGTGGCTCGGACAGCAGGTGGAATTGGGTCATTGATTGGTGCCGTACTAGGTTTCCCTTTTGCGGACGATATTATAAAATGGCTGATCAGCCGGTTCAAGGGAAAGGGTTAGTCCGGAAATTTCAGGTTGAAAAGGGTGTGACATACATCTTATAATTTTAGGGTGGCGCAGAATTAATCGATCGACCTTCATGGTACAATTTCGCCGTTCTGACGCAGGTCAAGTTAGGTATTAACGGAGAAGATATGCAAAGCGATTGGTTATATATCGGTTTATTTTTGATTGTTGGGGCTCTTGTCCCGACAGCCGCGATCGTAACTTCCTCAATTCTTTCACCCAAAAAACCAAACCATATCAAGCAAAGCACCTATGAATGCGGAATGGAAACCGTAGGAGAAAATTGGGTGCAGTTTAAAGCCCAATATTATGTTTTTGCCCTGGTATTCCTGGTCTTCGATGTAGAGACGGTTTTTCTATTCCCATGGGCGGTATCGCTAGGAAAATTGTCTTTGTATGCCGTTTTTGAAGGGATCGTCTTTATTATTATACTAATTGCCGGACTTGTGTTTGCCTGGCGTAAGGGTATGCTTGAGTGGTTTTAATTGGTGTCATGAATTAAGGCTGAAAGGCGAGAACCTTCCGGCCTTTTCTTTGGGTAATGCCGTTACTCTACCTTTCCTCCTGATAAGGACTTCGCACACAGTAGTAGGGACCTTGGTCAGCAAGGATGGATGTGATTTTTGGAGTAGATCATGAATTTATGGACTGATCCGGTTAATTTTATTTCACATTGGTTGATGAGTCTTCTTACCGGTTGGGGGATCGCGGAATGGCTTGCTAATTTTTTGATCCAATTGATCGGCGTTGTGGTTTTGGTCTCCATGATGATGTTGATCGATATCCTTTTAGTCTGGGTGGAACGCAAAGTGGTAGCTCGTTTTCAGGACCGTCTTGGCCCAAACCGAGTTGGCCCTTTTGGGATCATCCAACCTTTCGCTGACATTATTAAACTCCTTATCAAGGAGGATATTACTCCAGATGGTGCAGACCGGGTGGTTTATAACCTCGCGCCGATATTATCTTTAATGTCGGTGCTATTGTTGTGGGCGATTGTGCCGCTTGCTCCGGTCATATTTGGCGTGGACCTAAACGTCGGTGCGCTATACATCATTGCGACAGGAGCCATCGGGGCGCTTTCCATCATCATGGCGGCCTGGTCGTCCAATAATAAATACGCTTTGATCGGTGCTTTTCGTCAAGTAGCGGTCATGGTCTCATTCGAAGTGCCGATGATCGCGACCATGCTGATTCCAACCATCCTGGCTGGCTCAATGAGTATGGGTGCGATTGTTCAGTCACAGAATGTTTGGTACGTAGTGATTGCGCCGTTAGCCGCGATCATTTTCATGATCACTGCTATCGCGGAACTTGGCAGAGCACCGTTCGATATGAATGAAGCCGAGTCTGAGATCGTGGCAGGCTTCCACATTGAGTATACGGGAATGAAGTTCGGCCTTTTTTATGCAGGTGAACTCATGCACGCTTTCACGTTCGGCGGTTTTTGGGCCATCTTATTCTTCGGCGGCTATCGTTTGTTTGGGCTCGAGAACCTTGGACCGCTCGTTGCTGCAGTGATCCTGCTCGCCAAAGCTTTACTGGGTTATTGGGTGATCATGTGGGTCAAGTATACAATGATGCGCATCCGCATCGATAATATGTTATCTTTCAGTTGGAAATTCCTGACGCCCCTGGCGTTCGTGATTTTAATGGCCACC
>Ga0265338_10010497_pt1 | contig 10845 bp, 10 predicted proteins | sample 42126metaG_FD_193579 | JGI IMG/M metagenome (GOLD analysis project Ga0265338, IMG submission 193579) | Rhizosphere microbial communities from Carex aquatilis grown in University of Washington, Seatle, WA, United States - 4-21-26 metaG | ecosystem: Host-associated > Plants > Roots > Rhizosphere... | reverse complement strand
CGCGAAGTGCGTGTTTACCGAAGACTTCTTGCAGGACCTTGTCGAGGGGCGCACCGACCTAGTCGTGCACTCCTGGAAAGACTTGCCCGTTGAGGCCCGCACCGACACCGAAATTGCGATGACGCTTGCCCGCGCGGACTTGCGCGATATTTTGCTCGTGCCGGAAGCCGTGTGGACCGCGGCCACCAAGAGCGGCAAGCTGCCGATTCTCACCAGCTCTCCGCGCCGCGTATATAATCTCGGCGCCTGCCTCGCGAGTCTTTTGCCGGGCCAAGTGAGGCCTGAGTTTATCAATGTGCGCGGCAACGTTCCCACGCGCCTACGCAAAATGCGCGAACAGGGTGCGGCTCTGGTTCTTGCCAAAGCAGGGCTCGACCGCTTGCTGCAAGCTGAGGCCGAAGGCTTTTTGGGCAGCGAAGTTTCGGTGCGCGCATTGATCTCTGAAACACGGTTTATGGTTTTGCCTTTGAGTTTGAATCCGCCGGCCGCCGCGCAAGGCGCCTTGGCGGTGGAAATCCTGCGCACCAATGAAGCGCTTAAGGGATTTTGCACGAAACTCTCCGATGAGGGGGCGTTTCGTGCCGTCGAAGAGGAACGCGGCATTCTCCAGAGTTACGGGGGCGGGTGCCATCAGAAAATAGGCGTGGCGATTCAGCTGCGCGAATACGGCAAGGTGATTTCGCTGAAAGGCATCACCGATCAAGGCCAAACGCTGCAAGAATGGAAAATCGAAGACAATGTCCCCTGGACCAAGGCCAGTCATCCTTCGAGTGTTTTTCCGCAGGAACCGCGCGACAATTCGTGGTTTGAGCGCAAGAGCCTGTCAGATTACGGAAATCTCGCAAAGAAGGCCGGCCTGATTGTGGCGCGTAGCGAAGCCTTGCCAAAGGATTACACACCGTCAGAGAGGCAAATTATTTGGAGCGCGGGAGTTCAGACCTGGCAACGCCTCGCGGCCCGTGGAATTTGGGTTCACGGAAGCTTCGACGGTCTCGGAGAGAGCGAAGATCCGGGGCTAGATGCCCTGTTTGGCCCTCTGCGCTGGAGCAAAATCTCGCATCTTCGCGGATACACGCGGCCTGAGACCGAATTGATTGCAACCTATCAACTTGTGCCTAAGAAAAACCATCCCGATTTGACGGGAAAGACCCATTTCTATTGGATGAGTTCTACGAGTTTCGAGCGGGCGCGCCAATTGTTCCCTGAACAGGTAAACAATGGTTATAATGCTTCAGGCCCGGGAAATACGTTCGAGCACCTAAGGCGCGCGATGGACCTCAAGCATCCGCCGAAAGTCTTCATAGGGCTCGAGCAGTTTCTCAAGGAAACGCTACCGTAGTTGGAGTGACCGTGGAAAATTCGAAATTGACCTCGAAAGATCTGTTTGCACGCAGTTTGCGTGTCGCACCGGGAGGCGTTCACTCGCCCGTACGCGCCTTCAAGAGCGTCGGCGGCACGCCGATCTTTTTCGCGCGCGGCGAAGGACCCTATTTGTATTCGGTTGAGGGCGAGCGCTTTATCGATTTCTGCCAGAGTTTCGGTCCGAACATTCTCGGCCACCGCGATCCAGATGTGGAACGCGTGCTGCGGGAGACGGTGGAACTGGGCTGGTGTTTTGGCGCTTGCGAGCCGTACTCGCTCCAACTCGCTGAATTCGTGACGCAACATTTGCCGTGGGCCGAGCGCATCCGCTTCGTTTGCTCGGGCACTGAAGCCGTGATGAGCGCTTTGCGCGTGGCGCGGGCGGCGACCGGCCGGCCTTCGATTCTGAAATTTGACGGCTGCTATCATGGCCATGCCGACTCCATGCTGGTGAGGGCGGGGAGTGGCCTTGCGGGAGAAGCTTCCTCCGATAGCGCGGGCGTGAGTGAAGCGATCGCCTCACAAACTCTGGTATGCCCTTTGGATGACGAGAAAACGCTTGAAGGCATCTTTTTGGAAAAGGGCCGAGATATCGCCGCGGTAATCATTGAGCCGATGCCCGCGAATTACGGCCTGCTCCTGCAGCGGCCGGAGTTCTTGCACAAGATTTTCGATCTCGCGCACCAGAACAAGTCATTGGTAATTTTCGACGAAGTGATTTCAGGATTTCGCGCGTCTTTCGGCGGCATGGCCGAGCGCTTGGGTGTGAAGCCCGATCTCGTGACTTATGGAAAAATTCTTGGTGGCGGCTTAGCCGTGGGCGCCTATGCGGGCCGTGAGGACCTGATGGACATGGTGGCACCCGCGGGCCGCGTGTATCAGGCCGGAACTCTCAGCGCGAATCCGCTGGCGATGCGCACGGGTCTCGCGACTCTTATGAAGTTGAAAAATCAAATGGTGAACGACACTCTCGAAAAGCGCACGAACGAATTCGTTTTGAATTTGAAAGAGGTCCTTTCTCCGGGCGGCTTTGACGTCATCAATTTGAATTCCGTGTTTTGGATTCACCCGAAATCGCAGAAACCCTTGCGCAGCCTGAAAGATCTCGATGGAAAAATGAGCGCCATGTTCTCAAAGCTTTTCCACAAACTGATTAGTAAGGGCATTTACCTCGCACCGAGCGGCTATGAAGTTGGCTTTATCTCGCTGGCTCACACGGAAGCCGTGCTGACCGAGGCGCTTACGAAAATCAAAGAGGCGGTGCGTGAACTCTAAGGGCCGCGAGCTGATTCAGCTCCTTGCGATTGTGTTCTGGCTCGTTTTCACCGTGGTGTTCGCGGTGTGGTGGTTCCGCTTCAGCGGTCAGAATATCGCTTTGCTCGAGCACCTTCAGCCGGAACGCATGGACCATTGGCAGCGCCAATACCGGATGATTTTCTGGGAGGGCGGCTCATGGATCATATTGTTGATTCTCGGTGGTGCAGCGCTGATCGCTTTGGTGCAACGGGAGAGTGCGCGGGTCCGGCGCATTCGCGAATTCTTCGCCAGCTTTTCGCATGAAATTAAAACGTCACTCGCGAGTCTGCGTTTGCAGGCTGAGGCTTTGAAAGATGAACGCATCGACAACCCAATCCTGGATCGTTTGATCGGCGATACGGTTCGTTTGCAATTGCAGCTTGAAAATTCCCTGTTTTTGGCCAGCCAAGACAGTTTGCAACTCTATATGCAACCCTTGGCGCTCGATCATATTCTCGAGCGCATGCGCGAGCAGTGGCCCGGATTAAAAATTGAGTTGAAGCAACATTGCCAGGTCGAAGCGGACGAACGCGCCCTGCGCACCATTTTCAGCAATCTCTTGCAAAACGCGCTCGTGCACGGCGGAGCCACCGAAGTTGTCTTTGCGCCACAAATGCAGGGCAGCCGCGTGGAAATCCTCGTCACTGACAATGGGTCCGGCTTCGAGGGCCCGTCCACGCGCTTGGGGCAGTTGTTTTATCGCCCGAAACCGTCGAGTGGCAGCGGCCTCGGACTCTTTATTTGCCGCCTGCTCGCGCGCAAAATGAATGGCAGCTTCGATGTGCAACCGTCCGCGAAGGGCTTTCATGTCCAAATCAGACTCCAGGGGCGGTCGGCATGACGCGGATTTTAGTCGTGGAAGATGACCGCTCTCTCGGCGCCACGTTGCGGGATGTTCTGCGCAAAGAGGGTTACGAGGTCACTTGGACGGAAACAGTGCGCGACTCACTCGCCGAACATCATAAATCCGCCTTTGATTTATATATTTTTGACGTGGGCTTGAGTGACGGGACGGGTTTTGAGCTCGCGCGCGAAATTCATAAGACGGGACAGCGCCCGTTTTTGTTCCTTACGGCCCAGTCAGATGCGGAATCGCGCCTCACGGGCTACGAGATCGGCGCTGAGGAATATATTCCTAAGCCGTTTCACTTGCGCGAGTTGTTGTTGCGGGTGAAGCACGTTCTCGAGAATCACGCTCCGGCCCAGATCCTCGAGTTTGGAGACATTCGTGTGGATTTCGACAGCTACAAGTTTTTCCGCGCGGGGCAACTTGAACCCGTCGCCAGCAAGGATCTGCAGATGCTGAAGCTCTTGGTCGATCAAAGCCCCAAGGTCGTCAGCCGCGACGAGGCCTTGAATTTGCTTTGGGGCGAAGACAAATTCCCCACGTCACGCACGGTCGATAACGCGATATTGCGTTTGCGTACGGCCCTCGGCGAGAAATTGTCGCCGGCCATCGAGTCCGTCCGCGGCGTCGGCTACCGCTGGAATCCCTCACAGGAGAACACATGAACATTCGTTTTCAAAATGCTCTGAAGGGAATTCCCCAAGCGACACCGCCGGTGTGGTTTATGCGCCAAGCGGGCCGCTATCATGCCCATTACCAAAAATTGCGGGCGGCGCACTCATTTATGGAGCTCTGTCAGCAGCCGAAACTCGCCTGCGAAGTGGCGATGGGTCCGATCGAGGATTTCGATTTTGATGTGGCCATTCTGTTCAGCGATTTGCTGTTTCCGCTCGATGCGTTCGGCCTGGGACTGTCTTATGATCCCGCGCCGGCGCTCAAGACCAAATTGACGCTTGAGACTCTGAAAAAGCTGCGCTCCTTTGATCAGGCGATTGCCGACCTCCAGTTTCAGAAGGAAGCCATGCAACTCACGCGCAAGGCGTTGCCGGCTGACAAGAGCCTGATCGGCTTTGTGGGCGGGCCGTGGACTTTGTTTTCATACGCGGTTGAGGGCGAGCACAAAGGGCAATTAATTCCCGCGAAGAGCGGGTTTGAACTCTACCAGCGATTTTGCGAAAAACTCGTACCGCTTCTCGAGGCTAATATTGCGTTACAGCTTGAGGGCGGCGCTGAAGTTGTCATGCTGTTCGACACGGCGGCCGGGGAATTGAGTTCGAAAATTTTCCGCGAATTGCTCCAGCCCCATATCTTGCAGCTCGCTCATAAATTTCCTGGACAGCTCGGCTACTACAGCAAGGGCACGGTGCCGGCGCATATTGAAGAGCTGCGGAGAGACGCGGCCTTCGCCGGTTTCGGGGTCGATCATCGCTGGGATTTGCCGTCGATGCTGAAAGAAAACGCGCGCGGCTTCGTGCAAGGCAATTTCGACCAAGCGCTCTTATTTTTAGATGAAACGAATTTCCGTAAGCAATTGGATTCCTACCTCGCGGATTTCGCGCGGTTATCTCCGGTTCAGCGCCGCCACTGGGTTTCGGGCCTAGGGCATGGAGTTTTGCCGGCGACTCCGGAAGCCAATGTCCGTCTCTTTGTTCAACACGTGCGAGAGGTTTTGGCGTAATGGACTATTCCGATTTGCTCAAAAAATACGACGTTCCGGTTCCGCGGTATACCAGTTATCCGACGGTACCTTATTGGAGCGATTCGCCGACATCGGCTCAGTGGATTGAGTCGCTCCAGGCGGCATTCGCGCGCGCCAGCTCAAGTTGGTCGCTCTACCTGCATATTCCTTTCTGTGAAACGCTGTGCACATTCTGCGGTTGCAATACGATGATCACGAAGAGTCACGACCGCGAGCAGCCCTATGTGGACACTTTGCTCCGTGAGTTTGCGGCCTACCGCAAGCAATTGCCAGAAATGGGCAAGAAGCCATTGCGGCAACTGCATCTCGGAGGCGGTACGCCCACGTTTTTATCGGCCGAAAACTTGGAAAAACTCCTGTCGGAAATTTTCAAACACGTCACGATCGACAAGTCGAACTTTGAAGCCAGCCTCGAAGTCGACCCGCGGCGCACGACGGCCGCTCAATTGGAGACCCTGGCGCGCTTGGGCTTTACCCGCGTGAGCATGGGCGTACAGGATTTCGACCCTGAAGTGCAGCGCCTCGTGAACCGTATCCAGCCGTTTGAGCAAACCCGCGACTTGACCGCGGCTGCGCGCAAACTCGGCTATCACTCAGTGAATTTCGATTTGATCTACGGTTTGCCGAAACAAAATCTGGAATCCTTCAGCCGGTCGATCGAACGCACGGTCGAATTGAAGCCGGACCGCATTGCCTTGTACTCATTCGCTCTCGTGCCTTGGATTAAACCGGCGCAGCGTCTATTCAAGGATGCGGATTTGCCCCAAGGCCGTGATAAGTTGGCGTTGTTTGAGAGTGCCTATGCGCAACTCATCAAGGCGGGATACATCGATATCGGCATGGATCACTTCGCGTTGCCGACAGATCCTCTAGCAAAGGCGCTCAAAAACAAGACGTTGCATCGCAATTTTATGGGTTACACCGAAAACCGTACGGATGTTCTCCTCGGCCTTGGCGTGAGCAGTATTTCGGAGACGCCGGACTGCTTTCATCAGAACGAGAAGGTTTTGCCACTTTACGAAAAGAAAGTTCAGGCCGATGAAGTGCCGACTTTGCGCGGGCATCGCCTGACCGGTGAAGATCAGGCGCAGCGGGAGCAGATCCTTCAGTTTATGACTCAAGGAGAAGTGAAGTTGCGGTCACAAGCGCAGATTGAAGATGCGAAGGTCTTTCTTGAGGACATGTTCAAAGACAAACTGATCACGCTGCAGGGAGATGTCTTGCGCCTGACGGAAATCGGCAAGCCCTTCTTGCGCAATGCTTGCGTCGTGCTCGATCAGCGTCTGCGTCAACAGAAGCCTGAAACTCGGATTTTTTCGAAGGCCCTATGAAGCCGGTCATTATTGTGGGCGCCGGATTTTCAGGTCTCACCTTAGCGTATGCTCTGCGCCAGCTGGACGTGCCCGTCCGCATTTTTGAAAGTGCGAGCGGGCCGGGCGGATTAATTGCGACGAAGAAGTCGAATTACGGTCTTATCGAAACGGCGGCCAACGCGATGCTGGCCGACGCCGAGGTCGAGCGGCTGTTTCATGAACTCGGTCTCGAATTCGCTGTTCCGGAGCGCTCACGCCGCAAGCGTTATATTTTTTGGGCCAAACCGCGGCGCTGGCCTGTCGGCCTGTGGACCACGCTCAAACTGATTCGCGTTCCAATCTTTCGTTTTCTCACAATTGATCACGTCAGGCCCCATGCCGGCGAGTCCGTCGCCGGGTGGTGTGAACGGGTCATCAATGAAAAATTCCTGAAGCGAGTGCTCGCGCCGGCCCTGCAAGGCGTATTTGCGGGTGACGTAGATAAGATGAGCGCGTCGATCGCTATCGGAAATATGTTCAAGAAGCATAGGCGGGGCCGCCGCCGCGGAAGCATAGCTCCCCGCCGCGGCATGGGCGATCTCATTCGCGCCTTGACCGAAGACTTGAAAAACCGCGGCGTCGAAATTGAATACGGAGTTTCGTACAAGCTCACTGAGAGACCTGAGCAACCCACGGTCGTCTGCACAAGCGTTTGGGCCGCAGCCCAAATCGTCAGCGGTTATGACCCGGAACTCGCGGGTTCACTCGCGATGTGCGAATGCTTGCCGTTAATAACCGTCACCGCATTCTTCGAACCACACCGCAAAGATTTGCAAGGGTTCGGCTGCTTGTTCCCGGAAAGTCAGGGATTTCACTCTCTTGGCGTGCTATTCAACGATTGCATTTTCGCAGGCCGCTCAAATGTGCGCTCGGAAACTTGGATTCTCGGTGGCTCCAAAAATATGGGTGTCGCCGATCTCAGCGACGACGACATCAAAAGGCAAATTCTCCATGACCGCGGCAAGATTGTATTTGAGCGCAGTGACGTCAAAGAGTGGAATATCACGCGCTGGCCGCAAGCACTACCGCATTACACAGTCGCCTGGGAAGACACGCTCCGCCGGTTAAAAGTGAACCGTCCGCTCTTCCTTCACGGAAATTATCTCGGCCAAATGGGACTCTCGCGCATCCAACACCGGTCGACCGCGCTCGCGAAGCAGCTGAAAGATCTCTATGTCAGCTAAGGGTCTACTGCTGATCAATCTGGGTTCGCCCGAAGCGCCGACGTCGCCCGCTTTGCGCCGATATCTCAATGAATTTCTCATGGACCCGTACGTAATTGATCTTCCGCGCGTACTTCGCGCGCCATTGGTTTACGGTTTGATCACGCCGTTCCGCGCGCCCAAATCGGCGGCGGCGTTCGCGAAAATCTGGACTCCGCAAGGTTCTCCACTCCAGATTTTCACGGAGCGGTTTTGCGAAGGTGTAAAACAAGAGCTCGAGCCTGAGTGGAGTGTCCGTTGGGCCATGCGATACGGCGATCCGTCACTTCGTGAAACAGTCAAAAATTGGAATGTACGTGATGTCTATATAGTGCCGCTCTATCCGCAATATGCCGAATCGTCCACGCGCTCAGCGCTTGAGTTTGCCGTGAAAGAGCTTCGGCGTTCGAACTCGAATCAGCGCATTTTCGCGCTGGATGATTTCCACGGCGAAAAGGAATTTGTGCAGACTCAAGCTGCGCAGATTTCGGAGTCGGCGGCAAAATTCAATCCCGATTGGATTCTCTTGAGCTTTCACGGCCTGCCCGAGCATCACATGACGAAGTTGCACGGAACTCATTGTTTGAAATCGGAGACGTGCTGCGACTCGCTCAGCGCCAGTAACCGCTACTGTTATCGCGCGCAGGCCTTCGCGACTGGGCGCGATTTGCGCCCACTGATTAATTTTCCGGAAGAAAAGATTTCTGTATCGTTTCAGTCGCGATTAGGGCGTCGTCCGTGGATAAAGCCCTATACAGATTTTGTTGTGACGGAGCTCGCCGAGAGAGGCGTTAAGCGTTTGCTCGTGAGTTGTCCCTCATTTGTCGCTGACTGTTTGGAGACTCTTGAAGAAATTCAAATGCGTTTACGTGAGCAATTCTTACGCGAAGGCGGTGACGATTTATGTCTCGTGCCAGCTCTAAATGATAAACCGATTTGGAAAAAAGAATTTTCACGCATGATTTCGCGCACGAATCTTCCGTGGCACGAAATGTGACAAAATGTGCGGTCGCGCACAAATACTTGCTATAACAATTATTATAACATCAATTTTTCACAGCCCCTTGTGCGGCGCAGCGGAGTTCGATAAACATCGCGCCACAACAAACCGGCCCTTCTGAACAAGGGCCAACACAAAAGGGGAAACAATGAAGAATCTTATTTTCGCTCTCGCAATGGCTGTTGGGGCAGCCGCTACTAGCGGAGCTTATGCGGCACTTCCGACCGCAACACCACTCTGGGCGTGTAATATGCGAGCCCAAGCCACTCACGACAATCGTTTCTATGTGATCCTGAAAGCGGGCGAAGTCGACGCCACAGGAACGATTTACTGCCGTTCACTCACGGGTCAGACGACGGCATTGCCGGTCAACGTGAAGATGGAACAACTTGGAATCGGGTTGGGGATTGGTTTCCCGGCCGAGAATGCCAAGATCGACATTTTGAGCCTTAAAGGGGGAGTCGCTTCGCCGAAGGGCATGTACGGTCAGTATCAAGTGCAAGCCGGTCCGGGCGTCACATTGTTTGGAGAGCGTATCGCGGCCGAGGGGGGCCTCGAGTACACTCCTGGTTTGAACGACGTTGGGGGACGCGTTCAGATCACGGTTGAGCAGATGTTCGGCCTTGGTGTCGACATCACCGGCTCGACGATGACAATCACCCCGCGATAGGGGATAACTTCGCCAAGGTTCCAAGCGTTGGTTCAGAAACACTTTGGAATCTTGGCGGAGGCTTTTTGCGCTTCAAAACGTATGCGAATTATTTTTCCCGCGCCCGCGATCTTCGCGCTGAATTTGACCGGCGCTTTCACGATCCGCTCGAGCCGCGCGCCGACCGTTTTATCTGGGACTACTGGCATGTGCCCAACGAATACACTTTACTGCGCACGCAAGCTCACACCTTTTTCCGGCCAAAACTTTACGAAGCCTTTCACCGGCATCTTGTCGAGTGGGGACGCACGCACCTAGGCTGCCATGATATTTCGCCCCCATGGCTGAGCTGTTACGTCGAAGGTTGCAGGCAGGAGTGGCACAGCGATGTGCCGCATGGGCCTCTGGCGTTTGTGTATTCGCTGACGAAATGGAACTCGCGCCAATTCCGCGGCGGGGAGACCTTCTTACAGCGCGAGAAAGATGTTCCCGCGCGCTTCAATCAAATGCTCGTCTTCAATCCCGCGATTCCGCATGGCGTACGCCAGGTGCGGGGTACGCACGATCCGCGCCATGGACGGTTAGTGATTCACGGCTGGTTCGTGAACCCGCGCCCGTTTTGGTATGGGCCGCTGAAGGCTGAGGAAGTGGGGGAGGCCGTCGATCAGGGCCTGGCGCAGACGGGAAACCTCGATCTCGGCCGCGGATTTATCTCGTATCGCTTGAAAGTTCGCCCTGACGGTCAGGTCGCGCAGTTAAAGACGCTCGTTAGTACTCTCGATGGTGCCCGCGATCTACGCGTCCTTGAGAGGCAGCTCAAAGGCCTGCGGTTCCCAAAGAAAAGGGCTAGTACTTTGCTCACCCTTCCATTAATGATCGATTGATCGCGGGGATCGTCCGCTTTCGCGGCCTCGAAGAAGGCTGAGGGCCAAAGGGCAAGGGTTAAAACCCTCGCCCAGGATTCTTGATTAAGCACCAAATTCCTTTCGCGAGACCCTCGGCTTTGCTGGCTAGTGGATGGTCGATAATATCTAGGCACCCTTGGACTTCTTTGATTGAACCGAATGCATAACGGAAGAATTTCAGTCGATCATTCCCTAGCCTGCCGCTTCCTTCGACTAGATTTAGAGCTACACTCAACGAGGCCCGCTCTATCTGATCTTTGAGTTCACCAGTCAGAGCCAAAGATTTCACTTCACGGTGCAGCTCTTTTGCGACTTGATATGTTCTGAAATTTTGCATTGTGTCTCCTTCTATTTTCGGGCCGGAATTTTTCGGGCCTCGCGAAGCGGCCCCGAAGGGGCGAAAGGCCCGAAAAATTTTGGACCGAAAATAGAAGGAGACATGAAAGAGACAGAGATGAGAGATGAGAGATGAGAGATGAGAGATGAGAGATGAGAGATGAGAGATGAGAGATGAGAGATGAGAGAAGAGAGAT
>Ga0265338_10010496_pt1 | contig 10845 bp, 9 predicted proteins | sample 42126metaG_FD_193579 | JGI IMG/M metagenome (GOLD analysis project Ga0265338, IMG submission 193579) | Rhizosphere microbial communities from Carex aquatilis grown in University of Washington, Seatle, WA, United States - 4-21-26 metaG | ecosystem: Host-associated > Plants > Roots > Rhizosphere >... | reverse complement strand
GAAACGGCCCGCCGGGGGGTCCGCCTCCAGGCGATGGCGGCACCAACGCGCCACCGGCTCCGCCGCCGCAAGCCTGATTCGCGGGGACATACGTTGACCGAGGGACGGCCACCAGCCGTCTCTTTTTGTTTTCGGATGTAACATTCTCCCGCCGGCCTTCGTATTTAATGTTGTTATGAAAACAAATAAATGGCTCTCCGTCACCCTGGCCGTCGGATTGAACCTTGGCGGATGGCTGACGACCCCTGCGCTGGCGTCGGACGCCACCGCACCGGCGCATGGACGTTTTTTTCAGCGCATGGCCCAAAGGCTGAATCTGACCGATGACCAAAAGGCGCAGATCAAAACCATTTTGCGGGCGGAGAAAGGCACGCTGGCTCCGTTGTTGGGCCAGGTGCGCGCCGCGCGGGAGAATCTGCGTGCAGCCATTCGGGCCGGTGACGCCAATGAGACCTCCGTGCGCGCCGCCTCGGCCAGGGTGGCCGCGGCCGAGGCGGATTTGGCGGTTGAACGCATGAAAATTTACGGCAAAATCGCGCCCATCCTGACCGGGGAACAGCGCCGGAAAATCAGCGCTTTCGAGCAGCGCGCCGATGGTTTGGCGGACGGGGCCATCGCCCGCGCCGGTGAACGGTTGGGCGATTAAACCGTGAGCGACGATGCCGAATTGCTTGAGCGCATCCGCGGCGGCGCCACCGACGATTTCGCCGAAATCGTCCGGCGGCATCAGTCGCGCGTTTTCGCCATTTTGCACCGTTATGAACGCGACGGCCACAAAGTCGAAGACCTCGCGCAGGAAACCTTTGTCAAGGCCTGGCGCGCGCTGGGGCAGTTTGACGGCCGCGCGCCTTTTGAACACTGGCTTTCCCGCATCGCCGCGCGGGTGGCGCTGGACCACTTGAGAAGGGAAAAGCGCCGGCAGAATGAAATCGGCCTGCCCGAACTCGGCGACGACGCGCTGGACTGGCTGCGCAGCGACGACGAGAAAGATGAACTGAACGCGCTCGGCGCGGCGGAATTGCTGGAGCTGGCAATGCGCGAACTGTCGCCCGCCGACCGCGTGGTCATTACCATGCAGGAACTGGAAAGCCGCAGTGTGAAGGAAATCGCCGGGGCGATCGGCGCCTCCGGCGTGGCCGTGCGCGTGCGGGCGATGCGGGCGCGGGCGAAACTGCGGCGGGCTCTGGAAAAGATTGCAAAAGAAAAATTATGAACGACCGGAAATTGAAACAACTGTTTGCCGCGGCGCGCAAGGAAACCGCGTCCGTGCCGTCGGAGGATTTTGCCGTGTCCGTGCTGCGGGCCATTCGCCGCGAGCCGCCGGCTGCTGCGCCGGCCGCCATTTCGCTTTTTGACCTGTTGAATTTGTGGTTTCCGCGCATCGCCTTGGCGGCCTCGGCGGTGATTGTGTTGTGCCTGGCGGCGGATTGGGGACTGACGGTGGCGGGTGTTCCGGGTTTAAGTGACGGCGTGTCGCAGCTTTCCGCGCAGTGGCTTTTGACCCCGACCGGACTCTGAATATGAAAACATTCAAATTATTTTTGCTGGTGACGCTGGTATTTCTGGCCGGCGCGGTGGCCGGTGTGGTCGGCACGCGCATCGCCATTCGCCACTGGGTGAATACGGCCATTCAACGCCCGCAAAATTTTCAGATGCTTCTTGAGCGCAACCTGCGCTGGCAGCTCCGGCTCGACGCGCGCCAGCGGGTGCAGGTGCACCGGATTCTGACCGGCTCGCGCGGCCAGTTGCGTGATTTGCGGCAGGAATATCGTCCGCAGGTTGTCGCCATTCTTACCAACACCGAGTCGCAAATTTCCGCCATCCTGACACCGGAACAAGAGGCGCGGTTTGAACGGATGCAGCAGGAAAACCGGCGATTCTTTCCGCCACCCGAACCAGACCGGTGAACCGATGTGCCGCCGGCAAATCTCGCACCGGACACCCCCGCAAGATTCCATTTGAGCAAAACCGCCCGGGCCGGTATTTTGGGCGTTGCCTTGCGCGCGTAGCTCAATTGGATAGAGCGTCGGCCTCCGGAGCCGAAGGTTGTGGGTTCGACCCCCGCCGCGCGCACCATTCCACCAGTTCTGATATGTCTGCCGGACTCGTTATTGTTGCACCAACACCAGCGCCACGGCGTCCTGCGATGCTTGGACCACATCCTCAAACTTGCGGTTGCCGGACGAATAGGGTGGTTTGAGATTGACCGGCGATTCCTGTTCGGCATCAAGCAATGTCTTCGCGTAGGAACTTTTGACTGCGTAATTCACGTCTTGGGCGGTCATGCCGGAAGTTCTCACGGCCGCCCAGTCAGAAAGCCGCGCGGCAACGATACCAACGACATTGCCATTTTCATCGAGCAAGGCTCCCCCGGAATTTCCAGGCTGGACTGGCACGCTGATCTGGTATTTGCCCGGATCGTCCTGCGCTCCCGCCAGACTGCTGATATCGCCACGAGTCAGCTTTGGCCGCAAGCCCTGCACTTGGGGATTGGGAAAGCCAATGGTGAATACCGACTCACCCAGTTTCACGCTGTTGCCGGGAACCAGGGGCAGCGAAGCAAATGACCCGGTTACCTTGAGCAAAGCGACATCGTGTGTTGGATCCGATTGCACCAGGTCAGCGGGAAACAACCCATGCGTCGTGCCCACCGTGATGCTGGTGGCATTTCTCACAATATGAAAACAAGTGAGCAGATATCCATTGTCCGTGACAAAAAACCCCGTGCCCAGCACCCTGGCTTCGGTTACAGCTTTGGCTATTTCATCCGCATGACGTTTTGATTGAGCTTTCTCATCATCGGCAATCCATTGTGCCTGCCGCTCTCCCTCCGCCCGCTTTTCGTTCGTTTCAAAAGTTGCCGCATTTGTCGGGTCATATCCGAATTGTTGCTGCAGGTCGTCGGACAATTTGTTGAAATTGAGCTTTGCAATGCCGATGCCACCCTCCGCCACCGAGTAGGCAATCACCAAACCGTCGGGAACAACTTTCTGCACAATCACACCTTTGTATGTCACCCCCTCACGAGTGATGATTTCGCCACCGCTGACCAGTTGCGGATGGCTGAAATGGGAAAGGGAGACCGCCACATTGGTATTCGTTTGTGCCTCGATTTCTGGCACAAGCCAGAAGCTGACCGCGAGAATCAATAATGTGATAATGCCGAATTTCATGCGTCTCCGCATGGCACAGCCAGTTTTGTGCCGTTCATTGCAAAGAATCTTGAGGTTTTGAAGGAGCCCGACGTCCAGATTATTCCGAACAGCCAGCAGCGCAGGAAAAAGGCAAAGAGGCGACTCACATTGTTCAATCCCCACGCGGTTCCTTGGAAGCGCTGCGGTGCAGCACGGGTTGATGTTTTCCAAGCCTGATTCAGCTGGTCATGTCAAAACCGGACAACTTATCAGCGAAGGCACATCTTTCGGCCGTCACCGAAATCGCGTTGGCCGCGAAATTCACGCCCCGGCATTTTTTAGCGCCTTTGCGCCTTTGCGTTAAACTTGTATCGTCGGGTCGATGAATTCACGGTGCATCGGGATCGTGGGCGGTGGCGCAGCCGGTTTTTTTGCCGCGCTGGCGTGCGCGGAAATGCAAAGCGGCGCAGACATTTTTATTCTCGAAAAAACCTCGCAGTTTCTTGCCAAGGTCAAAATTTCCGGCGGCGGCCGTTGCAATGTCACGCACGCCTGTTTTGACGAACGTGAATTTGCCACCCGCTTTCCCCGGGGTGAACGGGCATTGATCGCGCCGTTCAAGCGGTTTCAGGCGGGCGATACCGTGACGTGGTTCGCCGCCCGCGGCGTGAAGCTGAAGGCCGAAAGTGACGGCCGGATGTTTCCCGCGACGGATTTATCGCAAACCATCGTTGATTGTCTGCTGGGCGCGGCGCGCGAAGCGGGCGTGAAATTGATGACGAATTGCGGCGTGGAGGGCGTTGCCAAAACGCCGGACGCACGTTTTGAACTGACGCTCGCAGAAACTTTTCCTCCCTCTCCTTCACCAAAGGAGGAGAGGGCCGGGGCGAGGAGGCCGTTAAAATCAAATCCCCTCGCCCCAGCCCTCTCCCCGCCTGGGCGGGGAGAGGGAGAAGAATCTGCAAATAGGAAAATGGTTTGTGATCGGCTATTGCTGGCGACCGGCGGCTGCCGGACGCCGGCGTTGGGACAACTGGCGGTTTCGCTTGGTCACACGCTGGAACCCCCGGTGCCTTCGTTGTTCACCTTCCACATTGAAACGCCGTGGTTGCGGGAGTTGGCGGGGATTTCGGTGGAATCGGCGGGGGCCTCGGTGCCGGGCGCGGGTCTGGTTGAACGCGGCGCGCTGCTGGTGACGCATTGGGGCCTGAGCGGTCCGGCCATTCTCCGGTTGTCGGCGTGGGGCGCGCGGAAATTGCAAGGGATGAATTATTCCTTTCCCCTGCACGTGAACTGGCTGCCGCATCTGAATGCGGAAAAGCTCGCAGCGGAACTGGTGGCGCGGCGCAATTCCCAACCGGCCAAGCGGGTCGTGAATTCGCCCGTCCCGCCGCTGCCGGCGCGCCTGTGGGAACAACTTGTCCTGGCGTCAGGCGTCTCACGCGAGACAAGGTGGTCGGCGCTCTCGCGGGCCGCGCAACACAAGCTCGTTCAACAGTTGCAGCGCACGGAATTTCCCGTGAGCGGAAAGAGCCTGAACCAGGATGAATTTGTGACGTGCGGCGGGGTCCGGTTGAGCGAGGTGAATTTCAAAACCATGGAGAGCCGCATTTGTCCCGGACTGTTTTTTGCCGGCGAACTGCTGGACCTGGACGGCATCACCGGCGGTTTCAATTTTCAGGCGGCCTGGACCACCGGCTGGATTGCCGGACGGGCCATGGCCGGATCTACTTCATCAACTGGGTCTTGAATTCAGCCAGCCGGTCGTCATAGAAGTCCACGGATTTGGCGGTGGTGGTCACCGTCGAATTGTAGTTCACAAGCGTCATCAGGGTGCTGTAGGTGGCAATGTCATGAACCGGCAGCACGGCGCGGATGCCGCCGGCCGGTCCCAATCGGGAATAACAGTCATGCTCGTGAATCTGTGGCACGAGAATGACGCGATAGCCCAGCTTGCTCAAAAAATTCTGATAGGAATTGGTGGTGACGATTGCCCCGTGCATCGCCGTGGCATCCATTTGCAGTTGGTCGAGGACGGCCTTCAGGGTCTTGAACTGGTCGCGCGACAGGATACGATCAAAATGTTGCTCCACCGTTTCACTGACCGGGGCTGGGTCAGGCGACGGTGTGCCGGTTGCTGGTTTCTTGGCCATAAAAATTCTTGGGTCGAAAATGAACCTTGGTCCGGCTCGCTAGGCGGGAGCGAGGGCATTATCGTTGATAACGACCGGAAAGTCCATGACTTGTTTGCAGACCTTTGTTTCGCCAAATTTCTTCCACGCTTTCCCAACGACTCAAGACTGTTCATCCCGTTAATCTTATCTCATATTGTTCGTAAGCATGTCAGGCGCTTTGAAGTTTCCGGACAAATTTCTCTGGGGCACGGCCACGTCACCGACGCAGGTGGAAGGCCACGTTGTCAATGAATGGACGGATTATGTCGCGGCGGACGGCGGGCATTGTCGCGTGGCCTGCAATCATTATCATCGTTACGCCGAGGACGTGGACTGGATGGCGCAACTGGGCGTAAACGCCTATCGCATGGGCATCGAATGGTCGCGCCTGCAATCCGCGCCGTTCGCGCCGCTCAACCGGCCGGAACTGGAGCGATATGTGGATTTGCTGGACCGGCTCAAGGCGGCGGGCATCACGCCGATGGTGGTGCTGCATCACTTTTCCAATCCGCCGTGGATCACCTCGGGGGGCGGCTGGCTGAATCCGGCCACGGTTCCGGCCTTTGTGGATTACGTGACGAAGCTCGTGTCGGCCTTGAAGGAACGGGTCTGGCTTTGGAACACGTTCAACGAGCCGGACACGTACGCTTCGTTGACCTATCTATTGGGCGGGTTCCCACCGTTCTACAAATGGCGTTTCCGGTCCTACCGGAAGGTCATCCGGCACATGGCCGCGGCGCATGAGCAGGCGAGCCGCGTCATCCGCCGCGAAGGCAACGGCGGCAGGACCCCGGAGGTCGGCATTGCCAAGAACTGGACCTTTTTCGAGGCGTTCCAAAAGTATGCGCTGTGGGACCATGTGCTGGCCGGGCTTTCCCATCATGCCTTCAATCGTTTTGTGCTGGCCGCGTTTCTGGGCGGGCGGCGGTGCGAGGCCTCCACTTTTCTCGGCGTCAATTATTATGGCCGCGCGCGCCTCAATCATTTCGAGGCCCTGGTTCCCACCAACGGCGTTTCCGGGGAAAGATTAAAGCAGTTGGGCCTCATCTGCGATGACATGTTCGAGCGGCATCCGGCCGGTTTGGGAATCGTCCTGCGGGATTTTCACCGGCGCTACGGCCTGCCGCTTTACATTACCGAGCATGGCGCAGCGTCATCCAACGAGAACTTCCGCATCCGCGATTTGACGGAACATCTGCATGAATTGCGCGGCGCGGTGAATGGCGGGGTGGACGTGCGCGGTTTTTTCTATTGGTCGCTGCTGGATAATTTTGAGTGGCAATTCGGCTACTCAAAAAAGTTCGGTTTGCTGGCGGTGGATTTCAACGACGAAAAACTCCCGCGCAGAATGACGCGCGTTGGAGAATTTTACCGGGGAATTTGCCGCGGCACACCCTCAGACCGCTGCGTGGGTTCGGTAAAATGAATAATCCGGTTTTCCACCGAAAGCCGCCGCGCCGTTTTTCAGCCGTCTCTGAATTTGCATTCTGCCAAATGCGTGTATATTTCGGCCATGCTGGCGACGCCGGAACTGATTCGTGAAGCCGCACAAATCCCGCAGGTGGAGGGGCTTTTTCCACGCTGGCGGGAGGTGCCGCTCTATCGTCATTCGCTGGCGCGGGCCGGGTGCGAGCGCCCGAATTTTGAGTGTTTCAAGGGCCTGCCGCTGCTGGCGAAACGCGACATGCGAAATGGTTTTCCGCGAAATTTTCTTTCTAATGATCGTTCGCTCGAGTCGTTGCTGAAGAAAAATCTGGTGGAACTGGAGCACACCTCCGGCACTTCCGAGGAACGGCTGCCGGTGCTTTTCGGTCGCGGCTGGTGGAACGCACAGGAGGAACGCGCGCTGCGGTTGAACGACTTCGTCGCCCGCGTGCTGGACGAATATCCCCACGCCCGGCGCGCCACGCTCGTGCCGCCGGCCTGCAACGGCCTGACGTGTCCGACGGTCTGGATGTCGCGCGAACAACGGACCCTGGGCAATACCCTGTTCGTGAATCTCGCGCGCATACCCTTTCTGTTGAGCGACGCGGACCTGGCGCGCATGGCGGCGGAGATTTCCGAATGGTCGCCGCAATTTCTCGACCTGGACCCGGTCCACGGCGTCCGCTTCGCGCTTTATTGCGAGCAGCACGGCATCAAATTTCCATCGCTGCGATTTGTGTTGTGCAGCTATGAATTTGTCAGCGTGGTGCATCGGCGGATCCTGGCGCGCGGCTTGGGCGCGCCGGTCTTCAACCTTTACGGCTCGACGGAGACCGGCCATCTGCTCATGGAAAACGAGCGCGGTGAAATGAAGCCCAGTTACGACACGGCCTTTCTCGAAATCGTGGACGCGGACGAACACGGGGTCGGCGAACTGGTGGTCACGACCCTGACCAACGATTACATGCCGCTGCTCCGCTATCGCATCGGCGATCTCACGGAACGAGTCGAACGTCCTTACGGAACCCATTTTGTGGTTCATGGGCGGGTGCGCGACGCGCTGACGGCGTACGACGGGCGCCGCATCACCACCTGGCAGGTGGACCAATATTTCATTGAAACCAATGGCATTGCGCATTATGAAGTACGACAGAACGAAAATGGCAATTGCACCTTGCGCTTCGTGCCGGATGGAAACGGACCGACGGCAGGGGAATTGAGTCGCTTGACTTCACGACTGGGCGCGCTGCTGGGTCTCCGCAACGAAATCCAAACCAAAGCGATGCCGGTTTTGGTGCCGACGGCCTCCGGAAAGTTTCGTTTGACTCATCGCGCCGCCGAACCGGGTGCGCTTTTATAATCTTGAGCTTCCGGGCGCACCCGTTGGGATTGAAACCCGCGCGGCGTGGTTCCAAGGTCAAATAACTCCCTGGCTGCGTCAATTGGCAGTGCCCTAATTTGTAGGCGACGAGGTGACGAGTCGTTTGGGCCAGCACTCCTTACGTCGTGCCCTGCAACCAAACCAGGGCACTCCCCGTCAATTTCCCGCTTTGCGCAACGCAACAACTTTTGAGTAAATACCTTAACGAATGGCTGGCAAAATGAATCTTCCCATTATCAGTCAATAAGAAGGCATTTCAAATGGTGTAATCTGGCATTAGTCATGCTAAATATTACCTTGCATGGCCAAGACCAAGCATGGTGCCTTGCCTGCATCGGACAGTGCCGGGCAGGTCAAGATGAAGAGTCACGCACTGGAGCCGTTGAACGTTTTCTTTGTTTCGGTTTGCGCAATATTGCGTCAGTGGCGGGTTGGCATCGCCATGTCTTTGCTTTTTTGCACCCTGCCGGTTTGGGCCCAGACTTCGAATCAGCTTCCGCTCGCCACCACAGTCCTGACCAACATTTACCAGATTTGGGGAATGTCACAGGCAGAACGGGCCCAACCCCATCGGATAAAAACCGAGGTGGTGATTTATTATTTTGATCCGCAGTGGGACGTCGCTTGGGGAGAATGCATGGGAACCCCGGCGTTTTTACCTATCGCTGACGCCCAGCCACCTTTGCAGGCCGGTCAGCGGGTCGCCATTGATGGAGTGGTGGTGCCGCTACGTGAGCGTTTTGAGTGGGACAAAACCAAGGTCCGCATTCTTGAAACAGGAATTAACTTTCCAGCGCAAATCGTTCACAACTTGAGCGAGAACCCCCTGGCTCTTGGCAAACATATCGTGTTGGTGGAAGGTCTGCTCGATCACATGAACTGGATGGACGCGACCCACGTGGTCTTTCATTTTCTGGCGGGCGACACCGCCGCCACTTTGGAGATTTATACCGGCAATGACGGCCAGCCGCTCCCTTTCAAAGAGGGAGATTTTGTCCGGGTCAAATGTGTTTACTCCTGTCAATTCGATAAAGACGGAAATCTCAGCGATATTGGCCTGTGGGTGGGCCGCCCGGCGGATGTCCAGGTCATCGGTTCCCTGACCCAAGACCCGCGTTTCGCCATTCCCATTGCGTCCAGCGGAAACATCCGGGACGACACACCGACGAATAACCTGATTCATGTTGAAGGCATTGTACAAAGTCATGAGCCGGGCAAATGGGTCACCCTCTGGGATGCTGACGGACAGATCCTGGTGCAAAGTCCACAGACGCAGCCGCTGCGCTTTGGCGATCGGATCGAGGCCGTTGGTTACCCTTTGGTGGTGGGGGTGCAACAGTGCTTGAATGGCGGTTTGTATCGAATGTCGGTTTTAACCAACACCACCGCTTCGGCCGCCGCCGGTGCGTCGAATCAATTAACGTTGCGGCTGGCCGAGCGGGTTCGTGATTTAAGTCCGCAGGAAGCCCGCCGCCGCTGGCCCGTCAAACTTCGCGCCGTGGTCGCCTGGTGGAACCCCGGCACTCCCTTTGCCTATGTGCAGGACGCCAGCGGTGGCATTCGTGTGGTCAATCCGAAATGGGAAGGAATTGATGCGACCCGGCCGGGGACGATCGTTACGGTGCAGGGCGAGGTGGGCGAAGGAGACTTTGTGCCGGTGGTCACGAATGCCGTCCTGGGCCGGGTGGGATACTGGAATTTGGTCGAGGCTCCCATGATCACACTCGAACAGGCGATGACTGGCGCAGAGGACAGTCGTTGGGTGCAAATGCGCGGCTTTGTGCGGCACGTGACCCCGGTGAATGGTTTGGTCCATTTTGACCTGAGCACTTCCAGCGGCGAGTTCGGGGCATGGGTTCCCGCCTCGCAGCCGTACACCAACCTGCAAGGCTCCATCATTCGCGTGCAGGGTGTGTGTGCGGCCATCGCCAATGGACGACATCAATTGACCGGGATCCAGATTTGGGTGCCGGCGGCCCAATACCTCCAGGTGGAAGAACCGGCGCCGGACAATTTGTTTGCCGCGCCCCTGTGTTCGGTTGGCAACCTGCGGCGTTTCAATCTGGAAAGCGCGCTTAACCGGAGAATCCGGACCCGCGGCACGGTGGTGTTGCACGTTCCCGGCCGCTATTTTTATGTGCAGGACGGCGTGGACAGCGTGTTGGCCTTGAGCGAGCAGAAGGATGAACTTCATCCGGGGGACCAGGTCGAAGTGGTGGGGTTCCCCGGCAACGAAGGCCGAAGGTTTGTGCTGCGGGAAGCCGTTTACCGCCGCCTTTCCACCGGTGCGGAACCCAGCCCGACGCGGCTGCCGGCAGCGCATTCTGTCAATGTGGACCTGGAAGGGCTGCTGGCAAAAGGCGAGGGGGTCTTGTTAAACAAGGTGTCGAAAGACGGTGAGACCATCCTGATCATCCACACCAAAGATTCCACCTTTGAAGCCAGTCTTGATTCAGTGGCACCTGGTACGGCGAAAGCCTTGGAGGACTTGAAGCCCGGCTGCCGGCTGGCGGTGACGGGCGTTTATCAGGTCCAGGGAAATGAGTACGGAAAGCCCGGTTCGTTCCTGCTTCGCTTGCGTTCCTTGAACGATGTTCGCCTCCTCCAACGGCCGCCGTGGTGGACGACGGCTCGTTTGTTGGGGTTGTTGCTCGGCGTGCTGGGCGTCTTTTGGGTGGCGGTAATCTGGAGTATTCTGATCTCCCGCAAAAACCGGTTTCTCCGGCAGGCG
>Ga0265338_10010495_pt1 | contig 10846 bp, 6 predicted proteins | sample 42126metaG_FD_193579 | JGI IMG/M metagenome (GOLD analysis project Ga0265338, IMG submission 193579) | Rhizosphere microbial communities from Carex aquatilis grown in University of Washington, Seatle, WA, United States - 4-21-26 metaG | ecosystem: Host-associated > Plants > Roots > Rhizosphere >... | reverse complement strand
TTCAATTTGAATTACCTGTTATCGTCACGCGCGAGGCAACGGGTAATTCAAATTGAATGATCGTCGACGGGTTGAACGGATTTGGATAATTGTTGTGGAGAACAAAGCCCACGGGAACAACCTTCGGCGCGCGGCCTAGAGCGACCTCTGTCGGCACCATCTCCGCGTCGATGGCGTCCATGAGCGGCTGGTTCTGGCCTATAAGGTCCTCGCTGAGTTCCCAGATCATCACTCCTGCCAGTCCTTGAGTTTTCACATACTCGCACTTGAGTGCTATCGACGCAGAATCGTCGAGCGTGATGAGTTTGGCGGGAGACGACGAGGTATAATAGGGGGCGTTCGATCCCGTATCCCAGACATATGTCCACGTGCCGCTCTTGAGCATGGTGATAATATCACTGTACGCAAGGTCTGCTTCCCCGGTGTACGAACTATAGAGCGTAGAAGTACCGAATGATTTTCCGTAAAATGGCAGCCCAAGAACAAGTTTGTTTTTCGGAATTGCACGGGTTCCGGCAAGATACTGAATGCTTTCCACGATCGAGAGAGCATCCGGGTCGGTGTTGGGATCGGTACCGATCATCAACGGAGCGTCGTGTCCGGAGACCGAACTCCAGCTTCCATGAAAATCGTATTCCATGGCGTTGAACCAATCAACGTACTGCAAGAGCGTAGCGAAATCACGCCATTGTCCGGACCAATCCGACGCTCCGATTGCCATCGTGATGAGCCATGTTGTGTCAACCGACCGGAAAGCAGAACGCAATTCCTTGACGAATGCCGCTTCGTTCGTTTTCTGAGCAAGAGTCGACGGCCCTTCCCAATCCAAATCGGCGCCGTCGTAGTGAGAGGCCGAGAGATGCGAAACGATATTGTTGATAAAAGTATTTCGGAGTCCAGAGTCTGCCGTTACTGCAGCAAAATTTTGAGTTTGCGCGGTTCCCGCTCCGCCGAAAGAAAGAAGTATCTTGCGGCCGGCGCGGTGAGTCGAATTGATCAGCGCCGTATCGACAACATTGTCGTCGAACGAGAGGCTGCCGTCGGGATTCGGCCATGCGAACGCGTGGTTGATATGTGTGAGCGAATTATATTTTATGCTGGACGCAGGCATGGTCGTCCGTTCCCACATTGGATAGTATCCGACAACACGGAATTGAGCATGCGCAAATGACGGGATGACGATCGATAAAAGCAATAAGGACAAGGGGAGATATCGAGGGGCGATTTTCATTGTAATGACATTTACGGAATAATTTCTTCGGTTCCTTTGTGCCGATCGAAAGTTCCCAGCATTGAACGATCCATCACGGCTCAAAGACACCATCTGCATCGCCTTCACGAATCATTGTCCGGCAAGGTGTAATTCAATTACCTGAATGATTGAACCTGGATATACAGAAAACGATAACGATGGATCACGCATCGACCGATACGCAATCACAGGGGGCACCGCCTTGGCGCCCCCTGTGATAGTAGGATAGGAGAAAGAAAGCAATTACTTCAGCAACATCATTTTGTGGACCAGACGATTGTTTCCTTGTTCAAGAGAGTAGAAATACACGCCGCTCGTCACATTCGACATATCGACGCGAACGGTGTACGTTCCTGCTTCCTGATGTGCGTTGTCAACGAGCGTCTTCACGAGCTGACCGAGAACGTTGTACACTTTCAGGCTGACTGCTCCTGACGCGGGGAGACTGTATTGCACGTTCGTGCTCGGGTTGAAAGGATTCGGATACGCTTCGGACAAACTGAAGGTATGCGGTGTCGCGGCGACATTCGATGCGACACGGGTTGTCGTTCCGGTGAACCAATATGGATCGCCAACCGGCAAGCCGTCTGTTGACGCGAGGGTCGCAGCGTATCTCAGGTCATTTGAAGCCGCTTCCGGCAGCGGCCATGTCGGCATCCAGGTTGCGGTATTTTGAACGGTTGTTCTTTTGTAACCCCAACGATCCGTAGATGCGGTCCCTCCTCGTATTTCCGTGATATATTTTAAGAGACCAACACCGTCGCCAGTTGCGCCAGTGAGGATACCCGATGAAACTCCAGCAGGAAATCCGGGATCGGTCATCATATTACCTGATTGAACGAATCCCGGCTCTGTTGTCGGGGAGGAGAACAATGCCGTCGTTCGTGAATTCATCCAGGTAGGAGTAATCGTCGAATCACCCCACACAAAACCCAACGAATCGTGATGCGTCGGATCGGGGTAGGTCCATTTTGCCGTATCATTCAACGCCGTCCAGAATCCGGTGACGCCGGAAGGCTGAAAGTACGAATTGTTCTTCACTTCTATCGTCCTCATTTTTTCAGCTTTCGCCAGCAGGGTGGCTGTCTGTGCCGAGTCAAAAGTGGCATATCCCGCGGAGTCAGCCGGGTCCAGTGCTGCAGCGTTGGCCGCATTGAGCTGTTCAAACGCAATAATGCTGATGTCGCGATCGCCATACCACAGATTGTCCCACCACGGGGTTTCCTGGTAGTTTGTGCCGCCGACATAGTTGCCATAAAATACATTGTTATCAATTTTGGCATTTGTCTCGTTGAAGATGAAGAAAGGATTCTTAAATGTATAGATTACGTCGTTGTGTGTAAATTCGAAGTACCGTTGATAGTACTTCGTGACAGGACCCGCAGCATAGGCATTGACGCACAGCATGGTATTATACCTGAAGACCATGCTATCGGTATACGCCGCGCCCGGCCATTCATTGCGGATGACTTCCCCGATGTACTGCTGCGTGGGATCAACCATGTTTCTGAACTTACAGTTCAATATGAAGAACTTGTCCCACTGGCCGTTGTAGCCAATGGCAAACGCACGCCATTCGTCGAATACAACAAAGTTCAGCTTCAGTGTAACCTTGTCTGCAGAGATCTGCACGGCACATGCATTCGCGCCACTTGTCGCGTCAGTCGTGTTTGTATTGGACAATCCGAGAAGATAGAGGTTCTGCAGCTGCACTGTCGTATTCGCTCCAATGAACACGAACATGTTGATCGGCACGCTGTTATCTGATTGCGTGTGCGGCTGGATGCACGGCAATTGCCCGTTCGCGCCGGGGACGCCAATAATGGAAATGCTTGATTTCGACGTTATTGGTCCGTCGATCCAGTATGTTTGTGTTGTCGTGGTAAGCTCATAGACTTTATGTGCATTAGCCCCGCCGGCAAGAGTGTCGCTGTTGATTTGCTTGTCAAGATTAGCGGACAGAGAAGTCGCAACAACAAGCGTATCACCTGCAAACGATCTCATCGGCACGAACAAGAGCACCACCATCGCAACGACTATTGTCATCGTGAATAGGTATTTCATGATTACTCTCCTTATGTTTGTTAAGTGTAATTATGGATCTACAACCACACTTTCGTTTAGCAATCTACTCAGAAGAGAGTGGTTTTACTTCTGGAACGGTATGCGTTAGGTCTGTTCCCTCGCCTCCTTTAATACTTGGTGTAATAAAATGTTTGTTAGAAATTCGGTTAGTTAAGTATCTCAAAAATGGACCGCGGCATTTCCGGCGACTTGCTTCACTTCCCCACCGGCAGCAATCTTTTGAACAACCTCTCCGCTGACACCGGAAGGCTTTGCGGTACAACTTATAGATGCCAGCGCAGGCCTAGATCACCGCTCATTCCGTACAACTCCATCGATTTTGGAACTCCCGTCGTTGCTTGAATAGCACTGACATCTTGCACAGCGCTCACGTTGTTCAAATCGCCATATACCTGAACGCCGAACCACGGCAGCTCTTGTTTTACCGATATATCCCATCGGTTGTTGGCGAGGGTCGAAGCATGCAATTGCGTATAGAAATCCGACCCGGCGGACCCCGTGTAAATTTTCGAAGTGAAGAGCATTGATACTCTTATTGAAAAACCGCGATAGTCGTACCCAACAGAAAGATTTATGACGTTGGCCGGCTGGTCAATGAGCGGCGCCGTAAAGAACGTGTCTATTTGCGTAGCACCCCTCGTCGGCGGTAGATATGTAATGGGATACTTTGCATTTGAAAAAACATGTGTAAAATTGGCGTTCAAGACAATTCCATCGAATGGATGAGGCAGATACCAGAAATGTGTCTGCCAGTCAAGTTCCATCCCATAGTCATTGATTCTGTAGGGATTGTTGACAAAACCGGTTATGATTCCGCTCAACCCTGATGCGGAGACCCCCTGGACATATCTTTGCGGATAGTACTGCAATAATTCTGTATCCGGAACACCGAAAGAATATGTGTAGATAAGATTGTAGATCTGCTTTAAGAATCCGCCCACCGTGAGCAGTCCTATACTATTATCGTAAAAAGAAAGGTAGGCGTCGTAGTTTTTGGATCGAGATGGAACCAGGTTGGTGTTATTCCACGATATATTGCCGCCGCCCGCAACGTCGATCCTTGGCGTGATGGCATTATAGTCGGGGTATGCCAACGTACTCGAATACGAAAGGCGGACGTCAAACCACGAGTACGGTTTGTAGCGGAATGAAACATCGGGGAGCCAATAGTAATGGTCTTTTTCAACGAGAGTATCGTAGCCGTCAAATTCTGCATACGAAAATGTGTGCTGTATATCTTGCGGTGCAATGTAATGCGTTCGAAAATCCTGGTAGCGAACACCGGGTGTCAGCGTAATCTGCTCGCCGATATTAAATGTTTCCATGACATACGCGGCGCTTTGATGCTCGAAACCATGATAATTATTCGTCGATGAGGCGGTCAGATTGCGTGAATATCCTTCCGCATCAAGTTGTTCTATTGAAGAAATGTTATCCTGCAAATAATTTGCCATCGCTCCAGCCAAAGAGTAGTTCATGGCGTATGCCATTGCATACTTGCCGCTAAGAAATTTCCCGTAGTTAAATACCGGGTCTATGAAGGGGTTGATGGGTATTCCGCCCTGCTGTACTTTCACTCCGGGGAATTGGGCAGCGATCATGTTGGCAACAACGGTAGCGCTGGGAGAACTAAAAGAGGTACCGTGATTATCAAATTGTTCGTAGGTGTATGACCGCGGATGGTAAATGAATTTCCCGCCGAATTTCACTACCGAGGTGATATTCTCGGATAGATCCACCGGCGCGTCGAGGTCTACAGCTGCCGTCAACGCACGGTCCCGTGTCCAACTATTTGTGCTTTGAACGGTTGTGAGAAAAGTCTGTGATGGATTATTGATTGCTGCGAGCGGGACAGTCTGGGGATCGACATCCTGTTTATTGGCGAATTGATTAAGACCGGGATCCGCCGTTTGGGTAAATGTCACGTTCCAGTCCTGGGGATCTTTTGTTTCGGAATAGGTATGCGATAGCCTCACATCGGCATGAAAGATCGGAAACTGCTGTTCAAATTCCAGCGAGTTCGTGAGCGTATTTAACGTGCTCTTGCTCAGGGACGACGTAAGACTATGATTATTCGTCGCGCCGAGCGTGAACGCCTCTTGCCTCGTTTCAGTTTCTGTTGTTCCGGAGCTGATAAAATTCGTCAGCGTGATCTTACCGGCTGGCAACTTGTAATCCGCCACAAAACTTCCGTTGCCACGTTCCCTGTCGCGGGGAATATCGCTGATTGCTAAAGACTTGATGACGTAATCCGTTTGGTTATTCCCGGATTCACTGTATCCAGCGGTCAATTCGTTGGAGCTGAGATTCTTTCTCTCAAAATCTCCTTGTGCCAGAATTCCGAGCCTTTGATCCTCGAAAAACCTCCCCTCTACGCTCGCTACATATTTGTAATTGTTAAGTTTGTTCTGAGCGTCTGAAAGGCCGTCGTATGCCCCTTGCCCTATCAGACTTATTCCCAATCCCTCGTTCAACGATGACGCTTCCTTCATTTTAAAATTTACCGTGCCCCCCAGCACGTCGGGATCCTGGTCCGCAGTTATAGATTTCGAAACCTCGATGCCCTCGAGAGAATAGGGGGAGATCATACTGAGATCGGCGCTTCGGTCATTGGCGTTTGATGAAGACATCCGAACTCCATCGATCATAATGGCATTGTACTTTGGCTGCAATCCACGAACAACAATTTCGTTCCCTTCGCCGCCGCTCCTCAGAACAGAAACACCGGGCAACCTTCCCACCGCCTCCGCGGCGTTGGCATCCGGCAGTTCCTGAATCCGTGCAGCCGAGACCACGCTGACAATTTGCTGTGATGAAAGCTGCTTATTGATCGCTTCATTCTGACCCGCCGCCTGAGCAGTCACGATAACCGCTTCGCCCTCAATTGCCACGCTGGCGAGATTGAAGTCGTGTTTGAGTTCGGCTCCCGGCGTGACTTGAACGCCGGCTGCCGCCGGTTCATAACCGATATATGTCACACGTAGCGCATACGAACCCGCAGGTACATTTCGGACCATGTACTTGCCGTCGACGTCCGTCGATGCACCGAGACTTGTACCGACCAGTACAACGGTTGCACCTGGAAGCGCTTCGCCTGTTTTGGAATCTTTGACAACACCCGAAATATTTGACTCCGGCGCCGCTCCTGCCAATGAACTGAACAATGCCGAAACCAAAGCTGCAACGATGAAGGAAAAAAGTATTCTCTTGAGCATAATGTTCTCTTTCAATGTATTACAATCTTGAAAAAGGCTCCGTTGACTGATGGTTGAATTGTGAAGCATAGCAATAACGAATTACCGACTTTTTCAGATTCTGCCACCGATACCGTGGATCGTATGCCGTTTCTCCCATTGCCACAAACCATACCATCGTGACCGGTGAGTACGGATCATCCTCGCCCTTCGAACACGACATTTCCGGAGACAGATTCATGAACGGCCGGAGTTTCTTCGGACGCTGTTGAAGCTTCTCCGACCAGCGAACTGGCGCCGAGGATCGCGGCCTCGCCGTCCTTAAATTGAGACTTGAGGATAACAGCTTTTCTCTTGTGGAGTTTCAGAGCATTTTCAGTGAAGGACTTCGTCGTCGGCTCGAGCAACAAGTCCCCAGCATGCATCAGTCCGCCGGAGAGGATGATCGCTTCAGGGTCGAAGACGGCGACAGTATTTGAAAGCACACGTCCCAAGATGTTGCCGGTGAAACGAAACGCTTCCATCGCGATCGTATCGCCGCGGCGCGCAAGTTCGTAGGTCTTTTCCGCTGTCAGCTGATTGTAGCTTATGTCCCTCAGCTCAGTCTCCTCGGTCGAACGGGCGAGCAGTTCGAAAACGGTGCGGCGGATTCCAGTAGCGGAAACGTACGTTTCAACACACCCCCGCCTCTTGCAGCCGCACAGGCGCCCGCCCGGTTCGATAGTCATATGGCCGAGTTCCCCGGCTACCCCGTTCTCTCCATATAATAAACGTCCGTCCACAACAATCCCGGCCCCGAGGCCTGTACCCATCGTGATAATGACAAAATTCTTCATTCCTTTTGCAAGACCAAATTTCATCTCTCCCAGAGCAGCGGCATTGCTATCATTCGTCAGGGCGATCGGGAGATCGTAATGAGGCTTGAGCAAATTCACGATGTCGATCGTTCCCCATTGGAGATTCGCCGGGCTCTGGATCGTCCCTTCGCGATGCCGTGCTGCGGGTGCCGCAATACCGATGCCGGCAATGTGTTGAGCACCTCCGCGCATGTGCGAAAGTTCCGTTATTCCTCCCACCAGCTTCGACCTGAAGTCTTCAAGAGAGAAGCATTCCTGGGTCATGAATTTCGTCTTCGCGACGCAAACCCCGGCAGCAACAAGACCCACAACGGTGTTCGTACCGCCGATATCGATACCGATCGTAAATTTTTGACTTTGCATTTCTTTCGTGTTCATTTAAATAACAATTCTGAAATCAGTAAAAATTTTTCGTATGGAGAGCGCCGCGGCCCCGAGCAGCGGCGGATTATCGGTGAGCGAAGTCGGGAGAATAAATGTGTTCCGCTCTTTGCCGAAAAAACCCCGCTTGTAGACTGTGTCCATGATGACGGGATATATTGTATCCCACACTTTGACGACGGATCCGCCGATGATGATATTTTGAGGGTCGATCGTCCGGATGATGTTTGCGATCCCCAACCCGATATACTCCGCCGATCTCCGCAGCGCAGCGATCGCGCTTGCGTTTCCGTCCAGCGCAAGAGAGATAAGATCTTCCGATCCCATCTTCTCGGCATGCACTCCCGAAGTACCATTCCGGCTTAAAAAAAAATTGATCGTCGCTCTGTCCGATGCATACACTTCCCAGCATCCTTTGTTGCCGCATGAGCACGGTTCGCCCCCTTCGATGAGCGTCATATGGCCGTATTCTCCGGCAGCATGCGAACTGCCGCTCAGGATATGATTGTCGACGACGATCCCCGCACCGATGCCGGTGCCGATCGAGAGAAAAATAAAATTCGAGGATGCGATGCCGTGTTTCCCCAAAACCAACTCAGCAAGCGCAGATGCCTTTGCATCGTTCTCAACAGTGATGATTTCAATTTCCGGACAATTTTCTTGTGCGATGGATCCGATATCCAGATCCTGCCATCCAAGATTGGAAGAATAGACGACGCGCGAATGAGCCGAATCGACAATTCCCGCGACTGAAATTCCTATACCGCGCAATGAGCGAGAGTGAAATTTGAGATGCATTTTCTTGAGGGAGTCGAGACAGAACGAAATGAATGCTTTCGGATCGCTCGGTTTTGTCTCGATCATAACTTTATTGATCAGCGTGCCGTCGATGTCGACGATGGCGAGCGTGGTGTGAAGCGAATCGATGTAAATCGCTCCGACGAAATTCTTTTCCCGCTTGATGCTGAGGTCGAGCGGATTCCTTCCTACAACCTGGTTCTTTACTATCTCTTCTTTGACAAGATCTTCTTCAAGAAGAGACGACACGATGTTCGACACCGTGCTCTTGTTGAGGCCTGTGATTTCAGAAATTCGAGTGCGTGAGATTGGCTGTTTTTCCCGGACGGCGTTAAGGATAATTGCCCTGTTGATATTTCGACCAACTTTTGGGTTGATGCTTGTAATCTGGTCGTATCTTTTTTTCATTCGTCCGCTGAACCCTACAATTAATTCATCGTTTCAACAAACTAATTAAATACGTTTCATCCATATTCCTGCAGTAAAATCACAAATAATTAGTTTGTTCATACAACAAACTAATTCGATTATAGCCCTTTCTTTCCCTATTGTCAAGTACTTTTTTGACTAATTTCATTTTTTTGACCTGTGGAAATGAACGAATTTAGATGGGTATGGAGAAGTTGAAAAAACAGAGGGCGTCGAATCTGGCGGTTGTACTTTTATATGTTCAGACTTCGAAAATTGTATGCCAGCGAAAGCGATATCCATGCTCAATTGGATGGATCCCCGCGCCTCATCTTGACCCGCCTTAGCCGGAATGACATTCATTACGGAAGTGCGCCGCGATGACCTCTAGTCTGCTATGGACGAGCTGGGGCGGACGAAAGAGTATCTTCTGGAGGCATGTAAAGAGATAGTGTGGAGCGGCTCAAACATCTCATACAATACCAATCCTGTTGCGCCAAGTCCAACCGCCTCTTCTCCCCTTGTGGCAGCCCTCACCAGAACCGCTTCGGCTGGCACGGAAAGCAAGTCCTTATGAATATTTTCCCGCACAAAGCCGATGACTTCAGGATAGTATTGTGAGAGTTTCCCCCCGATGATGATGAGCTCGGGGTTCAACGTATTGATAAGATTAATGCTCAAGTTGCTAAGGAGCGAAGCGCATTCATGGATGATCTGCAACGCTGTAGCGTCTCCATTATTTGCCTTCTCGGCAATTGTTTCGACTGATATTCGCTCCTCGTCGGAGCCAGTTCTACTTCTCCGGTAGCTCTCGATGATGTTTGTATCAGTGAGGATCTGGCCGAATATCGACTGCCCGTTGTACATGAGCGGAAACTGCTCTCTATAGAAAGAAGCCGGCTCCAATTCCGTGTAGCCGATCTCTCCCGCGCTGGAGGTAAAACCGCGGTGCAAATGACCATTGATCATGATCCCCGCGCCAAGTCCATCGCCAATGAAAAGATAGACAAGGTTTTTGATCCCTTTCGCCGATCCGAGCAGGTATTCGCCAAGGGTCATTGCCTTTACGTCGTTCTCGACGTACACCGGAACGTTAAAATGTGTTTCCAATTCAGCGCTCAGCGATTCGCCTTCCCACGATCTTTTGTTGTGGGATACCATCAGCGTGTTCGTCCTGTAATCGATCAAGCCCTGGACGCCGACACCGATGCCGACCAATTTTGATTGGGAGTTGTTTGTCTCAGCCAGAAGAGCGGTGATCGTATTCGCAGCGCTCGATAGGACTTTCTTAGCGGTCGTTTCCAGGGAATAGGCAAAAGTTTTTTTGCGGAGAACGGCAGCGTTAAGGTCTGTGAGGACGATCGTTGAGTGAGTCATGCCGACATCGACGCCGGCAACCAAACCTGCCAAAGGAAGAAACCGAAGAAGAATTCTTTTTCTGCCGACCTTGTCGTTTGTTTCGACTTTTCCAGTTTCCTCTAAAAATCCGGTCTGAATAAGCTTTGCGACAAGCTCGGAAACATACGCTTTGTTGAGGTTACACGCTTTTGCGATCTCGATGCGCGATATTTCCCCGCTGTCCCTTACGAGACGAAGAACGCGAACTTCATTCGGTTCTCGAATCAGTAATGAACGCTGGTTGATGACTTCCCACAAAGAGGTTGACCCATGGTCGACTGTTCAGGACGGTGTGAGTTGAACGCAACTAACCTACTTTAAAAATCGATAAAAATCAAGGGAATGACAGGATATCCAAACATCAATGTAATAGCTTAATAGAAATGTCAGGGTTTGTGCTTATTAAGAATGTCAGGTTATTGGCATCTTTGATCCTCACACAAACGCGAGGAGAAGATGACGGAGACCCTGAC
>Ga0265338_10010494_pt1 | contig 10848 bp, 10 predicted proteins | sample 42126metaG_FD_193579 | JGI IMG/M metagenome (GOLD analysis project Ga0265338, IMG submission 193579) | Rhizosphere microbial communities from Carex aquatilis grown in University of Washington, Seatle, WA, United States - 4-21-26 metaG | ecosystem: Host-associated > Plants > Roots > Rhizosphere... | reverse complement strand
GCACTCAGCGGAGGTGAGTTCGGTCGCCATTAGTCCGGACGGGCGGTGGGCACTGTCGGGGAGTCAGGACCATACGCTTCGGTTGTGGGATTTGGCCAGCGGCAAGTGCCTGCGCACGTTCGAGGGGCACTCAACGGAAGTGAGTTCGGTCGCCATCAGCCTAGATGGGCGTTGGGGACTGGCGGGAAGCGACAAGGACTCGACGGTGTGGCTGTGGGAATTGGATTGGGAATACGAGTTTCCCGGATGGGCTGATTGGGATGAGGGCGCACGGCCATATTTGAGCATTTTCCTTACACTTCATCGCCCGGTTGGTTGGCACTACTTCACTCGTGTTGGAAAACCGACTTGGACCGAAGAGCATTTCCAAGGACTCATCAAAGACCTCCAGCATCGCGGCTACGGCTGGCTCCGACCCGAAGGCGTACGCCGCGAATTGGAGAAAATGACCAAATTGTGGTAAGGCCCGCTGAAGATGCCGTGGGAGAGATAATGATGACTATTATCAAGCGTCAACGAATTACCGCCGGTTCGGCTACCGATACCGGCCGGATTCGCCCCCAAAACGAGGACGCCTGTTTCGTCGATACGGAACGCGGCCTGTTCATCGTCTCCGATGGAATGGGAGGAGCAAATGCCGGAGCGTTGGCCTCGCAAATTGTTGTCAAGGTTCTGCCGCAAATCATCACGCAACGGCTCGCCCTGTTGAAACGAGTACGCAAAGAATCGGTCGTCCTGCTGCTGCGCGAGGCCATCGGTAAACTCAGCCAGCAGGTTCACGGTCAAAGTGCCGATAAAATCGAATTCAAAGGAATGGGAGCCACTGTTGTTGTCGCCCTGATCCTGGGACGACAGCTTTATATCGGCCACATGGGGGATAGTCGTGCTTATCTCTTACGCAAGGGGCGCCTCAAACAGCTGACCAAGGATCACTCGATTACCCAACTGCTCATCGATTCCGGCGAGATCACTCCCAAAGAAGCAAAAAATCATCCTGCTCGTGGGAAAATTACTCGTGTTGTTGGCATGGAAGGCGAGCCACTTCCTGAGGTTTCCTCACTCAAGCACGAGCCAGGCGATTTGATCATGCTGTGTACAGATGGTCTTCACGGAATGCTAAGCGAAAAACGGATCCTCACGATCCTCCGAGCGAAAGCATCCCCCGCCACCCTGTGTCGTCGGTTGATCGAAGCCGCGAATGTCGCCGGTGGCAAGGACAACACTACGGTTGTGGCTGTGTATACGCAGGCTTGTTCCGTGGATTCGTCTCGTTCAATATAACCTCAACGATCGCCTTCTGGCCTTCTGTCCCCAGCGACCGCGAGCCGTCCGGAAGATTTGATACTGCGATTTGATACTCCAATGGTTTTTTGAGGCATATTCTGGCTAAACCGGGCAAAAACAAAAATCAGAAAAAGCCCGTAAACATTGGCTAAGATAGCGATAGCTAAGAGGGACAAAAGACATTTTGCACACCCCATGCAAGTGCGCTACCAGACTGCGCTACGTCCCGACATTGTACGTAACGAAGCGAGTCTAACACACGACACGTTGATGGCGCAAGCCTCTCGCGCCGGGGCCGCTTTCCTCTCAGATGAACAGGTACGCAGCGAACAGTTCGCCAAACAACACGCTGACTTGCATGACGTACAGCATGCCCGTGGCCGCCTGATTGGACTTCTGCTGGGCACAACGGAGCACCAGTATCGCCAACGCCAGTGGCAGCGCCAATCCCCAGAGAATGCGCATGAGGAAGAAAAACAGGTTTCCATGGGGAGACCATAACGAGGGGAGAAACACACGCGCCAAACCAGCATCGTAGTTGCCCAGGGCTGTTACTGTGGCGAACACGACAAGGATGCGCAGCACGACTGCACCCACGACGATTTGAGCGAACCGCAGCAGGTGCTCGAAACTTAATCGGCGCATCAGCAAGTACCAGTGTCCCAGGATCATCGTGACGTTCGTGGCGCCGAGCAACAATGTGCCGCTTACCACCCCCGCGTCGAAAAACCCCGGGGCCGCCGTGTCCATATGCCGTGCCTTAAGAATGTTATCCACCAACGGCAGCAGCCCGAGGACGAAACCGACCAGGCCCGACGTAATGAGCAGGAGCCTTCCCAAGTCGAGTTTCTCCAATCGAAAGGCGCCGTAGGCGGCTGTCGCGCCTATCACTGTGAAGCTGAGAAACCGCACATCTTCCCAGGCGAACTGCAAGAAGCCTTTCAACAACGTGAGCGCCACCGCCGCCGTCAGTGCGCACAGCAGGCTGACAAATGTAAAGAAACTTGCGCGAATTTCCCGGGGCGGGAGCAGGCTGGTCATCAGCAGGCTACCGATGCTGAACTCCGTCAGCACAATGCACAGGACTTGAATGAGTTTCATCGATCGAGTAACTCCAGCCGCGGTGGCGTACCCTCCGCCAGAATGTTTCGGCCGCGCCCGACATCCCGGAGCCATTCCAGAACTTCATCCACACGGAGTTGATCACACACGGGTCGATGTTTCTCCAAGTGCGACATGGCCCGCTGTGCCAGGCGCATCGCCGGGTCGGGTTTGCCTTGTTGCAATTTCAAAAAGACTGCTGCTGTTTGGATCAGTCCCTTGTAAAAATCGCGGTGTTCGCCACCGGTCTTCAACCATAATTCCTCCAGTACATCATGCGCTTCATAATACGCCTGGCGATTGAAACACGCGATAAAATCAATCAGATGTGAATCCGGCGCCACGGCTACTGGCCGATCACAACGACGGAGCATTTGCCGTAGTCAGGATCATCGGCTTGTGTTGGGTTTTCCGGGTCTAGGATCCATTTGCCGTCGACGATCAGCTTGTACTTATATCGCCCGGCCGGAAGCTGCTGATTGGTCGCCCATGGGCCATCGGGCCGCTTGCGCATCGGCGCCGCGGTGGCGCTCCAGCGGTTGAAGTCGCCCGCCAACCTGACGGAATGCGCGTCAGGCAGCGTCACGGTAAACTCGGCATTGAAGGTACGTGCCGCTGGTTTGGGCGGAGTCGGTTTGGGCGGTGATGGTGGCGGAGTCGGAGTCGGTGGCACCACATGAGTTGTGGGATTGGGCTGGGGAACGACTGGTTGCGGGTTGGGCGGTGTCTTGCTGGGCCAGAATATATACAGCAACACGCCGACGATTGCCAGCACGACCGCGACCGTTGTCAGCACGAGCGCTACCGGCGACTTCTGCGGCGGCGGAAGGGGCTCTTCGGGCTCGGGTGGCTTGATTTCAGGGTGCAAATCGACCCCGAGCCGCTTGGCGGTCGCTTCAGTCTTTGCCTCCTTAAGGTCCGCCAATAACGCGTCGTAATCACGATACCGGAGCAAAATGCTCTTGTTGAGCATCTTGTTGACGACTTCCTCAGTCTTCCGCGTGATCTCCGGATTAAGGTCGCGCACGAGCGGCGGCTTCTCGTTGAGACGCTTGGCAGCGAGTTCCTCGGGCGTATCGGCTTCAAACGGCGGATGTCCCGTAAGCGTTTGGAAGAGGGTCGCGCCCAGGCTGTAGACGTCGCTGCGAAAATCCTCTGCCTTCTGACCGACACGTTCCGGCGAGATGTAGTAGGGGGAGCCCCAAATGCCTTCGGTGGGGGCGACTTCAACATTGGCCAGTTTCGAGAGCCCGAAATCCAGGACCTTGGCCCCCACGTCATCCGTGACGAAGATGTTGGCGGGTTTGATGTCGCCGTGGATCATCTGGTTCTTGTAGGCGGCGCGCAGTCCCTCGACCACGTCGATTGTCAGATCGATGTCCCGCTCCTCGTCCATCGCGCCATCTTGCTCAATGATCTCGCGTAGAGTGCGGCCTTTGAGCAACTCCATCACAATGTAATACTTGGCGGATTCTTCCCCGACGAAATAGATCTGGACGATGTGCGAATGGCTGATGGCGGCCGCCGAACGCGCCTCCTCCAGGAAATCATTCAGGAACTTCGGGTCCCGCGCCAGATCCTCGCGCAGAAGTTTGATGGCGACCTCGCGGTTCAGGGTGGGATCAAATCCGCGGTAGACGGTCCCCATGCCGCCATGCGCAATTTCCTCGAGCAGATTAAAATGACCCAGCTTTGATGAAAGCGGCATCGAAATTGAATTCTAGTGATTCTCGCGCCATGCGCAAGCTTTGGTTATCGACCCACCGAACGAACCGGACCGTTTATCCGCGTCTTGCGATACGCACATGCTTCTGGATACAATCTAAACGTGAGCGATGTTACACACAACATCAAATTGATTCAGCAACGCATCGGTGCCGCTGCCCAACGAGCGGGACGGCAGCCGGAAAGCGTGGCGCTCGTCGCTGTGAGCAAAACAATTGAGCCTGAACGTGTTGAGACGGCCCTGTCAGGGGGCCAAACGGTTTTTGGTGAAAGCAAAATCCAAGAGGCGCGCGCAAAAATCCCGCTCGTTTCGGGGCGGGCTCACTGGCACATGATTGGTCATTTACAGACGAACAAGGCGCGGGATGCCGTCGCGTTGTTCGAGGTCATTCACTCGGTGGATAGCGTCAAGTTGGCGGCCGAACTCAGTAGATGGGCCGAACGGGCCGGCAAAACGCAGGCAATCCTTCTGGAAGTGAACGTCTCAGGTGAATCGAGCAAGTTTGGCTTGAAGCCGGAGGATTTGAAGTCCACGGTTGCGGAAATAAGCCAGATGCCACGCTTGGAAGTGCAGGGATTGATGACGATCGCGCCATTCGCGGAGGAAGCCGAGAAGGCGCGGTCCTGTTTCCGCCGGTTACGGGAGCTTCGCGATATGTTCGGGCTGCGGGAGCTGTCGATGGGGATGACCCGCGACTTTGAAGTGGCCATTGAGGAGGGCGCGACCCTCGTGCGCATTGGCGCGGGCATTTTTGGAGAGCGAAAACGATATGAGCCTGCAGAATAAGACGATCGTGTTCATCGGCGCGGGGAATATGGGGGAAGCGCTTATCCGGGGACTGTTGGCCACCAAGATGGTTTCGCCATCGCGGATTATCGCGACGGATATACGGGCCAATCAACGAGAGTTCCTGGCGAAGAAATTCGGGGTGCGGGCGTTGGAAAACAACGTGGCGGCAGTGGAAGCTGCGGACGTCGTGCTGCTCGCGGTGAAGCCACAACAGATGGCCGAAGTGCTGGCCGATTTCAAGCCGGCCATGTCCGAATCGAAATTGATCGTGTCGATTGCGGCCGGCGTGACAACCGCGCGCATCGAACGGGCGCTTGGTGGCCGGACGCACGTGGTGCGCGCGATGCCGAACACCCCGGCGTTGGTGGGGGCTGGCGCAGCGGCATTGGCGAAAGGGGCTTACGCGACGGATGATGATCTGGCGGTTGCCGAGACGATTCTGGGCGCGGTGGGCATTAGTGTGCGGGTCGAAGAGAAGGTGCTGGATGCTGTGACAGCGCTGAGCGGTAGCGGTCCAGCGTATGTATTCTACGTGACCGAGGCCATGATCAAGGCGGGCGTGGCGGCCGGGCTGGATGAAGCGCTGGCGAAGAAGCTGGCGATCCAGACGGTCTATGGCGCAGGGAAACTGTTGTCGGAAAGCGGAGAGGAGCCGGGGCTGTTGCGACAAAAGGTAACGTCACCGGGCGGCACGACCGAGGCGGCGTTGAAGGTAATGAGCGAACGCAAACTCGAGGAGATCTTCACGGAAGCGATCAAGGCCGCCGAGAGACGCTCGCAGGAGCTTTCCGGTTCCTAGTATTCGTATCATGCATCGAGTCCCGGTAAAATCCCTCGCAGCAGCGCTGCTTGGCGTCATGGCGCTCCTGATGATTGGTCCTGCCTGGCAGGACAGCGCGACGGTGGATGAGACGTCGCATCTTGCCGATGGTTACTTATATTGGCAGGGCGCGCCAACGCGGATGGGTATTGATGATCATCCGCCCCTGGGGCAGATGGTGATCTCTGCTCCGCTGCTATTCATGGATGTGAAGTACTGCGACGTGGCGGAGGCGATGCTGCGAGGCGAATTGTCGTACCAGTGGACGTTGAATTGGAAGGACGAAGTGCGGTCGGTGGAAGGACTGTTGGAGCCGGGGTGCAGCGGGCAACTCGTGGAGATTCCGCCGCTCGGGGATGTGTTGGTTCGGTGGAAGTGTCCGACGAAATATCCGTTCAATAGCTGGTATTACTGGGGCTCGCCGGAGGGGCAGATGTTCGGGAAGGTGTTCGTGTATGGGGGGACAAATTCTTTGGTTCCGGGGAACGGGGTGCGGTTTGATCCTGTCAACGATGGGGACGCGATCTTGTTTGCGGGGCGGGTGGTGCAGATCGGGGTGACGCTGCTGACGGGGGTGCTGATATTCCTGTGGACGCGACGAGTGACGGGCATAGACGGGGCGGCGTTGGTAGCGCTGGCGGTTTGGGCGTTTCAGCCGACGGCGTTGGCGCACGGGCATTTGGCGGACACGGACATGGGGATAACATTTGGGTTCGCGTGGGCGCTTTACATGTTCGCGCGGTTATTGGAGCGGCCCAGTGTGAAGGCGGCGGCGTTCTCCGGCGCCACGACCGGAGTGGCGTTGATGCTAAAGTTCACGGCGATAATTCTTGGCCCGATTTTCGTCCTGATGGTGGTGATCGCGGTTTGGAAGAAGAAACTGAGGATGGATGTCTCGATGCTGTGGAAGGCGGCCGGGGCGTTTTTGGTGGCGGGGTGGGTGGTGATGATGTTGGTGTACGTTCGTTACTGGGCGCCGGCGCCGGCGCCGTCCGAGGCGGAGGTGGCGGTGTTGAGCATTCCCAGATGGTTCCGAACGCTTCGACCGGTGCTGATTCCGCCGAGATTCTTCAAAGGGATCGCGTTGATGCTGGGGCACGCAACTAGCGGTGGCGAGGCATACCTGTTCGGTCATTGGTCGCCGCATGGCTGGTGGTATTACTTTCCCGCCGCGCTCGTTTTGAAATCGCCGGTGGCATTTGTTATCCTGATGGTCAGTGGATTGTGCGTGTTTGTCAAGAGGATCGCACGAGTGGAGTTGCTGGAGCTATCGAGTTGGCTAGGAGCGGCGGTGTATTTGGCGTTTGCGATGAGAAGCGGCCTGAATATCGGGGTGAGACATATTATGCCCATATTGCCCTTGTTGTCGGTGGGGATCGGCTGCGCCTCGGCCCGGTGGTTGGCGGATCGGCGGCTCAAGATTGCCGTAGCAGTGTTGGTGGGCTGGCAGGGTCTCAGTGTCTTGTTCGCGTATCCGCTCTACATTCAATACTTCAGCGAAGCGGTTGGTGGCCCGCGCAATGGGTACAAGTATCTCATCGATTCGAACTTCGATTGGGGCCAGGACGCCAAACGGCTGAAAGCGTTTCTCGATGAGCGCCGGATCGGCCACATCTATTTGGATTACTTTGGCACGTCATTCTCAGTTGATTACCTTAAGATCCCCAACACACGCGTCACAGCGGAAACGGCGAAAGATATCCAGCAAGGCACACTGGTTGTGTCCGTCTCACAATTGATGCGGCCGGAGTGGAGCTGGTTGCGGGAATCGCGGGAACCTGTCGCGCGCGTCGCCTACACGCTGTTCGTATATCAGTTTCCCTAGGTGACGGCGCCGGGACGGGACGGAAAGCTACGACTTCCGCCGGGCCGTAAATTCTATGCTCCCTGAACGACGCGATACTAGGTTCACCAGCCAGACGAATGGTGCGAACAAAATGACGGCGGGGAAATAAAACCAGGCCCGTCGCGGCGGCGTCTGGAGTTTCAGTTTGTCGGTAATCCAATTGCACACTGTCACGGAGAGATCGCCAGGATCGTAGACGTAACGGATTTTGGCCACATCATATCCCGCCGCATCCAGCAGCTTTCGCAGCGAGCGCGGTTCAAAGAGTGTTTGGTGACGAGGAGTCTGGTATCCCTGCCAATGTCTCGGAAATAACTGTCGCCAAATTGAATCCCAGCTTGGGATATCGCCGAATAGAAGGCCATGTGGCTTAAGAAGGTCGGAAGCCATCTTCAGCGAGATCAATGGATTGGAGAGGTGCTCCAACACACCGAACATCACAATGGCGTCATACTTCACCGGGAAGACCACTTTTTCAAATTCGCCCTGAATCAAATTGAGGCGGGAAGCCGGTGACCGTTTGGTGGCGGGGACCGAAAAATCGATGCCGGTCAGAATGCAATTCGGCGGCATCTTTTGGTCGAGCAATCCGAGAAAGCTTCCATCGCCGCACCCGACCTCCAGGATCGCGTCGCAGTTCTCTCCCAGGTTCCTGAGCAACTGACGGTAGCGGGATTCCAGCCGTAGCGCATACAGAAAACGGGGTATCGGATTCTGGCGAACCGGGTCCTGGACATGATAATAGGCGGGATAACATTTGGGCAAGCTCTCCACGGACGGACGTTTGGACAGAAAAACAAGGTCACAAGTGGGGCAACGGCTGAACGTGTACCGGCCAGGGACACGGTCTTCAACATCGATCAGGTCTTCAGCGACAGGTTGGTACTTCGCAGACCCGCACAACGGGCAAGGAGCTTCGATGATAACGATACCGGAAGTGCTGTCCATTGTTGGTGCGGTAAAGTCGTCAACTGATAATCAATAGTCAAGACAATATGGTGTGCGTGCAGTCAACGAGTTGCCTGCAGAACAGCCTTCTTGCGCGCGCACGTGCGGCCCTGTAAACTGGAGCGTTACCCATGAACAATAATCGCTCAGCGTGCGAACGAAACGGACGCCAGTCGTGAAGGGGATGCTACTCTCGGTGCTGGTATTTGTGTTGTACGTCGGTTGTGCCGCGGTGGCGGCCCATGTGTTGCGTCCCCGGGGGTACCTGCGTCTGTTCGCCTTGGTTTCAGTACCGTGTGGCGTGGCGTATTTCATCCTGTACGCCGTCACGCCCCCGGATCTTTACTTTCTCCCACTGGCCTGGACGTGCTCAGACCGGTATTTCGACATGGCGTATGGTTTTGTTGTATTCCTCCTCAATTGCCACAATTTTGTGGATTACTTCTTCGCAACCTGCAGTGGTTTTTCTGTTTCGCTGTTGGTTGCCATTCTCAATGCCGGTGGCAGATCGATAACCACTGCCGATCTATCGGCGAAGTTCAAATTGGATTCCGAAACGGGATCCGGGCGCGTGGCGCCGGGCGTGGGCCCAGTTGATATGCCGGTGACACCGGATGACTCAGACCGCATCTATGCGTGGCGATTGCCGTTCCTGGTCAAGCGAGGCTGGATCCAGAAGGATCCAAGAACTGAACACTACTCTTTGACGGGCACGGGCCGGACAATTGCTCGAATTGTCCATGGCTTGAAGCGAAGCATGAATCTGGGTGAAGGAGGCTAGGCCATGAAGCAAGGGGTCTTTGCGGCGGTTATGGTGAGCTTCGGTTGGATTTTTCTTCAGAATCTGCTGATGTTTGTCCGTCCTGCGGAGAACCGGTTCCGGGCGATGTTGACAGGATACATCCTGAGCCTGCCTTTCGTGTTTCCCGTCTATCGGTGGATGGCCGCGCTTTGTCTGGTTGACGCCGGTGGGGCAGCGACAGAATCGCCTTACATGGGACTTTTTCACGCCTATTTCTTCCATTTACTAGTGTTCTTTTTTTACGTGGAGTGTTTTTACCATGTCGAACGCTCGGTATCACTGCGCTTGCTGGTGGAACTCCTGAAACAGGGCGATGCCGGCGCACCGCTGCAGGAGATTCAAGGACGATACCCCGTTGAGAGCATGATTCAGCAGCGTCTGGATGTCTTGCGTGACCGTGGCTTCATCGAATTGCGACGCGGTTCCTGGCATTTGCGTTTTAAAGGCGAATTGCTTGCCCGAGTGACAGTCACGATGTCGTGGCTCTTCCAAGCGAAGGGTCAACACGAGCGACGCTAAGACACCGCCCCACGCTTCGGTTCACTTCGCGCTTGCTGGCCGCCAGCCCCGCGCCTATCTTAAACGCTCGAGCATGGCCTCGCGATACCCACAATTTGACCGATCACGACTGAAGCTCCAGCCGCTGGCTGAACGCGTCCACGACCTCCAGGTCGGCCACTGGCTGAAGGCCGCCGACGCGCCGTTGCCTTTCGTTGACGAAGACCTGCCAACGGTGGCCGACCGGATAGTACGCGCGCAGGAGCGCGGCGCGGCGGTCATCTTGATGATCGGCGCGCATGTCCTTCGCGCGGGCGTCAACGCCCATCTCATCGATCTCATGCAACGCGGCGCGGTCACCCATTTGGCGATGAACGGCGCGTGTCCGATTCATGATTATGAACTTGCGCGGGTTGGGGCCACGACCGAAAGCGTGGCCCGTTATATCCGCAGTGGCGAGTTCGGGCTCTGGACAGAGACGGGGGAGTTGAATGACATCGTCAAGGATGGCAGCAAGAACGGCCTTGGGTTTGGCGAATGCATCGGCAAACACATTGCTGAAAGTCAGTACCCCAAACGAGAGCTTAGCATCCTGGCGGCGGCCTACCGGCTCGGTGTGCCGGCCACGGTGCACGTTGGCATCGGCTACGACATCATCCATGAACACCCGAACTTCGACGGGGCAGCTGCCGGGGAGGCGAGTTACCGCGATTTCCTGATTTTTGCCAGGGCAATCGAGAACCTGGAAGGAGGGGTGTTACTCAGCTTCGGATCGGCGGTGATGGCGCCCGAGGTTTATCTGAAGGCGCTGTCGATGGCGCGCAATGTCGCCCGCCAGGAAGGCCGCACGATCACCAAGTTTACGACGGCGGCCTTCGACCTCATCCAAATTGAGGGGGATTGGCACGAGGAAGCCGAAAAATCCAACCCGCAGTATTACTATCGACCGTGGAAAACAATCCTCGTGCGCACGGTTGCTGATGGTGGGGAAAGCTTCTATTTTTGCGGAGACCACCGCGCGACGGTGCCTGCGC
>Ga0265338_10010493_pt1 | contig 10849 bp, 10 predicted proteins | sample 42126metaG_FD_193579 | JGI IMG/M metagenome (GOLD analysis project Ga0265338, IMG submission 193579) | Rhizosphere microbial communities from Carex aquatilis grown in University of Washington, Seatle, WA, United States - 4-21-26 metaG | ecosystem: Host-associated > Plants > Roots > Rhizosphere... | reverse complement strand
AGGAGATCTCGATGTGGCGGCCGGCCAGCCCCGCCTCCTAGCAGACCTCGATCAGGCGCTTGGCCCGGGGATCGTAGCCCTTGTGCAGGGGATGGCCGTAGCCGGGGACGGGACGCTTCACCGCCCGGTAGAGGCCCACAACCTCGGCTATGGCCTCGTCGAGTCCCGAGCCCGCAGCATGCTGGGCTGCGATCACCTCGGCGAAGAACTTGCCGGCGTTTTCGGAGGCGCCCAGGATCACCGAGCCGCAGCCCAGCAGCCCCGCCGCCACCGCCCCCTGCATCGCCTCGGGCGAGGCCGCCAGGGTCATGCGGCTGGCCACCACGGAAGGCACCAGGCCGTGCTCGGCGATGGCCACCAGGGTGGAATCCAGCACCCGCCGCTGGGCGTCCGACGGCAAGGCGCCGGCGATCAGCAGCCAGACGTGGTCGGTGAAGGAGATCTGGCCGATCAGCTCGTTCACCAGGTCGTGGCCGCGGACGACGATCTGTTCGGCGTTGGAGGCCGAGATCGCCTGGCTCTTGTGTTCCTCGCGTCCGATCTTCATGCGCTGGCGTCTCCTCGTGGGCGCGGCTCGGCGCCTCGGAACTTTGTCTTGACTCGTGGGGCGTTCGTCCTAAGCCTTCAAGCCAACTGCGCACAAAATCGCAAGCGAAATTGCGGGCTTAGACCCAAGGCGCAAGAAAACGGCTGCGGCCGTGGAGGATTGGATGGCCTATCAGACAGTATTCGGCTCGCTGGACTCGTATGAGAAGGGCTCGATCGAGCTAAACGACGATCTCAAGCACTACGCTTTCTCGAATATCTTCGAGGTGGCCGGCAAGTCCAAGCCGTTCGAGCGCGTGGCCGTGGCCAAGAATATTGAATACGTCGCCGAGGTGACCAAGGTCGACGGTCAGGGACCCTGGTATGTGGCGCCCCACGACGAGTTCGCCGTGGTGATGGACGGCGAGGTCGAGTTCACCTTCGTCAAGCTGGACCCGGCCCAGGCCCCCGCGGGCGGCCAGGGCGCCAAGCAGCTGGGCGGCCAGCCCAACGGCCAGAAGATGGGCAAGGTCCGCGCCCGCCGCGGCCACCAGGTGCTGCTGCCCGCCGGCGCGGCCTACCAGCTGGCCTCTTCCAAGCCCTCGGTGGCGATCATCCAGACCCTGGCGGGACCGGTGACGGTCGAGCGCTGGTCCGAGATCTGCACCCTCTAAGAACAACCCGAGCCAAGGAGCATCCCCATGGCCGACGGCGCCACCCCCACCGTCCTGAACCCCGAGGTCGTCAAGTCCTCCGGCCCCAACAAGCAGGGCTACCATTCCTTCCAGTTCGGCGGCTTCGAGTTCGCCCGCGACGAATATTTCGTCCACATCAAGTGGCCCAAGGGCAAGCACACCATGGAGGTGGACCGCTTCCTCCGGGCCATGGTGCGCGACATCGGCTGGGGCTTCTTCTACGGCTGGATCTTCTTCGACGACGTCTTCGGCACCCATAACCACTACGGCACCGTCGACATCTACGCCGGCGCCTACGACCAGGGCTGCAAGGCGGCGGGCATCGACTTCATCCAGAGGTTCACCGCCGAGAGCGTCTCCAAGGCGTTCGAGACCATTTCGCGCGACTGGATCAGCGAAGGCTACGATCCCCTCTCCGCGCCGCTGGAGACGGGCACGCCCATGGGCTCCAAGGGCAAGGCCTTCGAGGGGCCGCTGCTGCGCAACTTCACCCCGGCCAAGCGGATGCTGGGCCTGCCGGGCGACCAGCCGGTGCGCTCGGACGATACCGGCACCCCGGTCAACCGCGCCTTCGACGACGTGGCCTTCGACAAGCCCGACATCGAGGCCGAGCCCGGGTTCGAGGGCCAGCTGCACGCCATCAACCTGTTCGACCACATCGCCCGTTCGGACGTGACCTGGAACCCGTCGATGACGGCGATCACCAAGAACTCGATCTGCTGCGTGACCTCCGAGGAGCACATGCTGCCGGTGATCCACGGCAATGACCGCAACGAGTGGTTCTTCCAACTGTCGGACGAGATCCACTGGCGGATCCAGGACAAGAACACCGGCAATCCGCGCGGCATGATCGTGATGAAGGCCGGCGACGTCTGTGCCATGCCCGCCGACATCCGCCACCAGGGCTTCTCGCCCAAGCGCTCGATGCTGATGGTGCTGGAGAACGGCTCGCCCGAGCTGCCGGAGCTCTACGCCTCGGGCAAGCTGGCGCCCTATCCTATCGAGTTCTGATCTCCCTCCTCTCCAGGAGGGACAGGAGAACGTCCTACGCCGCCGGCGCCACCGCGCTCGGGGCCAGCTTGCCCGCTTCCAGCAGGGCTTCGGTTTCGGAGGCCTCGATCGGGCGGCCGAAATGATAGCCCTGCAAGGCGTTGCAGCCGCAGGCGATCAGGATCACCCGCTGGTCCTCGGTCTCGACCCCCTCGGCCACCACGCTCATGCCCAGCGAGGCGGCGAGCTTGGACACCGAGGCCACGATGATCGCCGACTGGCGGTCGCGGGTGATGTTGTCGACGAAGGACTTGTCGATCTTGATGCAGTCGATGGCGAACTGCTTGAGGTAGACGAGGCTGGAATAGCCGGTGCCGAAGTCGTCCAGGGCGATGCGCACCCCGGCCCTGCGCAGGATGTCGAGGTTCTTCGAGGCGCGCTCCACGTCGTCGATGATCGCCGTCTCGGTCAGCTCGATCTGGATGCGGCCCGGATGGACGTCCGCGTCGGCGGCGTAGCGGAGCAGCCGCTCGCCGATGTTGTGGCGCAGGAACTGCCGGGCCGAGAGGTTCAGCGAGACGTAGGGCAACCGCCAGCGCCGGCAGTCCTTCAGGGTCTGGCGCGCGATCCAGTCGCCGATGTCCAGGATATGGCCGGTCTCCTCGGCGATGGGGATGAATTCCGCCGGCGGGATCGAGCCGTGCTCGGGGCTGTCCCAGCGCACCAGGGCCTCGAAGCCCAGGGTGCGGCGGGAGTGGGCGTCGACGATGGGCTGGTAGAGCATGCGGAACTGGCCGGCCGAAAGGCCGCGCTCCAGGCTGCGCTCGATGTTCAGCCGGTACTTGTGGCTCTCGTCCAGGGCGTCGTCGAACACCTTGTAGCGGGCCTTGCCCTCACGCTTGGCGGCATAGAGGGCGATGTCGGCCTGGCGCACCAGCTCCACGTCGGTCTTGGCCATGCCCTGGCGGGCGACGCCGATGGACGCGGAGACCTGCACCTCGTGGCCACCGATCATCCGGCACTGGCCGCAGACCTGAAGGATCTGCCGGCAAAGGCTGTCCAGGCCGGTGTCCGTAAGCGCTTCGGCCAGCACGCCGAACTCGTCCCCGCCCAGCCGGGCCAGCACCGCGCCCTTGGGGATCACCCCGGTCATGGCGGTGCAGATCTTGCGCACCAGCTGGTCGCCGGCCTGATGGCCCAGGGTGTCGTTGACCGACTTGAAGCGGTCGAGGTCGACCATCAGCACGTTCTGCATCTGGCGATTGCGGGCCAGGCGCGAGCGCAGCTCCTCGACGAAGCCCTCGCGGTTCAGGCTGCCCGTCAGGGAATCGTGGTGGGCGGCGTGCTTGGCCACGTCCAGGCGGGCGCGCAGTTCCTGGAGCTCCAGCTCGAGGGCGCCGATGGTCTTGGCGCTGTCGTGCTGGCGGCGCTGGGAGCTGACCGAGGTCTGCAGCCGGCTCGCGGCCGCGCTCACCGCGCCGGCGATCACCGCCGCATCGGCGAGGCTGGGAAGGATGCTGGAGCCCTCGGACACCTCCAGGTCGACCATGGCCTGGGCGAGCGCCGGGATCTCCTCGACGGCGGCCAGGACGATCAGTTCGGCGTCGGGCCGGGCGGCTCTCGCCTGTTGCAGGCTGCGGGCGGCCTCGTTGACCGGCCGCCCGGCGACATCGACGAGGAAGAGGGCGGCGGCGCGGCCGCGCAGCAGCGCCGATTGGATATGGGAGACGCCGTCGCCCATGCTGTCGCAGCCGACCACCGCCTCGGTGGGCAGCACCTGCTGGACCAGCGAGACCAGCCGCCGCGCCGCCTGGGCGTTGGGGCTGACCACCACGGTGAGCAGGGTGGACGAGGCTAGGCCGGAGTCGGGCGACGACCAGTCGTCCTCGATCGGCTGGGCCTGGGCGAGTGCGGACAAAGCGATGACAAGACCCCCTGTTGGAGGCCGTAAGCTAGGTGAAATGTATTCCGAAACGCCGAACCAACAGGCTTAAGGTCGGGTAACCGACGTTGCGTCCCTGGTCGAAGATCGTAAAGGGTAACCGAAGGTCGCGCCAAGAAGCCGGAGCCTCAGGCCTGGCCCCCCAGTTCCTTCCGGACGATCTTCGCCCCTTCGACCATGGCCTGCATCTTGCCGAAGGCGACCTCGCGCGGCAGGTACTTCAGGCCGCAGTCCGGCGCGACGACGATCTTGTCGGCGTCCACGTGCCCCAGGCCATTGCGGATGCGTTCGGCCACCTGGTCGGGCGTCTCGACCTCGTGGGTGGAGAGGTCCAGCACCCCCAGGATGACGGTCTTGCCGCGCAGGGGTTCCAGCACCGCGGTGTCCAGGTGCGACTGGGCGGTCTCGATCGAGATCTGGCAGACGTGGCTGTGGGCGAACTCGGGCAGGAAGTTGTAGCCCGCCGGACGCTCGTGGATCAGCGCCGCATAGCCGAAACAGATGTGCACGGCGGTCTCGCCCTTCACCCCGTCCAGCGCCCGGTTCAGCGCCTCCAGGCCGTATTCGCGGGCCTTCTCGGAGCGGGCCTGCATATAGGGCTCGTCGATCTGCACCACGTCGGCGCCGGCGGCGAACAGGTCCTCGATCTCCTCACGCACCGCGTCGGAGTAGGCCAGGGCCAGGGCCTTGTCGTCCGGATAGAAGTCGTTCTGGGCCTGCTGCTGCATGGTGAAGGGGCCCGGCACGGTGATCTTCACCTTGCGGTCGGTGTTGGCCTTCAGGAACTTCAGGGCCTCGACCTCGACCGGCCGCTTGCGGCGGATGGCGCCGGTGACGCGGGGCGCCGAAACCGGATGGCCCGAACGGTCGAAAGCCTCGCCCGGATGGTCCAGGGCGATGCCCTCCAGGGCGTTGGCGAAGCGGTTGGAATAGCTTTCGCGCCGCATCTCGCCGTCGGTGATGATGTCGACGCCCGCCCGCTCCTGGTCGCGGATGGCGATCAGGGTGGCGTCCTGCTGGGCCTGCTCCAGATACTCCGGCGCCACGCGCCAGAGGCTGGGCGTCGGGGTCCGTGGCGGGAACCGCGCGGCCAGCGCCTTCCGATCGATAAGCCAGTCGGGTTGCGGATAAGACCCCACCAGCGAGGTCGGAAGTAGGGTCATGCGCTTGCTCTCCCTGATCGGCGCGGTCACAACTTCGCCGCACCCGCCCTTTTGTTGATGCTTAGCTTGGCGCGCGGCGCTTGGGGAAGAGGACATGCGTTCGGCCCTGGGGTTTTGCATCGTTCTGGCCCTGGCCCCCACCCTCGCCCTGGCCGCGCGGGCGCACGCGCCCCGGCCGCGAACGGCGCCTCCGCCGCCCGCGCCGACGGCCCCGGCCGCCCCGCGGGTCTGCGGCGAGGACTGCCTGGACGGCGACGTCGACAAGGTGCTGCAGGCGATGATGGACCACGATCCGTCGCGCGCGCCCCTGGCGCCGGATGTCCGCTACACCGAGAACGGCGAGGCCAAGGCCCCGGGCCAGGGCCTCTGGGCCACCGCCACGGCCATCGCCATGGAAGGCGACGGGCTCGCCAGCCTCGGCCGGGACAGCTCGGCCTATCGGCTCTATTTCGCCGACCCGGCGACCGGCCAGGCCGCCTATTTCGGGGCCTTCACCGAGAACGGCGCGCCCGGGATGATGATGCTGCGGCTCAAGGCGGCGGCCGGCAGGATCTCGGAGATCGAGACGGTGGTGGTTCGCCGGGGGCCGGCGGCCAACCCGCCCGGCCGGCCAAGGCTGGAGGCCGAGTTCGATCCCAAGGGCTTTGATGCGCCGGAGCCCACGCTCCTGGCCGGCGGCGAGCTCTGGGCGCCGGAGATCATGACCGCCGCGGCGAACCGCTATTTCGACGGCATGGAGCGCAGCTCCAGCGCGGGCGCGCCGCTGGGGCCCGACTGCGTGCGCCGCGACAATGGCGTGCGCACCACCGGCAATCCCGAAGCGCCCGCCCCCGATCCGGCCAATCCCGCCTTCCGACCCTTCGCCCTCGGCTGCGCCGCCCAGCTCGACAGCGGCGTCTTCCATGGGATCCTGAGGGTGCGCCGGCGCATCCTGGTGGTGAACGAGGATCGGGGCCTGGTCATGGCCGTGGCGATGGTCGATCACGCCGCCCCCATGCCGCCGCCGCCGAAGAAGAAGCCCAGGGTCAAGCGGGGCGCGCCGCCGCCGCCCGCACCGCCAACCCTCTCGACGGACCTCATGGGCGTGGTGTTCAAGATGTCCGAGGGGCGGATCACGCGGATCGAGGCGATCGACCTGCCGGTCGCCAACGACATGACCCCGGGGTGGAACTGAGATGAGCGACGCGGAACGGATCCAGCGCCTGGAGGACATCCTGGCGATCCAGCGGCTGCTGGTGGCCTACGGCAAGCACCTCGACCGGCGGGACTTCCCGGCCTACGCGGCGCTATTCGCCCGGGACGGGGTCTGGGATGGCGGCTTCGGATCGGGGACCGGTCCCGCCGAGATCCAGGCCATGATGGAGAAGATGATCGGCGGGAGGGCCAACGACGATCCGCAGCGCAACTACCACCTGCTGTCGAGCTTCGACGTCGAGGTCGAGGGCGATCGCGGCCGGGCCTGGTCGCGCTGGACCTTCGTCAGCCTGGACGCCGAGAACCGGCCCAGGGTGCATCACGCCGGCCGCTACGACGACGAGCTGGTGCGCGAGGACGGGGCCTGGAAGTTCCAGTTGCGCAAGGTCTCGGGCGACCTGCCCGGCCAGCCGCCGCCGGCCGGTCCGCTGGACCCGGCCTGAGCCGCAAGCGGAAGCCTGATCTGGCCGCCGGGCCGATCAAGCCGCCGGCGCGTAGACGTCCTGGCCGAGATCGGTGTGGCGGGACATGGCCAGGGCGGCCTGCACCGCGGGCCGGGCCTCGATGTGCTCCAGCCACAGCATCGTCCGGGGCGTGTTCTCGCCATTGACCAGGTCGGGCAGCAGGCGCGGCAGGGTATGGACCAGGGCGTAGGCGCTGATGTCCACCACCGAATAGGCGCCGCCCACCAGCCAACCGGTCTCTTCAAGCGCCTCCTCGATGCGGTCGATCATGCCGGTGATCTTGTCGCCCGCGAGGGCCAGCTGATCCTCGGAGGCCTCGGCGTCGGAGGTCACCCGGTCCCAGCCGGCCTGGGCCTGGGGCTTGGGCAGGTCGGCGGCGCGGGCCAGGAAATCGCGCCGGCGCTCGGCCGCCATCGCCGGCAGGGTGACGGTGTGCCAGCCGATCAGGCGCACAGCGGCCGACAGGGCCTGGTCGAGCTGGGCGGTCCAGGCCTGGACGTCGTACCAGCCGGCGGGATCGCCCGGCGCCAGCCGCGGTTCGAACGCCTCGGCCAGGTATTCCAGCGCCAGCTGGGAATCGTCCATCGCCTCGCCGCCCTGCACCAGCAGGGGCACGCGTCCGCCGCCCGCGGCCTCCCTGAAGGCGTCGCCGTGATGCTCCAGGTCGAGCAGGTCGACGTAGCGGCTCTCGAAGGCGATGGCCTTCTCCTTCAGCACGATCAGCAGCTTCAGGGACTCGCCGTTGGGTTCGAAGTGATAGAGCTCGATCATCCCCGGTCCCCTCAGGCCTTGGCCTCGGCGTCCTGGCGCTGCACCTCGGCGAGCGTGACCTGGACCGGCTGGCGGCCGGCCTCCAGCTCGGCCTTGATGGTGAAGGCGCGCCTGGCCAGGCTCCGCGCCAGGCCGAAGGCCTCCATGGTGCCCGGCATGTTGTAGATGCGGATCAGCCAGTCGATGTAGCGCGGCGCCATGTCCTTGTTGGCGTACTCCGGAACGGTCATCGGCAGGGAATAGAAGTTGGCGAAGGATTCCAAGTCCGCCACCGTATAGGTCGGACCGGCCAGGAAGGCGTGCTGGCCCAGCAGCGCCTCCATCTCCATCACCCCCCGGCCCACGGCCGCGCGGGCCTCGGCCAGCTGGGCCTCGGTGAAGGTGGCGCTCATCGCCGTCTGCCAGGCGATCTTGCGCTCCTTGGTGGGGATGCGGGCGATGATCCGGTCGCGCTCCTCCTGGGTCTTGGAGCGGGCCATGGGGCCGACGAAATTGTGCCAGCCCAGCACCGACAGCGCCGCGGCATGACGGGTGATCCGCCGCCCGGTGGCGCGCATGCGGTAGCGGGCCTCGGGATCGGCCGGGACCATCCGGGGTCCCTGGTCGGGCCAGGCGGCGTCGATGTACTCGCACATGGGCGTCGACTCGGTGAACACCTTGCCGTCGTGCTCCATGGTCGGCAGGGTGCCGGCCGGATTGCGCGCCAGGTACTCCGGCGTGTGGTGCTCGAAGTCCGTCATGTTGATGTAGTGGTAGTCGAACGCGACGCCCTTCTGGCAGAGGGCGAACAGCGGCTTGCCGGAGTTGGAGTTCGGCTCCCAGGTCCAGACCTGCGGCTTGCTCATGGCGCCTCCGTGAAGGGAGATGGGCTTGGTTCAGCGCCCACGCTTCCCGCTCGTCCTGGCGAAGGCCGGGACGAGCGGCGTTGATGATGCAATATGATCTTGCCCCGACCTAATCCAGATCCCTGGCCAGCTCGGCCTTCACGGCCGGGGCCAGGACCGCCAAGTGATGGTAGAGCTCGTGGTCGCAGCCGACCATGACCTGGGCGGACGAGTCGGCGAAGGCCGCCTTCTGGGCCGCGGACAGCGGGAAATGCAGGAAGTGCACCGAGGAGGTCTTGCCGTCCTCGCGGGTGCGCTCGATGTCGCCCTCCTGCACGGCGGCGGCGCGTTCGGCGCCCGCCTGGATGAAGAAGTGGTCTTCCACCCCGCCCAGCCGGCGCAGGATCATGTCGCGACGGACCTCGTCCTCGATCTCGAACATCACCGTGGCGGTGAGCTCCGAGCCCTGGGGGATCATCGGATTGTAGGCGTCCAGCTCGTCGGCGACCTGGGCCTCGCCGCCCTTCTCCACCAGCAGCATCTCCTGGATCTGGAAGAGCATGGTGTCGAAGCACTCGAAGATGACCGTGCAGTAGGGGCCGAGCGCCACCCGCCGCAGCTGCTTGACCGGCAGGAGCGCCGCGCGCCTGGCCTTGCGCTGGGCGGCGAACTCGGCGTCCGGGATCAGGTCCTCGCGGGTGACGCGGCGTTCTGCGGCGGGCATGGGATCAAGACCTCGAAAGCTGGCTACGACTCTTCTCCCCCCGAAGGGAGAGGGGGGATCGAAGGGCGGTCCTCATCATAGGCCGTAGGCTCGGGCGAAGACTTCGATCGGATGCCCCTGCGCCGGCTGGGGACCTCCGGCCAATTCGACCTCCAGCAGCTGGCCGAGGTGCTTGCAGGCCAAGGGACAGTCCGAACAGAGCATCTGGTCGCCGGTCTTGGCGGCCTGGCGAGCGGCCGGCTTGCCGACCTTCATCGCCACCCCGTGCGTGCCCTTCATCACCCCGAACGTGCCGCCGTGGCCCGAGCAGCGCTCGACCAGGTCGACCTTGGTCTCGGGGATCAGCCGCAGCAGCTCGGCGGACTTGGCGCCCATGTTCTGGGCCCGGGCGTGGCAGGCGTGGTGCACCACCACCCCGCCCTCGAGCGGCTTGAGTCCGGGGACCAGGCCGTGGGCCTTGGACAGCTCGACCACATATTCGCAGATGTCGCGGGTGGCGGCCGAAAGGCGCTTCACGCCCTCGTTCTCGGGCAGGATCAGCGGCCACTCGAACTTCATCATCAGCCCGCAGCTGGCGGTGAGGGCCACCACGTCATAACCCCTGTCGATCCAGCGCCCCAGTTCGGCGGACACCCGCTCGGCGCGGCCGGCCACCTCGGCGATATCGCCGGCCTCCAGTTGGGGCATGCCGCAGCATTCGGGATAGACCAGCTCGACCTCGACCCCTTGCAGGGCCAGCACCTTCAGGGCGTCCACCGCAGTGGAGGGTACGTTGTAGTCGACGAAGCAGGTGGCATAGACCGCCGCCTTGCGCCGGCCGAAGGCCGGGCCCTCGGGATTGGGCGCTGGCGGGGTGCGGCAAAGGTCCTGCGCGGTCCTGGACTGGTACTTCGGCAGGATGGCGTCGCGGTCGATCCCCAACACCGCTTCCATGACCGGCCGGGTCAGGCCGTTGCCGCGGGCGCTGGCCCAGTTGGCGAGAGGCGCGATGTGTTTGGCCAGCCTGCCGTTGCGGTCGGTCTCGCCCAGCTGCTCGCGGACGAACTCCCCGCCGTGGGCTTTCCGCTCGGCCGCCCGATGGCGGAGCATCAGGTGGGGGAAGTCGACGTTGAACGGGTGCGGCGGCACGTAGGGGCACTTGGTCATGAAGCACATGTCGCAGAGGGTGCACGCCTCCACGACCTTGCCGTAGTCGGACTTCGGCACCCCATCGACCTCGCCGGTCGGCCCCTCGTCGACCATGTCGAAGAGGCGCGGGAAGCTGTCGCACAGATTGAAGCAGCGCCGGCAGCCGTGACAGATGTCGAACACCCGCTCCATCTCCGCCTCGATGGCGGCGAGGTCGTAGAAGGCCTCGTCGCGCCATTCCAGCGGATGACGGGTCGGCGCCTCGAGGCTGCCTTCGCGGGAATCTGTCATGGGATCTTGAGGCTGCAGGGCCCCCTCCGTCCCTTCGGGCCACCTTCCCCGCGGGCGGGGGAGGGCCTGCCCATCCTCCCCCGTGCGACGGGGGAGGGGGACCGCGAAGCGGTGGAGGGGGCGGCCGCTGAGGCCGAT
>Ga0265338_10010491_pt1 | contig 10849 bp, 7 predicted proteins | sample 42126metaG_FD_193579 | JGI IMG/M metagenome (GOLD analysis project Ga0265338, IMG submission 193579) | Rhizosphere microbial communities from Carex aquatilis grown in University of Washington, Seatle, WA, United States - 4-21-26 metaG | ecosystem: Host-associated > Plants > Roots > Rhizosphere >... | reverse complement strand
CCTCGCCTAAAGAACTGGGGGTGTTCACCAAAACCGCGCTGGCAAATTTGCGTTACCCGCTGCTGGCGCAAGCCAAATTGCCGCCCCGCGCCGAGGTGGCGCCTCGTCCCGTGCCGGAGCGCGTCGGTGAGCCAAGCGTGTTCAGGCACGTCATTTATGTCATCAAGGAAAACCGTTCCTATGACCAAGTGCTTGGTGACATCACCAACGCCAATGGCGATGCCAGCCTGTGCATTTTCGGCGAGCGTGTGACACCCAATCAACACAAGATGGCACGCGAGTTCACGTTGCTCGATAACACGTATTGCTCAAGTGTTTTGAGCGCAGATGGGCATAACTGGGCCGACACGGGAATCGCCACGGAATACGTGGAACGCTCGTTTGGGGGATGGCCGCGCAGCTATCCATCCGGGGGCGGGGAAGATTGCGCGGACGCGCTGGCCTATTCCCCGGCAGGCTTCATTTGGGACAACGTGCTGGGCCATAAGAAAACCTTCCGTGATTACGGGGAATTCACCACCAGCCACAATCATTGGGCTGAGGCGAAGCGCAAAAAAGATTTTACGTTTCTTGATTCGTACCGTGATTTCCTGAACGGGTCGAATGAGATCACTTATGTCTGCGAACCGGACGTTGAAACGCTGCGTCCATATATCCGGAAAGATTGGCCGAGTTGGGACCTGGCGGTACCCGACCAGGTACGGTGCGTGAAATTTATCGAGGATCTGAAAAAACATGAGCGATCCGGAACATTTCCGGAATTCACCATGATCTGGCTGCCGAACGATCACACGAGTGGCACGAAGGAAGGCTCGCCAAAACCGGAGGCGCAAGTTGCCGACAACGACCTGGCGTTCGGAAAAATAGTAGAGGCGGTGAGCCACAGCGCGTTTTGGAAGGACACCTGCATTTTCGCCGTCGAAGACGATCCGCAGAATGGCTGGGATCATGTGAGTGGTTATCGCACGACCGCTTACGTGGTCAGCCCCTACACGAAACGGGGCAAGGTGGTGAGCACGCAATATAATCAGACCAGTTTGTTGCGCACGATGGAACTCATTCTTGGCCTGCCGCCCATGAACCAGATGGATGCGACCGCGACGCCGATGTTCGATTGTTTCACGACCGCGCCCGATTTCGCGCCGTTCGATTCGGTGGTCAGCAATATTCCGTTGGACGCAATGAACCCGCCGCCAAGAAAAGTCGGGGATGCGCAACTTCGCAAAGACGCTTACGTGTCCGGGCAACTGCCGTTGACGCTTGCCGACCAATGTCCGGAGGAGGTGCTGAACCAAATCCTTTGGCGCGCCGTGAAAGGTTCGCAGGCACCGTATCCGTCGTGGGCGGTGAAAGTGGTGGATGACGACTAAGATTAGAAGGCGGAATTCACTTCTTGTCGGGCGGAAGACAGAAAAGATCGGAGATGACCATTCGATGGTCTGAGTTCACGGTTCGTTGCACGACCGTTGAGATTGGTTGAAAGTGATTGTCGCACCAGATTTGGTCGATGCGCACAAAAGGGGTATCGTTGTCCAAAGTGTCTCCCCAACCATGACCGGCAATCGGGAAGGTGTCGCGAATGCGCGGGGGTAAAATTTGGAACAGCTTGTCGCCGGCGGGTAAATTGAAATCTCCGCCCAGGATTATGGGAACATCCGCCGGAATTTTTTCCACTTCGCGGGCGAGCCATTTGAATTGTTCGCGTTGATATTTTCGATTTTCGGATTGTTCCCTCCAGCAAGCCGGCGACCACAGGTCGGCGCGGATGCCGTAAGGGTGCAAACGGATGCTGAAGACCTCGACGACAAGTCCGGATGGCAGCTCGATTCGCGCGTGGCCGAATGGCGCGTTCTGGGCGTTGCCGGGGGTAATTGGCGTGAGCTTTCCGCGGGCGGTGAGGGAGACATCATAGCCAACGAGGATTTCTGCGTCAGGGCCGAGAATGGTGGGTGCCAGGCGTTTGACGGCAGGACGCGATGGCGATTCCTGGAACAACACAATATCGGGGTGATAATTCGCCACTTCAGCCGCAGCCTTTTCGTTGCCGGCGGCGCAATTCAATGAAATGACGCGGATGGCAGTTCCATTTTTCCGGGCGGTTTCGGAAATGTTTTGGGTGCGGGATCGGATGAGGCTGCGGAATTCCTGCACGAAAAAGGCGGCGTAAATGCACCAGAGAGCGAGCGCCGCGACTGCGATTTGTTTTCGGCCACGAGTCAAGCCGAGGAGCGCGAGAACAATTCCGGGAATAATCCACAGCCATCGCGGCAGGACGAGAATAGCGGCGCAGGCATCGGGTTGAAGGAAAAAGATGAATGCAACCGCCAGGCATAGGGCGATGGAACCGCCAGGAACGAACGTTTGAAACCAGATCGATTGCCGGGAGAATTTTAGGGGACTTGACCGCGCGGTGGCATCAGCACTCAAGCCGCTAAATTGCTTTAGGATCGACATTAAAATGGCCCTTCAGGCCTCCAATGCAATGGACGAGAACGAGTCCTGGGCCTGCGCTCGCGTTGCTTGCTTCAGCCCAGGTTTTAACATTGCCGGCTTTCAGCCGTGGAAAACCCCGACGACGAAGGACGAGGACGAACGACCAAGCGGTTCCTCTTCTTCCACCATCTCATCAACCCTCCCGCCTCACAGCGGCAAGATTACAAGTCCGGCGGTAAAGTCAGAGGCTATGCCTATTTCGCCTCGACCTTGATCTGCAGGCGGTCAAAGGTCGATCCTTCGTCAAAGGAGAGAGTCGCCAGGTCCACATTGTAGTCGGCCAACGCACTCACTTCATCAAACCGCGCCGAGGTCAATTTCGCCTGGAGGCCCAGGATATCAAATAGCGTGCTTTTGCCATTGGCGTATTTCTTTTGCTCGGCTTCCAGCGCCGATTCCGCATACAGGCGCGCTTCGTGGGACGCCTGGATTGACGCATAGTCGATGCGCGCGGTTGCGATGTCGTTCTCAATGGTGATCAACGTGCTTTGCTCGGCCGATTTCAGGGTGAGCTTTTGTTGGTCGCGTGATGCTTTCGCGGCTTTCAAATTATTGCGCGCAGCGGTTTGGCTCAAGGGCACGGTCAATTGCGCGCCAATGGACCAGAACGGCGCGTCGCCTCTTTGCACCTGGCTCAGCGCGTCGCTGAATTCCTTTCCGTTTCCGCTGTAGCCATAAGTTCCAGTCAAATCCACTTCCGGGAAAAGTTGGTTTTTCTGCAATCGCACCCGCGCATTATTTTCTTCGATCGTCAGCCGCAGTTGTTGCAGCCGTGACGGCGCCCCACCCTGGGCGAGCGCCTTGCGCCAGCTGTCTTGCAAATCGAACTGTTGCGGGACCGCCGCCAGTTTGTCCTTCGGTTGGATGATCACATTCAGCCACGTGTTGGTGTAATCATCACTCAACAAACTTTTCAGGACGCGCTGTTGTGTCCCAGCATCCGACAGCCTGCGCAAGAGCGTCACCCGGCTTGCGGCCGCCTGCGCTTCCGCCTGCTGTTCTTCCAAAGGAGCCATGGCGCCGACTTGCACCCGTTTTTTGTTTTCTGCCAGGGTTTGTTCCGCGAGTTCCAGCGCCTTTTGCTGCACGACCACGTTCTCGTTCGCTTGGATGAGGCGAAGATAAGCCGTCTCCACCTGGGTGGTCGTGCTCATCAGCGTGTCGCGAAAATCGGCTTCGCTCTTTTGCAGTTCTTTCTTATCGATAAGAATCGTCAAACGGTCGGCATCAATCCAAAAATTCTTCAGCAACGGCTGGTTCAGCGAGAGCGCGCCGGCGGTGGCGGAGGTCGTCTCAAAGGGGGTGCGTCCCGAGGCCGTGGCAAATCTGGGACTGAGAAACACGACCGGGTTTGTGGCCGTATCAAAAAACACGTTGGTCGAATAACCGGTGATGTTCGTGCCAACGAGGGTGGAGGGCCGGCTGCCGGTTTGATCGGAAGTGTTCCCGCCCAGGCTGTAGGATGTGCCCCACGGCAACAGGCCTGAAAGCCCGGACCGCAGCGTGTCCGTATCCGATTCCGTGCCGCTGAAGCTGCGGCCTTGCGCATCAATGCCGCCCGGAGACAGATCGTAACTGTGCTGGATGCTGGCGGTGAACGTCGGGTCGTAGGCTCCGTAAGCGCCCCACAAATTATAGCGCGCGATTTTCGGGTTATACCGGGCAATCTGGATGGTGAGGTTATGTTGCAGCGCGATTTCGATGCAATCCTCCAAAGACATCCATCGCTCGGCGACCGCGACGTTGGTTGTCGCCAATCCAATGTTTGGCACCGGATTGTAGTTGGTGGAACCGACTGACGAAGTGTTCGTGTCCTGCGCCAACGTGGTGAAACCACACAGCACCGCGGCCAACAAAATTCCTATCCGTTTCATCAAGACCGAAGGGTGGGCCATTCGCTTTGATTCGTCAAACAAACCGTTATTTCTCCGTATTTGCATATTTTGTCTCGCTCTCTCTAAATTCAGTCTATTGGACCGCGCCGGACGCCATTCCTCATGGATTCTATCCGGACGATGCTCGTTTCAACCGATCCGCTATTGCCCGCCATTCGCTGGTGTCCGGCGGCGCTTCCACCACAATCAATCCCGCGCCGAGTTCATCACAGCGGTGCAACTCGGCATAGAGCGCGCGCGCGTAGGCTTCCGCGTCGTGCGGGATCACACTCACGCTGCCAAACCCCGCCGGCGAGGGGATGTGCGTGTGCGCGATGACGTGAGGACTCGGAAATCTGTTTTCCAATGTCGCAAGCTGCGCATTCAAATCCGACTCGTTCCGCCAGCTTAAAACCATCAATTTTGCCTTCGGCGCATAATGTTTCGCCAGTTGGCCGGGGCTCTTCAGAACCTGACCGCTGTCACCGAACCCGAGGGTGATGTCCTGCGTCACGGCCAGGAGCGCCCGCTCTGGTATCATTCCCGGACGCAACAGCCGCGGCGGCCGCTCCGTCAAATCCAGGACGGTGGACTCGAGGCCCACCTGCGCCTGTCCGCCGTCGACTATCAGCGGGATTTTCCCCGCGAGTGCTTTGGCCACATGTTCCGCGTTCGTCGGCGAAACCTGGTTCGACAAATTGGCGCTCGGCGCCGCCAGCGGAAAATCGCAGGCGCGAATCACTTCCCGGATGAACGGGTGGCTGGGCCAGCGCACGCCCACCGTTGCGCCGCCCGCAGTGACTACATCGGGAATTTCCCGAGCGCGTGGCAGGACCATGGTCAGCGGGCCGGGCCAGAATGCGCGGGCCAATTTGTCCGCCAGCGACGGCCATTCCGCCACGCATCGTTTTGCCATTTCAACACTGGCCACGTGCACGATAATCGGGTTATGCCCGGGCCGGCCTTTGATTTCGTAAATGCGCGAAACCGCGCTCGCATCCAGGGCGTTCGCGGCGAGGCCATAAACGGTCTCGGTCGGCAGGGCGACGATCTCTCCCGCACGCAACAGTTCCACCGCCCTTTTCACCGCTGCGTCAAACAAAGTCCGCGTGTGCGTGGCGAGGACTTCGGTCTTCATCACAGTGGCGCCGGTCTCTGGCCGGCGCGTTTCAAGGGTCCAGGCAGGAACTCGCGGGCGAGGGCGCCCGTGCCACTATTCGTAACGCAACGCATCGATGGGATCGAGTTTCGACGCTTTCCACGCGGGATAAAATCCGAAGACCACGCCGATAAAGCCGCTGGAAACAAAGGCCGCCACGACCCACTCCACGGGTGTCACGGCCGGAGTGTGTTTCCAAACCGAAATTAACATGGAAAATCCGATGCCGGAACCTATGCCGATCATCCCCCCGATGGCGCTCAAGGTTACCGCTTCCATGAGGAATTGAACCACGATATCCGCCGCCCGCGCGCCGACCGCCATGCGGATGCCGATTTCGCGCGTTCGTTCGGTCACGCTCACCAGCATGATATTCATGATGCCGATGCCGCCGACGAACAACGACACCGCGGCGACGCCCGACAGCAGGAATCCCATCGATTTGGAAGTCTCCGTGACGGCCTGCATCAGTTCCAATTGATTGCGGACGGTAAAATCCGGTTCCCGGCTGCGGTGCCGCGCCGAAAGTGTTTCCGTAATGCCCTGCTGGACCTGATCGATGACTTTATCGTTGGCCGCCTGCACCAAAATCGAACTCACGTAGGTGCGGCTGGTAATCCGTCGCATGTGGCTGCTGTAAGGAATCACCACCACATCGTCCTGGTCCTGTCCGAAGAGATTAAACCCTTTGGCTCCCAGCACGCCGACGATGGTAAATGGGATGTTGCGAACGCGCAGGGTTTGGCCGACGGGATTCTCGTTCGGGAACAATTGATCGACGACGGTTTTGCCGATGACGGCCGTTTTGGTGAGGCCGCGCACGTCCTGGTCCGTGAACATCGCGCCGCTGGCGATGCGCCAGTTCCGGATTTGGGGGTAATCCGGTCCCTCACCGATCACCTGGGTGTTCCAATTCAGACCGTTGGCCAGAACCTGGGCGCGATCGCGCACTTCGGGGCTGACGGCCACGGCATTGGGAACCTTCGAGATCGCGAGCGCATCATCAACGGTCAGAGTCGGCGCACTGCCCCAGCCGCCGCGCGCGCCGCCGGTGGTTTGATTGCCGGAAAACACCGTCAACACGCTTTCACCCAGGCTTTGCACCTGGCTCTCGACTTGTTTGGTCGCTCCGGTGGTCAAACTCACGGCGCTGATCACCGACGCCACGCCGATGATGATGCCGAGCATCGTGAGCAACGAGCGCATTTTATTTCGCCGCAAGGCGCGCAACGCTATTCTGACTGTGGCTACGATTCTCATTATGCGAGATTCACCGCTTGCTGGGCTTCGCGCAATTTGCGCAGTTCATTTTCGGCGTTCAACCGGTGCTTCACGGGCTCATCGGTCACCACGCGCCCGTCGCGCATGATGATGTTCCGGCGGGTATAGCTGGCGATGTCGAGCTCGTGGGTGACCATTACAATCGTGATGCCCTGGTCGTTGAGTTTTTGAAACACGCCCATGATTTCAATGCTCGTCTGGCTGTCCAGGTTGCCGGTGGGCTCGTCCGCCAGCAACAAGGCCGGCTGGTTCACCAGCGCCCGGGCAATCGCCACCCGCTGCTGTTGCCCGCCGGAGAGTTGGTTGGGATGATGATCCGAGCGCTGGGCGAGGCCGACAATATCCAGCGCTTTCATCGCGCGTTCGCGTTGCTCGCTGCCGGCCACCCGGCGATGCACATACAACATCGGCAGCTCGACGTTTTCCAAGGCCGACGTGCGCGCGAGCAAATTAAATCCCTGGAACACGAACCCGATTTTTTCGTTGCGAATATCGGCCAACTCGTCCCGATCGAGTCCCGACACGTCGATGCCATCCAAAAGATAGCGTCCTTTCGAGGGGCGATCCAGGCAGCCGAGCATGTTCATCACGGTCGATTTTCCCGAACCGCTTGCGCCCATGATCGCGACAAATTCGCCCTTCTGCATTTCGAGCGTGACCCCGCGCACGGCGTGCACATCCACTTCGCCGGTGTGGTAAATCTTGTGAATTTCTTCGAGTTTAATGACTGCGCTCATGCTCTTCGGTCCTTGTCAGCGCCCAGATTGCCACCACCCGCCGCCGCGGTTGTCCCGTCACGTCCTCCGGGACGCGGACAATTTCGTTGGGACTGGGCCCTTTTCTTAACGGCATGGCGTAGCAACATAAACGCGGAAGAAAACATCGAGCATGAGGAAATAGTTCATCGACTACCCCGTCACATGCGCCGGAATCCCCTGGCACCACCGCCGCCAAACGGACTACTGGACGGCGGCGCGCCGGGCGCGGCGTCGGCCGGCAGACTCATGCCGGTGACGACCTCGTCGCCTTCATTGAGGCCATCGGTAATTTCCGTAACGATGCCGTCGCTGATGCCGACTTTGACCTGGACCGCTTTGAGTTTCGTCGGGTCCTCTTTGTCGGCGAGGACATAGACGGTGCGAACGGGCTGATGTTCGGCGTGAGCCCGATTACCGGGTCCGCCGCCACCCCAGCCGCCGGGTCCGCCGGGACCGCCACCGCGGCCTCCGCGCCGCCCGCCGCCCTCTGACCGGTTCGCAGACGCCATCTGATTTCCGGGCGGAGTTGCGGCGCCGTTGGCTGCCACGGCGTTTGTCCCGGTAGCTTTTACTTCCTTTGTCGCCGTCTCGGGCGGACGAAACCGCAGGGCGGAGTTGGCGACTTTCAAGGCATCTTTTCGTTCGGCAATGACAATCGAAACATTCGCCGTCATGCCCGGTTTCAATTTCAAGTCGGGGTTGTCCACTCCGATAATGCAATCGTAAGTAACCACGTTTTGGTAATTCGTCGGCGCATTGCGGACCTGCACGACTTTCCCGAGAAAGGTGCGCGTGGGAAAAGCATCCACGGTGAAGGTCACCTCCTGGTTTACCTCCACGCCGCCGATGTCCGCCTCGGACACATTGGCGTCGATTTGCATTTTCGTGAGGTCGTTCGCAATGATGAACAAGGTCGGCGCGCTCAAGCTCGCGGCCACGGTTTGGCCCACATCCACGTTGCGGGAAATGACAATGCCATCCACGGGCGAATAAATCGTGCAGCGTTGCAAGTTGACCTGGGCGGTGTCCAGCGCGGCTTGCCTGATCTTCACCGTCGCCTCGGCCTGGTGCAGGTTGGCAATGGAGGTGTCGTGGTCGGATTCCGAAATCAATTTGCTATTAATCAATTCATTGGCGCGTTTGGCTTCAATCTGGGTCAGTTCCAGGGTGGCATTGGCGCTGGCCAGTTCGCCCTCAGCCTGCGAGACCGCCGCTTTATAAGTCGAGGGATCGAGCTGGGCGACGATTTGATTCGCTTTGACCGGCGAATTCCAGTCCGCGTACATTTTTTGGATGTTCCCGGAGATCTGGCTGCCGACGGTGACGTTCGTGATCGGGTTCAACGAGCCGGTGGCGGTGACGGCCTGGATGATATCGCCGCGCGTGGCCTCCTGGGTTTGGTATTGCGGGGTGGAGCCTTCCTGGTGGGTAAAATGCCAGGCCACGGCCCCGGCCACACCACCGACGATGACCAACAGGACGAGCCACTTCAGCCAGCTAGATTTTCCGTTATTCGCCATAAAATTTAATTTTATCCAGAATTCAGACAAAGTCTGTAACTAAAAGGTTACTTTAATTTAAAAACGCACCCTTTGGCAAGGCGCGAGGCGTATTTTGAGTTTATGATTTTTGATTTGCGAGCAAAATGCGTTATATCGTCCTGGCCGTTAACCAAAAATCAAATGACCCTCAACAGCTTAATTGCCGACCTAGCCGCCGCGCGACACCTTTCTGACGAGGAAGTCTGCCGGGCAGTCGAGCAGATGGTGGACGAAAATGTTCCCGCGGCATTAAAGGCCGATTTCCTGTGTCAACTCGCGCTCAAAGGCGAAACGGTGGGAGAAATAGCCGCCTTCGCCGGCGCCTTGCGGGGAAAAGCCATCCAACCGCCACTCGACCCCGGCTGGCGGGAGACCCACCAGATTCTCGATGTGTGCGGCACCGGCGGCGATCGGTTGAACACGTTTAATATCTCCACGACCGTCGCCATCATCTGCGCCGCGGCCGGCGTGCCGGTCGCCAAGCATGGAAACCGGGCCATCACCTCGCAGGCCGGGAGCGCGGATGTGCTCGAGGCGCTCGGCATTAAAATCGACTTGCCTCCGGACGAAGCGGCGCGCTCATTGCGCGAGCGGAATTTCGCATTCTTCTTCGCGCCCGGCTATCACCCGGCCTTCAAGCATATTGGCGCGGCGCGAAAGCTCTGCGCGGATCGCGGCCAGCGGACCATCTTCAATTTCCTGGGGCCCTTGCTGAACCCCGCCCGGCCCGGCGCGCAGTTGGTCGGCGTGCCGCGACCGGAATTATGCGAACCCCTGGCGCACGTCCTGCAATCGCTCGGCGCCCGGCGCGGCATGGTCGTCACCGGAAAAGTTCCGGGCGCCGGGGAGGCGGTTCATTATCTCGATGAACTTTCCACGCTCGGGCAGAACACGGTCGCGGAATTTTACCAGGAACGAGGCTTTACCTCGTCCACGCTCGATCCGAACCATTTCCCGCTCCAACCGGCTAGCCTCGCTGATCTGGCGGGGGGAACGCGCGACGTGAATGCGGAAATTGTGCGGCGCATTTTGTGCGGCGACGAACGCGGGCCCAAACGCGACGCCGTGCTTTTGAATGCCGCCGCCGGTTTATTTGTGGCCAACCGGGTGCGAACACTGAGCGATGGGTGGGACTTGGCGGTTGAGATAATTGATGGCGGTCAGGCGGCAAAGAAGCTGTCGGAATTGGCTGGGTAGAGCGATCAGGGACACTGTAGCAGCCGACGTGAGCCGGTTCTGACTGGGCAGTTCGACTGGCTTGGCCGGTGATTGAGGTGTGGCCAACGGTTACGCCCTGCCGAGTGCAACTCGGCGATACAGCAGAATACAATTCTGCGCTACAATGACTGGTGTTCCGTCGTCGTTTTGGTGGTAATGTCGAAAGCAACACCGCTGCTACGATTGTGCCGGGTGTGATTTGAAGTGCCGGTCAGGAGATGTATTTAACCGCGAATCTCTCGATTGCGCCGCTGAATTAAAAGAGGAGATCACATCCCCGTGAACCCTAAGCACCACCTCACCCCGGCCCTCTCCCCCACTCCGTGGCGGAGAGGGAGAAGGCATCGCGCATTCGGCATTTTGACCGGCACTCCAAATCGCACCCGATTGTGCCGCCGCACTTGACGGGGAGCGTGGAATTAACCAGAGTCCAATCATGTATCGAATCATCGGAGTCGATGGCAGGGAGTATGGCCCCTTTTCCGGCGACCAAATCCGCCAATGGGTCGCCCAAAGCCGCGCCAA
>Ga0265338_10010490_pt1 | contig 10850 bp, 7 predicted proteins | sample 42126metaG_FD_193579 | JGI IMG/M metagenome (GOLD analysis project Ga0265338, IMG submission 193579) | Rhizosphere microbial communities from Carex aquatilis grown in University of Washington, Seatle, WA, United States - 4-21-26 metaG | ecosystem: Host-associated > Plants > Roots > Rhizosphere >... | reverse complement strand
TCGACGCCACGGCAGGATGCTTTGCGGCGGCCTGCAGTTCCTTGTCGTCTTTCAACTTGACCCACAAATGCAAATTCTGGTCGCCGTCGTCGGGGGAAAAGACCATGCCTTTCTCGCCGATCATGATGCAGCCGCTGTTGGAAATGCTTCCGAGCACCTCTTCAACCGGAGCGGTGATGTCGGCGGCGGGCTTGTTGCCGCCGTCATACCAACGCAACGTCACAGCCGGCAATCCTTCGCGGGCCGGAAACTCGAAACGGATGGTTGACTTGGTCGGGTACATTTCGCTGTTCAGGCCGGACGAGGCGGCTTCGACTTCCGTCGGGTAGCCAAGCTTCAACGCACGGAACGGCCAGTTGACGGTGTGGCAGGCCATGTCGCCAAGGGCGCCTGTCCCGAAATCCAGCCAGCCGCGCCAGTTGAAAGGTTGATAGACGCCGTAAATCTTGAACGGCATCGCCGCGGCGTGTTTCTCGATAAAATCAGCCGGATAATCGCCTTTGAACGGGCGTTCGGGAGCGGTGCCCAGCCACAGGTCCCAAGCGAGGCCTTCCGGCACGGGATCCGAACCGGCGGGGCGTTCCCAGCCTTGCGGCCAGACAGGGCGATTGGTCCACACATGCGCCTGATGCACCGGGCCGATCAAACCGCCCTGCACCAGTTCCACCGCGCGGCGCAATCCGCTGTCGGCGCTGCCCTGGTTGCCCATTTGCGTGGCGACTTTGTGGTCATGAGCGAGCTGGCGCAGCATGCGGGCCTCGGCCACGTCGTGCGTCAGCGGCTTCTGGCAATAAACGTGTTTGCCGAGCTTGATCGCCGAGGCGGCGATGATGGCGTGATTGTGGTCGGGCGTGGAGACGTTGACGCAGTCGATGGTTTTTTCCTTGTCAAGCAATTCCCGCCAGTCCTGGTAGGTTTTCACGCCGGGCAAGGCCTGCTTGATGCGATCCAACAAATCCGAATTGACGTCGCAAACGGCGGCAATGTTCTGGCCAGCCGAATAATTGCATTGCAGGTCGCTGCCGCCTTTGCCGCCGCATCCAATCTGCGCGATGTTCAGCTTGTCGTTGAGATTCTGTCCGCGAAGCAGATAGGGGCCGCCAAGCGTCGCCGCGCCGAATGCGAGCGAGCCATATTTGATGAAGGTGCGGCGCGAGTGACGGGAAACGACGACTTGCTTGTTCATGCCCGATAACAAATCCCCGGAACCTGGCAATTGCAAGTGTTATTGGGGCGCGAACCGCAGCGGCGTTTTTCTGCTACTGGATTGCCAGGCCCTGCTTGATTTTGAATTTCTCGACGCGCTTGCGCAACGTCGCTCGCGTGATGCCGAGGATTTTCGCCGCCTGGACCTGGTTGCCGTTGGTTTCCAGCAGCGCCTGGATAATCAATTCCCGCTCCACGGCAGGCAGCACCTTCAGATCGGCCTGGTCGCGGGCCCACTGGAACAGCATCCGGCCCACGCTGCTCACGTCTGTAACGCGGCCTTCGGCGGCAGGCGCGGCCGGCGCATCCGCGGACGCGGAGGCAACGCCTTCCGGCATCGGTTTGGCGCCGCTCGAAATCGCGGTGGGCAAGTCGCCCGGCAAAATGACGTCGCCCTTGGCCATCACCGTCGCGCGCTGGATGATGTTCTCCAGTTCGCGCACGTTGCCCGGCCAATGAAAGCGCTCCAGCAACTCCACCGCGGCGGGCACGATCGATTTGGGCGCGCGATTCTGCGCCTGGCCGAATTTCTTGAGGAAATAGTTCACCAGCAGCGGCACGTCCTCGCGGCGCTCGCGCAACGGCGGAATATGTATGCGCACGACGTTCAACCTGTAAAATAAATCCTCGCGGAATTCCCGCGCGGCGACAGCTTCTTCGAGCGGGCGATGCGTGGCGGCGATCACGCGCACGTCCACCTTGATCGGCGTGTTGCCGCCCACGCGCTCGAAGGAGCCGGCTTGCAAAACGCGCAGGATTTTCGCCTGCGTCGAAAGCGTCATGTCGCCGATTTCGTCCAGGAAGATGGTGCCGCCGTCGCACTGCTCGAACTTGCCAATGCGCTGATTGGTGGCGCCGGTGAACGCGCCCTTCTCGTGGCCGAAAAGTTCGCTCTCAAGCAAATTCTCGGGAATCGCGGCGCAATTGATCGCCAGGAACGGCTGGCCGTTGCGCTTGCTGTGATGATAAATCGCGCGCGCGACCAGTTCCTTGCCCGTGCCGCTTTCGCCGGTAATGAGCGCGGTGGCGTTGCTGCCCGCCAATTGCCCGATCATCTTGAAGACGGTCTGCATCGCCTCGCTGCGACCGATGATGCCGACGTCGTAATCCTCAGATTCAAGCAGCGGCTCGTAGGAAACGACCTGGCGCATGTCGCGCGCGGCTTTAAGGGCGTTGAGAATCACCTGCTTCAGGCGCGGCACGTCGAAGGGCTTAAGCAGATAATCGTAGGCGCCAAGCTTCATCGCTTCGATGGCCGTCTGCGTCGTCCCGTAGGCGGTCATCATGATGACCATTTGTTTGGCGTCGCTCTGGCGCAGGCGCCGGAGCGTCTCCAGGCCGGACATCCCGCCCATGCGCACGTCCATGATGACCAGGTCCGGCTTTATTTTTGGGATCAGCCGCAGACCTTCCTCGCCGCTGTTGGCGGTCGTCAATTCGATGTCCGGCTGATCAAAAATCCGCTTGAACGAATACTGCACATCCGCCTCGTCATCGATTAACAGCAACTTGTCCATTGACCATTCAAAATAGACACGCCCGCCCCGAATGACACGGAGAATTTTTGGAGCATGCCGTGCAAGGATTGCGCAGGTCGGCAGCCGTCCTTTCTTGACGAAAGTCAATCATCTGCGCAGTTTTTCGCCCAAACCGATTGAAACACGCCGCTTTACGACCGATGCCATGATGGTGAAGAGCAGTCCCCTGAACCGATGCTCCGCGGTGGCGCTGGCGCTGGCCGCGGGAGCCCTGTTCTTTGGAGTTGGGACTTTCAGAGCGCTCGCGCTGAATCCGGAACGCAGCCTCCATCAATACAATTGCCAGACCTGGCGCCGCGCCAACGGCCTTCCCGTCACGGGCGTCGACGCCATCGCCCAATCCGCCGACGGACGCATGTGGCTGGGCGCATCCAAAGGCCTCATCACATTCGATGGGATCGAATTCCGCCTCGTGCCGCGGTCGACTGCGGACGAAGAGCATGAAATCACCGCGATCGTCGCGCGCCCCCAGGGTGGCCTGTGGTACGGGATGGAAGGCGCCAGTTACGGCATATTCGATGGCGTACATTACGCGGCGCCAAAGGTGGAGGTGGAGAACGGCATTACGATTTCCATTCGGGCGCTGGCAAAAACCAGTTCTGGCGAACTGTTGTTGGCTGGCAGCACCGCCGCCGGAATCTTCAGGTCGAATAGCTGGCATTCGATATTGCCGACAAATATTGACACATTCTGCATCCACGAAGATGACGGGGGTCGAATATGGATCGGCACGGCCTACGCGGGCCTTTACTGCTTTGAGAACGGCAAACTGACCAAGTTCCCCGACCCTAAGCTGGAGACGATGATTGTTTCGGCGGTGATCGTGGACAAGTCTGGCGACGTGTGGGTGGGCGTTGCCCAGGATGACGGCTTGCGACGTTACGACGCGAGTTTTCACCAAAAGACCGTCCCCAGCCAAATGACGCAAGTCAATTCTTTCCTTGAGGACGAGCATGGCGTTCTTTGGATAGGCACCCTTGGCAGGGGATTGGTGCGATTTGCCAACGAGCATTTTGAGGCCTTCGGCAAGTCCGACGGCCTCGCCGCAGACCGGGTTCTTTCCATTGCGGAATCGCGCGACGGTTCGCTTTGGGTTGGCTCTTCGGATGGGTTGAGCGAGTTGTCTGACGTCAAATTCCCGATTTTGTCGGACACCGAGGGGCTTGTATCGGAACTCTGCCTTTCGGTTGTGCCGGCGCGCGGCGGCGGCGTCTGGGCGGGCACCGCCAACGGGCTTTCCTTTCGCGCGCCCAATGGACGCATCACCAATTACAGCAAACTGGGCGGTGACGGGTTTTCGTCGCGCTGGATCAAGCGCATGTTCGCAGCCAGCAATGGCGATCTTTACGTCCTCGGCGGGCAGAAAGATATGGACCGCTTTTCCAAGGGGGTGGTTGACGCCACCTGGACCAGCAACACCTGGCCGCGCGACGTGGCTGAGGATGCTCACGGGATCCTCGTCGCCTGGGGGGGCGCGCTGACCCGGCTTGTCGACAAACGATTTGTTCCGTTCCAACTGGCCAACGGAGCCAGCGTCGACGTCAGTTGGGTCAATAATATTCTGGCCGCGCGCGACGGCACGATTTGGCTCACGGCCGATTACAACCTCTTCTGGATTCGGGACGGCGTTCTTCATGATTGCATCCAGGAAAATAAGCGCCAGGATCTCGGATTCACCTTTATTTGCGAGGATGACCAGGGCGTGCCGTGGGCGGTAAGCCGGAACGGCCTGGCTCGCGTCAAGAATGGCGTCCTCAAATTCGTCACCCGCGCGCAGGGCCTGCCCACCGACGGCATCTATGCCATCGTCGCCGACACCCTCGGCAACTTCTGGATGGATGCCAGTTGCGGCATCATCCGCGTTTCGCAGAGCGACCTTAACGCCATGGCCGACGGCGCGACCAATCAATCCGCCTTCCTTGTTTACGGCGGACAGGATGACGTCAAGACAACCGAGCCGCTGGCGCGCGATTATTCCGGTTGCCGCACGCCGGACGGGCGGATTTGGTTTCCATGCTCCAAGGGAGTCATTATTATTGACCCAGCGCGCGTGCCTGGCGATTCCCCCCCCTCGATGGTCAGCATCGACCGGGTCCGCGTCAACGGCCAGCAGGTCGATCCCAGGAGCCCCGGCGTCCTCAAAGGCGGCCCCGGCAACCTGGAATTTGATTACTCGGCCCTGGACTACGCCGCGCCGTTGAAGTTGCGCTACCGCTATCGCCTGGACGGCTTCGACTCCGACTGGCAGCCCGCCGGCGCCAGGCGCTCGGCCTTCTACACGAACCTCAAGCCCGGCCGCTATGGCTTCCGCGTGCAAGCCCGCAATGGCGAGGGTCCCTGGGGCGACACGGAGGCGACGTTTTCACTCGATCTGCCGGCGATATTTTACCAGACACTCTGGTTCCGAGCAGGGCTCGCGGCGGCCCTGGCGGGGCTGGGAGTTTACGTCGCCCGGGCGCGCACGATGCGCCGCAAGCAGGAACGGTTGCAGCAGGCCAACGAGCTGATGGAAATCAAAGTCCGCGAACGCACCGCCGAATTGGCCAATGCAAACGCCGCCCTGCACGAGGAGATTGAACAACGCAAACGCGCCCAATCCGAAACCGAGCGCCTCCAAAGCCAGCTCATCGCCGCCTCCCGGCAGGCTGGCATGGCGGATGTCGCCATCGGCGTTCTGCACAACGTCGGCAATGTTCTCAACAGCGTCAACGTCTCCACACAACTGGTTCGCGACCGCCTTCGCGCCAGCCCCGTCGAATCGCTCGACAAAGCCGCCGGATTGATGCGCGAGAAAGGCGACGGCCTTGGCGCTTTTCTCAGCGAGGATCCGCGCGGCAAGGCCCTGCCAAAATTCCTGACAGGAGTCGCCAAGGTTTTCGCCGCGGACAAACGCGAGTTGAGCCAGGAAATGGAGACGCTCGCCAGGAACATCGACCACATCAAGGTCATTGTCGCCATGCAGCAGAGCTTTGCCAAACCCGGCGGCGTCCACGAACCCATCGAGCCGCGCGCGCTGCTTGAGGACGCGCTTCAGATCAACGCCGCCTCCCTCGATAAGCACGGCGTCACGATCCTCCGCGAGATTCGCCCCACCCCCAATATTATGGTTGACCGGCACAAAGCCCTCCAAATCCTCATCAACCTGATTTGCAATGCTGGGCACGCCGTCGAAAGCAACCCAGGCGACAAACGCGTGACGATATCTGTCGACGCCCCCACGCCCGAGCGCGTCCGCTTCGTCGTAAGCGACAATGGCAGCGGCATTGCGCCCGAGGACCAGCCGCGCATCTTCTCGCAAGGCTTCACGACACGCGCCGACGGCCACGGATTTGGCCTTCACAACGGGGCCATTGCCGCGGGCGAAATGGGCGGCCTTCTGAGTTTTCATAGCGACGGCGTCCATTGCGGAGCGAGTTTCACGCTCGAACTTCCGTGCGCGGCAAGGCCTGCCTTCATCCACCGAAACGGGGCGGCCAAGTCGTAGGAGCGCCGACACGGCTCCCCCGTTGCAGTCCCCTGCCCGTCTGTTCCCGGCGCTCTTGACTTGCGCGGGCGGGAACGCCATGCTTTCGGCGGTTTCAATTCCGCGATAACCATGACAATGGCACAACACACCAGATCGGAGGACAAGCCGGCGACGACTTCGCCCGCCGTCCTGGAGTCAGTCGAGGATTACCGGCACCCGGAAGGCTGGATGGCGCCGGCTCACGGCGATTCGCGCGCGCGGCAATGCTGCTCAGCGCTGGAGGAAGGGAGAATCCTGTTCTTTGACCGAATTCCATTCGATTTCCCGCTTGGCGACCGCGAATTCCTTCTGTCGCAACGGCAAACCGACTCGAAATTACACAAGAACATCTCCTATCGACCGCGCCAGGACAAATTGCGCGGCGCGATGGGAACCAGCGCCGAAGTTGACCGCCTTCACCAAATCATGCGGCGCTATTCGGCCGAAACGACGCGTTTCCTCGGCGAGTTGCTCGCGCCGTACGCCCGGCAATGGTCGCTCGATTACGCCAGCTTCCGCCCTGAGGAGGAAAAGGGACGTGATCTGCCCGTCCACAAGCGCAACGACCTGCTGCACTTCGACGCCTTTCCGACCCGCCCGATGCATGGCCGGCGCATCCTGCGCTGTTTTACGAACATCAACCCGAAGGCCGCGCGCGTATGGCACACGACGGATGGCTTTCGGACTCTGGCGGACAGGTTCGCGTCCGACGCGGGATTGGCCGCCTTCGCCGCCAAGGGCAGCCGGCGCTCCAACCCGATCATCGTTGGCGTCAAGAAGATGTTTGGCCTCAAGGCCGTCGACCATTCCGCTTACGACCGGTTTATGCTCCGTTTCCATGATTACCTCAAGGAGCGCGCCGATTTTCAGCAGAGCTGCCCCAAAACCCGTATCGAGTTTCCGCCCGGGTCCGCCTGGATTTGTTTCACCGACAGCGTGCCCCATGCCGTCCTGTCCGGCCAATACGCTCTGGAACAAACTTTCATCGTGCCGCTTTCCTCGCTCGTGACTCCCGAGAAGGCGCCCATCAAGATCCTGGAAAAGATCGCCGGACGCACCCTCGCCTGCAATGATTAAGCGCTCGCTCATATCGGTTTCAGTCGCATCGCTGTCGCTTCTGGCATTTCTGTTTGCCGGCCCCGCGGCCGACGCGCAACGTCACGGGCTTACCGCGGATGTAACGCTCAATCAGCCCGTGTTCCTTCCCGGCGAGGATTTGCTGGTCAACGTGCGCATTGTGAATCACTCCGGTCAGTCTTTGGCGTTGGGCGAGGGGCAGGACTGGATCACCTTCTCCATCGCTGGCCCAGGTAACGTCGAAGTCGCCACCAAAGGCAGCATGCCGGTGGCCAAGCCTTTCACCTTGCCGTCGGGCGACATGGCAAACGTCAAGTTCAATCCCGCCCCCTTCTATGACTTGAGCCAGCCTGGACGCTACACGATTAAGGCGACGGTCAAGGTTGCGCAATGGGACCAGAAGTTCGTGTGCGCGCAGATCGTCTTCACCGTCGAACGTGGCGCGCCGCTCAGCGACTTCCCGGGGCTGGAGTTTGGGATGGCGACCGATGCGGGCGTGACCAATGCGATTCCCGAGACCCGCCGGTACGATCTGCTGAAGGTTACGTCGCAGGACGAGATCAAACTCTATTTCCGCTTGAGCGGCCCCAACGGCAAAGTCCTTCGCTGTTACTCGGTGGGGCGCATGCTCAGCTTCAGCGTTCCGGAGGCCAAAATGGACCGGTTCAACAACCTGCACCTGCTCTGGCAATACAGCGCGCGGGATTTCAGTTACCTAGTCATCACCACCAGCGGCGACCTGCTGCTGCGCGAAACACATGTTTACACCGAAACCCGCCCACACCTCAAGGCCAGCGAGCGCAACATCGTCAGCGTTCATGGCGGCGTTCGTAAATACACGCCGTGGGACATTCCGAGCGTCGTCTCCGAATCCGCCAACAAATAGCGTTTGGTGAGCGATTTTTGAACAGGAGTCGCAGGGGAAACGGAGGGAACGGCCAGAGGCGAAGCGTAAAAATCTCTCCCCCCCCACGCTCCCCCCCCAGTTTCGAGCGCTGGCGCCGAGGTCGGGGTGCATCGAAGTACGCAGTCCGTAGTCGAGCGCCGCGGTTGCGGCGCAGAGTGGCCAGAGATTCCCTTCTTCCCATTTCAAAGAGCGCCGTCCGGGCGCGGGCGGGCGCCAGGCCCAATGGGATGAAGATATGTTGCAAAAGACAACATGTCAAGTCCGCAGGGGATCGTGCGGCAAAAAATGGTGTTGCGGCGGATTAATCAGCTTTCGGCAGGGACCTGGCGCACCTCTTCTTCGAGGTAGCGCTCGATATGGCGGTCGAGATCGGAGGCGCTGCCGGCGCAGGTCGCGGCTTGCACCCGTTCGACCATCTCACTGGACCAATCTTCCTCTTCGACCTGCTCGTTGATGAACCAATGCATCAGCACCTGGGTTGGAAAGTCCTTTGCCGCCACCGCTGCTTCGTAGACGGCGTTCACTCCCAGCGTATTGGCCTGCTCCTGGCTTAGCGCCTGCCGGGCCACTTCCAATAGTGTTCGAAAATCCTGTTTGGGGGCAGGCACCGATGCCACCTCGGCTGTCACTCCCCGGTCGGTCAGATGTTTGAGGATTCGCTCGGCGTGCGCGCGTTCTTCACCGGCTTGTTTGACAAAGAACTTTCCAAATCCCTTGAGGTTTCGAATGTCACACCAGATCGACAGGGCAAGGTACGAATGGGCCGCAGCCAGTTCCTGGTTGAACTGCCGGAGGAGTTCTTCGAGCACTTTTGCAGCAATTTTCGGTTTCGGCATAATGGTTTATCAGCGATCGTTTTTGTTTCGCCTCCGCGGCAAGGAGTCACGGTCACACGTCAATCTTGCGCGTTGCGGAGACAATCTGCATCCGGCATGTGACAACTCCAAAGGCTGCCATGCGCTGGAACGGAACTCAAAAGGATAATGCCGCGCTCTTTGCTGAATGGCTCGATTTCCGGTTCCGCTGGCTTTACTGTGCGGCAACTTCGATGGAAGCGATTCTCAAAGCCATACTTGATGACGATCAACCGAGAGCCCTGGAACTGCTGAGGGCCGATCCCGGGCTCGCGACACGGCTCATTGACGGGGCCCGGTTGTTCGAAGCGAAGATCTTTCACTGGATTTACCGCGGAGATACCGCGCTGCACCTGGCTGCCGCCGGCTATCGCGTTGAAATGGTTCGATTGTTGCTGGCCGCAGGCGCCGATCCAAACTCGGCAAGGAATCATCGTCAAAGCGGCCCATTGCATTACGCAGCGGATGGTTACATAAACGGCCCGGATTGGAATGAATCCCGGCAAGTGAAAACGATCCAATGTCTTCTTGACGCCGGAGCGGCTATCAACGCCCCTGACAGAAACTGCGCCACTCCCTTGCACCGCGCAGTCCGCACACGATGCGCCGCCGCGGTGAAATGCCTGCTCGAAAGGGGCAGTGATGCGGCCTTGAAAAATAAACCCGGGTCGACTCCCTTTCATCTCGCAGTACAAAACACTGGGCGCAGTGGAAGCGGCACGGAAGCAGCAAGAGAGGCGCAACGACAGATCATCCACGAGTTTCTTTCGGTAGGCGTAAGCCCGGCGCTCAAAGACGCCAAAGGAAAATCCGTCCTGGATTGGGCGAAGACCGGTTGGATACGGGAGATGCTTTCTGGAAATGCGGGGTAACCTGGCTTGAGGGCTTTGTTCCCTTTGTGAGCTTCTGTGAATGGACGTTCAGGCACAAGGAGCGCTTTGCTCCTCATCGAGGGCGCGGAAGGAAGCCGCGGATATTTCGAGTCAATTAGATTTTCGGCCGTCTTCTTGTGTTGGACGGGCGCCAACGCCTCTTTTCCCAGCCGACTTACGTCGTGCTGCCACGAAGGCGAGGCAAGATCGACGCGGGCGTTCGCCTTCGTTTCCTTTGCGAGCTTCTGTGAATGGCCCTTCCCTAAATTCCAAAGTGTCGCTTGGCGAAGGCGTGGCCTGAACCGCTTTTCAAGTAGCGCTCAAATTGCTGCGCGAGGGGCATGCTATCGAAGGCGGCGTAGAATTTCACTTTCCAGGGCCGCAGGTCTGAGGTGTGCGGACATTTGCCGGCGTTGTGGTCGAGGACTCGCTGTTTCAGTTCTGCTGTGTGTCCGCGGTAATGTTCTGAAGGATGGCTGACGCTTAGGAGAATGTACGCGTAGAACATTGTCACATTAAGCGGCGGATGTGGAATATTGTCACGTATAACAATGGGATGGCCTGCCATCCGTAGCTCGCTGAAGGGCGTCCTCCTTCGCCCCTGGGGCTTCGGAGGACCGCCATGCTCCGCTTGGAACACTGGCGTGTTCCGAGCGGAGGATGGCGGGAGTGGCGGGGCTCGAACCCGTAACCTCTGCCGTGACAGGGCAGCGCTCTAACCAATTGAGCTACACCCCCGTTTTGGGGTTCGGTGAAAATAGAGATACTTTTCCCTCGCGTCAATGTTCAACAGGAAGAAAACGATTCGGGCAGCAGACGCCAAGGAGGTGGGGGTGGGGAACCCCGCTGAAGAAACGTACCGCTACCCGAATCAAATTCAGGCGCAATCGT
>Ga0265338_10010489_pt1 | contig 10850 bp, 15 predicted proteins | sample 42126metaG_FD_193579 | JGI IMG/M metagenome (GOLD analysis project Ga0265338, IMG submission 193579) | Rhizosphere microbial communities from Carex aquatilis grown in University of Washington, Seatle, WA, United States - 4-21-26 metaG | ecosystem: Host-associated > Plants > Roots > Rhizosphere... | reverse complement strand
CGCTCTACTCTAAACTGTTCATTAATCCTGAGCTATACGCGGCCGAAGCCTATATGGACGGCCGCCTAACGCTCGAGGACGGTGCGGCAATCCATGACTTTCTGTTGCTGTTCTCGGTCAACCGCGCCGGCCTCTATTCGTACAGGTCGCAGAAGCTGATCCGGCGAATTTGGCGTGGCCTGCGACGTTGGCACCAGGCCAACCCGATTGGACTTGCCGCCGCCCATGCGCGCCACCATTACGACCTCTCGACCGACCTTTATCGCCTGTTCCTTGACGATCAGATGCAATATTCCTGCGGATATTTTCGCGATCCTCGGCACGACACGCTCGAGCAGGCGCAGTGCAATAAGTTGATCCATGCTACTAGCAAGCTGCAACTGAAGCCCGGCATGACCGTCGCCGAGATCGGTTCCGGCTGGGGCGGCTTCGCCATTCATCTGGCGCGCGAAACGGGTGCCCGCGTTACCGCGATTAATGTCTCGCCGGAGCAGATCAAGCTAGCGCGCGCAAGCGCTGAGGCCGCCGGAGTATCTGACCTGGTCGAATTTCGGGAATTGGATTATCGCCAATTGGTCGGCCAATTCGACCGCGTCGTCTCGGTAGGTATGATGGAACATGTCGGCATCGGACATCTGGACGAATATTTCCTAAAAATACGTGAGCTGCTGACGGCGGACGGCTACGCCTTCATACACTGTATCGGCCGGATGTCGCAGCCCGGCACTACCGGCCCATTCATCCGCAAATACATCTTTCCAGGTGGCTATGCGCCGGCGCTCTCCGAGACATTCGCCGCTACCGAACGTTGCGGGTTGTGGTGCGACGATATGGAAGTGCTGCGTCTGCATTATCGCTACACGTTGACACATTGGCGCGAGCGTTTTGCCAAGAACCGAAGCAGGGCGGTAGCCGTCTACGACGAGCGCTTTTGTCGGATGTGGGAATTCCATCTAGCAGCCGTCGAGCTCGAATTTCTGCACGGGTCGCACATGGTATTTCAATTGCTGCTATCGACCCGGCGCGATGCAGTGCCGATCAGTCGCGATTTTATGGTCGACGCCGAACGGTCAGCTTGCGCGAAAGGAGCCGGCTAAAGGGCTGACAGCCGCGGATGACCATAGTACCAACTGCGCGACATTGCCGGAAGTCGCGTTCTGGCCCAAACGAGACCTAAGTGAAGAACGCCGACTAGTTCAGCTCCTGACCAGCCCAAATTCCTGGCACCGGGAATCGCTTCAGCGCCGTGACACGAGGCACTTGATCTGAAGAGTTGATGAGCACTGGAGACTTCCTTTGTCGGCTTCGACGCATCAAACTGGCATACGATATCCATAGAATTCATGATCTTTGTTATAGCCGCCTTGGCCGGCGCCGAGGTGGTCGAAGCTGTGCACAAACTCGATCGTCGAGATCCATTTGACCATCTTGAAGCCCAACTCGTTCTCGCCCTCTTGTGGAGGCAGCCCTTCGCTCTGACGAATACGGTTATCCGCGGCGCTCAAGCTCGTCGCGCCGTGCGGTTGCGGGGCTTGGCGAGCCTCCCTCACGCGAGCCTCCGTCATAGATGCATCCTGCGCCTTGACGAGGCGCCGATGTTCGCGCGAGCGCTAAGCTTTCGACCTGGTCGTTGTGGGCGTTCGCCTCGTTTGTCGTCCCAACAGAAGGCTTCTTAGCGCAACGGCGTCGTTATGAGCCTCGTCGTGAGCTGAAAACACGAGTGTGATCGGGCCTTGTCTTGCCAGGGCACGCAGCCTGTTGAGCTGTTCGGGATGCTTGTAGACCTCCACAGCGTAGCGGCTGCGAAATTCTTGCCAGCGGGCGGGATCGTGTCCGAACCATTTCCGCAACGCGGTGCTGGGCGCGATGTCCTTGACCCATTCATCAATGGCTGCGTTGATCTTCTTCACCCCGCGGGGCCATAGTCGGTCGATCAATATGCGGGTGCCATCATCAGCAGCCGACGGCTCGTAGGCTCGCTTCAGCTTGACATTATCCGCCGCAATTCTCTTGCTCATCAGCGTCGCTCCGAATGATACAAGTAGCCTCAGGCGCTCGCCTTTTTCAGTGCATGAGCTTTATGCGCCGCGATATAGTCTGTCTTGGCGCTCTTGATTTCATACTGCCGGTCGTCCTCGCTCGCTCGGTGGGTGTGTCCTTTGTAATCAAAATCCTTGGTGTGTACCTTGATGATTGTGCCGCTGACGTGCCCGGCTTCCGAGTTCCACGTCACGTAATCGCCGACCTCGAATCATTTTTCCATTACGAAAAATCCGATCGCGTTTTCACCTCGGTCGCCCGTTGGGGCAGGGCCGGGCGGTTATTCACGCGTCTCAACCCCCACGCCATAGACGTGCACCATTTGGCCGCCAAGCCATCCCGACACGGCGATCATGCATACCCCGATGATCGAAAGGACAATGGGCACTTTCATGCTCTGCCCGCTCATGCGTAGCCAGATATTTACGGCGTACAGAACGACGGCGGTTAGGTTGGTCGTCATGTGGGTCAGAGCTAATTTCTTAACGGGTGGTGCCCCGCCCTGGTAAAAGAGCAAATCGATCAACCCAGGCACCGCCGCGGCCAAGGCGCCGATCAAACCGCCGATCATTGTGTAGAGCGCCACCGTGAACCAGATGCCCGTCGTGGCGATACTCGTGCCAATCAGGTCGCAAACTAGCGAGAAAATCCATAAGCCGATCGGGAAAACCACCAGCATGGGATGGATCGGATGTTTGGCGAGACTCGCAGGTGTCCGCATTGGGTTCCTCCATTGTTCAAGAACATCACGACGACACCGGCTCTTTCTTCATGTATGCCTGTCGGCCGTTTACAGCTGCGCATAAGAAATGTGCCTTACGGCCGGCCCATCGTTTCACAGCGTTGAGCAACCCGCAGTGGTTCCATTCACGTATTCTCGCGCACCTCGCTGCAATTCGATTTTCGGACATGACGTAAAATCTCGATACGTCAATGCGTAGCCAATGAGTCGCCTTCCGCGGCCCTCGCTCGCGGACCGAACCAGGAAGCTATTGCCACCGATCTTGCGCCGGCAGCTGCCCGGAGTATGTCTCTGCGCGTGTTTTTTGCTCATGTCCGGCGCACCTCGGTTCGTTTACGCGTCCTAGAGACGATCGTGCCTGCCGAGTGACTCAGCTTGGACGGACTCCGATCTCAGAGCCGCTACGGCCAATTGCTTCGCCTAGAGGCAGGCTCGGAGAGCCGCACAGAATTGCGCCCTCATAGCCACGGTCGGATAGTTATCAGCGCCACCCTTTGCCGGCGCCGGTCAAAATTGAACACATCGCAAATTTCTGTCGTGGGTTCGCAGAACTAAGTCCCTTAGCCGCCTTCTCGAACCGGATGATCTCGCATTCGGTCATTGCCGCAGCAATCGCTAGGCGCAGCACCCGCCCGGGCAGGCGCGCTTCTCCGCAGAATTCGTCGGGACCGAGAATCGCAACAACGGCTTCCTTGCCTTGCTCAGAAAGAACGGTCTTCTTTATTTTACCTTTTTTGATGTAGAACACTGCATTAGCAGGTTCGCCCTGTTTATAGATTATTTCATCATACCGATAATTAGAAAAAACTCAGTCGCCACCAACGGTGATGAGAAATATTTTCGGATCAAATGAGAGTTTGTTCTCTTGCTTTGCCATGGCCTATACCTTTGCCACGCCCCTACGCTCAGAATAGATCGGCCTTGTTCAAGACGCCAGTTCAAGTAAAATTGAGTGAACGTCGAAGCGGTCGATGCGGGATGTTAGCGTGCAACCCCTAAGCGATCTGTATTGATCAGACAGATTCCCATCAAAAGGACAGGCTCTTCGAGCGTCGGTGACTGAGAGGCGCTCTTGCTCCAGCTCGTGGCCTTTTATTTTTGAGCGAGCCGCGGGCACGATGTCGCCCATTGGCCCAGAGCTGACCTGAGCGAGGAGGACCGCTTACATCCCCTCCTGACCCGAAGCGGACATCAGCCAAACTTCGAGGAAGGCGATATATATCCTTTAGTACAGACGGTGATTTTGACTGTCAGCTTTTCGTCCGGCCTAGTGTACATCCGAGCGTACGGCAAGCCGCTGCCGCAATTGCAATCCACACGATGCTGCGAAGAGTCATCGCCCCGACTGTTCTCGTCTCAAAGGCACCACCTAGCAAGACATGAATGCCAAAGGCGATAAAAACAAACACTGTGGCGACGGCGATGACCGCCGACAATGGCGCCGCCCAAGGCTTCCAAGAAGATAGCCCGACGGCGGCGGCAACGTACCCAAAGCCCGCGAGGAAGTTGAACCAGAGGACGAAGTTGACGATATTGCCGGCCTCATCCCTATTTTTCAAAATACTAACAAGTGTGCTGCCTCCGACGGCGATCGTGACAAATCCGAATGCTGCCGCAATCAAGGCGGCGATGAGCGCCCATCGCGGGCGAGATGTTCCAATTATCACCCGCTTTTCCTCACTAGCTGTCTGAGCGCTGCGCAGAGTGACCAATTCATCTGTCGAGTCTGTGCGTCGAATTTGGAAGTGGCGGGTCCCCAAAGTCGATTGTCGAGCGCTGGATGATAGCTCCGCTTTCGGCGACGACCAGGCGAAAGCGTCGGCTTTCGGAAAAGAACGTCAAACGATACCGGCCGTAATCCGCGTCGATTCCCCGTTCGCACGCACTGGTGATCTTACCTTCGCGCAGCCGCTCCAAAAGGAGGGTTGGAGGGACCCCGAGCCCCTTTGCGACAATCGCCGCGTCGATCTGAATGGCGCCATCTTCGAACTCAAGTGATTCCATTGTTTGTACCGACTGTTGCGCGCGATCAATGGAATCCGACGCCCATCACGCGAGACTAAGTCTGTAAGCTAGCCGAATGAGGAAGCGATATAGACGGCCGCTCCGGCTGAGTCCGGCAGCCAAAGCGAAGAATCCTCAGTATGCCAATCACGACGTCGCGAGCCAGAGAAATGCTGCTCAACATGCGGTGTGGCCGGCATTGCAAACCGTCAGGCGGCCATATTCTTCTGATTAGGTAGAGCGGCTTTGAGGTATCGACCGATCAGCACCGCCGTCGGATAGGACACCTCCTCCTCGGTGCGCGCATGTGTCATCAGCTTCTCGGCAAAGTGCACATATTCCGGCTTGTCTTCGGCCTTCGCGGCTTCAATTAGCTGCTGAAGTGCTGTTACGATATCCTTGTGCTCGGCGAGCATGTGCGGCAAATCGCTTTCGAGCTTGTCGGTCATCTTAATGACCTCGGCCATCCCGGCCTGAAGTTTGCCCTGCGAGAGCGCTGGAAGCAGGCCCAGCGGCGGCAAGGCATACTCTTCCTCCTTGACGAAATGTGGATGCATCAATTTGGCGACGGCCTTGGCCGTCTCGCCAGTGCGTCCACCGGCCTTGGTCGCGCGCGCCAATTCGCCGTGCAGTTCCTCATGTTCGGCCTTGAGCGTTGGCGGGATCTGGAAATTCATAGGCCGACTCCTTTTGCCGAGCGCTAAAGTTAACTATTACACACGCTCATTTAGGCGACTGGCGCATTGATCCAAGTCAATGGGCGAGAGTGCACTTCGGACCGGTTTAGTATGTTGATCAATCAAAGTGCGTGGCTGTCGCAAGCCGTTCCCAAATGTCCGCTTCTGGCCCAAAGCGGACGGATTTGAGCCCGCGAGGCCGCTCGTGTTTTTCTCCTCCGTGACAGACAAAGGTAAGTTCGCTTAGACTTATGCAGAGGGAGGGCCTCATGAGAATAACCGCCGCCGCCGCTACTCTACTCTGCTTTCTTTGCCTCCTAGTGCCTACCCAGGCCCAAACGCTGATGCACTGCGCGAAGAGCGTCGATAGTAAGTATAGCTTTAAGGACCTGATCAACTTGGTGCAATCGAGCGGGAGACCCGGCCGTCTTCCGGCTTCTTTCGCCAATATATTGGGTGTCGGAAATGGCGACGTCGATAAGATTAGCTTTGGGGCTGGAAACGGGACCTATAAAGTTCAAATCGACTTCGTGCAGGGAAAATTCTACGTCCTTAGTAAAGAGGAACGTGACGACCTTCTTTCCTGGCGCCTCAGCACCTCAGGCGAACTCGAAAGAACCGTTCGTTTCATGAAAGGTACGACAGGCGAAGTAAAGGCAAACCAACTGTTCGCCAACGAGCTGAAAAAGGTTTGCGAAGATCTCCAAGCCATCGAATTCACCTACCGCGGCTCCGACTCCAACGAGAAAGGCGAATACCACCGCGCCATTCAGGACGTCGAACTGGCTATGGAACTCGACCCAAGTAACCCTTGGTCCTATTATTTCCGGGGCGTAGCGCGGGAAAAATCGGTGATCTGAGAAAGGCGCTCGGTGATTTCAAAAAGGCTCGGGAGCTTTACCAACCCTACAGCTCTCCGGTGATGGAGGCGGCGGTCAAACGCGTCACGGGCGCTCTTGGAGAACGGTAAGAGGCAGCATCGTCTAGCAGTGCCGACACATGTTGTCAGCCTTTGGCCCAAAGCTTCCGTTAGGAGGAGGGCAGAGCGTGTCCGCTCTGCCCAGGTACTTCAGACGTCCACCTGCTCGGCGATAGCAAGGGCGTCGTCGACTTCGATTCCGAGATAACGGACCGTGCTCTCGATCTTTCTGTGGTCCAGCAGGAGTTGGACGGCTCGCAGGTTGCCCGTGCGCCTGTAGATGAGGGTCGCCTTCGTCCGCCTCAGCGAGTGGGTGCCGTAAAAGCTGGCGTCCAGGCCAATTCCGGCGATCCAGCAGGAGACGAGCCGGGCGTACTGCCTCGTTGTCAGAGGCCGTCCGGGAAAACGCCGGCTCGGGAAGAGGTAGTCGCCGGGCCGCTTGCAGGTCTCCTTCATGTAGGCATCGATCGCTTCCCGGATATGCTCCGTCAGTTCGAACCTGACTGGATGTCTAGTTTTCCGCTGGCGGACGGTGGCACGATCGAGGGCTGCCCCGTGCGGGGCGATGTCCTCGACCCTCAGCGCGACGACGTCGCAGTCCCGCAGCTTGCTGTCGATGGCTAGGTTGAAAATCGCCAGGTCCCTCAGGCGGCCTTCGACCTGGAGCTTGGTCCGGATCGACCAGACGTTCTTGATCCGGAGGGGCGGCTTCGATCCGATCATCTTCCCCTTGTTCCAAGGGACTTTGGTCGCGGCTGCAGTTTCGTGGGCAAGTTTGGCTTCCATGCTCGATCTCCTCTGTTAGAGAGGCCGATCAGCATTCGCCTGAGGGCAGCGGTCTCGAATTCAGTCTGCTTCTTGGGCGATCTGGACGTTAGTGGCTGACGCCCATGATTCGGGGGGGCGCAATTTGACCCAGAGCCGAACTGGATCATGGATGCTCGTGAGGTCTGGTTTGTGGCGTGCAGTGGAATTGAGAGGATAGTACGCTCGCGAATATTGCAGGCCGCCCACGAGCGCAATTGCGTTGCTGCCGCGCTCATTTGATCTAATAATATGGTGTCTCTCGTGCGAACCGGCGCAGAAATGCATTGAAGCGCTGCCACTCCGCCGGTGAATTCTCACGCAGGGCGGCGCGTGCCTGTCCGGCCACCCGACAGGAAGTCTGGTTCGCCCCGACGCGGGCAACGCGGTCAGGCTGGCCAACAGGACGTCCACCAGATGGGGCGGCATCGAATCCGGCTGGCCGCGCAAGGTCGGACGCTGAGTCACGGGTCGTTATCCGGGCCAAAGCCGAGTTGCTCGCGGGCCGAGGCTTTCATCATGTCCGGCGTCCAGGCCGGATCGTAGGTGAGCGTGACATCCGCCGACGTCACGCCGGGCACACCGACTGCTGCTTGCCGGGCACCATCCTTCAAAAAGGAAGACGCCGGGCAGCCGCGCGTGGTCGTTGTCATGAGAATGCGAGCTCCGCCGCCGTCATTCACACCGATGACATAGACCAGTCCGAGATCGACAATGTTACAGCCGAGCTCGGGATCTATGACCAGCCGCAGCGCATCCTCGATGCGGCGGCCCAGTTCTTCGCGGCCAGAATCGGTCATGCGACCTCCCGTCGTCCGGCCCGCACCAGCACTTTGTATGTTGCGCCATCGGGTTCGAAGCCGCCGCGCCATGTGTGCCCGCGTTTCGCGAGCTGTGGAAACAAAAACACCGGCTCGCGGCAGAGCAGGGCGGAGAGTACCTCTCCCGGCCTCATGGTCTCGACTGCGGCGAGGATGCGGACCATCGGTTCAGGCGGATCGAGGTCGCGATTGTCGAGGTGGCGAACCGGGTTCGGCCATTGCCCATCGTCTGAAGTAAGCGGCGCCTCGGTTGCCTCCTCCGCCACGCCGTTCGGAGTGAAAAGCACCTCCCAGTCTCCGCCTTCGATTTCCCGGGCCTCATGGACAAAGCCCTTTGAGCCGAGCACATGAAGCAGCGGAGTCGGCTTGAACGTCGCGTAGAGTCTCAAGCCCTGGCCCGGCGCGAGACCACTCACGGCCGCCATAATCTCTCCGAATGGTTCGCCGCCGGCCCGTAGCGTCGGCCGCACATCCACTTCCACGAAATTAGTCATGATCATCTCCTCAGTGAGTTTGCTGTGACGCCGGTAGCGGCGGGCGCCGCGTCGGGTGCGACTGGCGCATTTCCGGCTTCACGTCGGCCATCAGACGTGTGCGCACGAGTTCGATGCCGATGCCGATGGTCGCGATGAACATCAGGGCCGCTGAGGCACGGAAGCCCGCCGGTGCGGTCAGCAGCAAGAGCGCCGTCGCGGTCCAGACGCCGGCGAAATAGAGCCAGAACCATTTTGTCGCGCGGGTCTCGACGACGAGGTCCTGGACGCGGGGCGTGGCTACCTTGCCGAGTACCGGCCCGTAGCACTCCAGCCAGGTCAGGAAGGCGACGATCTTATAGAGCTTCGCCAAGCCAAGACCTGTGAGCCAGCCGAAGGTCGCCAGGAAGACGACGGCGCCGATCTGTGCCTCGAATTGGCCGAGCATGATGAGAGCGATCGCCAGGAGCACGACTGCGCCGAGATTGGCGAGCGCGACGGCTGCCATGCGCGCGTTCAGTTCGATGGTGCGGCGCTTGCGGGCCCGATAGAGGTGCAAGACGTCGATGCCATAAAGGCCCAGTGAGCAAACCCCGAACACTGCCGCAACGATAAGTACGGTGTTGAGACCCCGGCCCAGGCAGATCGCGGCCGTGCCGCCCAGGATGGCTAGAGCCAACGCCACCGCGGCGAAATACAAGACGGCGCGCGATCGCGCGGTGTCGCCTTCCGGCGCCAGCATGAACATGGCCAACAGGCGATAGCTGACGCCAATGGCCGTAAATGTCAGCCAACCTGCGAGGCCGGCTATTGCGTGTACGGGAATTCCGTACGCGGTGATGTTGACAAGCTTCGGGTCGCCCGCCACTCCGCCCAGCACCAGTGCAAAGACGATTCCGAGCGCCGTAGCCGCCCCGGCGCACAGCAGGCCAGTGGCGACGAACCGTGCCGGAAGCGGCAACGGGCGCGCCGGCCAAAGCGTCCGTCCTAGATTCCAGAGTGCCAGCGTGACCCCGCATCCGAGCAAGACGGCCGCGGCGGGAAAGGAGGGGCTTGAACCGGGAATGCTGCTTCCAAGCTGCAAAAATCCCGTTAGCAACGCAGCCAATCCGGTCACGAGCAAAGCGAGGGTCGGCAGCGGCAGCGTGTCGCTGTACAGCGGTTTCGCGATGAGCACCGGCACAAATTGAAACAACGCGCCAAGCATCAGCAGGCTCAGCCAGCCGATTGCAACGAGGTGGACGAGGACCAGCGTGTCGGGTGCGGCAAGGGCGGTAGCCGGAAATCCGAACCCCGCCATCATCAGCGCTTCGCCGCTTAGAAGACAAACGAAGCCGACGGCAAAGTAGGACATCGACCAGCGGGAGAGTGTCGCGCCCATCATCGCGGAAGCCTTTAGGGGTTGGGGGTCGGTGGACTGACCACCAACCCCTCAAGCAACGGAGGTCAAGCGGCCTTTCGCTGACGACCGATCTCGATGCGCCATATTTCGGGACCGCGTTCGAGGTAGGTCCATGAGAATTGGTGCGGGTACTCGGCTTCGAGTTGGTAATAGAGCGGTTTCGGATCGTGATCGTTGACGAGAACGAAGGTGCCGCCGATTGCGAGCTCGTTGATCAGCTCGAAGATCTTTCTGTGCCGCTGCGCTGGCACGAGGCTGCGGACGTCGATCTCGCTCGGTGAGGACTGGGACATATACTCTTCTCCTTCAAGCGATTGCTTTTGCTTGCTTGATCGCCGGCCTGCGATCGGATCCGGCTGTTGCTGGTCATTCATGATCTCGCTTTAGGCGGCCTTGCTCAGCCCCCGAGTTTCCGGCGCCGGCGCTTTGGTGAGTAGGTTGTATTCGACGCTGCTTGCTGTCGGCTGTTTCAGTTCGCGCTTATCCGGCCGGCGGCTTTCGCTACGCATGCGTTCGCGTAGGGCCGCAATCTTTCTCTTGATGCGTTTTGCTTCCTGCGCGCCTGCCTCGCAGGTGACAGTATCGAAGAACGCGGATCGCATAATCGGTCCGGTAATCCCGCGCCCGTCTGCAATGAGTTCCACGATGTTGCGACCGATCGCACCTAGGCGGGCCGCCCTAGCGCGCGGGCGGAGGATCGTCGCGATTGCCTGTTCGATCGCGTGCCAATTGCCCGAGCCGACATGAGTGAGGACATTGCAGAGATGTCCGTGCCCGCGGAGCTTCGCGACCAAAGCGAAGCTCAAGTCATCGAGTTTCGGCGGTAGCGGGATCATGACGGGGGCCTCTGAGTGATAAAAAATGTATTCTAAGAGCATCTTTATTCACGAGCAGCTCCGCTACTTTGCGCTAGCGCAAAGAAAACTCGCGAGATCAGTCGCACATATGCCTCGTTGAGGGACGCCGCG
>Ga0265338_10010487_pt1 | contig 10852 bp, 6 predicted proteins | sample 42126metaG_FD_193579 | JGI IMG/M metagenome (GOLD analysis project Ga0265338, IMG submission 193579) | Rhizosphere microbial communities from Carex aquatilis grown in University of Washington, Seatle, WA, United States - 4-21-26 metaG | ecosystem: Host-associated > Plants > Roots > Rhizosphere >... | reverse complement strand
GCTTCCCCGACAACCGACGGATACATCCCCTGATCCCACCACGCGTCGTCACCCTCAACGACACGGGCACCGAGATCGTCCACGCGCTGGGTTGCGCGGACCGCCTCGGCGCGTTCGACGGCAACGCCGCCCGCTGCCTGCCCGGCTTCCGGCCGGGCGCCCATGCCGCGCTCCCCGCGACGCTCGCCGAGGCGTGGCGCGACGTGCGCGGCATCGCCGACGCCCTCGGCGTCCCCGAGCGCGGCGTCCAGCTCGTGACCCAGTTGCGCCACCGCCTGCACGCGATCGGCGAGCGCGCCTCGTCGCGGCCGCGACGCCGCGTGGTCGTGCTCGAGTCGCTGGCCCCGCCGCGCGTGGCGGGACGCTGGCTGCCCGAACTGGTGGAGCTCGCCGGGGCGATCGACGCGTTCGCGGTCGCGGGCTCGGTGCCGGTGCGGGTCACGATCGCGGCGCTCCTCGAGGCCGATCCCGACGCGCTCTTCATCGCGCCGCGCGGGCTCGACCTGGCGCAGGTGCGCACGATGGTGACGGCGCGCGGACGCCGCGTGCCGTGGCGCCGGCTGCGCGCGGGGCGCGAGCGGCAGGTGTTCCTCGCCGACGGTCGCGCGTGTTTCCACGCGCACGGGCCGCGGCTGGCGCTCACGCTCGAAGTTCTGGCCGAGGCGCTGCACCCGGAGGCCTTCCGCTTCGGGCACGCCGGCCGGCTCTGGGAGCGCGTCGAGGATTCCGCGCCGCACTGACCGTGTGCGGGCGGGGCTCGGCTGCCCGCACGCATGCCGGTCCGCGCCCCGGCGCAGGCCCGGGGGCCGAGCCGCGTCTTGGCCGCGCCCTCGCCGCGCGGTAGGCTGCGCGCGATGCGACCCCGGAGTTCGCGCATGCCGCCGGAGACGCTGGCGGGGCGCGGTCCGGAGCGAAAGGATTCCGGTCCACCATGAGCGATGCCAGGCCGAACGTCAGCGAAACCGAAGCACGCGCCGTCGCGGAAGGAGCCCGCGAGACCACGTGGGACGCGCCGTCGTTCGTGCGCGAGCTGTTCCTGGGCAAGCTCGACCTCGGGCTGATCCACCCGTTCCCCGAGCCCGATCCCGAGGAGCAGAAGCGCGCCGCCGAGTTCATGGCGACGCTGGAGCGCTTCCTGGTCGAGCGGGTGGACGGCGAGCGCATCGAGCGCGACGCGCGGATCCCGGACGAGGTCGTGCAGGGCCTGCGCGAGATGGGCGCGTTCGGCATCAAGATCCCGCGCGAGTACGGGGGCCTCGGCCTGTCGCAGTACACGTACTGCCGCGCGATGTCGCTCGTCACCAGCGTCAACGGCTCGCTGGTCGCGCTGCTGTCCGCGCACCAGTCGATCGGCGTGCCCGGGCCGGTGAAGATGTTCGGCAACGAGGAGCAGAAGAAGCGCCTGCTGCCGCGGCTTGCCAGGGGCGCCATCTCGGCGTTCGCGCTGACCGAGGAGGAGGTCGGCTCCGACCCCGCGCGCATGACCACGACGGCCATGCCGACGCCGGACGGCAGTGCGTACCTCCTCAACGGCAGCAAGCTGTGGATCACGAACGGCACGGTCGCCGAACTCATGGTGGTGATGGCGCGCACGCCGGGCAAGGACGGCAAGCCCGGTCCGATCAGCGCGTTCGTGGTCGAGACCGACTCGCCGGGGTTCGAGGTCGTGAAGCGCCTCGAATTCATGGGATTGCGCGGCATCGAGAACGCGGTGCTCAAGTTCACGAACGTGCGCGTGCCGAAAGAGAACCTGCTCTGGGGCGAGGGCAAGGGCCTGAAGCTCGCGCTCGTGACGCTCAACACCGGCCGGCTCACGATCCCCGCGGGCTGCGCCGCGCTCGGCAAATGGTGCCTCGCGCTCTGCCGCGAGTGGGCCAACTCGCGCCAGCAGTGGGGCAAGAACGTGGGCAGGCACGATGCGGTCGCGCAGATGCTCGCCAAGATGGCCGCGGACACGTACGCGATGGAGGCGGTCGCGGACCTGGGCGCGCTGCTCGCCGACCGGGGCAAGTCGGACATCCGGCTGGAGGCCGCGATCGGCAAGATGTGGAACACGGACCTCGGCTGGGCGCTCGTGGACGACGCCGTGCAGATCCGCGGCGGCCGCGGCTACGAGACCGCCGCGAGCCTCGCCTCGCGCGGCGAGCTGCCGATCCCGCTCGAGCGCGCGATGCGCGACATGCGCATCAACAAGATCTTCGAGGGCAGCAACCAGGTGATGCGGCTCTTCATCGCGCGCGAGGCGCTCGACCTGCACCTGAAGGTCGCCGGCGACGTGGTGATGCCCGGCGTGCCGCTCGGCCGCCGCCTGAGCGGGCTCGTGCGCTCCGGGCTCTTCTACGCCGGCTGGTATCCCACGCGCTGGCTCGGCTGGGGCCGCTGGCCGCAGTACTCCGAGTTCGGGCCGCTCGCGGACCACGTGCGCTGGATCGAGCGCACGTCGCGGCGGCTCGCGCGCCAGGTGTTCCACCTCATGGTGCTCAACGGTCCCGCGCTCGAGAAGCGTCAGTCGCAGCTCTTCCGCTGCGTGGACGCCGGGGCGGAACTGTTCGCGATGTCCGCCACGTGCTCGCGCGCGGTGCGCGACACGAAGAAGGGCATCGGGCAGGGGAGCGCGATGGAACTCGCCGATACGTTCTGCCGCGCCGCGCGCCGGCGCGTGGAGGCCAGCTTCGCGGGCGTCGCGTCGAACGACGACGTGTCGAACTACGAGACTGCTCGCGGCGTGCTCGGCGACCGCTTCCTCTGGGTCGAGGAGGGCGTCGTGAAGGCGCACGCGAACCACGACGAGCACCGCAAGGCGACCGGCGCCGCGGCGCAGTAGGGCGGAGCCTCCAGCGAACGGGCGCGGTGCCGCGCCATCGTCGCCGCGCCCGAGCCGCGTCCGGGTCCGCCGCCGGCGGACCCTCACGGCGCCCGGGGCGTGAAAGCGCGAGGTCACGCGCACGGGTTGCGGAGCAGGTGGCCCGCCCGCGTGCCCGCCGCGCGCGAGAGGACGGGTCCGCTACGCGCCGCACCGACCCGTTCGTGACGAAGTCGGGACCATGCGGGTGCCGGGCGCATCGGAGCGATGTGCGGCCAGCCCGGCCGCGTGCCCGTACCGTTGGGGGGAGACGCGCCATGAACCCTTGCCACTCGTTCCGCTCGCTCGTGATGTTCACGGCCCTCGCCACCGTCCTCGCGGCCGGTTCGGCCCAGGCCGCGCCGCAGGTCTGGTCGGGACGCACGTTCGCGTTCTCCAAGGCCTCGAACGCCAACCCGGCCCTCGCCGCCAACCAGGACCGGATCACCGCCCTGGTCTGGATCACCCGCGGCTCGACGCAGGGGATCTACAACGCCGAGTCCGAGGGGGGGTTCACGCACGGGCTGAGCCCGGCCGGGACCGAATGGGCCACCGGTGACGCGGTGAACTACGCGAGCCTCTCGTTCACGGACTGGGACACCTGGGTGAACAGCATGGGCGGGCCTCCCGGCTCGGTCGGCAAGAACGCGTGCGTGCACCTGATCGCGGACGACATCTACATCGACATCGTCATCGACTCGTGGCAGGCCGTGAGCGGCGGCGCGTTCTCGTACCACCGCGCCGTTTCCGGGGCGACACCGACGGCGATCGGCACGTGGGGCGCGCTCAAGGCCCTCTACCACTGATCTCACGCAGGCCCCCGGACGCAAGAGCCCCGCGGAGCGATCCGCGGGGCTCTCTGCCTTTCCGCCGGTTGCCTCCGGGGATCAGTAGGAGAAGTGGAACTGCAGGAACGCCTGCCGCTCGTGCTTGAGTTCGTTGCCGTCGAGGTCGCGCGCGGCGCGCGGCACGATCAGCCGGACCGCCCAGCGCAGCTCCGCGAACGGCACCGGCAGGAACTCGCCCTCGACCGCCCAGCGATCCCAGGTGTTGAGGTCGCTGGTGCTGACCGTGGTGCCGTCGGCGCGGTGCTGCAGCGTGGCGTCGCGGTCGAGCTCCAGCAGGTCGTAGCGCACGCGCAGGTTCACGCCGCGGTTCACGGTGTAGTCCGCCTCGCCGAACGTGGCGAGCAGGTTTGCGGCGTGCCCGCGCGGATCGCCGTTCGCGTAACGGTCCGAACCGGCGTCGGCCTCGGCGATGAACTGCAGCTTGCGCCAGTGCGACAGGCCGTAGTAGCCCCAGCGAGTGGCGCGACGGAACGGGTACTGCCCGGTCTTCTCGTAGTCGTCATAGATCGACACGCCCCCCTGCCAGCCCCGAAGGTTGTATCCCAGCTTCGCCGTCTCGGTCTGCGCGAACGGTTGCGCCCCGAAGACGTTCGAGGCGCCGTTGGTGAACGAGGCGCGCCCGAACCAGATGCCGCGGTCGCCGCCGACCTCGACGCCCATGTCGGGAATGCGGGGGTCGTACGGCAGGAAGCTCGGCCCGCCCGAGAGGTTGAGGAATCCCTCGCGCGTGGCCACGGTGTGGTCGTCCATGCGCAGGCCGAACGGTATCCGGAACCGTCCCGCCTTCACGTAGCCGTCGAGCGGAAACCCGGAGACGATGCCGAACTCGTCCTGCGCGAGCACCGCGTCGTCGAAGGCGTCACGGTTGTACACGAGCGTGAGCCGGGGGTGCGGCTGGAAGGTGACGTAGAGCGCGTTCTCCATGTTGAAGAAGCCCGCGCGCTCGGCGGGGCTCTGGACCTCGCGTGCGTTCGTGAGCAGCATGAACCGCTGGTTGACGCCGAAGTAGACCGGCATGGTCTCCGAGACGCGGTTGACGATGTTGAGGTCCTTCCACTGGCTCGAGGTGTCGGGCTCGAGCGAGTGCCGGTTCCGGGCGAAGGCGAAACCGAACTCGTTGCGCGGTCCGCCACCGTTGGGGTCGAAGTGGCACGACGAGCACATCAGCCCCTGGCGGGCGGCGTAGAGCGGCAGGCCCGTGCTCGGGCCGGGACGCGACGCGGACAGCACGATCGCGGCGGCGAGCACGAACGGGCCATGGCGAAGCAGGGAGCGCATGGGGCCTCCGTCCGGTGGGATGGGAAGCGCGGGCCGGTTCGGCCCGCGCGGCTCAGCGGACGATCGTGACCCGTCGCGTCTGCGAGGCGCCGGGCAGCTCCAGCCGGACGAAGTAGACCCCGGGGCTCACGGCCCCACCGGCGTCGTCGTGCGCGTCCCAGCGCGCCTCGAAGCTGCCGGCCGCGAGGCCCGCGTCGAGCGGCGTGGCCACGCGGCGCCCCTGAGCGTCGAGCACCGTGACGCGCGCGTGGCCGGCGTGCGCGAGCGCGAAGCGGATCGTGGTCGCCCCGTGCGCGGGGTTGGGCGACGGCGGGGCGAGGAAGCCGTCGTGCGCCGGGGCCGGGGGCGCGCCGACGCCCGCGAGGTTCTGCGTCACGACCACGACGCCGCGCATGCCGAAGCTCTCGTGGATGCGGCAGAAGAACGGGAAGGTGCCCACCGTGTTGAACTGGAACGAAAAGGACGGGGCGCCGGAGCTGATGGGCTGGTCGAAGAGCGCCCCGGCGTTTGGGTCGGAGGAACCGGTGCCGTTGGTGATCGTGTGCGAGCCCGAGACCCACTTCCACAAGATCACGTCGCCCTGCACGACTCTTGCCGTGTCCACCTGGGTCGTGGCGCCGTCGTGGTTCTCGTCGAAGTTGAAGTTCGAGACGAGGAACGAGTCCGTGGGCGCCGCGAGCGCGTTCGCGCCGCGGGCCGGGTGGTTCGCGAACCAGTCCATGGGGCCCATGCCGGGCATGGGATCGGCGGTGGCGGCGGCCGGTCCGCCGAACGGGGCGATGCAGTCCGTGGTCACGGTGCGACCGCGTGCGAGCAGCAGCGCGGCGAAGAGCAACGCGACCAGCGCGCGGGCGAGCGCGGACGGGCGTGAGGGCGCGGCGTGGAGCGAGGCGGGCGTTCGGGGCATGAGGGGCCTTCAGCGCTTTCCGACGCGCGTGGACGGAACACGACACGCGGAAGCGACGACGAATGGCACCCGGTCTGCGCGGCTTTGATGCGAGGCTCGACGCCCGCCGTGCGCCGCGACCTTTCGGCGACGCGAGATCGGTGATCGCCGGCTCCCGACGTCGTGCTCGGGCGGCGCGATCGCGCGCCCGCCCGGCATCGCGAGGGTGACGGCCGCGTCCCGCGCACGATCGCTCTCGCCGCCGACGGGATGAAAGTGCGGGCTCACGAGGAGCCGGCCCGCGGCACGGGGCGTGAAGTTCTCTGCCCCTCCGCACGCCAGCGGACATCGAAATCCCCATCGCCGCGCCCCCACGCGGACGCCCCATCGGGCCCCGAGCCCCGCACCTCCCGTGCGGCTCGAAGGTCCGGTTCGCTCCCGGAGGCCGCATGCCCATTCGCACGTTTCGTTCCGTCCGCCGCGCACGCGCCACGTGGGTGCTGCTCGCGCTCGCGCTCGTCGCGCTCGTTTCGATCGCCGCCCGGCCGGCAGCGCGCGTGCCCGGCGACGGCGGCATCTGCTCCTCGATGTCCGACGCCGACTTGGCCGCCGCGGTCGCGGCGCACTTTCGAGCCTCGCCGGCGCATGGAAACGCGGTTGGGGCGATCACGGTGGACACGTTCCAGGTCAGCAGTCAGAAGTTCAATGCCGACCACAACCTCGCCACGGTCGTGGACACCGTTCACATCGCCGTCGGCCAGAGCGTGATGTTCAAATGGGTGAGCGGGAACCATACGACGACGAGCGGTGTGGGCGGACAACGGGACGCCGGCGCCCTCTGGGACCTCCCGGTGGACGTCAACGACCAGGAGCAGGTCGTGACGTTCCCCGCCGCGGGCACGTATCCGTTCTTCTGCGTCTACCACTACACCAACCGGATGATCGGTGCGATCATCGTCACCGACAACGCCACCCCGACGCGGAGCGGCACCTGGGGCCGGCTCAAGGCGAACTACCGGTAGTCGGGCGGACCGGCAGCCGCGGGGCACGGCGTCCGGTGGGGCCGAAGCCGTACCCCGCAGTGGTTTCGGATGGGGACATGGCCGGGGTGGGCGGGTCCGGGCGCCCGCCCGCCGCCGAAACCGCCCCCCGATCCGCCGCGGAACGCCGGCATTGCCCCGCCGGGGCGGCTCGTGCACAATGCGCCCGCGCTCGCCAGGGAGGCGGCGCGTGCCGCAGGCTGCCGATCCCGGGCGCCGCGGCCACGGCGGGAGCCGCATGACGCGGACTTCAAGCCATGGACTGCCGGGGGGTTCCGCTCGCGACTTCCAGTGGCTTCTTCGATCTCATCCCGACGCCGCCGCCAGATGCTCGCGGTCCTTCTGGCCGCCCTGGCCGTCCTTTCGGCCGTGAGCCTGGCCACGTTCCACCGTCCCGCCGACGAGCAGTCCATCTGGGACTGCGTGAACGCCTGCGGACCGGTCGGAGCCGTGCTCGCCTACGGGCTCGTGTGGTCCTTCGGGCGCGCCGCCGCGTTCGGGATCCCGGTCGTGACGGGCCTGTGGGCCTGGAACCGCCTGCGCTCGCGCGAGGCGCTGCCGCTCGCGCTCGTGACCCTGATGGGCGCCCTGCTCGCGTTCGAGATCTGCTCGCTCTTCGGCCTCGCCGGCCTCGAGCGCTGGAACTGGAGCGGCGGCTGGGGCCTCGCCGGCTCCATGGCGCTGCGCGCCGCGCTCGGCAACGTGGGCTCGTGGGTGGTGGCGGGGGCGCTGCTGTTCGTCACCGCGCTCGCGGCGAGCGAGATGGGCTTCCACTGGATCGCCCACCTGGCGCGCGGGCTCGTGATCGACCCGGCGAAGGGCATGGCCGGCGGCATCGCCGGCGCATGGGCCGCCTGGCGCGAACGCCGCGAGGAGTCCGCGCGCGCGTCCTCCAAGGGCAAGTCGCGCGAGGCCAGGCCGCGCAAGGCCGCCCGGGCCGCCGCCGGCGCCGGGCTGGCCGCAGAGGCCGCGCAGGCCGCCGAGCCGGTCCCCGCGCCCGCGCCCCGCATCTCGGCGTCGCCGTCCATGGCCGAGCCCGAGCTGGTGGCGGCCCGCACGGCGCCCGTCATCAAGAAGCAGCCCGCCAAGGTGCGCTCGCTCGAGCCCGAGCGGCCCACCGGACCCGCGCCCACCGAGGCGTTGCCACCGCTCTCGCTCCTCGACATGCCCAAGCAGCCCGAGGACCTGGTGACGGCCGCGGACCTCACCGCGCAGGCGAACCTGCTGGTGACGAAGCTGGGCGATTTCGACATCGAGGGCCGGGTGACCGAGATCCACCCCGGGCCCGTGGTGACCATGTTCGAGTTCGAGCCCGCCGCCGGGGTCAAGGTCAACCAGATCGTGGCGCTCGAGGACGACCTGGCGCTGGCGCTGAAGGCGAACCGGATCCGCGTGATCGCCCCGCTGCCCGGAAAAGGCACCGTCGGCGTCGAAATCCCGAACCCGCGGCGCCGGACGGTGTATTTGCGCGAGGTGCTGTCGTCGGCTCCCTACGAGAAGAGCGACGCCACGCTCAAGGTGCCGCTCGGGGTGGACGTCAACGGCAACTCGTTCATCACCGACCTGACCAAGATGCCCCACGTGCTGATCGCCGGTTCGACCGGCGCCGGCAAGAGCGTCTGCCTCAACACGGTGATCACGGGCCTGCTTTATCAGCACGACCCGCGGTCGCTGCAGATGGTGATGATCGACCCCAAGATGGTCGAGTTGTCCATGTTCAACGGCATCCCGCACCTCGTGATGCCGGTGGTCACGGACACGAAGAAGGCGTCGCGTGCGCTGCGCTGGGCCGTGGGCGAGATGGAGAAGCGCTACAAGCTGCTCGCGGCCTGCGGGGCGAGGAACATCAACACCTACAACGAGCGCATCGCGGAGGGGAAGGTCCCGGCCGCCGAGGGCGCCGAGAAGCCGCCGGAGCGCCTGGGGTACGTGGTGGTGATCGTGGACGAGCTGGCCGACCTGATGCTGACCGCGCCCGCGGAAATCGAGGAACCGATCGCGCGCCTGGCGCAGATGGCGCGTGCCGTCGGGATCCACCTCGTGCTCGCCACCCAGCGTCCCTCGGTGGACGTCATTACGGGCGTGATCAAGGCGAACTTCCCGTCGCGGATCGCGTTCCGGGTCGCGACCAAGGTGGACTCGCGCACCGTGCTCGACATGAATGGCGCCGAGAACCTGCTCGGCATGGGCGACATGCTGTTCCTGCCCATGGGCAAGGCCGACGCGCACCGCGTGCACGGCTGCTTCGTCTCCGAGGAGGAGACCGTGCGCGTCGTGGACTTCTGGCGCGCGAAGGCCGCGGCCGCCGCCGCGCCGGTGCCGCCGCCGCTCGCGACCGACGTCAACATCCCCGAGGGCGACGAGCCCGAGGAGGGCGAGGACGGCTTCATGGACGACGAGCTGATCCCGCAGGCCGCGTGCCTCGTGGTCATGCACAACCAGGGCTCGACCTCGCTGCTGCAGCGCCGCCTCAAGGTGGGCTACTCGCGCGCGGGCCGGCTCATGGACCAGCTCGAACAGCTCGGCGTCGTGGGTTCGTTCAACGGCAGCAAGGCGCGCGATGTGCTCGTGGACCAGAACTGGCTCCGCCAGAAAGGTTTCGAGTGACGCGACGTGCCCCCGCGCGGGCCCCGGCGCTCGCGTTCGTCACGCTCGGCTGCCCCAAGAACACCGTCGATTCCGAGCACATGCTCGGCGCGATGGTACAGGACGGCTTTCGCACGGTCGCCGATCCCGCCGACGCCGACGTGGCCGTGATCAACACGTGCGCGTTCCTGCAAAGCGCCGTGCGCGAGTCGCGCGAGGCGATCGAGAACGTGGTGCGGCTGCGCGACGAGGGCCGCCTGCGTGCGGTGATCGTGACCGGCTGCCTCGCGCAGCGCGAGGGGCAGAAGCTGCTCGACGACTTTCCCGGCGTGGACGCCGTGCTCGGCACCGGCCACTGGAAGGACGTCGCCGGCGCCGCGCGCCACGTCCTGGACGGCGCGCGCGAGCGCATCGCGCGCACCGACCACCCCGGCGGGGCGATCGCCGACCTGACGCCGCGCGCGCTCAGCACGCCGCGCCACATCGCCTACCTCAAGATCAGCGAGGGCTGCGACCATCGCTGCACGTTCTGCATCATCCCGCGGCTGCGCGGTGACCAGGCCAGCCGCACGATCGAGTCGCTCGTCGCCGAGGCCGAGGCGCTCGCGAAGCTCGGCGTGCGCGAACTGAACCTGATCGGGCAGGACACGACCGGCTGGGGCACCGACCTGCCGGGCAAGCCCGAGCTGGCCGACCTGCTGGAGGCGCTCGACGCCGTGGACGGCCTCGACTGGATCCGCGTGCAGTACACGTACCCGCGGCTCTGGAGCGACCGGCTGATCCGGACGTGGGCCTCGGCGCGCCGCATCGTGCCCTACGTGGACATGCCGCTGCAGCACATCGCGCAGGACGTCCTGCGCCGGATGGGCCGCGCCATGAGCGAGCGCGACACGCGTGCGCTGGTGCGGCGGATCCGCGAGGGGATCCCCCGGGTGGCGCTGCGGACCAACTTCATCGTAGGGTTCCCGGGAGAGACTGAGGAACAGTTCGAGACGCTCCTTCGCTACGTCGAGGAGGAGCCGTTCGAGAACCTGGTCGTGTTCGCCTACGAGCGCGAGCCGGAGACGCCGTCGCACGGGATGACGCCGCGCGTCGCGTACACGGCCCGGCGCTCGCGGCGGGCGAGGCTGCTCGCGCACCAGCAGCGGTTGTCGCGCGAACGCCTCGCCGGCCGCATCGGCGAGACGATGACGGTGATGATCGACGGACCGGCCGGCGGCCGGTCCGGTTTGTGGGCCGCGCGCGGCACAGGCTCGGCCTGGGAAGTGGATGGCGGCGTGGTGGTGGAGGGGGAGGACCTGGTCGCGGGGCAGCTCGTTCCGGTGCGGATCACCGGCGCGGCGGCCTACGACCTGTTCGCGCGGATCGAGCG
>Ga0265338_10010486_pt1 | contig 10853 bp, 10 predicted proteins | sample 42126metaG_FD_193579 | JGI IMG/M metagenome (GOLD analysis project Ga0265338, IMG submission 193579) | Rhizosphere microbial communities from Carex aquatilis grown in University of Washington, Seatle, WA, United States - 4-21-26 metaG | ecosystem: Host-associated > Plants > Roots > Rhizosphere... | reverse complement strand
GCGACCGCCTTGGGATCGGGCGCCACCTGGGTGTCGACCAACAGCCGCTCGAAGGTGTGGTCGAAGTCCCATTCATCGATGATGTGCTGGTAGTGCCACACGATCTTGCCGGTGTTGGCGTCCAGCGCCAGGGTCGAGGTCGAATAAAGGTGCTGCTTGTCGACGCCGCCCAGCAGGTACTTGGTGGTGGGCGCGGTCACCGAGGTGCCGAAGTAGATCAGGTTCAGCTCGGGATCGAAGGTGGGCGCCATCCAGGTCCCGACCTGCAGCCGCTTCTCCCAAGGAACTCCGCCCCAGGTCTCGTCGCCCGGCTCGCCCGGCTTGACCATGGTGTGGGTGCGCCACAGCTCCTTGCCGGTGCGTGCGTCGTTGGCGACCATGACACAGGCGTCCGGCCCGGCGTCCCTGGCGCAGTTGCGGCCGGAGATGACCTTGTCGCCGGCGATGATCGGGCCGCCGCTGGCGGAGGCAGACTGGGTCTTCCAGTCGGTGACCTTGGTCTCCCACACCGGCTTGCCGGTGTGGATGTCCACAGCATAGACGAAGCCGTCGGCGCTGGTGTCGATGATCAGGTTCTCGAAGATGGCGGCGTTGCGCTTGGAGCCGCCGCCGCGGAAGCCCTCGGCGTAGCGGCGCTTGTAGTTCCAGATCAGGTCGCCCGTGCCCGCGTCCACCGCCTGGATCTGGTCGTTGGGGCCGATGACGTACATCACCCCGTCGTGCACGATCGGGGTGCCCTCGTAGGCCCCGACGGGCAGCGGCCGCGACCAGGCCAGCTTGAGCGCGCCCACATTGCCGGTCGTGATCTGGGCCAGCGGGCTATAGCCCCAGCCGTTCAGGGTGCGGCGGAACATCAGCCAGTCGCCATCGGCCGGCTTGACCAGCATCTGCGCGGAAACGGGCCTGGGCTCGTGCAGCGGCAGGGGCAGGGCTGCGGTGACGGGAGCGCCCCCGCCGCCTTCCCCGGGCGCCGGGGCCTGGGCCTCCGCCGAGCCCGCCATCACGCAGGCCATGAGGCTTCCCGCCGCCAGCGCGGCCTTGTTCCAGCCCGTCATCGTACTCCTCCCCAAAACTACGGACGGGTCGGCCCTATTGCGGGCCGCCCATCGAAGCGGTCAGTTCGTCGGCTCAGCGTTTGATGTTGTCCGCGGGCGAGGGGGCGTTGGTCGGCGCGCCCAGTTCGCTGGCGTGCTGCAGACCCGCGGCGATGCCCCCGTTCTTGGCGCGCGCCTCGGCGAAGCGCGGACTGGTGGCCTTGATGTAGTTGCCGGTCTGCTCGTTGCCCTCGGCGCAGGCGTATTCGAAGAACTCGTACTTGTCGTTGCGCGTCCACGGGAACGACATCTTCCACGGCGCGGTGAGAATGTCCGGGTCCTGGATCACAGCCTCATACTGGATGTGGTTGTGATCGGTCGGCGTCAGGCGCTCGATGATGTGCATCTGGGTGCTGGTCGGCACCGAGGTGGCGCGGGACGACACGATCGTCATCGGCGTGCCGCCGTTGAAGTTGGTGGTGTCGATGACCAGGGTGTCGCCCTCGAAGTGGCCGCGCGAGGAGCCGAGCCAGGTCTGCATGTTGCTCGGCAGGGGCGGAGCGCCGTCGAGCGGGATGATGCGGGTCTCGTGCACGATCTCCAGCTGGATCACGACATAGCCGGGCGATTGGAAGATGCGCACCCCGTTGTTGTAGGGGAACGGGATCATCGAAGCCGGCAGGCCGCGGGTGATGCAGCGGTCGAGCGAGTTGAAGTCGTCCGGCGACTCGAACACCGTCTGCGTCCAGCTGCTCTTCATGGTCGCCGCCAGCTGCTTACCCTTCTCGGTCAGGGGCGGCAGGCGGCCGTTGGCGGGTTCGACGATCAGGGAGGTCTGCCTGAGCGGCTCTCCATATTCGAACCAGTGGCCGGCGCCGAGCTTGTTGTCCTTCTCCTCCTTCGCCGCGGCCTTCAGGCCTACTTGAGCCGCCGCCATCGCCTTCTTGTATTCTTCGTCGGTCAGATAGAGACGGTCGCCATATTGCGGCGGCCGCTGCAGGGGCGTGCGCCCGAGCTGGTCCAGCGGCCAGGTGCCCTGCAGGTCCGGATCGCCCCAGGGCGTCTTGGGCGGGGTCCACGCCTGGGCCGCAGCCGCCGTTCCGGCCGAGGCCGCCAAGGCTAGGACCGATACCGCAAAGCCGATCAAAGCACTCCGCCCGTTCATCCCATCCTCCCAAAGACCATTGTTCTTGTTGATCGATACTGCGCCTGCCGCCAGGCGGGTGAAAGCCCCGAGGCCTCCTGGAGCCCCAGAGTCCTCAATTGAGAAAAGGGCCTCCCGGGCTCAGAAGAACCCGAGTTTCTGGGGTGCGTGGCTGACCACGCCTTGCATCAAACGCCCTTGCCGAGATGCCAGAAGTCGGGCCCGAACCGCTGCTCCAGCTTGGTCAGCAATTCGATGTGGATCTCCCGCACCCGCTTCGGAGTGATGGCCTCGGACGGGTCGATCTCCTCGATCTTTAGGCTGGTCTTGTCCTCGTAGAGGTTCTCGCCCTTCAGCCGCGCCTTGTCGTCATAGGGCCAGATGAAGGCCTGGCGGCTGGAGACGTGGTAGATCGCGGCCTCCTTCTCGATGGCGTAGCCGAGGGACTTCAGCACCGCGCCCGGCGCGATCTGATGGAAGGTCAGCTCGTCGGCCACGCCCCAGTCGCCCACCGCGATCAGGTCGTCGGAGTTCCACAGCACCGCCTCGCCGACGCTGCGGTAGAAGGCCAGCACCCCGTCCTTGCCCTCGATCACCGCCGGATGGGCGCCCCAGGCCACGCGGTAGACCGGATGGTCGGCCATCATGTCCGAGGCGGTGATGCGCTCGTACTGGCCCGAGCCCTCCAGATGCACATGGCGCCAGAAATTCAGCAGGATGGCCCGGTGCAGGGGATGGGTGGTCTGTTCCAGCAGGCGCGCGGTCGGCTCCATGCACGCGTAGACCGCTTTCTCGAACCTGTTCATGCACGCTCCTGCGGGGCCCTCGAACACGCGGAGCCCTCGTTTCCTCACCCGTCTTTGATCTCGGGTGCTTGATAGATGTTTGTCAAGCGACATACATTGATGGCTGAGCCTGGATAAGGTAACGGCCCAGCATGAACAGCGTCCCCGCCGCCAGCACAGCCGCCAAGATCATCGCCGGTCCGCGGCGACGGCCGGAGAGCGGCGGCTACGCGCGGGGCGACGAGGTGCGCGGCCGCATCCTGCAGGCCGCCATCATGCTGTTCGGCGAACAGGGCTTCGCCAGCGCCTCCACGCGCGCGATCGCGGCCAAGGCCGGGGTCAATCCGCCCGCCCTGCAGTACTATTTCCATAACAAGGAGCGGCTGCACCAGGCCTGCGGCCAGTACATCGCCGACCGCATCAAGGGCCATCTGCAGGCGCCCATGGCGCGCGCCGCGGAGGTGTTGAGGGCCGCCGACCGCGCGGCTGTGCCGGACGCGCTGTGGACGCTGATGGAAACCGTGGTCGACCATTCCTCCAGCGAAACCGAGATCCCGGGCTGGACCCAGTTCCTGGCCCAGGCGGCGGCGGAGGTGACCGACACCAGCCTGACCCTGATCCACCGCGAGGCCGTCGAGCCGCTGTGCGAGATGATCGCCGCCCTGATCGCCCTGGCCTGGAGCCGGCCGGTGGACGACGAGGCGGTCCGCCTGGGCGCGGTGCTTGCGCTGAACCAGGCCCGGGTCTTCGGTATACACCGGCAGAGCGCCCTGACCCTGATGGACTGGCCCGATTTGGGGGACGGGCGGTTGGAGCGGGCCAAGCTCTGCCTCAAGTCCATGATGTCGTCGCTGATCGCCGTCCCCCTGGCCTAGGCGAGGACTTTTCCGGCCGAAAAACGTGGGCTTCACGCCGGCGGCGACGCTCGGCCGTATTGGGCATTGGCCGCCGATTGTATACAATCTATAAGTTTTCCGATTGACAGACATTTCGGCTGAATGTTCGAAGGGTCAGGTCCGCGCCGCGCGGGGGATCGCAGGAGGCGGTGGACCATGACAGAGTCCGGGGCGTGACCATGAGAAGCATCCGCCGAAGCGCCGTGATCGCCACACGGGTCAATTGGCTGAGCAGCCGGCTGGTGACCAGCGCCACAGCGACCTACGGCGAGCTGGGCCTGGGCTATCTGAATGCGCGCATCATCCTGGCGCTGGGCCGGCGACCCAACATCACCGCCGCCCGCCTGTCGGAGGTGCTGGGCGTCCACCCCGCCGCCGTCAGCCGAGCCTTGCGCGAGGTGAAGGATCGCGAATTGGTCGAGGAAGCCCAAGGCCCCGTCCGCTCCTTGTCGCTCACGGCTACGGGCGTCGACATGCGCGTGCGCGTCGAGAAGATCTCCGACGCCCGTGAGGTGAAGCTGCTGGATGGCTTCTCCGACGCCGAAGCCAACCGCATGCTCGATTATCTGGAGCGCATGCTGGGGCACATGGAAGAGGTCGGCGCACTGGCCGACGAGCTGCCGCCGCGCGACCAAAGATAACTTTTCGCTACCGCTTCTGGCCTGCTAGCTTCGGCGACGGGACGGAGGCGGACGCATGGACGAACAAACTGCGGTCTTGATCGTAGGCGGAAGCCTGGTCGGACTCACGGCCTCGGCGCTGCTCGGCCGCCACGGCGTCCCACACATCCTGATCGAGCGCCATCGCGGGACCGCCATCCACCCGCGGGCGGCCGCATTCCACCAGCGGACGCTGGAGGTCTTCCGCAGCGCGGGATTGCAGGACGCCGTGAACACGGCCGCCGAGCGCGAGTTCGTGCAGAACGGCGCGATCATGGCGGTGGAAACCCTCGCTGGCCGCGAGCTCGCCTGGTTCTACCGCTCGGTCAACGACGGGGTGGAGGACCTGAGCCCCGCCCGCCGCCTGTTCATCACCCAGATCGGCCTGGAGCCGGTGTTGCGCGAGCGCGCCCTGCAGTTGGGCGCCGACCTTCGCTATGGCGCCGAAATGACCGGCTTCGTCCAGGACGACGACGGGGTGGTCGCCACCCTCCGTTCACGCGACAGCGGCGAGGAGCGGCGCATCCGCGCGCGCTACATGATCGCAGCGGACGGCGCGCACAGCCCGGTGCGGCGCGCGCTCGGCGTGCCCATGGGCGGGCGCGGCGACTTCGCCCAGTGCTTCACCATCTATTTCAAGGCCGACGTCCGTGCGCTCCTGCGCGAACGGAACCTGAGCGTCGTCTACGTCAACCAGCCGGGCCTGCTGGCGTTCTTCCGCTTCTCGATCACCGCCGACGCGGGCTTCCTGGCCGTGTTCTTCACCGCCGACGCGGGGGATCGCGAAGCCGAACCGGACCTGTCCGAGGCGCGCTGCGCCGCTCTGGTCCGCGCGGCCCTGGGCGTGGCCGGGGACTTCCCGGTCGCCATCGAGAACGTCCAGCCCTGGACCGCCGCGGCCTCGACCGCCGCCTCTTTCCGCAAGGGCGCCGTGTTCCTGGCCGGAGACGCCGCGCACGTCATGCCGCCGACGGGCGGCTTCGGCGGCAACACCGGCGTCGCGGACGCCCACAACCTGGCCTGGAAGCTGGCGATGGTCCTGCGCGGCGAGGCCGGCCCGGCCCTGCTGGACAGCTACGACGCCGAGCGCCGCCCCATCGCCGCCCTCACCGTCGAGCAGGCCTATCGGCGCTATGTCGAGCGGGTCGATGCGACCCTGCCGTCCGCCGACCTCGAGCCCAATCTGGCGGACACCGCGATCGAGCTCGGCGCGATCTACCGCTCCCAGGCCGTGGTCGCGCAAGGCGCGGACGAGGCCGTGGTCGAGGCGCCCGAGCAGCCGAGCGGCCGGCCCGGAACCCGCCTGCCCCACCTCTGGATCGATCAGGGCGAAGCACGCCTCTCGAGCCTCGACCTCGCGGGCGACGGCTTCGTCCTGCTGGCGGCGCGCGATGGCCAGGCCTGGATGGCGGCGGCCGAACGACAGGGCGGCCTGAAGGCGCATCAGGTCCGCGTGGACGGCTTCGCCGCCGCCGTCGGCATGACCGCCGAGGGCGCGATCCTGCTCCGCCCCGACGGCGTGATCGGCTGGCGCAGCACGGGCGCCGTCGCCGATCCGGACGCGGCCCTGGCCCAGGCCCTCCAGCGATTGAGCGCCCGCGACCTGAGCGCGCCACGATCCTGACGCAGGGGGATGGTGTTGTTGGCGAGTCGGCGCGGTGGCCGGCGCCGTGGCCGCTCCATGCTCCTGCTCGCAGACGACCGCACACCGGACCGCGTGCGCGCCGAACGGCGGCGGCGACGGTGGCTGGGCGCGGCGCCGAGCGTGGCCGCCCATCTGGCCATCCTGGCGATCTTCCTCCTCGTGAAGCAACCGCTGCCCGTGGCCACGGTCGAGGACGCGCCCATCAGCGTGTCGCTGATCCCCGGCGACAAGCCCGCGCCTGCGCCTCCAGCCCAGGCCGAGGCGCCCAAGCCCAAGCCCGCGCCGCCCCAGCGCCACACCCTGGTCCGACGGGCCGCCGTCCGCGCCCCGCCCGAGGCGCCGCCGGCCGGCAGGGATTCCAAGCCGCCGCAATCGGGGGTCGAGCTCAGCGCCTCTGACCTGGCCGGCGCGGCCAACGCCGATTCGGGCGGCGGCGGCGGATCGTGCGACCTGGCCCGCCAGCTCCAGGGCGCGCTGCGCCGCGACTCCCTGGTGCAGGCGGCCGTGGCCGGTCAGGCCGGCAAGGCGATCATGGTGTGGAACGGCGACTGGGTGCGCAGCGGCGGCGAGGACGGCAAGGGCCTGGCCGCCGTTCGCGAGGCCATCATCTGGGAGATCGCCTTCGCCCCGGAGGCCTGCCGCACCAAGCCGGTGCACGGCCTCGTCCTGCTGTCGATGACTGCGGCTCCCGGCGCCGCGCGTCTCGCGGTCGGGGCCGGCGAATGGCGCTGGTCGGACCTGTTGAGGTCGCGGCAGTAGCGACTTCCCCCTCCCGCCACCGCTATCGCGATGGGGGAGGTAGGGACGCGTTGGACTTCTAGGCCAGGACCACCAGCACGACGCAGCGGTTCTGCGCCCGGCCGGCCTTGGTGGCGTTGGTCGCCACCGGCTGTTCCTTGCCGTAGTCGATGGAGGCCATCCGGTTCAGGGCCACGCCCTGCTGGTTCATGAACTGGCGAACCGCCTCGGCGCGCATCTGGCCTATCCGGGTCGTCTCACGCGAGTCCGTGTGGCCCTGGATCTCGACGTAGACGTTCTTGTTGTCGGCCTTCAGCTTGTTCACCAGGTCCATCAGGCGGGTCTGGGCCTCGGCCGTCAGCTTGGCGCTCGAGGCGTTGAACTTGATGGAGTCGTCGGTCAGCACCGGCGTATAGGCGAACTTGCCTTCGGCCGCCTTGTTGGCCGCGTCGGCGCGCGACATGGCGTCCTTGGTCGCCTGGTCCAGCTGGGCCAGACGGGCGTCATGCTGCTGCAAAGCCTGGCCCTGCTGATCGACCTGGCCTTGCGTGACCTGGGCCTTCTGATCGACCACCGCCACGTGCTGGTTGACGTACTTCTCGGTCGCGCAGGCGCCGAGGCTGAGCGCGGCGGCGGTCAGCGCCAAGGCCGCTGCCGTAGATTTCAATCTGTTCATTTTTGCTCTCCCAAGGGGTTCCCCTACCCAAGCTTATTCCCGATCACAAAACGGGCCGAAGTTAGGCTGTTCGGAGGCGGCTTGAGGCCATGCCAAGGCCAAGGCTGGGCCGCGAAGGGACGGCCAGCCCCGTGGGAATCGGCTGGCGGCCTTGGAATCTTGGACGTTGGAGTGGGCGGCTCGCCACCGCTTACCAGGCGCGCGAGGCCAGGGCCGCCCCGACGGTTTCCCATCCAGACCGGGTCAGCATCCGCGACATGTCAGGCCGCCTTCCGCTGGGCGCCGGCGAGGCGGTGCGAGACCAGCACGGCGTGGCCCTTCTCGGTGAGGCGGCTGTCGAGGCCCCAGCCCGCGGCGGCGAGCTCGGCCGTGAGCGCGGCCGCACCCGCGCGGGTGCGCAGGATCAGGACGCCCCCTTCGCGCACGCACCCGGCCGAGGGCAGGATGGAGGTCAGGCCGGCTGCGCCGGACAGGTGCGGGACGAAGAGGGCGTCCGCCGCCGGGGTGGCGCACCGCGGCGAATGGGGTCCGAGGTTCACGGCCTGCTCGTAGCCGTGGCGGCACAGCCAGAGCATGGCCGGCAGGGCGCCGGGGCCAGCCACCATGATCAGATCGCGGTGCGAGAGGCCGGCCAGGTCGAGGCACGGGATCAGGCCGCCAAAGTCGGAAGGCAAGGGTTCGACCGTCATGGGAGATGGGGGTAGCGCCGACGCGCCGGCGATCGTCAGGATCGCCTTGCCGCCGACTGCGGAGGCGTTATCCCGCCGAGGAGCGTAAGCGGTCGATACGGATCGCCAGGACCGCGCATAAAGGAAAACTAAGCCGAGCCGCGCCGGCCTTTATGTTTCCTTGATGCCCCGCGCCGCCCTTCCGAATGGCGCCCTTACGGCCCTCGGTCCTATCCCACAGCCTGGTTCAAATCCGTTGGAGAAGACCATGGCTGATCTCCTGTATCTGGCCGGAGGCGTCGCAGTGCTGCTGCTGTTCGCCGCCTACGCCGCGCTGCTGAAGCGGGCCTGACCGTCATGCTGATGATCCTGCTCTATGGCGCGGGCGCGGCGGCGATCGCCGTCTACATGGTCGCCGCCCTGGTGTTCCCCGAGAAATTCTGACGCTCCGCGGGCCTCCCCGCGCTCAAGCAGGCCGTTGGCGAGCAAACCTGCGCTCAAGCAGCCGCAAGGCCATAGCGCAAAGAAAAAAGGAGACCTCGCCATGGACGTGCGAGGCTGGTCTGAGATCCTCTTCACCATCGCCGTGACGGTGGCGCTGGCCTTCCCGCTCGGCCTCTACATGGCCCGCGTGTGGCAGGGCCAGTCGACCTGGCTCGACCCGGTGCTGAAGCCCGTCGAGCGCGGGTTCTACGCTTCGTTCGGCGTCAAGGCCGACAAGAGCCAGAACTGGCTCAGCTACACCTTCGCCATGCTGGCCTTCAGCATCATGAGCTTCCTGGTGCTGTACCTGATCCTCAGGTTCCAGAACCTGCTGCCGTTCAACCCGCAGGGTTTCGCCGGCGTCAGCCCGGACCTGGCCTTCAACACCTCGATCAGCTTCATCACCAACACCAACTGGCAGTCCTATGTGCCCGAGACCTCGCTCTCGGCCTTCTCCCAGATGGCGGGCCTGACCTCGCACAACTTCCTGTCGGCCGCGGCCGGCATCGCCATCGCCGCCGCCGTGGCCCGCGCCTTCGCCGCCAACCGCGGCGAGGGACTGGGCAATTTCTGGGTCGATCTCACCCGCATCAGCTTCTACGTGCTGCTACCGTTCTCGGTGGTCATCGCCCTGGTCTACGTCGCCCTCGGCGAACCCCAGACCCTGGTCGCCCACGCCAGCGCCGTGGGCGTGGAAGGCGTCAAACAGACCATCGCCCTCTACCCCACCGCCAGCCAGGAAGCGATCAAGCAGCTCGGCACCAACGGCGGCGGCATCTTCAACGCCAACTCGGCCCACCCCTTCGAGAACCCCAACGCGATCACCAACCTGATCGAAGAAGTCTCGATGAACGTGCTGAGCTACGCCTGCGTCATCGCCTTCGGCGTCGTGGCCCTGGCCAAGAAGGAATCCCGCGCCCTGGTGGCGGTGATGGCGGTGTTCGTCCTGGCCGCCGCCTCCATCGTCTATTGGACCGAAACCCAGCCGGCTCCGGCCATGCACGCGGTGCACGCCGCCACGACCGTCAACATGGAAGGCAAGGAGGTCCGCTTCGGCGCGCCCTCGACCGCCGTGTGGACCGCCTTCACCACCGGCGCCTCTGACGGCGGCGTCAACGGCATGATCGACAGCTACATGCCGCTCGGCGGCGGGGTGGCCATGTTCATGATCCAGCTCGGCGAGATCGTGCCCGGCGGGGTCGGCTCGGGCCTGTACGGCATGGTGGTGATGGCCCTGATCGCGGTGTTCGTCGCCGGCCTCATGGTCGGACGCACGCCCGAATACCTGGGCAAGAAGATCGAAGCCAAGGAGATCAAGTTCGCCATGCTGGCGGTCCTGATCCTGCCCCTGTCGATCCTCGGCTTCGCCGCCGTCGCCTCGGTGGTTCCCGTCGCCTTGAAAGCGCTGGAGAATTCGGGGCCCCACGGCCTGTCCGAGATCCTCTACGCCTACTCGTCGGCGACGGGGAACAACGGCTCGGCCTTCGCCGGTCTCTCGGCCAACGTCCCCTACTGGAACTCCACCCTGGGGATCGCCATGCTGCTCGGCCGCTTCGGCTATGTCGTGCCGGTGCTGGCCATGGCCGGCTCCATCGCGGCCAAGCCCAAGCTCGCCCCGTCCGCCGGCACCCTGCCGGCCCATGGCCCGCTGTTCGTCGGCCTGTTGATCGGCGTGATCGTCATCATGGGCGGACTGCAGTTCTTCCCCGCCCAAGCCCTCGGCCCGATCGTGGAGCACTTCGAAGTGCTCCACGTCGTGGCCGGCCGCTGAACCCCTCATGGGAGTGTCTTCGATGACTTCCGTTTCTGTCCACCTGGGTGAAAAGCGCCGCTCCGCCGTATCCTCGACGACCTTGTCGTCGGGGGTCATGGCCCGCGCGATCCGCGACTCCTTCGTCAAGCTCGACCCGCGCAAGCTGGCCCGCAACCCGGTGATCCTGGCCACCGAGATCGTCGCCATCCTGGCCACGCTCTCGACCGTGGACGCCTTCCGCACCGGCCAGAGCCCCTGGTGGGCCCTGCAGGTCGCGGTGTGGCTGTGGTTCACCGTGCTGTTCGCCAACTTCGCCGAAAGCATCGCCGAAGGCCGCGGCAAGGCCGCCGCCGACGCCCTGCGCGCGCAGCG
>Ga0265338_10010485_pt1 | contig 10853 bp, 6 predicted proteins | sample 42126metaG_FD_193579 | JGI IMG/M metagenome (GOLD analysis project Ga0265338, IMG submission 193579) | Rhizosphere microbial communities from Carex aquatilis grown in University of Washington, Seatle, WA, United States - 4-21-26 metaG | ecosystem: Host-associated > Plants > Roots > Rhizosphere >... | reverse complement strand
GACATCTACAACCCGCGCACGCGGGCTTTCGGTTACTACCGGCACAAGCAGGGTGATGCCAACAGCCTGGCCAGCAACCTGGTGTGGTCCATATATAAGGATGCCGAGGGCCAAGTGTGGGTGGGTACGGACCATGGCCTCACGCGTCTCGATGCCAGCCGGCGCTCATACCGCCAATACCACATGGGGCAGCGCCCGTCGAACCGGGTGGACGACGACCAGGTGAGCGTGGTGTATGGCGACCGGCACGGCAACATCTGGACCGGTACCGACTACGGCCTATACCGGTATCTGCCAGGGCTTGACCGTTTCCAACGCTACGAGTTGATCGGAAAGCACGATAACCCCAACGGCGACATCGTCAGCAGCATCTATGACGACAGCCTGGGCCGGCTGTGGGCCGGCACGGGTGACGGCCTGGTGCAGGTGGATGTGGCGCGGGGCAGGCTCGGCCGTTTCCGGCATGATGAATCGCGCGCTGACAGCTTGCCGGCCATCAACGTCATCACCATCTGCGAGACCAGCACTGACCAGCGCCTATGGATCGGCACCTCAGGTGGTCTGGCGGCTTTCGATGGCGCGCAGGACCACTTCACGGTCTATCGAAGCGACCCCAAGGATCCGCACAGCCTGAGCTATGACAACATCCAGTCCTGCCGTGAGGACGAACAGGGCGGCCTATGGGTAGGCACTGCCGACGGCCTGAACCACATGCAAGGTGGAAAGTTCACGCGCTACTTCGCCAGCGACGGCCTTCCCAACGATACCATCTACGCTACGCTGCCCGACGCCGACGGCGGCCTATGGATCAGCACCGACGACGGGCTTTCGCACCTGGACCCCCATGCCGGCAGCTTCCGCAACTACCTGGCGGGCGACGGTTTGCAGAGCGATGAGTTCAACGGCGGCGCAGGCTTCGCTGCGCCTGATGGCGAGCTATTCTTCGGCGGCGTGAATGGCATGAACGCCTTCCACCCGGAGGGCTTGAGCCGCGACGTGCCGGCACCGGCCGTGGCCATCACGCGTTTCCTGCGCCAGGATGCGGAGGTCCCGCTCGTCAAGGGATCCGGGGCGGCACAAGACGTGGACGTGCAGTATCGGCAGAACACCTTGCACTTCGAGTTCACCACTTTCGATTACACCAAGCCCGAGCTCAACCAGTTCAGCTACCGGCTCGACGGCTTCGACACCGAGTGGCACACCCTGCGTGGCGGCCATGCGGTGACCTACACCAACCTGGATCCGGGCCGTTACCTGTTGCGGGTGAAGGGTGCCAACAGCGACGGCGTGTGGAGCGAACACGAGGCCAGCTTGGGGCTTGAGGTGCAGCCTCCGGCCTGGCGCAGCGGTTGGGCCCTGCTGCTCTATGTGGCATCGGCTTTCGTCCTGGTGATGCTGGCCATGGGACTCTATAAGCGCTCCATCGGGCGCGAACACCAACTCAAGGATGAACAGCAGCGGCGCCAGTGGGCGGAGGCGCTGCACAACCTGATCCATTCCGTCACGGCGCAACGCGATGAACGTGGCATCGGTGAGCAGCTCGTCGATAGCCTGACCAACTTCATCACCTACGAGCGTGCATTGTTCTATGTGGAGCGCGAAGGCTCCCTGAAGCTGGTGGCGTCACGCGGGATCGGCGTGAGCGACCAGGAATACCTGGAGCATTGGCCGGCCCAGCATCCCAGGCTAGTGGCGCAGCTGAAACAGGTGGGCCGTGCCCAACTGCTGAGCCCGGAGGATGCCGCCACTCTCGCGGGCGGGGCCCGCGCGGCACGCCAACATTATCTGGCGGTGCCGCTGAGTTCCGGGAACGGCGGGTTCCGGTTGTTGCTCGTCGGCCGGCCCAACAAGCCGCTGGATACGCAGCAGATGGAAGTGGCCTCCGCCATGGCCAAGCAGGTGAGCGTGGCTCTGGACAACGCCAAGCTCATCCAGGACCTGGAAGATCTGGCCACCACTGACGGTCTGACCCGTCTGTACAACAAGCGACATTTCATGGAGCGAGCCGAGAGCGAGTTCGTGCGCAGCCGGCGATATCATCGCGAACTCTCGCTGATGCGGGTGGACGCCGACCAGTTCAAGGACATCAACCGCATTCATGGCCGCGATGCCGGTGACCGGGCGTTGCGTCTCCTGGCGGATACTTGCCGCGCCGGACTGCGGCAGTTGGATGTGGTGGGACGTTTCGGCGGTGAGGAACTGGTGATACTGTTGCCGGAGACCACAGCCGGCGAAGCGCTGGAGACGGCTGAGCGGCTCCGGCGCGGAGTAGAGCTGCTACAGTTGCCCGCGGTGGAGGGCGAGTTCCGGATCAGCGTGAGCATCGGCATAGCTACCGTCGGTGCCCACACAGCAAGCGTGGCGGCTCTCATGGATGACGCCGACCGTGCCCTGTATGCCGCCAAGCGTGCTGGCCGCAATCGGGTGGTGGCAGCCACACATCCAGGCGTGAAGGCCGACTGACAAGGGGAAAGGCATGAGCAAGGCGGGTAGGGCGCCGCGGCGTCACCGGCTGCTGTTGGGTATCGTCCTGCTGTCGCTGGCAGCGAGCGTGTGGCCGGGCTATCTGCTTGGCGCGCGCATCTCCCCCTACGTGCTGGGCCTGCCGTTCTCCATCGTCTGGCTGGTGGGCTGCATCGGCGTGGTGTTCGTGGCGCTGCTGCTGACCTTCCGCGCTGACATGCGCGAACAGCATGGCAAGCGTCCATGACGGTCGAACTGATCCCCTGCCTGGTCTATATGGGCATCGCCCTCCTGTTGGGCATGCTGCCGGCACGTTTCAGTTCCCGTAGCGTGGCGGGCTTTGTGGCGGGCGACCGCAGCCTCAACACCGTGTTGTTGTATTTCGTGCTGGGTGCGGCGGTGTTCTCGTCCTTCGCGTTCCTGGGCGGCCCGGGTTGGGCCTACTCGCGCGGCGCAGCCGCGTTCTACATCCTTTCCTACGGGGCCTTCGGCATGATCCCGTTCTACTTCCTGGGTCCGCGTGCGCGGCGCCTGGGTGAACGGCTAGGGTTCTTCACCCAGGCGGAGATCATCGGACATCGTTTCGACAGCCGCGCCCTGCAGGTGACGGTGGCGCTGTTCAGCATCGTGGCGCTGGTGCCGTATCTCACGCTGCAGATCAAGGGCGTGGGTTACATTCTCTCGGTGGCGAGCCATGGCGCACTGCCTGAGTGGGCTGGCGCGCTCATGGCTTACGGTATCGTCACGATCTACGTGCTCTACAGCGGTATGCTGGGTGTGAGCTGGACCAGCGTGTTCATGGGTATCGCCATGATGACTATCGGCTGGCTGTTCGGCCTGTACCTGCCTTGGAAGTTCTACGGCGGCGTAGGCCCCATGTTCCATGCCATCGCTACCGGGCCTCACGCCGCCATGCTGGTGCCACCCGGACTGGATGCCTCCGGCGCGAGCTGGGATTGGTGGGGCTATAGCTCCGCCATCATCGTCTCGGTGTTGGGGTTCTGCTGCTGGCCGCATTTCTTCATGCGCAGCATGGCGGCCAAGGACGACCGCAGCATCAAGCTCATGGTGGTGCTGTATCCCACCATGCAGGTGTTCATGGTGCCGGTGTTGATCATCGGCTTCACGGCGGTGCTGATGTTCCCGGCCATCAAGCCGGCCGACACGGTGCTTCCATTCATGCTCCAGCACGCTGGCCTATCGCCCTGGCTGGTGGGGCTGGCATCGGCGGGGACGCTGGCGGCTTCCATGCACACCGGCGACGCCATCATGCATGCTGCCGGCACCGTGGGCGTGCGCGACGGCATCGTGCCGCTCCTGGGCAAGCCGCTCGGCGATGTGCAGGAGCGTCGTCTCATCCGGGTGCTGATCGTGGTCATGACGGCGGTAGCGTATTACTTCGCGGTGGCTTCCCATATATCGCTGGTATCGCTCCTGCTGGGGTCCTACGGCGGTGTGGCCCAGGTGTTCCCGGTGCTCATCGCCACGTTCTATTGGCGGCGTGCTACTGCCGTGGGCGTGGGGGCAGGTCTATTGGCGGGTGTGGCGGTGAACATGCTGTTCCTGCTGATGCCATCCCTCAAGCCGGTGCCCCTGCACGAAGGCATCTATGGGCTCGTGGCGAACGTGATCGTGCTGGTGACGGTGAGCCTGATGACCCGGCCCGTGAGTGCCGAGCGGCTAAAGATCTATGCTGAGGCAGGCTGGGACTGAAGCTTATTTCGGTGGGGCCAGCGCGGCGAGGTATTTCTCGACGTCGGGCACCGCCATGGGCTTGGAGAAGAAGTAACCCTGGCCCTTGCGGCAGCCCAGCGCGCGCAACAACTCGACCTGGCGCGCATCCTCGATGCCTTCCGCTACCACATCCATCCCCAGGTCCGCCGCCAGCACCGTGATGGTGCGCACGATGGCGCGGTCGGCGCGGGCCTTCTCGATGCCGGTGATGAAGGAACGGTCGATCTTGAGGGTGTCGATCTTGAAGCGGCGCAAGGCCGAGAGCGACGAATAGCCGGTGCCGAAGTCGTCCATCTGCAGGTTCACGCCCACCGAGCGCAGGCGCGCGATGGTCTCCACCGCCAGTGCAGGGTTGTCCATGAACACCGTCTCGGTGATCTCCAGGCACAGGTTCTTGGGTTTCAGGCCCGTGACGTCCAGCACCCGCGCCACGCGCTGCGGCAGCACCCAGTGCGCGAACTGCCGGTTGGCTATGTTCACGCTCATGGTGATCTCTTCGCCCAGATGCTTGTACTTCTTCTTCCACTCGGCGAACTGGGCGCAGGCGGTCTCCATCACCCACCAGCCGATGGGGATGATGAGTCCGGTCTCCTCCGACACCGCCAGGAAGTGCTCGGGCCCCAGCAGGCCCTGGGTGGGATGCTCCCAGCGCACCAGCGCCTCGAATCCCGACAGCTTGTTGGCGGCCAGGTCCATGACCGGCTGGTAGAACACGCGGAATTCGCTGCGCTGCAGGCCCTGGCGCAGGTCGGTCTCCAGCTTGAGGTTGGCCTTGGCGCTCTCGTGCATGGCGTCGTCGAACACGACGTAACCGGCCTTACCGGCGGCCTTGGCGCGGTACATGGCGGTGTCGGCGTCGCGCAGGATCTCGTCCGGATGCTTGTAATGGGGCGCGTTGATGACGATGCCGATGCTGGCATTGGTGAACACCTCGTGGCCATCCACCGTGATGGCACGGGCCAGTTCCTCGTGCACACGGTCTGCCACGGCAGTGGCGTCATCCAGGCCGGTGATGTTCTCCACTAGGATGGTGAATTCATCGCCGCCGTAGCGGGCGATGAGGTCTGCGGGTCTGAGGCAGGTGCGCAACCGCCGAGCGATGGAGACCAGCACCCGGTCACCGAAGCTATGCCCCAAGCTGTCGTTGATGAGCTTGAAGCGGTCCAGGTCCAGGAACAGCACCGCGAAGCGGTCCGAACTGCGTTTGCCCACGTGCTCCAGGGTCTGCGACAGTTTCTCCATGAAGAAGCTGCGGTTGGGCAGGTCGGTGAGGGGATCGTGGTAGGCGCCACGGAGCAGCTCTTGCTCCGAGCGTTTCTGTGCCGTGACGTCACGCACCGTGCCGGTGACGGCGGGAGAGCCGCGGAACGGCACGTGGGCCACGGTCACGGCGGCCACGATGCGCGTCTTCTCGTCCTTGTGCATGAAGCGCAGCTCGTGCAGTTCATGGCTGGCGTGCAGGACGTACTCCTCCTCGAAGGCATTGCTGGAATGGCGGTCTTCCGGCGCCAACAGCGAGCTGAAGGACAGACCCGTCATCTCATCCGGTTGGTAGCCCAGCATGGTGGCGAAGGCGCGGTTCACGTACACCAGGCCGCCGCGCGAGCTCAGGAACACACCGTCCTGGCTCATGTCCACCAGCGTGCGGTATTTCTCCTCGGACTGGGCTAGGGCTTCCTCAGCCTGCTTGCGCTGGGTGATGTCCTGTATGGTGCCTTCGTAATATTCCACGTCGCCGGTCTTGTCCCGTACCACGCGTGAGTTGTCCGAGACCCAGATGGCGCTGCCGTCGCGGCGCGTCATCTGGAACTCCACATCGGCGTAGTAACCGTCCTTCTCGATACGGCGCAGCAGCTCGGTCCGCTGTTCGGGATGGAGGTAGGAGCGAGCCATGATGTCGGGCCCTGCCGCCATCAGTTCATCGGGATCGCTGTAGCCCAGCAGGCGCGCCAGGGCCTTGTTGGCGCGGATGATGCGGCCATCCGGCGTGCTCTGGTAGATGCCTTCCACTGCGTTCTGGAAGATGCTGGCGTAGCGGCGTTCCACATCCAGCAGCGCGGCGCCGCTGGACTTCTGCACGTCGCGCTGGTCGTGGCATACCGCCAGCACCGTATGCTTGCCGTCCAGCACCTGCAGCCGTGCATGGATGCGCACAGGCACGCTGTTCCCATCCTTGGCGCGCAGCTGGGTGTCGAACAGTAACGCCTGGTCGGCGATCAGCGCCTCGCCGGTCTCGCGCAGTTTCTGCGGGTCCATGAGGCTGGAGGGACTGATCTCCAGGAATTCGTCGCGGGCATAACCGAACAGGGCGCAAGCCGTGTCGTTGGCCTCGATGAAGGGGCCGCCGATGCGGCCGTCCTCGCCGATGGGATACACCAGGATGGCATCGCCGCCGGTATTGAAGAGGTTGCGGTAGCTGACGTCACGGCGATGCAGGGCGTCCAGTGCCGAGCGATAGTCGGTCACGTCCAGCACCGTGGTCAGCACGTAGGGCTTGCTCTCGATCTCCACCATCTCGGCGGAGATGAGTCCGCGCCGGCGCTCGCCGCCACGGGTGAGGAAGTGCGCCTCGCGATTGCCGATCCGGCCGTTCAGGCGCAGTTCCTGCAGGAACTCCTCGCGCTCTTCCGGGTATTCCCAGAAACCGAGTTCCGGGGCGCTGCGGCCGATGAGCTCTGCCGGGCTGAAACCCAGCATGCGCTCGATGGCGGCATTCACGTCGGTGAACTTGCCGGTCTCCAGCTCCGAGATGGCGATGATGCCGGGCGCGGCACGGAAGGCGGTGGCGAACTTGGCGGCTGCTTGGCGTTGCACTTCGTCGAGGCGGCGCCGGCGCAATTCCGCAGCACAACGCGCAGCGAGCAGCTTCAAGGCATCGAACAGCTCGTCGTTGGCCTGGAAAGGTTGGCGCGACATGATGCCCAGGTGGCCGATGGACTGGCCGTCCGGTCCGGCGATGGCGACAGCGCAGTAGGCGCGTACGCCGTGCTTGCGCAACCAGCGGTCTTCGGGGAAAGCCGTGGCGGCCTCGTCCTCGATCCACAGGCGGCCCTCGGCGATGACCCGCTCCGCAGGGGTACCGGGGATATCGATCTCGCCCAGGCCGCCGGCAGTGTGGTTCACGTGCCAGCCGGCGAGCAGCTTCAGGCGCTTGGGGTCCTCGGGGATGCGGCTGGTGATGAAGGCGTATTCGGTGTCGAGGGCGGCTGCCAGGCTGCGTACCAGCTGGCGGAAGAAATCCTGGCCGGTGAAGCCCGCAGTCTGCTCCATCAGGCTGTAGAGCACGCCTGAGGGTACCGCGTGGAGGGCGCTTTCCGGCTTCATCTTCGGCTGTCTGCCTTAAGGTCCTAAGGGCGGGACACGGACGCCTGCGCTCCCGTCTCCCCGGGATCGAAGTACCATGAGTGCAAATGATGCTTAAAGAGGTGCTGCTAAGTCAATGAAAATGCAGGGGGAAAAGACCCATCACCATTGACCCTTGAAGTCAAAGGGATATTGGCCCGTGCTATCGGGTTTGCCCAGGCCAGCCAACAGGTTCCGGGTGGCGGTATCCCCCGGATCGCGCGCACTCAGGGTACCGGAGACATGGTAGGCCCCCGCGGAAGTGAGGCTCAGAGCGGCGGCGAATTTGAAGGGACTCGCCACGTCGGAGAGTTGAGCCCCGACACCATCGCTCGCGGGAGCTAGCTGCATGCGGAAACTGCCCAGAGTGGCGGAGGTGGGCCACTTGAGGGTCGCCTCGTCCAGGTCCAGCTCGCCTTCGGCGGAGACTAGCCGGCCACCCTTGAAGGTGATCTGCCTCAGGTGCGGCGACAGCGCGCCATCCAGGCTGTTGGGGGGCAAGGGCAGCAGGCTGCCTAGGGCAGATACGGGGATGCGCCCCTCGAGATCCTTGAGCGCGATGCGGTTGAAACCGAAATCCACCCGGCCGCGCAGGTCCCGGTCTTCGGCGTGCAGGTCGATACGGTAGCCGAAGCTGAGGCTGAGGGGTGCCAGCCAATCGAAATGCCAGTCCACGGCACCGAGGGGATTGCCCTGGTAGATCACTTGGGCGGCTGAGCCGGAGAACAGGTTGCCCTCGACGCCGGCGAGCTGCAGTGCTGGCAGCTTCTTGGTCAGGTGGTCGGCGATGTATTGCGCCGGGAAAGCGGCGCCGAGGAACACCAGGTAAGCGACTGCTCCCAGCAGCCACCAGCGTAGGGCACGTCGGTTCATGATCCGCTGCTTAAGGTGAGCGTGGCATCCACGTTGCCGGGAGCGGCGTTCTTCTGTGCCAGCATCTGCTTCACGGAGATGCCGTATTGGCGGCGCAGCGTGCCGAGCCAGCGGATGACGCTGTCGAACGCGACGCCCTGCAACTGCACGCGCACCGAACCGTCGCTGTCGGTCTGTGCCTGTTTCACCGCGGCGCCGAAGCCGGCATCGCCCGCCGCGCGACTCACCACCGCCAGCAGCGACTGGCCAGCGGGGATGCCGGAAGCCTGCTGGCCGCGCAGCGATTGCAATTGGGACGCGGCCGGAATCATCCAGGCCACCTGGCTTTGCTTGTCGGCGATATCGGTTTCCAGGCGCTTGCGGCTGTTGAAGTAGGGGTTCAAGAGACCGAGATAGATGATGGTGGCCACCACGAACACTACGCCCACGGCGAGGATGCGCTGCTCCCGCTGCTGCAGCGACAGGTACCAGACCTTCAGTTCGTCGACACGGTTCATGAGCTGCCACCGCTGAGGACGATGCGGGCGGTGACCTGGCTGCCGGAGGCATTCACGGAATCGAGGTTGGCGATGATGCCGGCCTGTTTATTGAGCGCGCCCTTGAGCGCATCCAGGGCTGCGATGTCGCCCGCCTGCAGTTGCGCCTGCAAGGTACCACCCTGGTAGTTGATGCCGGTGATCTGGATGGTGGTGCTGCCGTTGAGTCCGGTGCCGAGTGCGTCCAGCAGCCCCAGCAGCGAGTCCGCGGAGTTACCTCCCTGCAGCGCTGCGAGGCGGCTCTTCATCGCCAGGAACGCATCAGTGCTTCCCGGCGGTGGACTGCCATTGGCCTGGGTGTAGATCTGCACCACTTGTGCGTCCAGCGCCGCGGCCTGGTGGCGCAGCTTCACGTAAGAGATGACCTGTTGGGTGAGGCCCAGCAGCAGGCAGGCGGCGGCGAGGTAGACGGCGAGGCGCCACTGGCGCCAGTTTTCCTGGAGGCTGTTCTGTTGCTTGAATTCACCTTGCAGCAGGTCGAGCCCGCGCTGCGCGCCGAGGTGGCGCACCAGCAGGGGCAGCATGTCGCCTTCCATGGGGCGGCGCACCCGCTCCAGTTGCGTCTCCGCCAGGGCCGCGTCCAGCGCGTCCATCTCCTGCGGCGTGCCGTGGAGTTCGATACGCGTGAGCGGTGGCGTGATGTCGGCGATGCGGCGCCTGAGCAGATGAGGGGCGAGTGAGGCATCGGTACCGAAGCCGCTGCCATCGGGGAAGCGCGCCAGGGCGACGCCGTCGCCCAGCACCATCACGGCGGCATCCGCCTCCGGCAGCACCGCGCACACGTCCGGCACCAGTTTCACCGGCACGATGCCGGCGGCCGAAAGTTCGTCCAAGCACCGGCGTAGACCGGCGCGGCTGATCACCGCGACAAGCTGCCCGGCTGCGCTGCGCCCGCCCAGGGCGAAGTGCAGGGTCTCAACGTCCTCGGCGAGCTTGTCTTCGAGCATGAAGGGGACCGCCTGCAAGGCCTTCTGGGGGTTGCGGGTGGGTACGTCCACATGCAGCAGCGTGACCTGTTCGGCAGGCAGGATGGCGGTGACCTTGCGCCCTGGCGCCTGGGCCGCGGCTTCCTGCAGCGTGCCTTGTCGCACGTAGCCGATGTGGTTGCCCAGCGCGTCCACCAGCAACCAGCGGACGGGCTGGTTGGCGCGCGGCAGTTGCAGATAGAGGGATTCGGCCATCGCTAGAGAGTCCCGAAGGTACGGCGTATGGCACTCACGCTGGTGCCTTGTCTCCAGAGGAGACTGTACAGGGTGACATGGGTGCTGCCAATCTGCGCCACCACCGTGAGCAGGAAATAGTCGCTGTTGGCGCCGTAGCCGGTGGCCGGGATGTTGGCTTGGGTGAAGGCCTGGGGTGCGCCGGTCAAGGCTGCGCTGCCGCGTTCGCCTACCACTTGCGACGCCAGGTCGGCGCTGATGTGGTTGTTGAGTGCCATGATCACCGGCACCGAAGCCGTATTTATGTTGATGGACGTCGGCGCGCCGTTCTGGAGCGGCAGGGCGCAGAGGTAGGGGGAGATCTGCGCGTAGATCTGCGGAGTGAAGCCTGCCACCAACTGCAGTTCGCTGATGCTGTCCATGGGGCGCTGCCCGGCTAGATAGGCCGGCTGCAAGCGGGTGTAGTTGTCGTCGTTGGCGCTGATGGCGCCATTGCCGGTGCTCATCCAGTCCGCCACCGATTGTTCCAGCATGGGATCCAGGCCCAGCGCCGTCAGCAGGTTGCGGAACTGCGCCTGCCCGGCCGGCGTGGACACGTTGTTTATGTTGAACCGGCCCTGCAGGTCCTCGAGCTTGTCCAGGATCTGTCCGCCGTCCACGGGCAGGGGCGGCAGCTGCTGCGCCCAGTCCTGGCTAAGTGAGGTGGCATTCGTGTTCTTCTTGGCGTCGCGCGCCAGGATCTGCT
>Ga0265338_10010484_pt1 | contig 10856 bp, 9 predicted proteins | sample 42126metaG_FD_193579 | JGI IMG/M metagenome (GOLD analysis project Ga0265338, IMG submission 193579) | Rhizosphere microbial communities from Carex aquatilis grown in University of Washington, Seatle, WA, United States - 4-21-26 metaG | ecosystem: Host-associated > Plants > Roots > Rhizosphere >... | reverse complement strand
CGGACCGCCTGAAGGCGGAACTACAAAAGGCCGCGTTAGGGAATTCAATTTTCTCGCGCCAATTTTTTCGTGGACGCTCAACGGCGTTTTTGTGGATAGTTATGCCACAAGCTGCCATGTGTTTCCGCCGAGAACGCCGCGCGCGGCACGGCCACGCAGATCGGCCACGCCTTTCCACTCGAGGCGAGCCGTTGGGAAACACGCGCGCTTAAGAAGTGATGATCGTTTGTTTGCACATACCGAAGACGGGTGGAACGTCGTTCAATGTCATTCTGGAAAACAGTTTTGGCATTCGGAATTGCCACTCGAACCAGACGAGCCGGAGCACGTTCACGCAGGGTGACCTGGAATTCGCGAGAAAATGCTACCCCGGTTTGCGGAGTATCGTCGGCCATAACCTGGTGGATCCCGGCCAATTAAAGGTCCCGGAGCCTTTTTTCATGACGATCCTGCGCGAGCCGATTGCGCGGGTGATTTCGCATTTTCAATACAGCGTGCAGAACGGTCACAACCAGAAGTCATTCGCCGAGACGCTGCGCGCGAGCGAAAATCTCGAGAACCTCCAGGTGAAGCTGATTGCGGGCGGACGCAACCTGGACAAGGCCAAGCGGTTTTTGGAGCAATGCGCGTTTGTGGGGCTTACGGAAAAATTTGATCTTTCGCTGCGCGTGTTGGAGCGGCTCAGCCCATGGAAATTGAAATTAAATTATGAAAGAAGAGTTGTCGCCCGAGGTAATGATTTGAAGGAATCGCTGGAACACGATGAGCGCATGATCGAACTGGCCCGTGAATACAATAAATTGGACCTCGAACTTTATGAATTCGCGGTGAACGAAGTTTTTCCGCGATTGTGCCAGAAAGCCGGAGTGAATCCGGCGGAGAAAGTGCCGTCGTATCAAAGCGATTCGTGCACGAAACAGTTGAATTACCGGTTGAGCAAGTTTTACAGCCGGTTATTCCGCCACTTGTGCAAATTGCGATATGAACTGATTCTGCACGATGCCCGGCCGCGCTTGGGCAATACCGCCCAGGATATTTTTGGGCCACTGCTCCAGCAGGATCCCGCGCGCGCTGTATGATTTTATCCTACCCATCGAATTTTCTTTTCGTTCACATCGAGAAAGCGGCGGGCTCCAGCATTCAACAGGCGTTGCTTCCGCACGCGAAAGCGCAGCCGAATAACCGCCTGCGGCGGCGTCTCGCTTGGCTTGGGCCGCTGAATCGAATCGGCGGACTCCACCGCGCGTTGCAATTCGGAGAACACGCGACGGCGGAGGAAGTGAAACGCTGCCTGCCAACCGAGGCGTACAATTCATTGTTCAAATTTGCGTTCGTGCGCAATCCGTGGGATCGGCTGGTCTCGCGTTACGCGCATTTGTTGCGAAGCAAAGATCGCAAGCGGCACGATTTCATCAGCGGGCTCCAGAAATTCGAAGATTTTTTGAAGTGGGAAATGCAGCGTAGCAGCGCCAACCAGTATTCCTACGTGACCGATGCACGCGGAAACCAGATTGTGGATTTTGTGGGACACTATGAAACGCTCACGGAGGATTTTGCCACGGTCTGCGCGCGGTTGAAAATCCAGGCAGAGTTGCCGCACGCGAACGTTTCTGACCATCGCGATTACCGCACTTATTACACGCCGGAGACGCGTGATTTTGTGGCCAAACAATTCCGGCGGGATATTGAGATGTTTGGCTACGACTTCGATGGTTTAAAGCGGTGAGGGAACATTAGTTGCGGCTCATTGAGCTTTCGGCAAGAATTCCCAAGTGAAAATCAGCGGCTTCACTTTCATTCGCAATGGCTTGGCCCTGGGCTATCCCTTTGTGCCCGCCATCCAATCGCTACTGCCGCTGTGCGACGAAATTATTGTCAATGTGCCGCACTCCACGGATGGCACATTGACGGCGGTCCGGCAAATTGGCGACCCGAAGATACGTATCATCGAGTCGGAATGGGACGAGGCGATGCGGACCTCGGGATTGGCGATGTCGCACCATACGAACCTTGCGCTCGAACAATGTACGGGCGACTGGTGTGTGTACATCCAGGGCGACGAGGTGTTGCACGAGGATACGCTGCCGCCGATGCGTGCGGCCATGGAACGCGAATGGAAAAACCCGGGAGTGCAGGGCCTGCTGGTAGATTATACACATTTTTACGGTAGCTATTGGACGTACGCGTATTCGTTCGGCTGGTATCAACGAGAGGTGCGAGTCGTTCGGCGCGATCCAAAGATTCGTTCCCGTGGCGACGCGCAGGGATTTCGCACTTTGGACAACGAGAAGCTTTGGGTGAAACCGTCCGGCGGAAAATATTTTCATTACGGCCACGCACTATCGCCGCAACAGGCAAAGGTCAAACGCGAGAATTTTTTGAAGTTGTCGCTCAGTGACGAGGCGGTGGCGCAGGAAATAGACAATCGGCCGGTACAGTTTTACGACGAGGACCAGAAGGTGAAAAAATTTACCGGCACCCACCCGGCGGTGATGAAGGAAATCGTGGCGGCGGCGGATTGGACATACACATCCAAGGCTCCACTGATTCGGTTTGGGCGCAAGTATCGGCGGAGCTATTTTTGGCAGGATGTGGCCATGCTGGTGAAACAGTGCACTGGCATCACGATCGGCGTGCACAAGAATTACCGACTGCTTCGTTAAATAACGGGGGAAGGAGCCTCTACCCCGACTTCCCGGCGGTTGAATTTGTCGGCGTCGGGTCGAGGAAATCCAAAGCGGACTTTGCGGCGGCGCGGACGTCAGGGTTCGCGTCATTCAGATAGGTGGAGAGAAACGGCGCAACATCACCGTCAGCATCCCGCACAGCTTCTATGGCAAGGACTTTTGCATCCGCCGGCACATCGGGTGAATTGAGATAGTTGCGGAAGAAATCTTCCGTTTCGGAAAATGGGCGGCGTCCGAGGCCATCGATTGCACTCTCCAAAATATCTTCATCGTGGATTTGGGTGACGGCCCGCATCAGGAGATCCTGGGCGGTGGGAAGATCGACATCGCCCAGGCCGAGCGCGGCTTCCGTGCGAACGCTGAGAGGTGTTTGGTCGTTGAATAATAAATTGCCAAGCGTATTGGCGGCATCGGCGTCGCCACGCGCCGCGAGTCCTCGCACAGCACCGCGGGCGGTGGTTTCGTCTTTGCCATTCACGAGTTGGCGCAGCAGGTCTGCTGATTCGGGATTGGGACATTGGCCGAGGCCTTCCGCAAGGGCGGCTTTTACGTAAGGAGGATTGTCATTGGTGAGGGCGGATTTAAGCGCGGCCATGGCTTCCTCGGTGCCTATTTTGGCCAATGAACGTGCGGCTTGGCGGCGGACTTGCAAGGCAACCGATTTGTCGAGCATGACCGAAATCAGCCGCGCCGTTTCAGGCTCGGCTTCGAACAGTGTCTGATGAGATGGATGCGAGGGAGTGGCGCGGTAAGGAATCGTGGCGACGTTTGAAATCGCGGTCGCGACGGATTCTTCGCTCGGTGCCGGCGGCGGAGTGCGGGACCGCGAATGGACGAATGCAATCGCAATCAAGACAGCTACCAGTAACAGCGCGACCGGCCAAAAAACTTTCGATCGGATTCCATCGCTGGGGTTGGCGGAGGAATTTGACTTCATCGTCTCAGCAAAACAGATTCACACCCGGCAGGCCAGCGCGATATGCCGTGGTCGCCGACAGACGCCGGCGGCCCGGATTGTCGCTCACTTTGTCTTGGTGGAATATTGCAGCTTTTGGCCGAGCGCCTTGCCCTTCAAGGAAAGGATCGAGAGGTTATTGCTGATGCTCTGTCCGACGATACTCAACGCCACGGACTTCGAACTATCAGCATTTTTCAAGGAGATCTTTGACTGGTCATTCTTGCTGGAGTAGGTGCCAGTAACGCCGAGGTCAATGGTCTTGCCATTAGAAAGGTTCAAAACGCCGGTACCGCCGGTCTTGGTTCCATTGGGCGTGGCGTCCATGGTCAAACCCCAGTTTCCATCCACTTCATCCGGCAGATTCGCGGCAACGGAACCGGTGGGAACGGGAACGCTGCGGGTTTTTCCAAATGCCGGAACCGTAAGTTTAATTTTACCGGATGCTTTCCCGATGAGCATTCGATCCAGATCATCCACTTCAAAACTTTCATTGAGGGTAGACAGGAAAGTGACGTCGTATCCGGTGACCGTTCCGGTTCCTGAGGTGATCTTGAGCGTTAACTTGACGCGGGTGACCTTGCCGGCAGAAGTCACCTTGCCGCTGATGTTGGCATCACCAGCAAGATATACGGAATCGGCATCGTCGGTGAGGTCGAAATGCCCGTTCCCGGTGATCACGCCGTTGGCGTCCATGTTCATCGTGATGGATTCAGTTTCAATGCCGTTGTCCTCGGTATAGGTTCCGGTCAGGTCCCAAAGTTTGACGAGGCTGGTGCAATCATTGCTGTAGGAGCCCGAAATATTTTCAGCGCGCAAAGTGAGAACATTGGCAACCAAAAACATCAGGGTGAATAATTTGATTTTAAATGGAGTGGTCATAAATCCTTTCGTTTGACTGAGTTACCAGCGGTGCAATTGTTAGGAAATGTTCCGAAATTGTAAAGAGATTTTGAAAGAATGCCGGGACCGTGAATTGATTCCATGGAACAAAAAAGGGTGAATGAAAGCGAGGCGTTGTCGGCGGCGATTTGGGCAGGCTATTAAGCGCATTCGTGCGCAAAAGACTTGAACGTGCTTAGCGCAGCCGCCAACTTGGCCCCGGCATCCAGCCTATGACTCAATCGCGAGGCCGAATTTATTTTTTTGCGAACGGAATATTTGCCGACCAGATTTCGGGCGGGGACATTCATTTCTTTCACACGGCCCAGGCGGCGATGGACGCAGGTTATATCGTTCATTTTTTTGGTGGACACGCGCTGGAAAAGCAATTGCGAGTGAACCTGAAGGGCTATGAGTTAACGCTGACGGACAGTTCACAGGCGAAACCATTCAATGCGAATTCGTTTTTGGGACAGTTTCGTTTGTTGTTCGATTATTTCCACCGATTCCTCGGCACGTTGCGGCAAATGGGCAAAATAGAACGGACGGCAACGGCTTATGCGGTGAGCGATTATTGGTTTGACGTTTGGCCGGTGGTTTTGAGTCGGGCCAAGCGGAAATTGATGATCTGGCACATGGCGGCGCCCTCCTTGGGGCAGATTATTTGCAGGACACGGCCGGATGTAGACTCAACGCGGATAGCGTCGCTGTATTATTGGCTGAGCCAGAATCTTTCGATTTTATTTTTTCGATTCTGCCGCGACAAACACATGTTCATCGTTCATCCCGACATGCGGAAGTGGGTTCGACGCATCGGATATCGGGAAGAGGAGATTAGTTACATTTCGTTCGGCGTGGATGCGGCCCGAGCCGCGCGGGTTCCGCCACAGAAAAAAATCTACGACGCGATATGGATTGGCCGTGTGCATCGCCAGAAGGGGATTGATGATTTGCTGGCAACATTGTTACACCTGTCGAAAACGGTGAAGGATTTTCGGGCGATCTTGATTGGCAATTTGCGCGAATTGCAGCCACGCATTGAATCACTGGACCTCGCCAAATGCGTTGAGTTCGCCGGGTTTGTTGCCGAGGATGAAAAATTTCGGCTATTTCACGCCAGCCGAGTTTTCCTGATGACGAGCCGTTTCGAGGGCTCACCGCGAGTGGTGGCGGAATCGCTGGTTTGCAACGTCCCGGTAGTGGCGTACGAAGTGGAAACCTACCGCGCCATCTTTGGCGACTTTATGCATTATGTGCCCTGCTTCGACGTGGAGGCATTCAAAGCCGAAGCAGAACGCATGATCGCCGACATGCGAGGTGGCAGGAATTATCTATCCCAGTTGGACCTAAGGGGCTTTTGTGAGGCGCATTCTTGGGAAAAAACCGGGGAAACGTTTGTGAGTGTGAGCTAAAATCCGTCGAATAACTCAGGGGAATGCTATCGAGGATTAGAGCATTTCCATTAAATATGTAGCTGTACATTCAGGAAGGCGTCTGAGAAGTTAGGGGGCATATCCGAGCTATTCCTGAGTCAATGCGCGAGCGGATCCTGCAACTCTATGATCGCAAGAAGAGCGACCGGGAGATCGCGGATATTTTGCGTCGCCGCCGTACGGCGAGCGCGCCCGCAACACCAAGAGCGCGGCACCCTCGAACCGCAAGCCCATTTGTGTGGCCGCATACACTTCTGACCGAAAAACGCAAAGAGCGTCTGCTCCAACTCTTGGCTGAGCGCCCGGACGCCACACTGGCTGAACTGGGATCTGGCATGGACCGGCGCTTCCACTGTGGATTGGTGGCTCTCGCCAGCTGGGTTGGACGTATAAAAAACTCTGTTCGCCACCAAACAAAATCGAGCCGACGTAGCTGAGAAAAGAGCTCACGGGTATTAGCAACTCATCAGGGAACCAGCGACGGCATTGGTGTTTTTCGATGAAAGCGGGGCCACCACGAAACTGACCCGTTTGCGAGTGCGACCTCAGGAAGGTCAAAGAGCGGTGGGCCGCATTCCGCACGGGCCCTATCAGACCATCACTCTAGTTTTGGGCCTTGGTTTACGGGGACCTTGCGCTACTTGGCTCTTTGGGGCGCTGCGGACGGGAAAATGTTTTAGCCTAGTTGGTTCAAGGACCGGTGCCGACGCTCCAAAAAGGGACGTAGTCCTCGTGGATAATTCTTTTTAAATACCAAATACGCTCTACATGATTAATGTGACGCTCTAAGCAAATGCCCTCACGATTTCGGTGGAAATGGTGCGAGTTGTTACCCATGCACAAAAATGATCTTGCTCCCCTGCGGCTCAAATCCGAAATCGACGCGGCGTAATTCGGTTAATTCTTTGACAATAGCATCATGGCGGTCACTCGGGGCGTAAAACATCAGGAATCCCCCGCTGCCGGCGCCGAGGAGTTTGCCGCCGATGGCGCCAGCTGTACGCGCGCGGTCATACCAGTCGTCGATTGCGCTGCTGCTGACGCCGCTGGTCAGGCTGCGTTTGAGTTCCCAATTCTCATGGATGATCTCACCGAAGGCGCTCAAGTTATTTTTTTGCAGCTCTGCTTTTAACCCGTGCGCTAGTTCTACCATGCGCTTCATGGTTTTTTGTTTGGCCTTGTCCGATGCCACTGTGGCGCTTTGCGTTTTCAACAATGCGGAGGCGCTGCGTGTAATTCCAGTATAAAACACCAGCGTGTTTTCCTGAAGCTGCCGGAGGGTTTCCCGTTTGCAAATGATCGGTTCGATGCTCACGGAATCGTCCGGGTTGAATTGAATCAGGTTAAAGCCACCGTAAGCTGCGGCGTATTGGTCCTGTTTTCCGATGGGCTCACCGCAACGCTCGATTTCAATCGCGCAACTTTCCTGCGCGAGCTTTTCCGCCGCGGCATAGCGATTGGCAAACGCGTGCAATGCGTTTAACAAACCCACGGTGAAAGAACTCGAGGACCCGAGACCTGTGCCTTTAGCCGGGATGTCCGCGATAGAGGTGATTTCAATGCCGCCCCGGATGCCAAGCATCTGCAATGCTTCGCGGACGAGCGGGTGCTTGATTTTCTCGGCAGACCTGGCCTCTTCCGTTTTTGAATAGCTCAGGCGAATGCGATCATCAAACTTCTCATTGACGGTGACGTAGACAAATTTATTGATGGCAGTGGACACGACCGCGCCGCCGTATTTGCGGTAAAATACAGGCAGATCGCTTCCGCCGCCAACGAAGCTCATGCGCAATGGCGTTTTGCTGATAATCATGTCGTTTGCTTCAAAATGAAATCCACAGCTTCTTTCAACGTATCGAAAATAAAATCCGGTGGCGCATTGTGCTTGCCATCTTTGCCAGCCGAACCGGTACGCACAAGGATGGATTTGATACCGGCGTTTTTGGCCGTTTGCATATCAGTGGTTGTGTCGCCGACGAACCAGGATTGTTTCAAATCAATATTCAAATCCGCGACGGCTGAGCGGATCATCCCGGTTTTCGGTTTCCGACAATCGCAATCGATTTTCAGATCCGCGCGCTCGCCGGGGAATCCTTTCTCGGGATGATGCGGGCAGAAATAAATACGATCCAAAAAGGCGTGTTCGCGACCGAGCAGGGTTTCGAGCTTGTTATGGATGTTTTGCAATTCCGCTTCTGTAGCCCAGCCTTTGGCGACGACCGGTTGATTGGTCACGAGGACGGCGCGCCAACCGCTGTGATTGAGGCGATGCAAAGCATCTGCGACGCCGGGCAACAGTTCAAGTCCATCTGCATTCCGCAAACAATCTTTGTCCGGCACGAGCGTCCCATCGCGATCCAGAAAAACGGCACGTTGCGGCGTGGCAAAGCTACTGCGTGCGATGACGCCGGAAGCAAACTCGCCGCAGATGCGATCGTAGCGTTGAGGAGTTCCAATATCCTTGATGTATTCGGGCGAATTGTAGCCGAACAGGTTCGCGCCACTTTGAACCATGGCGGGGAAGACGTCTTTGCCAAAGTCCAAAATCTCCGGGTGTTCCGTGTTCCCGCCTTCGCTGCTCTTGGGCGCGGCAGGCCGCGTTCTGTGAAACGGCTTCAACGCCTTTTTTTCCAAGACATACAAACCGGCGTTGACCAGGTTTTGGCGCCAGACGCCTTCCGAGTGCGGGCGATTGTGAAAGGCCACCACGCGTGATTCGGCGTTTATCTCGACTAGGTCGGAATCAAACGGGTGATCGTTGGGATGCAGCAGCAATGTGGCATCGGCGTGATGTTGCTCGTGCGCGTGCCAGATGCGATCAAGGTCCACATTGACCATCGTGTCGCCATACATCACGAGGAAGCGCTCAGCCAGTTCATCGAAGCCGGCGAGGACGGCGCCGGCGGTGCCGAGCGGTTCGCGCTCGAGCACGTAACTAATTTGTACACCAAAGTTTTTTCCGTCGCCAAAATGTTTCTCAATCAGGTCGGCGCGGTAATGAACAAAGAAAATTAAATCCGTGAATCCATATTTTTTCCCGAGTTCCACTTGATGCTCGAGCAGGGGTTTGCCCGCAATGGGAATCATCGGCTTGGGCAGATCGCCCAGCCGGTCTTTGAGCCGGGTCCCTTTGCCGCCCGCGAGGATGATCAGCGATTTCATTTTTGGATTTCCCTACGGTTCGCGTTCATCCGGCTTGAGCCTCGGTCTTCCAATGTTTTAACGAATGTTCCAGCGCTTCCTCGACCGGACGTGTTTTCACGCCAGTAGAAAGCAGCTTGGAATTATCCAGCACGCAATTCGACCGCGGTGTTTTGGCGGCGACTCGATAGAACTCCTCATCGTTCGCCCAAAATTCAAAGCGTCGAGCAGGTTTCAATATCTGTTCGATCAATTGAACCACGTGGCGAGTCGTCACGAAGCCGGGATTAGTGACGTTATAGATGCCGAACGGCGCACGGCGCTCCCACAAATCCAAACACGCGCGCACGAAATCGCCGCGATGCGAAATCGAGTTCACGTTGTTGTACACTTTGGGATACCGCTGCACCTTGCTCAAGTAGTTGCGATTGTTGTCAAATTCATCGAAGGGAATGCGCAAACGCCACAGGTAACTTTCTCCGATGCCGGAAATCGCTTCCTCCCCCAATGCTTTGGTCCCGCTGTAAAAGCTGCAAGGCTCCTGGCGGAATGAGAAATTGGGTTCGTCGGTTTCGCTGAATCCTTGAATAGCCTCGGGATTTTTTTCAGCCAGTGACATCAGTTCGGGAAGCGCGAGATTCTTTTCTTCGCGCGCGATTCCGTTTTTGATCACTTTCGCGCCGGAAAAAATACAGCCGGAGGAAACGTGCCCCCAGGGAATTTTCACCGCCGCGCAGGCGTTCGCAATTGTTTGAGGCAGCAGCGTGTTTCCGGCAAGAGTGTCTGCTTTCGCGAGTTCGCAGGCGTCTACGTTGGGCTTGCCCGTATAGCCGGCGCTGTTGATGACAAACCCGGGTTTGTTTTGCCGCAGGAACGACAGCAGAACGTCGAAGTTGGTATAATCCAATTGTGCGCGGGACAAAGCGATGAACGCCGTCTTCCGACGACGTAGTTCGTCGGCGAAAGCCTGCCCAACATACCCGGTTGCACCAAGGAGAAGAATCATTTGCGCCTATTGTCTCAGTTAAGGTTTGTCAGATTTTCCTTGATGGCAAGTTCGATGGCTTCATTGGAAGTCAGGCGCGGCTTCCAACCGGCTGTTTTCAGTTTTTCGATCGAATATTGAAATTTCGAGACATCCCCCACCCATCCTTTGGAACCACCGGTATAACGGATTTTAGCGCTTGGAGCGGCCAAGCGCACGGTGGCTTCCGCCATGAAGCGAACGGTGGAGGCGGTATTTTCGGGTGAAATGTTAAAAACGTTCAACCGCTTCTGCTGGCTTTGGAAAAGAAATACCATGGCTTCGACCAATTCACCAACGTGCAGATAAGGTTTTTCCTGCGAACCATCGCCGAGCACTTCGAGTTCGGCGGGATTCTTTTTCAGTTTTTTCAAAAAATCATAAATCGCACCATGTGTCGCGCGGCTGCCGACCACGTTGGGAAATCGATAAATCCACGCCTGCTTTAAAAAGCGTTCGAGCGCCGCGGTGATGATGCCCTCGGACGCCAGTTTCATCGCACCGTAATTGGAAATGGGGTGCAACGGGCCAGACAACTCCGTAAGGGCGCCGCTGAGTTCACCGTAAATAGCCGAGGTCGAGGCAAAGACCATTTTCGAAACGCCAAACTCCTGCATTAACTTCAGCGTGTTGTAGGTTGTCAGGAACGTGCGCTCCAAATCGATGTCGGGATTGGCGCCGCCGGCCTGGATGTCCGAATTGGCAGCCATGTGCCAGACTGTTTCAATCGGCCC
>Ga0265338_10010483_pt1 | contig 10857 bp, 2 predicted proteins | sample 42126metaG_FD_193579 | JGI IMG/M metagenome (GOLD analysis project Ga0265338, IMG submission 193579) | Rhizosphere microbial communities from Carex aquatilis grown in University of Washington, Seatle, WA, United States - 4-21-26 metaG | ecosystem: Host-associated > Plants > Roots > Rhizosphere >... | reverse complement strand
CCCGGTCCTCGGTGTCGGCGATGCTGGGGCAGGACCGACCCGAGCTGGCCGGCTTCGCCGGCTCCGGTGACCCGAGCCGCCTGACCGGGCTGTGGGGCCACCCCCGGCTGCGCCAGCAGCGCAACCAGGCCCCGGTGCGGGCGCTGAGCCGGATCCGCTACGCCCGCTGGGAGCTCCCGTCGCTCCTGGCCGAGCCGAGCTACCGCAGCCGGCACCAGGCCCGGCTCCTGGCCGGCCGGGGCGAGGAGCCCCGCCTGGCCGCCGGCCTGGCCGACCCGGCACCGGATCCCTGGTCGCCCCTGCCGGTCTTCGGCACAGGCAACGCCAAGACCGCCCGGCTGCAGTTCGTGCCGATGTTCACCGTGGCCGACCCCACATCGCTGTACGACCGCACACCCCAGCAGCTGGCCGCCGACGGCACCAACCAGGTCGAGATCGCCCTGGGCTTCGTCGCCGAGAATGCCACTGACCCGGGCGCCCACGGCGCGGCCCAGCTGCGCCGGTTCACCGACGACCATGTCCACCACCTGTCCACCGACGGCACCACCCCGGTGGCGGACATGGTGGAGGCCTTCTTCCGGTGGGCCGCCCAGGCCGGGGCCGGGAAGGCCGGGGACGACGACATCAGCCTGCTGGCCCTGCAGGACCTGCTGACCGAGGTCGGCGACCCGGCCTTCCAGGCGGCCACCTTCGAGTACGGGAACCTGACCGGGTTCCTCGTCGACAGCCTGCACCTGGAGATCGCCGGCTATCCCACCGGTGGCGGGTCGGACACCAGCGGCACCATGGTGGCCCTGCCCCCGGAGATCACGGCGACGCTGGTCACCGGCTCGTCCAGCACCGAGCGGGACTACCGCACCTACCAGCCGGTCAGCACGGCCTACGCCACCAACCTGACCACCTACTTCCGCCAGTTGCTGACGGACGCCACCAGCGAGCAGGCGAGCGAGCCACGGGCCGCCGGTCGGCCGCTCGCCGAGACGGCAGAGCCGGCCCGGCCGCCCGGCGATCCGCAGGCGAACAGCCTGGCCGAGCTGATCTTCGGCGAGTACTTCGCCCTGCTGACCCAGGCCAGCCTGCAGGCGGCCGTCGCCCTGCTCCAGAACTATCCGGTGGCCTACCCGGCGAGCGGCGGTCCGAGCCTCAGCGAGCTGGCCCGGAGCTTCAGCGGGCTGTCGGCCCGGGTCCGGCTCGGCCGCGGCCAGCGGTTGGCCGACATGGCGGCGTACACCGGCCACCACCCGGCCCGGCTGGCCGCCGCCAACCCGGGGCTGGGCGGGGACGACAGCCGGGACGATAGCCGGGACGGCGGCCTGATCGAGGTCCCGGTCGAGGTGACGCCACTGTCGATCGCCGAGGACAACCGCACCGCCACCCTGGCCACCGGCCTGGTCCTGCAGATGCCGTCCCTGCCGTACCAGGTCCGGAGCGGCCAGACCCTCGACGACGTGGCGGCCAGCATTCCCTACGTGGCCACCACCAGCCCGATCAGCGGGGCCGCCGTCGGTACCGCCAGCCAGGACCTGGTCGGCCTGCTGCGGACCGGTGAGGGCGTGCCGATCCCGGCCTTCACCTACCAGGCCGTCAGCGGGGACACCCAGAATTTCCTCACCGCGTTCATGACGGTGCGCAACCTCGGCCCGGTCGGCGTGGCCAACCTGGACTGGTACGAGCAGGCCATCGCCACCCTCAACCCGACCGTGCTGGATTGGACGGCGCCGGCCGGCACGATCCAGGTCCCGTACGCCTATCTCGACAGCACGGCGGACAACGCCGTCGACTACACGGTGCACCCCGGCGACACCCTGGCCCGGATCGCCGGCGCCTTCTCGCTCTTCCAGGCGATGGACAACACCACCAACCCGGTCGTCACCGACCCGGTGACCATCCCGGCGATGACCCACCCGGTCGCCCCCCTGGACACCTTCGCCAGCCTGGTCCAGGATTTCCCCGGCCTGACCCTGGTGGCGCTGGTCGGCGCCAACACCGGGGCGGCCGTCCTCACCCCGCTCGCCGTGCTGCGGCTTCCCGCCTTCACCGCCGTGCTGCCGGCGGCCCAGTCGTTGGCCGGCGTGGCCGCGGCCTACGACCTCAGCCTGGCCGACCTGGTGGACATCGTCGAGACAGTGCCGGCGCTGTTCGCCGGTGGCGACCTGACCGTCCGGGACGTCCCGGCCCGGTCGGTGAACGATCTCGTCACCGATCTCACGACCACCGGGCAGTTGAACACGATCGCCACCCAGGTCTCGAACTTCCTGGCCCACGGCCTCCGGGCCCCGGCGCCGGACGACACGACCTTCACCGACCTGACCCCGCAGCAGGTGGCCGACGGCGACTTCACCGGGCACCTCTACGGCATCAGCGACCTGATCGGCCAGCAGTTCTCCTGGCCCGACACCTCGGTCAGCGCCCAGCTGACCCTCACCCTGCCCGACACCGCCAACGGCTGGCTGAGTCTGGTCGACACCACCACCACCACCGGGGACGGCCCGGTGGTCAGTGCCGAGCTGGGCGCCCTCAACCCGCGACTGGCCGCCGGCCAGGTCCCCCGAGACGGGCTGATCGTGGCCACCGGCACCACCAACCAACTGGACCTGGCCATCGACCAGGCCAGCTTCGGCGGCGACCTGCCGTCCACGACGGTCACCCTGAACGCGTCGGCACCGGCCGCCCTCGTCAACTTCGAGGAGACGCCGGTGCACTACAACTTCCAGGCCACCCAGCACTGGCAGGCGGCCGTGCGCCCGGCGCTGCCGAGCGCACCGGCACCCGGACAACCGGGCGAACCGAGCCTGTGGCCGCTGCCGGGCAACCTGCAGCTGCTGGCCGATTCGGGGAGCCCCGGCACCTACGGGCTGCGGGTCGTCCCCCTGGGCGCCGTCCCGGGCACACCGGGCCTGCCGCTCGCCAGTTACTGCTGGGCGGTGCAGATCCCGATCAGCATCAACCGGGTGGCCAACCCGAACGACCCGGCCTCTACCGGCAGCGCCACCTCCGAGCTCGGCAGCCCCTGGCTGGACGGCCTCTACCTGGTGAACGGGGCGTCGGCCGGCGACAGCGACCGGCTCTACCAGCTCTGGACCTACCTGGCCGGCGGCTCGGACAGCGCCACGATCAGCCTGCTGTACCCGCCGAACGCCACTTCGACCACCCCGATGGGCTACGCCTCCGATGCGGTGGACCCGGCCGAGACCGTGCTGCTGAAGACGAACCTGTCCACGGTGACCCGGGACCCCGGCCTGCGTCAGGACGGGCTGGCCGTGCCGGGAGCCGACACCTACAGCGCCCCGATCGGCACCGCCACCGACTTCCTGTGCCTGCTCTGGCAGGCCTCCGTCGTGGTGCCGGGTGGCTTCTACCTGCGCTACGACGCCGACGGCGCCGCCCTGCCCGACGCCATGTTCGACGATGCCGGCCGGGGAAGCCTGCAGGTCCTGTGCCTGCTGGCCAGCCAGTCCGGGGCCACCGAGCCCGGCGGGGCGTTCCTGGCGGTCAACAACGTCGCCCTGGTCGCCGACAACGTCGACGCCTCAGCCGTCCAGCTGTACGCGGTGCGGACCGACGGCGACGGGCCGACCACCCGGGTGGCGACGATGCCACCGGGGTCGGTCGGGTACTCGATCGACCGCACCGACCCGGCACCACCGGAAGGCAGCACGCCGACGCCCACACAGCTGTCCGGCATGCTGTACAGCCTGTTCGGGTACCAGCTGCAGGCCGGCACCGGCTTCACCGCCAGCAACGAGGCGGTGCCGCAGAACGCGGATGAGGGCGCCGCCGCCGGCACCCTCAACTACCGGCAGGTGCTCAGCGTCTACCGCCGGGCCACGGCCGACGGCCTGGTGGCCCAGGCCAATCCGTGGCTGCCGGCCGCTGACGAGGACCCGTACGCCGGCATCTCGGCCACCAGCCAGGCGGCGGTGTCGTTCGCCGCCCACGACGTCTTCGGCAACCGGGCCATCGTGACCGACCCGATCGCCGGGGTGGCGCTGCCCGACCGCTACACCGACCGGATCTACGGCCTCGGCGACTGGCCGGGGACCACCTGGTCGTACTAGATTGCCGGGACGACCCCGGATGCCCGGCTGCTGGTCGACGGAGGCCTGCAGGCGGCCAACTACCTGCCGGCGCCGGACCTGTCCGCCGAGAAGGCGTTGCGATCGGCCAGCTCCCACGCGGTCAAGCTGGCGGCCGCCTACTACCAGGTCCGTCGCCCAAACCTGGAGCTGACGATCGACGGCGCGCTGGCCGGCGGCCCGCAGTCGCTGTCGCTGGCCCCGCTGATCGGGTACCTGTCCGGCGCCTACACCTTCACCAGCCAGCTGGCCGGGCTGGCCATCGGCACCTGCCAGGTGACCGAGGGCCAGACCCTGGCCGCCGTGGCCGCCGCCAACGCGGTGTCGGCCGAGGACCTGCTGGCGGACAACGCCGACCGTGCCGTCAGCGCCCTGTTCGCGACCACCGTGGTGGTGCCCCAGTTCGGCCAGATGAAGCACGGCGAGGCGATCGATGCGTTCGCCGAACGCCACGGCACGACCGCCGTCTCCCTGCTCGGCCAGTGGGGCAACGGCGACGCCCCCGTGCCGGGCGGCACCGACCTGGTGATCAGCCCGACCACCGGGGCGATCGTGGCGGGCTGGACGCTGGCCCAGTATGCCGCCCAGTCGCAGTGCACGGTCGGCGATCTGGCCACCGCCAACGCCACGGCTCCGGGCCTCATCGCCGACGGCGTCAGCCTGGCGGTCGGCGCGGTGCGACTGCAGACCGCCGGCTCGACCTTCAGCTCCCTGGTCGCCGCCTTCGCCGCCCAGGGCGTCACCACGACGGCGGCCGAGATCGCGGTGGCCAACCAGGGCGTCTCGGGGATCTTCGCCGTCGGCGGCCAGGTGACCACCTACGCGGTGGACCGCCGCCTGCTGGCCACCGCCAGCACCGTCGACGGCCTGGTCGACCAGCTGTACGGCGGCGACCTGGCCACCTTCTGCAGCTTGAACGGCGCACTGGCGGGGTTGCTGCCGCAGGACCTGCGGCTGCAGGTCGGCCAGTCCACCGTCGCCGCGCCGCCGGACCCGTTGGGGTACTTCGTCGACCAGTCCGGCGGCTTCAGCCTGGCTGACTTCGCCACCGCCAACGGGCCGACCATCCTGGCGACCGGCGTGGTACTCCTCCTGCCGGCCCAGCTGCAACCGGCCACGCTCGCCGCCGTCCCGTACGCCATCCAGCCGGGCCTGACCCTGCACCAGATCGCCACACGGTTCGGCGTCAGCCCCGACCAGCTGGGTACACAGAACCAGGACCAGCCGGCGGTGCTGGTGCCGGACCAGCCGGTCACCGTGCCCGGCTTCGGCACCCAGCCGACGGCGGCCGGCGACTCGCTGGCCAGCCTGCAGGCCCGGTGGCCCGCTGGTGGCCAGCCCACCATGACCGCACTGATCGCCGCCGTGGCCGACCAGACCGGGTTGATGTTGCCCGACGGCGTCCTGGTCTGCCCGGTGCCGACCGCCTCGGCGGCCGGGAGTGCCGACCCGCTGACCATCGACCAGCTGGCCGGCACGTTCCTGACCGCGGACGCCGCCTCGACGTTGGCGCAGTGCAACGCCGCCCTGGCCGGTTTCTTGAAGGTCGGTGCCCAGTTCGCGCTCGACGGGGAGACCTTCACGGTGACCGCCGGGCAGACCCTGGCCAACACCCTCGGCCTGGTGAACGGCCAGCTGGACTCGCCCATGACCTACGACGCCTTCCTGGCGGCCATGCTGGACCAGCCGGTGGTGGATCCGGCCAGCAAGGTGCTGCTGCCGCCGCCGCCCGTCGAGGTGGCGGCAGCGTTGCCGGCCACGGTGCCGGTCACCGGCGTGTTCACCGAGCTGAGCTGCAGTGTCACGTTGCGCCGGCCGGCCGACGAGGTCGACACCAATTTCACCGGGGTGGCCAACGTCTCGGAGGTCACCACCCCGCTTACCCCGACGTTGAGCGGCGAGCCGGCCACCCTGGCCGCCTTCGCCAGCGCCCTGGCCACCGCCTATGGCGGCCAGCTGTGGTTGGCCACCGCCTCCGCCCGGGAGCAGGGCCAACAACGGCAGTACCTGATCCGTTTCGAGGCGCCGGGTGGGCTGGCGGGCAACGCCATCCGTTCCGTCGCTCTGGGCGGCCAGGCGAGCTTCCTCGGCCTGCCCCCCCTGGCCAACAGCCTGATCTCGCGGACCGCCGACGTCCGGGCCTACCGGTCCGGCGGCGACCCGCCGTTCACCGCCGAGTCGCAGACCCTGATGTTCCAGGCGGTGGACGTCACGGACTGGGCCCGGGACTTCCTGGCGACGCTGGACCTGGCCCTGTCCCCGAGCTACGCCTCTGCCGGCTACCTGGCGACGGCGGGGCCGTCCGGCTCGGACGACTTCAACGCTCTCGTGGCGGCCAAGTCGGTCCTGGCCGCCGCCATCGCCGGCCAGCTCACCCCGGTCGAGGTGGGTGACACCCCGCTGGACCTGACCAGCGCCCAGCAGTCGCTGGAGCAGCTGCTCCGGGTGAACCTGTCGGCCGGCTACAACACCGACGCCGTGGTGCAGGTGGCCACCACGGTGGATGCCAGCTTCGCCGGCACCGGATCGGACGCCGGCGGTCACCGTCTGACCGGCAAGGTGTCGGCGAACACCCAGGACCTGTCCACCACCTCTACCCTGCAAGAGCTGGCCACCCGGTACACCGTGTCGGTCGAGGCCGTGGTCGAAGTGCTGGCGGCCACTACGAACATCCTGCAAACCGACGCCGTGCTGGAGCTCGACGACGTGCGGTGGACGATCGCCGAGCACGACTCCCTGTCCGTCGGCATCCAGACGCTCGGGACCACGCCGGTCATCTTCGCCAGCACCTTCGCCACCACGGCGCCGCTGTTCCGGGACGGGGTGGCGCTGACCGTCGACGGGTTCGGCGCCCAGGTCGGGTTGGGCGACACGCTCGGCACCATGGCCGACGCGCTGGACGTCGATCTCGGCCTGGTGGCGCTGGCGAACGAGGACCAGAGCGGGTTGCTGACCGGCACCGTCTACCTGAACGGGGTGGCCGTGCCGATCACGGACCAGATCTCCAGCCTGTCCGCCCTGGCCGCGGCCCAGCACCTGACGGTCCCGGTCCTGGCCGGCCTGATCGCCAGCCAGGCCGTCCTCACCGTCGGCGCCACCCTGCACGTGCTGCGCTGGGTGCCCGAGTACAGCCTGACGATGGGCAAGATCGATCTGGATACCGCCGACGGTGCGCTCACGCTGCTGCTCAGCCTGAAGAACCGGGCCCAGTACCGGCGGCTCTTCCTCAACCTCGGGTTCGGGATCACCGCCCTCGAGTACCGGATCGAGCCGGCGGCGTACGTCGAGGGCTACCAGACCTCGCAGTGGATGCATCCGGTCAACCCGTTGCCGAGCGATCCGACAGCCATCGGCGGTGCGGTGATCGACCCGGCCATCGGCCAGCTCGACATCCCGATCGCCCTGCGGGCCTATCCGGCGACCCCACGACTGGTGAACCAGAGCGCGCTGGCCACCTTCTCGGCGAAGGAGATCGCCACAACCGACCCGATCGCCGACCGGCTCGACAAGATCGAGTCGTGGACCTACCTGGCCGGTTTCGAGCTGCAGCTGGCGGCCCAGGACGCCGCCGTGGTCACCGTCGGGCTGAACTTCAGCCCACCACCGGATGGTCGTGGCTCGGGCGACGAACCGGACCCCTTCCCGGCGCTGGCCGAGTACGCCAGCAATGCCTCGGCCATCAAGGGCGACCTGGCCACCCTGGTGCAGGTACCCGGGTCCACACCGCCGACCGGGGTGAGCCCGGGCCAGTCGGCGATGGCCGCGCTGGCCGACCTGGCCACCAAGGTGTCCGACAGCTGGGGCTTCGTCCCCCCGACGCCGACCGGAGCGGATGCTCCCGTCGACGACCTGGTGCCGGCGGAGAGCTACAGCTTCGCGCTGCAGACCCGGACACGGTCGGCCGACCACGGTGAGCAGGTCCTGTCCGCCCTGGTGCTGGTGCGCGAGCCGGGGACCGATCGCTGGGGCCCGGCCGGCAAGATCCCGGACCTCGCCTACGTGGACGCCGACGGCCTCCGGCACTCCCTGGTGCCGCCGGACGTGCCCGTGGGCGAGCCGCCGCAGAGCCTCACCTATACGTTCGCCGAACCGGTGCCGGCCGGTGGTCGGTTGGTCTACCTGGCCGGCTACGCCGAGCTGAACGTGGTCGCCTACCAGAACGCCCGAGCCAGCCTGTCCGTGCTGCGCAACCAGAACCTGGCCCCCGGATCGCAGACGACGGAGCAGTTCGTCTACCGGACGCCGCCGCTGACGTTCACCAACCTGGCGGTGCCCAGCCTGCTCTGGGCCGAGTCGCTGCTGTTCGGCACCGGCAGCGAGGCGGCGTTGCCGGCCGCGCTCACCACGCTGTTCACCGACGTGCTCGGCAGTCCACCCACGGCGGCGACGGTGCAGCAGAAGTTGAGCGGCAGCTACGGCTACCGGCTGGCGGCCGCCGGGGGAGGCCAGTCGCCGCTGTCGCCGGACGACCTGGTGTCGCTGACGCCGATGTTCTACCGGCCGAGGTTCAGCTACCGCGACACCGTGCCGGCCGAGACCGGCGCGGCGGTGACGGACTGGTCCACCGGCCACGTGCCCGAGCCGGACAACGTGGCCTTCCTCAGCCTGGCGCTGCAGCTGTTCTCCACGATGATGCCGGGGCGGACCCAGCCGCTGCTGGCCCTGGGCCGGCTCGACTACCAGCTCACTGACGGTTGATCGGACTGCTCGTCCGGCATGAGCGTACGTTCGTCCGTTCGAGCTCGCACTATCCGGCATCGACGGTAGGCCTCCCGGGTAGGTTCATGGCCATGCGGGGGAGACCGCGCCCATGACCGACGCACCTGCCACGGCGGGGCCGCCGGGTATGCGCATAGAAAAGGGTGGGCTGGGGTCGCCGGCCCAGGCGGTGGCGTTGGCCACGCTGTGCGTGGTGCTGTTCCTGACGTTCCTGGACAACACCGTCGTCAGCGTCGGCCTGGCCGACATCCAGAGCGACCTGCACGCCGGGGTGTCGTCGCTGCAGTGGGTGGTCAACGGCTATGCCCTGACCTTCGCCAGCTTCATGCTGGCGGCCGGCACCATGGGCGACCGGCTGGGCCGCAAGAAGATGATGCTGGCCGGGGTGGCCGTGTTCTGCGCCGGCTCGATCGTCTGCGCTCTGGCCGGCAACGTGGACTGGCTGATCGCCGGCCGGGTGATCATGGGGGTGGGGGCGGCGGCGTCGGAGCCGGGCACCCTGTCGATCATCCGCCACGTGTACCCGGACCGGGAGACCCGGGCCGACGCCCTGGGCATGTGGGCGGCTGTCTCCGGGCTCGCCCTGGCCCTCGGACCAGTGATCGCCGGGGTGTTGGTGGGGGTGGCCAACTGGCGGGCCATCTTCTGGTTCAACCTGGCCGTGGGGCTGGTGGCCTTCGTCATGGCCCTCGCCTTCGTCCCGGAGTCGTCTGATCCGACCGGTCGCCGGTTCGACGTTCCCGGCGCCATCCTGGGGGCGGTCGCCCTGGCCTGCCTGTCGTTCGCCATCATCCAGGGGGAGCAGTCCGGCTACGGCGACCCGGCCATCGTGGTGCTGTTCGCCGCCGCCTTCGTCGGCGGCGTCGCCTTCGTATTGACCGAGTGGCGGTCGAAGAGCCCGATGCTCGACCTCGGGTACTTCCGGAAGCCGGCGTTCGTGGGGTCGAACATCGTGGCCTTCGTGGCCTACTTCGGCACGTTCTCCATCTTCTTCTTCACCGCCCTGTACCTGCAGGTCGTGGTGACAGCCTCCGCCTACCAGACGGCGGTGGACTTCCTCCCGATGGCCGTCGGCCTGATCGTGGCCTCGGCGGTCACCGGGCCGTGGGTGGCCCGGCACGGGGCCCGTATCCCCATGGTGATCGGCTGCCTGCTGGCGGCCGGCGGCATCCTGGCCACCAGCGCCGTCCTGGGGCCCCACGTGGGGTTCAGCACCCTCGGCTGGGTCCTCCCCATCGCCGGCGTCGGGTTCGGCATCGCCCTCGTCCCGGTGACGTCGGCCGCATTGACCGTGGTGCGGCCGGAGCGCTCCGGCATGGCCGCCTCGGCCACCAACACCAGCCGGGAGCTCGGGGCCGTCATCGGCGTGGCCGTGCTGGGATCGCTGGTCAACGCCCAACTGACCGGCGACCTGGCCGCCAAGCTGAAGGCCATCGGGATCCCGCCGAGCTTCCAGTCGTTGGTGCTGCAGGCGGTGACCACCGGCGGCGTGGGCGGCAACGGGGCCGCCAACCAGGCGGAGCATTCCAAGAACGCCGCCGTGGCCAAGATCGCCACCAAGGTGGTCGACGCGGCCTATCAGGCCTTCGGTACCGGCCTGCACCTGGCCCTGGAGATCTCCGGCGGCCTGCTCCTACTCGGCGCGGTGGTGGCCTTCTTCACCATCCGGGGCGGCCGGTCCGGGACGATCTACCGCGACCTGTAAGCCCGATCAGACCCTGATTGATCAGGCCTTGCGCAGCGGGTGGGCGGCGAAGAACCGCCACATGATGGCGTCGGCTGTGATGGAGAAAGTGGTGCGGCCGACGACGGCCTTCAGCGAGGCCGAGATCTTGCTGCCCGGCCAGGCGTGGCCGCCGCCCTTGACCACGTACAGCTCCACCTGGGCGGGCTGCGGGCAGCGGTACCGGGTGACGGTGACGTCGGCCGCCACCTTGGCCCGGGCCGACGTGGAAGAGCAGCCGTTGCGGTGGGCCCAGTCGGCCGCGTCCTGCGGGATCGACGGCGCCTTCTTCAGCGTCGCCTTGTTGGCGGACTGGCCGAGCGTGCCGCCCTTGCCTGT
>Ga0265338_10010481_pt1 | contig 10858 bp, 8 predicted proteins | sample 42126metaG_FD_193579 | JGI IMG/M metagenome (GOLD analysis project Ga0265338, IMG submission 193579) | Rhizosphere microbial communities from Carex aquatilis grown in University of Washington, Seatle, WA, United States - 4-21-26 metaG | ecosystem: Host-associated > Plants > Roots > Rhizosphere >... | reverse complement strand
TCTCGAAGAACGCGGCGCCGAACGGTTTGCCGGTCAACCCGTTCCCCGACGAATCATCGTATGTCGCGTCAAAACTATAATGCGCGGCCAGGGCATTCGTGACATTGCAACTAGCCGGCGAGGGAAGAACGTTAACGTTAAATGGCAGACTGGACGCTGAACCTACCGAATTGGTCACCACGACCGAATAAGCCCCCGCGTCGCTCGCTTGGAGCGCGCCGATCACCAGCGTAGCGTTCGTGGCGCCGGGAATAATGGAGCCTGCGTGAAGCCATTGGTACGTGTCCCCCGCGCCGGTCGCGACTACGGTGGCCTGCAATCCGATTCCCGCAAAATGGGTCTGGTCAGTGGGTTGGGAAACGATACTCGGCGCCGGTGACCCGATATCGACATCGAAGCTTCGGCCGGCGAGGCCGTTGTTATAAATGATCGAAACCTCGCCCGCTGAAAGCGCCCGGCGCCAAATCCCCAGGTCGTCGAACTTCAACCCGATCATTTGCGCGAAGCCCAGGTCGTCGTATTGTCCCGTTCCGTCCTGACCGATGTTCACTTGAAGCGAGGTGTCGATGGAGCCGGTCACCCCCGAAAGGTCATCCACCAACGCCAGTTGGCCGTCAACGTAGAGACTGACCGCCGCGCCTCGGACGAAACTCGCGACCACGTTGTGCCAGTGACCGTCGCGGATGACGGGCGTGCTCGAATTGCTCTCCTTTTGGTCGAAGCCGTCGGTGACGTTGAGCCGGAGGTTGCCGTTATCCTGCGCGAAAATTCCCCAACCTGGATTATCGCTGCTGCCCCAATCCTTATTCGATATGAACGGCGGATCATCGACTTGATTCGTGTAGTTGACCCAGAACGAGATGGCGAAATCGACGCGATTCGTAAACCGGAGCACATCGGGATAGCCCAGCGAGACGTAATCAAATTCCGAGCCGTCTTTGCGAGTCGTCAAGACGACCGCCTGACCGATCTGACCTGGCGCAAATGTGGGGGCGCCGACCGGCGTGGCAACGACGCCGCTACCCGACGAATCCGAGTAAGCCCCATCAAAGGTCAAATGGGTCACCAAGCCGTTGGTGAGGCTGTTGGCGTTCGCGCGGTTGGCCACCGAAGCGAGCAGTCCGAATCCGAGGCCAAGAAAAGCCCGCCGCCACTGACGCAGGAGCAATCCTGCCCGACCGAAGTTCATTCGAGTTGGCGAATTCGGTTGGCGTGCCGGCCCCCGGCGAACGACGTCGTCAGCCAGATTTTCACAATCTCCAGCGCCAACTCCTCCGGAATCGTCCGTTCGCCGATCGAGAGAACATTCGCGTCGTTGTGCTCGCGGGAAAGCCGCGCGGTGTCGAGGCTCCAACAAAGGGCGCAGCGAATGCCTTTGACCTTGTTGGCCGCGATCGCTTCGCCATTGCCGGAACCGCCCAGCACGATCCCCCGCTCGAATTCGCCGCGCGCCACCGCCTCGGCGACCGGCCTGATGTACACCGGGTAATCGACCGACTCCGGGCCGTACGTGCCAAAATCCTTCACCTCGTGCCCAAGCTGACGGAGCAACTCGATGATCTTTCCCTTATACAAGAACCCGGCGTGATCGGAGCCTATGGCGATTTTCATATTCGTGGGGCAGCGTTGACGCGCCGCAGGGAAGCCCGATTCAATCGGGCCTCCCGAGCGGCGCGTGACACCAAACTTCGTTCGCGAATCAATTCAAGTCAAATAGAATGAATTGCGAGGCTTTAACCCCGGTGAAAGCGAGGCTCGACTCAGCGCTCACCGCCGCGCCGTCACCCGCCCGGAGTTCGTGCTCGTTCAAACGGATCACGCCTTCCGCCACCTGCACCCAGGCATGGCGGCCGGGTTGCAACGCACGGGTCACCTGTTCGCCCGGCTTGAGTTGACCGGCGAGGACTTCGACATCCTGATGGATGGTGACCGCGCCATCCCGGCCATCCGGCGCCGCCAACAAGACCAGTTTCTCGCGCGCCAACGCGTCGGCGAACGACTTCTGCTCGTAACTGGGCGGCAGGAGCTTCCGCTCCGGCAAGATCCAGATTTGGAGCAAGTGAACCGGATCGACGGCGGAAGCGTTGAATTCGCTATGCCGAATCCCCGCGCCCGCGCTCATGCGCTGCAATTCGCCCGGGTGGATTTGGCCCGCGTTGCCGAGGCTGTCCTTATGCTCGAGCGCGCCGGAGAGCACCCAGGTGATGATCTCCATGTCGCGATGCGGATGCAGCGGAAAGCCGCCGCCGCCCGCGACTCGGTCCTCATTAATCACCCGCAGATCCCGGAACCCCATCTGTTCCGGGTCATAATAGTCCGCGAAGGAAAAACTGTGATAACTATCGAGCCAGCCGTGATTGGCGTGGCCCCGGGCATTCGATTCTCGTACTGTAATCATAACCATTGCGCTTTCATTGAGGGCGCTGCTTCGGTTCGTTACATTGCGTGGTCGATCACGATCCGTCCGCCGCCCTCAACTGCCGCGACGGTGAGGTCGATCACCATGGATTGTTCGCTTCAAAACGTTTTCACTAATTCGTCCGCCTGCCGCAGCGCGGCGGCGATCGCCTGATCTTTCGGTCCCGGACCGCCGAGCGTTGGCTCGATGAAAATCGACTTCACGTCCGTGAATCCGATGAATCCAAGAATTTGCTGCACATAACGGCTCTGCTGATCGTAACCCTCGGCCCCCGTGCCCGCGCCGTACGCGCCGCCTCGCGCATAGACCACCAGCGCCGGCTTGCCGGTCACCAGGCCGCGATAGCCGGTCTCCGGTGAGAACGTGAACGTCTGCCCCGGTTGAACCAGGACGTCGATGTAATGTTTCAAAATATAAGGAATGCTGAAATTCCACATCGGCACGGAAAAGACGTATTTGTCCGCGCCCGTGAATTGGCGGCAGATGCTTTCGACCGCCGCCCAGGCGCGGCGCTGCTCCTCCGTGTGCGGCTGGCCGTGCAGGATGGCGTATTTGGCGTCGATCGTCGCCGCGTCGAACCGCGGCAGCTCCGTCGCCCAAAGATCGAGCGTCGTGATCGTATCCTGGGGATGCTGGGCCTGATACGCGCCGACAAAATGCCGGGCGACCTCGATCGAGGCGGCGCGGTCCTTGCGGGGTGACGATTCAATATAGAGCAATTGTGACATAAGTTTATCCTTTTACGGACGGGATGGTTTCGCGGGACGTTTGCCCGCGTTGGGTTCAGAGGCTGTTTCCGACATCGAGAGCGCCGCGGCGCCAAAGCCGAGTTTTTTCAGGAGCGCGAGCAGGCTTTTGCGTTCCGGCTGACTGAGCGCGGCGGTGGCCGCCTCCATCGCGTCCGCGTGCTGGCGGAACGCGCCGGAGATCAGTCCGCGCCCGGCGGGCGTCAGACGCACGCGGCAGACGCGGCGGTCCTGTTCATCCCACTCACGGACCACCAGCCCCTTCTTTTCGAGCCGGTCCACGGCGGCGGTGCATGAACCGCTCGTCAACAAGACCCGCCGGCCGATGGCGTTCACCGGCGACGGCCCTTTGTTCAACAAAAGCTCCAGCACCGCAAAATCCGACAGGCCCATCCCCAACTCGGTGATGTTCCGCAGCGCGTGGGCCTTGACCGCCGCGGTGGCCTTCCACAGCACCAGCCATAGGTGAACACCCGAGGTGTCGCTGGCAGGATTTGTTTTCGCGTTCATCGATTCAGGCGCCACCCGGCGCTATCACTGAGGCCACTATGACACCATTTATCTTGATGTCAAGATACTTTGTGTAAAGATATTGTCCGCCCCTGAATCAACCCGGCGCCGCCGCGCCTATGGACCGCGGCGGCAAGCGCAGCGCGACGCCGCTTTCGCCAAGCCCCACCGCGCATCACCACCCCATCGACGCCCACAGCGGTGTCGCGCTCGGTAGGCGCCGCTCTCCAAAAGCCCTCAGCGCAAAATCTCCTTCCGCGCCGTGGAGTGCGGCGGCAAGCGTAGCGCGACGCCGCTTTCGCGCCGCCCTCCGCGCCGCCACCGCGCCCAGCCCCCCTCGCCACGCTGATTTCCATTGAAAACGCCCGCGCTTTGCTGCGTGATGAGGTCATTACCAAAAGCGAAACCGCGCGAACATGGACTCTTTGGTCACCGATTTATTTATGCGCAGAGCCGAGTTGAAACCAGAGTCCGCCCCGAGCATTGCCATGACACTTCCATTTATCTCCCGCCCGCCACGCAGACGCCCACTCAGTCATCGTGACGCCACCCATCCCGTCGTCGTGGCTCGCGACGGCGTCGCGCGGTTGCCGCTAAGAATCGCCCCCGTTCGCCCCTTACGCGCGCCATCCCGACGCTTCGCGGCTCTCCTGCTCGCGGCATTCGTCCTCCGGTCGTTCAACGCCCGCGGCGCGGATAATTCCAACAGCGTCGAGTTGCCACCGGGAGTCGTCGCGGTGTGGGATTTGGCAAAGGCGTATCATGAAACGACCGCCACTCGCGAACGGGTTTGCCTCAACGGCCTGTGGCAATGGCGACCCGGCGCCGCCGAGCTGCCGACGCCGCCCCGTGAAGGTTGGGGTTACTTCAAAGTTCCGGGAAGCTGGCCGGGCGTCACCGATTACATGCAGAAAGATTCGCAGAAAGTCTTTCTCCACCCGAGTTGGAAAGAAACCAATTTGGCCGGCCTGGGGGCCGCCTGGTATCAACGGGAGTTTACCGTCCCCGGCGCGTGGGCCGGGCGCCGGATCACGCTCAACGTCGAATACCTCAATTCCTTCGCGGCGTTCTTTGTGGACGGCCGAAAAGCCGGCGAGCTTCGCTTCCCCGGCGGCGACCTGGATCTCACCTCGGTCTGTCCGCCCGGCCAAACGCATTCGCTGGGCCTGTTCGTGGTCGCGCTGCCGCTCAAAGGCGTGCTGCTTTCGTACACCGACAGCGCTTCCGCCCGCGAGGTCAAAGGCAGCGTCGCTCGGCGCGGGCTGTGCGGCGACGTCTTTCTTACCAGCGCTCCCTTGGGGCCAAGCATCTCCGACGCGCGGATCGCGCCCTCCGTGCGGAAACGCGAACTGGCCATCGACGCCACCCTTGACGCTGGCGCGCCGAATGCGCGCTACACGCTGCGCGCGTTGGTCAGACAGGGAGGCCGAATCGTCAGGCAATTCAGCTCCCCGGAATTTCGCGCCGAGGATCACGCGGATGGCCACGTCTCCTTCACTACAAAATGGATGCCCGACAAACTTTGGGACCTGCACACGCCGCAAAACGTCTGCGAGCTTGAGCTTTCGCTCCTCGACGCCGCCGGGCGGGTCCTCGATGCCAGTTGGACAAGGCGGTTTGGCTTCCGCGAATTCTGGATCTACGGCCGCGATTTCTATTTGAACGGCGCCCCGATTCATCTCTCGGCCGTGCCGCTGGATAACGCCGAGGTCGGCGCCGCTTGGGCCACTTACGCCGCGGCCCGCGAAAGCCTGGAGCGGCTCAAAGGTTTCGGCATCAACTACGTTTACACCCATAACTACGGTTGCGAACCCGGCTCGCATCTTAGCTTCACGGAAATACTCCGCGCGGCGGACGACGTCGGCATGTTGGTCGGCCTCTCCCAACCGCATTTCAGCCACTACGACTGGCAGGCGCCGGACGCCGATCGCAACAACGGCTACGCGCGCCACGCCGCGTACTACGTCCGCGTCGGGCAAGATCACCCCTCCGTCGTGATGTACCCGATGAGCCACAACGCCACCGGTTACGACGAAGACATGAACCCCGATCTGATCGACGGCATCCATGACCAACGCGACACCTGGGCGCGCAAAAACCTCGCGCTGGCGCTGCGCGCCGAAGCCATCGTCAAACGACTCGATCCGAGCCGGATCGTTTACCATCATGCCTCGGGCAATCTTGGCGTGATGCACGACAGCAATTTCTACCCGAACTTCGCGCCGGCGCAGGAACTGAGCGACTGGTTCGAGCATTGGGCGACGGTCGGCGTGAAACCGGTCTTCACGTGCGAGTACGGCGCGCCGTTCACCTGGGACTGGACGATGTATCGCGGCTGGTACCGCGGCCAGCGGGAATTCGGCAGCGCCAAGGTTCCGTGGGAATTCTGCGTCGCCGAATGGAACGCGCAATTCTTCGGTGACACGGCTTATCGGATCAGCGAACCGGAAAAGGCCGACCTCCGCTGGGAGGCGAAGCAATTCCGCGCGGGCGCTCTCTGGCATCGGTGGGACTATCCCTTCGACGTTGGCTCGTCCCGTTTCGACGAGCGCTATCCCATCTTCGCGCTTTACGTGAATGACAACTGGCGCGGCTTTCGCGGCTGGGGCGTCTCCGGCGTTTCGCCGTGGGAATATGAGCATTTCTGGAAACTGCGCCCCGGCGTCAATCGCGACCGGCGCGAACTCGCGGTGGACTGGAACAATCTGCAACGCCCCGGATTCAGCCCCGATTACCTCGATCAGCGCTTCGAGCGGATGGACATGGCGTACGAAAAATCAGATTGGATCGCCACGCCCGCCGCCGAAGCGCTCCTGCGCAATAATCGCCCGCTCCTCGCGTTCCTGGCCGGCGCCCCGGCTCATTTCACCTCCAAGGATCACAATTATCTGGCCGGCCAAACGGTCGAAAAACAAGTCATCGTCATCAACGATTCCCGGGAGCCTGCGACCGGCCGCGTCGAGTGGACGCTCGCCCTGCCGCGCGCCGTCACCGGAACGCGCCGCGTCACGGTGGCGCCCGGCCGCCAAGCGCGGATTCCTCTGCGCTTCGAATTGCCGGCGAACATCAACCCGGGAGCCTACGAAATCCAGCTGCGCGCCCACTTCGGCCAGGGAGAGGTTCAAGAGGACCGGTTTACGATCGACGTCGCGCCACCGCCGGGGGGCGCGCCGCTCGACGCCCGGATCGCGCTGTTTGATCCGAAGGGAGAGACTGCGGCGGCGTTGGACCACATCGGGGTGCGGTACGAGAAGGTGGACGCCGGCGCCGATCTGGCGACGTTCGACATTCTTGTGGTGGGCAAAGCCGCCTTGGCTCCGGACGGCGAAGCGCCGGACATCAGCCGCGTCCGCGATGGATTGAAAGTGGTCGTGTTCGAGCAAACGTCCGCGACGTTGGAGAAGCGGTTCGGGTTTCGGGTCGAGGAATATGGTCTGCGGCAGGTCTTTCCGCGCGTTCCAGATCATCCGATCCTCGCGGGCGTGAAGGCCGCCGAGTGGCATGATTGGCGCGGTGAAGCCACCATTCTCCCGCCGCGCTTGTCGTATTCCACCCGGCCGCGCTACGGCCCAACGGTCGAGTGGGCCGGCATCCCCGTCGCGCGCGTCTGGCGCTGCGGCAATCGCGGGAACGTGGCGTCGGTCCTGATCGAAAAGCCCGCGCGCGGCGATTTCCTCCCGCTCGTGGACGGCGGTTTCAGCCTTCAATTCAGCCCGCTGTTGGAATTCCACGAAGGCCGCGGCCTCGTGATCTTCTGTCAGCTCGACGTGACGGCGCGCACCGAATCCGATCCCGCGGCCGAGCGCGTGATGCGGAATCTCCTGCCTTACGTCGCCGCGTGGAAACCGTCGGCCCCGCGTCGCGCGATTTACTCGGGCGGCCCGGCGTTCAAGAATTACCTGCGATCCGTCGGCGTCTTCGCGGACGCGTATCAAGGCGGTCCGCTCGCGACGGATCAAGTCCTGCTCGCCGGCCCGCCCGAAGGCCAGCCGCCCACTGCCCCGAGCGGAGCGCTCGGCGAGGCGCTCGCGGCCGGTGGCCATGCGCTGGCCCTCGGTCTCAGCCAAACCGAAGCCGCCGCGCTCTTCCCCGGGCGGGTCACGATGAAACGAGCCGAACACATCTCGACATTTTTTGAACCCTTCGGCTCCGGCTCGCCTCTTGCCGGCGTCGCTCCCGCCGACGTTCATAATCGTGATCCGCGTGAAATGTCGTTAGTCACGGCCGGAGCGCGAATCGCCGGCGACGGCGTTTTGGCCTGGTCGGACGACGCGCGTCTGGTCTTCTGCCAAATGGCGCCCTGGCAATTCGACGGCGCCGATCAATGGAACCTCAAGCGCACCCGCCGCCGCGCCGCGGTCTTGGTCGCCCGCCTCCTGGCGAACCAAGGCGTCGCCGGAACGACGCCCCTCCTCGAACGTTTCCATCACCCGATCGCCGCCGCCATCCCGGAACAACGCTGGCTCACCGGCCTCTACTTGGACCAACCCGAAGAATGGGACGACCCGTATCGTTTCTTTCGCTGGTAGTAGAATGGCAGTTTAGGCTCGCCAAAACCGACCCGCTGCGGGAAACCAATACGGATGAAACCGTTCCCCATTCGATGCGCGGCTTTTTTCGCGGCGCTGGTTCTGTTCGGCTGCCTCGTCCCGCGCGCGGACGCGGGCGAGAAGCCTGTGCTTCTCTACAGCCGATACTTCAACGCCCCGGGTGAGAATCGTTACCCGCCGGACGGCGCCTACAGTGAACTGGTGCGCCGGTTAGGCGATACGTTCGAAGTGCGGTCCGACAGCCAGCCTTTGACCCTTCGCAGCCTGGCGGGCGTCAAAGTCGTGCTCATCGCGAACCCGAACGACAAGGCGGTCGGGACCAACCTGCCTCCGCCCCACGTTTCGGCCGCAGACGTTCGCGCGCTCAGCCGCTTCGTTTCACGCGGCGGCGGCTTGATCGTCATGGGAAACCAAGAGGGCCACAATCTCGAAGTCGAGGACATGAATCACCTCTTGGTGAAATTCGGGCTGCAGTTCACCAACGCCTACACCGACGCGAAGAAGCTCGTCTTACCGGCGGATGCGCCCATCATCGGCGGGCTGCGCTGGGCCTATTACACCGGGAACCAAGTCATGCTCACCCCGGCTCGCTCGGCCAAACCACTCGCCGTCGCCGTCAATGACCTGGGGCAGAAGCCGGAAAAAGGCCCGCGCGATCAAGCGGGAATCCTGCTGGCTGTTTCGGAATATGGCCGCGGGCGAGTCGTCGCCGTGACCGATTCCGGCTGGGTCGCGAACTGGGCGCTCGACGAACGCGGCGTCGGCGGCGTCGCGATCAAAGGCCAGGACAATTGGGAGATTTGCCGCCGTCTGACCGTCTGGGCCGCGCATCTGAAATAATTCAGACGCCCCGCCTCAGACCGGAACGTCGCCGCGGCCGCGCTACTCGGCCGCGTGCTTGGCTTTGCGCAATTTCTCGAGCTTGGGCTGAATTACGTACGCGCAATACGGCACGTTCGGATGCTTGTGAAAGTAATCCTGGTGGTAATCTTCCGCCGGGTAAAAGGGCTTAAGCGCAACGATCTCGGTGACGATCGGGCTTTTGAAGCGTTTGGCCGCCGCCAGTTTTGACTTTTCCGCCGCCTGCTTTTGCGCCTCGTCGTGGTAGAAAATCACCGAGCGGTATTGCGTCCCCTCGTCGGCGCCTTGCCGGTTCATCGAAGTGGGATCATGCACGTCCCAAAAAATCTCGAGCAGTTGATCGTACGAAATCTTGGCTGGCTCGAACTCGATCTGCACGACCTCGGCGTGGCCGGTGGCCCCGGTGCAAACCTGCTGATAGGTCGGATTGGCCACCGCGCCGCCGCAGTAGCCGCTCGTAACCGCTTTGACGCCGGTGAACGTTTTGAACGCCGCGTCGAGGCACCAGAAACAGCCGCCGCCAAACGTCGCCAACTGCGTCTTGACCGCCGCCTCATCCGCCGCCGAACCGGTAGTTGAACTCATAACGACTAAGAGTAGTGAAAGCCCGGCGATAAACGAGCCGAACCCCCGTCTGACTGGAATACGCGCGCCCCGCCGGACCCGCGGGTCAGTCTGCCTCATGACGCGGTTTTCAGGAGAGCCATGATCTCCTTTTCGAAGTCCGCCTTCTCGGTCAGGCCGACATGTTTCGCCACGATCTTCCCTCTGCGGTCGATGATAAACGTCGTGGGGATGCCTTCGATGCCGCCATAATCGCCGGTGATTTTATCGGCGCCCAAAACGACCGGATAATTCATCTTGTTTTTCTGCACGAACGGTTTGACCACGGCGACGCCCCCCTCGTCCACGGAGGCGCCGATGATCGTCAACCCCTGCGTTCCCAGCCGTTGTTGAAGATCAATGAAATCTGGAATCTCCTTCCGGCACGGCCCGCACCACGTCGCCCAAAAATCGAGCACGACCACCCGGCCATGAAAGTCAGACAATTTGACCTTCCTCCCAAAAACGTCGGTCAATTCCCACGGCGGCGCGGGTTTATTCACCATCGCCTCCTCAGCCGTCGCCATCGGGACTGGCGTCGGCGCCAGGCAAAGAACCGCGGCGCCAATTAGGCCCAAGACCAAACCTTTAAAAATCTTCTTTTTCATAAGCTCAAGCGTTTCAACCACTCATCCTACCGCAGCCAATCGGTTTCTCAAGCCGATTTCTACGCTTTTGCACGCGCCGCCAACCCTGATCTCTCTGGCGCTGAATCGTCACCTTCTTGTAACCCGACCGTTGTTGCCAGCGCCAGCCCGCCGAGTAACCTGTGCTTGATGGAGACTCTGAGGACATGGCGCCAGCCGCAAGCCACCTGCGGCAGCCAGCCACTTGGGTTGAAAACCCTAGGCTCGGATTTGGAGTGTCTCGCCCTTGAAGCGACGCGGGCGGTCGATTGGACCCAACCCGGCGTCGATGGCCGCGTGGGCCGACAACGCACCCGCCGCACGGAAATCATGCTTTTTCTCCTCACCCACGCCTACGCGCAGGAGATTTACGGTTCCCGCGAAATCATCGATTCCATCTATTCAGAGAGGATCGGCGCCGGCGTCATCGAGGACGCGGGCGTGGACATCCGTTCACTGATGCATTTCCGGCGCAATAACCGCGACCTTATCGAACAATGCGTCGCCCAAGCGCTCCTCAGCGTCGGGGCAAATCATCCACAC
>Ga0265338_10010480_pt1 | contig 10858 bp, 13 predicted proteins | sample 42126metaG_FD_193579 | JGI IMG/M metagenome (GOLD analysis project Ga0265338, IMG submission 193579) | Rhizosphere microbial communities from Carex aquatilis grown in University of Washington, Seatle, WA, United States - 4-21-26 metaG | ecosystem: Host-associated > Plants > Roots > Rhizosphere... | reverse complement strand
CGGCTCCATCGGGATGTCCTCGGCGTTCGCGAGCCCGATCACGGCGGCGCCGTGGCGCGCGACGATCGGCAGGATCGCCTCGAGCCGCTCGTCCTCGCCGGTGACGGAGTTGACGAGCGCCTTTCCGTCGTACGCGGCGAGCCCTGCTTCCAATGCCTCGATCACGGACGAGTCGATGCACAGCGGCAGGTCGCAGAGCCCCTGCACGAGCGGGATCGCCTGCGCCATCAGCCCGACCTCGTCCGCGAGTGGGTCGCCGACGTTCACGTCGAGCATGTCGGCGCCCCCCGCGACCTGCTGCGCGACGTCGATCTCGATCTGCGACAGGTCGCCGGCCTGCAGCTGCGCCTGGAACGCCTTGCGGCCCGTCGGGTTGATCCGCTCGCCGATCACGCAGAACGGCTGCGTCGGCCCGATCGTGACCGTCCGCGAAGGCGAGCTGACGACGGTGTCCACTAGACGGCGACTGCCTGGCGGCGCTTCTGGATCAGATCCTTGGCGAGCCGCACCGCGGTCGACGCGTCCGCCGCGTAGCCGTCGGCGCCGACCGCGTCGGCGTACTGCTGCGTCACCGGCGCGCCGCCGACCATGACGATCACGTCGTTCCGGATCCCCGCCTTCTCGAGCGCGTTGATGTTCGCCTTGAACATCGGCATGGTCGTGGTGAGGAACGCGGAGAAGCCGACGACGTCGGGCTTGAACTCCTGGATCGCCTCGATGAACTTCTCCGGCGCGACGTTGACGCCGAGGTCGTGGACGGTGAAGCCGGCGCCCTCGAGCATGATGTTGACGAGGTTCTTGCCGATGTCGTGCACGTCGCCCTTGACCGTGCCCATGACGTAGGTGCCGACCTGCTGCGCGCCGGTCTCGGCGAGCAGCGGGCGGAGGATGTCGAGCGCGCCCTGCATCGCGCGCGCGGCGATCAGCATCTCGGGGACGAAGAAGTCGCCGCGCTCGAAGCGTGCGCCGACCTCCTCGAGCGACGGGATGAGTGCGTCGTACAGCATCGATTCCGGATCCATACCGTCGGCGAGCCCGGCGTTGACGAGGTCTTTGACCTCGGGCGCGTGGCCGACGAGCGTGTGGTCGTAGAGCCCCTGGAGGATCTCGTCGTGGGTCATGCGGCACCTCGTGCGTGGTCGTGGTGGCCGAGCCGCGCCGCGAATGCGCTCGCTTCTTCCACGAGAAGCGGAGCAAACTGCGCGATGCGGTCGGAGGTCAGACGGGCGGTTGGCCCTGAGATGGAAAGAGCGGCGATGGCGTCGCCGGAGTCGCCGATGACGGGAGCGGCGAGCGCGGTGAGCCCGACCTCGAGCTCGTCGATGCTCGTGGCGTACCCGCGCGCGCGGACCTTGCGCAGTTCCGGCGTCGGCTTCTTCGCACCGCCGAAGGCGAGGAAGCATTTCCCGTTGGCGGCGAGCTCGAACCGGACTTTGCGGCCGACCCAGTCGGTGACGCCTACGAAGTGAGCAGTGTCCTCCTGCGCGAGGTGCTCGACCCCGTCGGGTCCGGGGACCGCGAGGTTGATCGTCTCGCCGGAAACGTCTGCGAGCCGGCGGAGACTCGGAGCCGCAAGCTCGACGAGCGTCGCCGCAGTGTCGCGGTTCGCGTAGCGAAGGAGAACCGGCCCAGGCCGGAGCCGTCCGCGGTCCTCGATGCGCTGAACGAGCCCCTGCCGCTCCAACGCCGCAACCAGCCGAGAAGTCGTGCTCTTCGGCAGCCCAGTTCTCTGCGCGAGCTCGCCTATGGACTGAGGCTCAGCCGACTCGACAACGCGCACGAGCAGCTGAGCTGCCCGATCAATCGCCTGGGTGCCAGTGGGTTCAGTCGCCATAGCTCACATGGTGGAACGGTTGTTCCACCATGGATTGTGGCCGCAAGCGGGCCGCGCGTCAAACCCGCTCGCTGGGTCTATGCCGCTCGTGGAGCCGCGACTCCCCACGCTCCCGCGAGCCGAGACAACGACTCTGGGGGCAGAAGCCATCGGGCCGCGAGTCGGGCGTCGTCCGACTCAAGACGTTCGAGAACGAGGAGGACCTCCACGAGGTCGAGAACCTCTGCCTCTGGGAATACCCGGTGTTCTTCTAGGAGATTGAGCAGATGCTCTCGATTGCGGACAACGAACGGCGAGATGTGGACGGACCAGATTTCGCGCACAGGAACGGCATAAAGCGGAAGGGTCGTCACTGCAGCAGCATCGCTCTCTCCAAGCCTCACCTCATCCGCACCAAGCTCAATCATTGCGGTCTTCAAACGCGTACGAAGCTCCGCAAACTCGCGCAGCGCCTCCCGTCCCCTAAGAACCTCGGTGATGCCTGAGGCAGCTCTAGGTTCCTCTTTCACGTGTGACCGTGTCCCCATGCGGCTGCGAGCTCCTCGTACCAGCTCAATGGAATGGTCTCCGGCCAAACGTCATGTAAACGCGCCTGGTCATTCGTAAGACGCTCAAAGATCAAGAAGGACTCAGGTTGAAGGGCCAGCGGGTTTGTTCGAAGCGCCGCGGCCTCCTCGAACTGCACTCGCAGTGCGTCTTCGTTGTCCTCAATCCACTTTCGCATGACCTCTTCGTATAAGGCGTCCGGTGCGACCTCCTCGTACAGAGGCAATAACGCCGCAGCCATCACGAGAGACAGGTACCTGTCCGGTCTGACACGGATGTCGAACCTCTGAAGAAGTTCGTCCGCAAGCGGTCGAAGAGCCTCCGCCTCGCGATATCCGGGCGTCTGGGCAGCCAACTGAGTAAATCGCGACACCTCCGAGTCGAACAGCTCGACCAGCGCAACCAGACGGTAAATCTGCCGCTTCAATTCGTCAGGGACACCGGCCGCCGGTTTGTACAGCTTCTCGTGTGACACTTCAGCCCAGGCCGACTGGACCAACGTGCGAATCTGAACCTCAACGCGCCGATCGGCGAGGTCTGCATCGGAGTCGACCGCGTCGCCATCACGAAGTCGAGCGTCGCAATGAACACCGAGATAACCAAATTCGTTGAAGGCGAGCGCATCGAGCTTGGACTCAGAGCGAACGACGTAGAGGCACTCTCGAACGAGATCAGTTGCCGCCTCGACATCATCCTCGTAGACAAGACTGATTCGAACGCCGGCGATGTCGCCGATCTCGTTCAAGGGATCCGCGTAGCCACCGAGCAACGCCTTGGTCGCGAAGCTCGCCAGGTCTTTGGTACGGCCCTTGACTTCGCCAGCAATGCCAGCCTGCTTGATCGCCCCTTTGAGAAGCACGACGACTCGTTCTACGAGCTTCTCATACGTCGCACGTTCGTTCTTGAAGGCCGCGTAGATGTCCGCGTAGGCAAGTCGGTCAGCCATGGCTATGGACGCGGTCAAGCTCGTCCTCAACCGTCACACGCGCGCGCGACTCACCCGCCCGCTCGACTCGCACATGGGCCTCCATCGCGTCACGCTTTCCCACCAGCTTGATCCCTGACGCGAAGCTGTAGGCCACGCGCTTGATGCGACTCTCGACTGCCGTTGTGTCCATCTGAAAGGTCCCCCAACGAACGCCGCCTGCCTGAACCGCCTCACGAAAGCCCTGACGGTCATTGACGTCGATGCTTGCCTGTGCGAACGCGGGAAGGTTCATACGCCTTTGAGCGCTCTGGAGTTGCGCGAGTAGTGCAATCTCGTAGCGTGCTTGCTTCTCGGGGTCCGGTAGACCTGCAATCCACCGTTCGCCGGCATCTAGTAGGCGCTCGGTCGTAACTGCCGCTGTCTCGACGAGGCGGAAGCCGAGAAAATCCTCAAGGAAGAAGTCGGCGATACCAGGAACCTGCAGATCTGCTCCGAGCGCCTCAACTCCATCCTCGGCAGGCAGGAACACTGCTCCTTTGAACAGCTGCGTATGGGGCGTCAGAAGCAGGTCGTCGTGCACGACGACCTCGAAGGTCAGTTGGCCACCGATCCGGCGTTCTTCGGCGCGGATCCCGCTGTCATGCTCAAGCTTCATCAGTGCTATCGCACGTCGATCACCCACTGTGCCCACGCCCACGACGAGCAACCCGGCGGTGTTCCGGAGGTCTTGGACGTCGAAGAGCCGCGCTGCAAGCCCACGGGACTGCGGAGTAAGTTCGTTCGCGTCGCCTAGCATCGCCTCAATCGCGTCGGCTCCGAAGTGGTCGCGAGCGGGATCAGGCTCGATCGGCAAGCCATGCTCAGCGATTGCGGCTCTCACCCGCCGCTGAAAGAACGCTTTGACGTCAGCACGATCAGGTGTCGGCGCATCACTGAGCGTCGGCGCGACGGCCGCTTCACCCTGACCGGCCTTCTTCGGGACGCGATGGATGATCAGCGTCTGCAGCCTGAGCAGCTGTAGGTCGATCACGTGGACAACTGTAAACCTGGATTCGGAGCGCACCGAGCGTCTTAGCGGGAATGCAGGCCTTTCAGTCCACGATCGCGACAACCCGTGCCGGCGCGGCGCTCGCACCGACGAGCTTCAGCGGGAAGCACGCGACCGTGAAGCCCGTCGGCGGTAGCGCCGACAGATTGAACAGCCGCTCGATCTGCGAGTACGGGAGGTCCGCCTGGTGGGCGGCCCAGAAGACTCCCGGCTCGTCGCGTTCCAGGGCGTCCGCGGCTTGCATGTTGAGCGGGCGGTCCCAGCCCCACGCGTCGATGCCCACCACTCTCACGCCTCGGTCGAACAGCCACTCTGTCGCCTCGGCGGTGACGCCGGGGCCTCGGAACATGTAGTCCGGCTCGGCGTAGAAGCGGTCGCAGTCCGTCCGCACCAGCACGATGTCGCGCTCGCGCAGCTCGTGGCCCGCGGCGGCGAGCGCCGGCTCCAGCTCCTCCGCGCGCACGGCGTCGCCGTCGTCGCGGCCGGTGAAGTCGAGCACGACGCCGGGCGCGAAGAACCAGTCGAGCGGCAGCTGGTCAATGGTCATCGCGGGTTTACCAGCGACCCGCGAGTTGTAGTGCCACGGCGCGTCGACGTGGGTCGAGTTGTGCGTGCCGAGGTGCGTGATCGTCTCGACCGCCCATCCCTCGCCGTCGCGGAGCAGCCTCCGCGGCACGCCGAGCAGCGCCTCGACCTCGGCCGCGCCGGCCGCATGCGCCGAGTAGTCGATGCGGGTCGCGAGGAACTCCGGCGTTCCCTCGGGACTCGGCGCGATCGGCGCGGACAGGTCGACGAAGCGCGGCATGCGCGCGATCGTAGACGCGGCTACCAGACGCCGGGCACCAGGCGCGCCCTCGAGCTCGCGTATTCCGTGTACTCGGCGCCGAACGTCGTCGCCAGCGCGTGTTCCTCGACCCGGATGCGCGGCAGCATCCCCGCGACGAAGATCAGGAGTGCCGCGGCGGCGCCGAGCCAGCTTCCGATGGCGAGCCCAAAGCCGGCGAAGATCAGCGCGAGACCGGCGTACGACGGATGGCGCAAAACGCGATACGGGCCGCGGCGCACGAGCGTCTGGCCCGGCTCGATCGTCACCTGGCGGCGGAACCAGCGACCCAGGGTCACGATCGACCAGTCGCGCAGGCCCGCTCCCGCGAGGACGATCGCGATTGCCAGTCCGAGCGTCCACCAGTTGTTCGCGTAGTCGCGTAGAGCAGGCACCTTCGCGATCACGATGGCCGCGGCGATGCTGAGGTACGCGGCCAGACCAACGACGATCCGTGTCCCGCGGTCCTGCCGCACCGCTGAGCCGCGCGTGCCACGCTGCCGGCCGCGAGCCCAGCCGAAATACGAGGCGGCGAGCTCGCCGGCTATCACCGCAACAGCCGTCGCGACGAGCAGCCAGTGCCCGACCGGATCCTGCGTGAGCAGCGGCATGCCGCCTAGTCTAGGAACGTCGTGCGAAGATCCGGACGACACCAGCGACAGAGGAGATGCGCATGGCGACCAAGGCCGATTTCACCGAGGCGGAATGGGAAGCGATGCAGGAGGGCATCACCGGCGCCGGCATGTTCGTCGCCATCAGCGACCCCGGGTTCTGGGACACCTTCAAGGAGGCGAGCGCGCTCGCGAAGCACGTGAACGAGGCGCACACGAAGAACGACAGCGCGCTCGTCCGCGAGCTGGCCCAGGGCCACGACAAGCCCTTCGGCGCGACCGCATCGCCGGCAGAGGCAGAAAAGGCAACCGTCGACGCGTTGCACGCCGCCGTCGCGGCGCTCGAGGCGAAGTCTCCCGAGGATGTGCCCGCGTACAAGCAGGTCGTGCTCGACGTCGCGCAGTCCGTGGCCGAGGCGGCGAAAGACGTCTCGGCGAAAGAAAGCGCCGCGCTCGACACGATCCGCGCCGCGCTCGGGACGCCGTAGTTCGCGGCGTACGTCGTTAGCGAATCTAGCGGGCCGTCGCCTACCGCTCACACCGGCGCCAGGACGGCCATCCCGAGCCCGAAGGCCGCGACTCGCAGCCGCAGCCTGCGGTTCTGCTCGCGCCCGAACTTTCCCGCAGCGCGCCTTGCCTCGAGCCAACGGCCGAGTCGAACCCGCGCACGATTCGATCAGCACCGCATTGGCCAGATACTGCGCGATTCGTGAGTTTGCAGTAGGTGCTGGGTCGTGACTTTGCAAGCTCTTTACGTGTGCTCCGTAGTTCCTTCTGATGCACCTGCGGGTTCGCCGCACCTAGGCGAATAGTGCCCTCGCAGTTCTCAGGGGAAACGCGGGCGGCTAGGTCGGAAGGGGGCGCGGGATGCACAGCAAATGGCTGTGGTTCGCGCTTGCGTTGGCTGCTGTGCTGGGGTTGACGGCAACGGCCGGCGGCACGGTGCAGAGCATGATCACGGGCGCGCAGATTGCCCCGCACTCGATCAACTCAGCGCACATGGTGAACGGCACGCTGCAGGCTCATGACATGTCTCCGGCGTTGCTGAAGTCTCTGCAAGGCAAGACGGGAAAGACGGGTGCGACCGGGCCGCAGGGCCAGCGGGGAGACCCCGGCGCAAAGGGCGACCACGGTGACAAGGGCGACCACGGTGACAAGGGCGACAAGGGCGACCACGGCGAGCAGGGGCCACCCGGGGTCAGCAACCTTCAAACGGACGGGCCCTATCCGGGCTTGACACAGCTCAGCGACTTCTCTGGCGGTCGTGCCAACTCGACCCTGATGTGGGCCGGTGACAAGGGCGCAACGCTCCAGCAGTCTTGGGTCATGTGCGGGACCGGCAAGGTCGCGCTCGGCGGCGGTTTCAGCCGGGCTGATGAAGGAGCGGTTGCTGAGCACGGGCTTCAGATCGTGACCTCTTCACCCGCCCAGATTGTTGACGGGAAAGTGGTCTCGCTCACGGGTACGGACGGCTTCACTCCGACTCCGGGCGACAAGGCCCTTTCGTTCAAGCCGAACGGCTGGCTGGTCGAGGGATACAACAACAACGACGGCGGACAGCTCGTTGTTCGCCCCTGGGTGATCTGCGCGGACGTCAAGTAGTCGCTCTCACCCCGGCACGACGGAGGGGCGCGGCTATGGGCTGCGCCCCTCCTTCCAGATCCCACTCGCCCGCCGGATCGAGGACGGCAGAGTCGAACGGGAGCCTAGTTCCCGTAGCCGCGCGCGGCCGCGTACTCCGCGGCGACGTACTTCGGTACGCACAGAGTCCACGCGTCCTCGACCAGGTCGCGCATCTCGTCGTGGTCGAGCGCGTCGAGCTGCACGTGCACCCAGTTGAAGCGCATGTCGGACTCGCTCGGCAGCGAGAACTTCTCCGGCTCGGACTCGACGGCCGCGGCGCGCCAGTCCTTCGGGAAGCCGATGCCCATCACCGTGCCGTCCTTCGAGAACGCGAGGAAGACGATCTGGCCGACGCGGAACTTCAGCCGACCGCGGACGAACACCTCGTAGGCGCGGGGCAGCGTCGAGGCAACCGCGCGAACCTCGTCAACCGTCACGGCCACGCTCTACTCCGGCTTCTCCCAGACCGAGACGTGCTTCGTGCTTGCGGCCGTGAACGGCTCGCGGTTCCAGCCGCTCCAGCGCTCGCGCAGCCGCATCCCGCCGAGCCGCGCCATCAGATCGAGCTCCGCCGGCCACGCGTAGCGGAACGGCATCGACAGGAGCTCGAACTTCCCGTCCTTGCCGTTGTAGTGATGGGAGATCAGTCCCTGCGACAGGAGGTCGTACTCGTCGATGCCGAGATGTGTCGCGCTCACGTCGAACGGCCGGAAGATCTCGCCGGCCGGGAGCCGCTGCAGATCCGGGACCATCACCTCGATCACGAAGCAGCCGCCGGGCTCGAGGTGCGCGCCGACGTTCTCGAAGCACGCAACCTGCGCGTCCTGGGTGGTCAGATTCATGATCGTGTTGTAGACGAGGTACGCGAGCCGGAAGGTCCCGTCGACGGTGGTCGTGGCGAAGTCGCCGATGGTGACGCCGATGTCGTCGGCACCCGGCTTCGCGCGTAGCTTCGCCACCATCGGTTCGGACAGGTCGATGCCGTGCACATGGACGCCGCGCTGCGCGAGCGGCACGGCGATCCGGCCGGTGCCGATGCCGAGCTCGAGCGCATCGCCGTCGCCGGCGAGGTCCGCGAGGAAGTCGACGGTCGACTCGATCACCGCCGGTTCGAACTCCTCGCCGGTCGGCTCGTCGTATCGCTCGGCGACGCGCTCGCCGAAATAGTTCTCGGGCATGCCGAGAGACTAGTTGTCGAGCGACTCCGCGAGCAGCGTCGCCACGTCGGCGACGCGCATCGTCTCCCCCGCTTCGCGGACGCCGTCGTCGAGCATCACCGTGCAGAATGGGCACGCGACGGCAAGCGTGTCCGCTCCAGTCTCGGCGGCTTCGCGGGCGCGCTCGACGTTGATCGCGTTGCCCCGCTCCTCCATCCACATGTGCGCGCCGCCGGCGCCGCAGCAGAACGTCTGCTTGCCGGTTCGCTTCATCTCGACCGGCTGGCCGATCACGTTCAGGAGCTTCCTTGGCTGGACGCGCACGTCGTTGTGGCGCGCGAGATAGCACGAGTCGTGGTACGTGATCGACTCGTTGCCGGCCTTCGGCGTGAGGCGGCCGCTGTCGACGAGCTCCGCCAGCAGCTCCGTGTGATGCATGACCTCGTAGTTGCCGCCGAAGTCGCCGTACTCGTTCGCGAGCGTGTTGAAGCAGTGCGGGCAGCTCGCGACGATCTTCGTCACGCCCGCGTCGTTCAGCGTCGTCACGTTCTGCTCCGCGTAGCCCTGGAAGACGTACTCGTTGCCCATACGGCGGGCCGGGTCGCCGGTGCACGACTCGCGCGGGCCGAGGATGGCGAAGTCGACGCCGGCCGCCTGCAGCAGCTTCGCCGTCGACTCGGCCGAGGCTCGCGCCCGCTCGTCGAAGGACGCGGCGCAGCCGACCCAGTACAGGTATTCCGGTGCCGGGTCGCCGGGCTCGAGGATGCGCACACCGAGCTGCTCCGACCAGGCAGCGCGCTCCGTCTGCGGCTTGCCCCACGGGTTCGCGGAGCGCTCGACGTCGCGCAGCATCGGCTCCGCCTCCGCCGGGAACTTCGACTCGACCATGACGAGATGGCGGCGCAGGTCGACGATGTGGTCGACGTGCTCGATCGACACCGGGCACGCCTCGACGCATGCGCCGCAGGTGACGCAGTCCCAGATCATCTCTTCCGGCACGCCGTTGCCGGCGATCGGCGCAGCGCTCTTTGCCATGACCTGGTCGCGGATGCCCATGATCAGCAGCTTCGGCGAGAGGAGCTTCCCCGTCGCGTTCGCGGGGCACGCGTCCTGGCAGCGGCCGCACTCGGTGCACGAGAAGCCGTCGAGCACCTGTTTCCACGTCAGGTCGGCGACCGTCGCGACGCCGAACCGCAGCTCGTCGTCGGGGAGGTCGAAGCGCAGCGGCTCGAGCCGCCCGCGTGCGCGCGTCCGTCCGAACCAGACGTTGACCGCGGCGACGCCGATGTGCAGGTGCTTCGAGTACGGCAGGTACACGAGGAAGCCGAAGACGGCGCAGAGGTGCAGCCAGACGAACGCGCGCTCGGCCGCTTCGCCCGACGGGAAGACGTTCGACAGCGCGTTCGAGAGGAACGACCAGTGCGCGGGCCATTCGTTCAGCCCGGCGGCGATCAGCGCCGCGTGCCAGCAGAGCAGCGTCACCACGACGGCTGTGATCAGCCCGAGGATCAGGTACGCCTCCCCGCGATGCGAGCCGTCGAAGCGGCGAGGCCGGATCACGGCGCGGATCACGACGGCGGTCGCGACGCCGACGAGCACGAGCATGACGAAGAGGTCGACGAGCAGCATGTACCAGCCCTGGTGCCCGAGCCACGGCAGCGTCGCGTTGACATCGACGGCGGCGATCATCGCCATCAGGATCGTCGGGAAGAGGACGAGGAAGCCCCAGAAGATGAACGCGTGCATCAGTCCTGGGACGATGCGCTGGAGGAGCGTGCGCTGGCCGAGGACGTCGACCGCTTCGTTGCGGACGCGCGCCGGCGTGTCGCCGCTGCGGTCAGTCGGTCGCGCGGCGCGAACGAGCCCTGTGAGGAACAGCGCGCGCCGGCCGAACAGCGCGCCCGTGACGACGAGCAGCGCCGCGAGTCCGATCGCGCCGGCGGCGACGCTTATGTCCCGCGGACCTTTCTCAGCTCGGCGCTGATGGCCGGGACGATCTCGTGCAGGTCGCCGATGACGGCGTAGTCGGCGCTCGCGAGGATCGGCGCCTCCGGATCGGAGTTGATGGCGAGGATCTTCTTCGCGCCCTTCGCGCCCGCGATGTGCTGCGTCGCGCCGCTGATCCCGCACGCGACGTACAGGTCGGCGGAGATCTTCGTCCCGGTCTGGCCAACCTGATCGGTGTGCGGGCGCCACCCCGCGCTCGTGACGACGCGCGAGCACCCGACGGCCGCGCCGAGCAGCCCGGCGAGCTCCTCGATGATCGCGAAGCCCTCGGCGGAGCCGAC
>Ga0265338_10010477_pt1 | contig 10859 bp, 11 predicted proteins | sample 42126metaG_FD_193579 | JGI IMG/M metagenome (GOLD analysis project Ga0265338, IMG submission 193579) | Rhizosphere microbial communities from Carex aquatilis grown in University of Washington, Seatle, WA, United States - 4-21-26 metaG | ecosystem: Host-associated > Plants > Roots > Rhizosphere... | reverse complement strand
GTCTCTGCTCGGATTGGCTGTTGCTGATGCCATGGAACTTCGCGCGGCGCTGCTCCATGCAGCCCTGACGGAGAATGCCGTACCGGGAGCTTCCGATCGGTTCGGAACTCGTTACATCCTTGATTTTGAACTGAGACGAGGCGGCAGGAGTGCCCAGATTCGTAGCTGCTGGATTGTTCTGGATAGTGAGATTGCTCCGCGGTTTGTCACTTGCTATATTCTTTAGGGAGAGAGAGGCATGGGTAAGATGGAACTACTTTCCGAAGTCGCTGTACTGCGCGATATGCCCGACAAGGGACTCGTGCGTGGACAAGTTGGAACCGTCGTTGAAGTGCTCTCCCCTTCCGTGGCCGAGGTCGAATTCTGTGACGATCAAGGACGCGCCTACGCCATGGCTACCTTGCGCTCTGAAGAGATGATTCGCCTCCATCACCGCCCATACCAACAAGTTGCCTGAGAACGGCGCGGGCTGCGGCAATCAAAGGTACACCCGCAGCGCGGAGTCGAGATCTGGGACATCGCTCCTCTTTCGATTCGCCTGTCCCCCAATTATCGTGTCTCACTTCAGGGGTTCACTCCAAGAGGGTGTCTCCCTTAATCAATTCATTAATGTTGAGGTGGCGGAGAAGATTGTGCACCTCGAGCACGATGAATGGCTGGCAAGCCGGCCGAAACCAACCGCGGCTCGCATTGCACGAGCACTTGCGATCTTGGACCGGCCAACTCAGAATGCACCCGATCCTGGCGATGAGTTGCCAGACGGTTATGTGTCCATCCGCGAGACGGATGAGTACAAACAAGCTTTGGGGGCGAAATAAGAGCTTGGTTTAGATTTGTACAAACGTCCAATTGTTGCTATAGACCGTTTTGAGGGTCTGTGCAAAAATGGCCGCCACGCACTGGACAATACATATTGCACAGATAACGAACTCCGGTGCATACTGGAAATATGAGAACACGTGCAAATATCAACATCGACAACGATGCGTACAGCGCCGCAGCAGCATATGCAGCTGCAAGGGGCCTAGCCCTGGGCGCTGCGGTCAGTGAACTCATCCGTCGCGCCGAACAGGCTCCAGAATTGCCCCTCAGCGCATCGCCAAAACTCAAAAGGGATAAGCACGGCTTTCTTGTCGTGAAAGCTGCTGGTCCGGTCATCTCTTCTGAAATGGTGAGGGAAGAGTCGGAGGACCATCTTGTCTAAAGCCATTTATCTGGTCGATGTAAATGTGCTCATCGCCCGTCTCTTTGAGACTCATGAGCATCACGACCTGGCAACGGAATGGTTCAATACTCCAGCCCTGCAATGGGCGTTATGCCCGTGGGCAGAAGCTGGGTTGCTGCGTTTTGCTACGCAGCCAGACAGGCTCAGCATGAGCGAAGCCACGGGGCTATTGGATGAATTGGCACTACATCCGGGCTACCACTACCACCCAAGTATTGACACCTGGCGCACCTTGACCAAGCCCTTTTTTCGGCGGTTGCACGGACACAAGCAAGTCACAGATGCTTACCTTCTCGGTTTAGCAATTCACGATAAGCTGGTGCTCACCACGTTCGACAAACGCGTCCTCCATCTCGCCGGAGAGCACAGCCAGCACGTTCATATCGTGGGGGCGCAATGAACGCGGATGGACAGCCAGGCGGAGAGGCCGGCAACTGCCCGAGTGTATGCGCGATGACTATTCCGCCTCACCGACCTCCCCGGTCCCCAAAGGCGAGGGACCGGGGGCACCCTCGCCAAGGTTTGGAATGATCTTCGGGACCGGGGCCACCCGCCATCGGGTCGGGAGGGTGTTTTGCACCAAGAATGGTGCAGAAAAACGGGTCATTTTTGGGCAGGATTTTTTCAAAAAGGGAACAGGGGGCGAAGATTTGGCCATTTTGGAGCCGAAAATCGGGGCCCGCTGGGCGATGAGGCGGCGAAGCCGGCAGGATGGGGCACCCTGCGCTTGGATTGGAGCGATCATCGGGAGCGGGGCCGCGCGCCACCCTCGGGGTGGTTTGGGAGCGGCCTTTGGGATCAGGGCCACCCGCAGGAATTCGCCGGAATTTCGCCTACGGGGGCTGGCTAGCAAGCCGGAGTGGTTTGTATATGATTGAATTTGCTGGAGTAATTGAAGTTGGAGGTGTTTGCGGGGCCGGCGGGGCTACTTTTTGGGCGCACGCGACGTTTTTGCACAATAAAAGGTGCAAAAATGGCAAAAACTAGTTGAACTAGTTGATTTGGCGTGGAATGCGTTGATTTTACGTCACCGTTGCCGTCAGCGTGTAGCTGCCCGCACTGCCGCTCTCTGAAATAGCGGTCGCCGTTGGGGTCAGCCCCGTCACCGACAGCGCCGCTGTGCCCGAGGTGCTGCCTGCATTGCTGTTTGTCCCGACAAAGACGGCTTTGTAGCTGTGGCTGCCGACGTCCGGCCGGAAGTTGAACTTCGCCGTCCCGGCGCCGGTCAACTGCGCTGTGCCGAGGATATGAAGATCCTCACAGTAAGCCGCCGCGGCATCGCAGAACTTGACCAGGCCGGGCGTGACCGGAGTGGTCCCGGCCGCGACTGTCGCCGTCAGCGTCACCACAGTTCCCGAGGTGACTGTCGTGACTACGTTGCCGCCGGAGGTGACCGTCAGGGTTGTTGTCGTAGCCGAACCGGCGAACGCGGCGCAACTCGCGGCCACCATCCACCCGAGCGCCAGGATTGGCGTCCTGCGGGCGGTAGCGTTCAGACGGTTGAGAAACAGCGTTGCGTTGCGGCGTGTGGCTTGAGCGGAACTAACCTGGGCTGGGGAAGGACAGGATGCAGTAGTCATTCGGCAGAGGCCTCACATGCCTCGCAGTGCCGTTTAGAGGCCGGTCGGGGGAAGGGTCGATCGGGGTCCTGGGCGAGTACGATTATGGGCGTTTTATGGTGGCTTGGCGCGGCTTTTACTGGTGTGGCGTGGGGTCTGATTTGGGGGGAGTCGCCGATCCCACCCTAAACGCAAAAAGCGCGTTCAGGATGGGGCACGGAGCTGGTGGGGGGTTGGGCGGAAGAGACGAACAGCAGATTCCCTTCGGGAATGACAGAAAGAAAAGCAAGGGCAAAGGCAAAAGCAAGGGCAAACGCAAAAGCAAGAGTAACAGCAAAAGCAAATGCAAGGGCAACGGCAACGGCAAATGCAGGTCCCTCGCTCTGCTCGGGATGACGGCTACTTTGTGCGGGAGCGATGAGCGGGCCGGCTGCCTCGCACCATTTCGTTACGGTGACCCCCTAATTAGTGGTATTCCAAGGGGTTTTTGGTCCCGTCTAAGCTACACGCTGAAGTGCATTCTCGCTTCCCCCCGAAGCGCCAGGACTCGAGGAGCACGCACGCGCAACTCTCCGGAGGTCTCCAAGGCATGAAATCGATCGTGACAACTGCACTTGTTTTACTGGTGCTGGCCAGCGCGTGCTCCGCACAGGAAATCTCCGGAACCATCATCATCAAGAAGAGGCTTACGCGGCGCAGTGTGACCGCATCGGTCTCTGTGTATCAGCGCGGTACTTCAGTGAAGCTGGGCAAGGCCGGGGATGAAGATCCGATCGCATTCGAGCGATCGCGCGTGGTTGTTTACCTTGAAGGAGAGGTCGCGGGCAACGCGGCCGCTGCGGACCCGAAGCCCGTGGAAATCAAGCAAATCGATCGCCAGTTCGTCCCCGACCTGGCGGTGGTGCCTGTGGGGGCTACGGTTTCATTCCCCAACATGGATCCGATTTTTCACGATGTTTATTCGCTTTCGAAAGTGAAGAGTTTCGACCTGGGGGCATACGACAAAGGGCAAACCCGGCGCGTGGCATTTATCAAGCCTGGAGTGGTGGAAGTTTACTGCCATCTTCATCCGAACATGGCCGCAACGATCGTGGTGCTGGCCAACCGTTACTACGCGCGGCCCGACCGCGACGGCCAATATCGAATTGCCAAAGTGCCGCCCGGGCATTACACGCTTGTGGCCTGGCATAAGTCTGCGGGCTTCTTCCGCAAATCGATTGATGTGGGAGCGGACCAGACGGCGACTGCAGATTTCATCATTCCACTGGATGTGGACGGCAAAGAGGAGGCTGTGAGCGGCCAAGAGCATGAACGGGGCGCGGGGTCCCAGTGAAAACCCATTTTCAAACGCGGGCTTTCCTGCTCTGCTTCCTGCCGTTCGGCATTCTGCTGACAACGGGCTTCTGGGCAATACAGAGATTTGTGCAAACGACGGTCCGCGAGGGCTTGCACAGCTCGTTACGCGAGAGCCAGATTGCCATTGCGAATATTCACGCGAAGGGTGACCTGCAGAACAGCCGGTTCCTGAAGGTTGCGGGCGAGAACAGCGCGCTGAAAGCGGGCATTCAGATTCTGCACGCAAATCCCAGAAGCGTGGATGCGCGCGAGACGGTGGAAGACCAACTGAGGGAACTGGGAGAGCATATGGGCTTTGACTTCATGTTGGTCTCTGCTCCGAATGGTTCTCCGCTGGCCGGCGTCTCACGGCAATCGCCTGCAAAACGCCAACACGGGCAACTTGTGCCTTTGAGCGCCGCCCAGCTCAGCTTTGAGAAATCAGGATTCCTGCTGTTGGACGGGCGCACATTTCAGGTTGCGTCGGTGCCAATCGATCTGGATGGCGAGAATATCGGATTGCTTTCAGTAGGCGAGTTTTTCGATTTCGGCGACCTGACCACGCTGGTTGCGCTGGTGCACAACGGCAACGTGGTGGATTCCAATTTGCCGGGGATTTCAGAATCGCAGCTTGAACGCGCGCTTTCTACGTGCCGGGAGAACTCGGAGTGCGATTTCCGCATGGGCGGCGCCAGCTGGATAGGGATGCCGATGCAGAACTACAGCGACGGCTACGCCCTGTTGAGTTTTCAAAATGTGGACGAGGCGAACGCACCGATTCAATCGCGCCTGCACAAGCTTTTTCTGACGCTGGCGATTGTTTCCGTGCTGGTGGCGCTGCTTTCGAGCTTTGGATCATCGAATTCCATTGTGAAACCGATTGCCGTGATTGTGGATCATTTGCGCAACGCGGTACGCACCGGAAAGTTGAGCGAGCTTGAGCCGCAGGGGTCCGCGATTCTTGAAATCCAGGAGCTTGCGGAGATTTACAACAAAGCCGCCGCTTCCGTACGCGTTGCGGGCGAGAACCTTCAGGCGGCCTATCTTCAATTTGTTGGCTCACTGGCGAGCGCGCTGGACGCGCGAGACCCCTACACGGCCGGTCACAGTCATCGAGTAAGTCAACTTTCGTGCGCCATTGCCACGGCACTCGATCTTCCTCCGACGGACGTGGAGAGAATCCGGATCGGCGCGCTACTGCATGACATTGGAAAGATCGGCGTGGCAGATGGCGTTCTGCAAAAGCCTGGGCGTCTGACCGCCGAGGAATTCGCCCTGGTTCAGCAACATCCGGTGATCGGCCGACGGATTCTGGAATGCGTGGGGGGTTTCGCGCCTTATCTTGGCGCAGTGGAACTGCATCACGAGAACTGGGATGGAACGGGTTACCCGAATAGACAGAAGGCTGAAGAGACTCCTATCGATGCGCGGGTAATTCACGTGGCGGACGCGTATGACGCGATGACGACCAATCGCTCCTACCGCCGCGAGATGACGCATGAAGAGGCGGTGTCGATCCTGGTGGAAAATGCGGGAATCCAATTCGACCCCAATATTGTGCTGGTGTTCACCGCGCTTCCGCTCGCAGTACTTCAGCAGAATCGCCTGTCAACGCCGGCTCTCTCCGCCTCAGCGGAAGAGGTAATGGCATGAAACGGCTGGCCGCGCTGGCGCTGCTTCTGTTGCTGGGCGCGGGGCTGCGGCTGATGTCTCAGGAAGCGCCGCGAGGCATCGACCTTCGCGCGACGCTGACGATGGAGTCAGTTGCATCGAACGAACTCTCCGAGAAACCCCGATCCGGTTCCGCGATGATTCTCGCCACTCGATCGGTTTTGTATCCCACCATCAAGTTCAGCGAGAACTGGTTTGTGACGGGCGCCGTTCAGCTTGCGACGCGGCCCTACTTCTACGAGGATCTTTCAACCACCGGCTATGGCGCGAAGGGGAGCCTGCTGCAGGCGGCGCTGAATTATTCGCGGGTATCCGATCGCGGATCGCTGGTGGTGCGCGCCGGTGAAATGCCTACGGCATTCGGGTCGTTTGTGCTGCGCTACGACGAAACGAACAACCCGCTGGTGGATGTTCCTCCGGCTTATGGCTACTACTATGCGCCGGTTTCGTTCCTGGGAGTGGCGGGCGCACAGGTGGATGGCGCGCGGGGCAAATTCGACGGCCGCGTACAGTTTGCCAATTCATCTCCGGCAAACCCGCGGAGCCTGACGGCGAAGGATCAGTACGGGAATTGGGCAGGCGGCGCGGGGTACACGATCCGGCAGGGCTTTCGGATTGGCGCATCGGGATATCGCGGCCCATACCTCGATCGGCACTACGCGTACTTTTACCCTGGCGAGGCGAACCCAAGCAAACTGCCGGCACACGGGCTTGGAATGGATGCGAACTGGTCGCATGGTCACACCTGGGTATTTTTGGAACTGCAGAAGTTTGTGATGCGGTACGCGCTGATCCCAAACTTCCGTGAGTCTGCCGCGTATGGAGAACTTCGTCAGGACATTTCTCCGCGGTGGTTTGCCGCGGCGCGCTATGGATTTTCCAGCAATAGCGTTTCCTCAAAACAGCACACCATCGAAACCGGAATAGGCTTCCGGCCGAACCGCTACCAGTTGATCAAGATAGCGTACGAAGAGCAGCGTTATGGGGACGGGGACGACACTCCAAACCACACATTGGGCATTCAGTTGGTAACATCACTCCACCGCACCGTTGTGAGCCGCTAACTTCTACTCGACCTGGACCGTGGTTTTGAGGGCGATGCTGGCGGAGTTATCTCCGATCATGAGACTTACTGGCTCCGGTTCTACGCGGAAGGCGTGGGTCTTTACGTCCCAGTAGGCTAGCTGCTGGGCTGGAAGCTTGATGTTGACGGTTTTGGTCTGGCCGGGATCTACGGAGACGCGCTCAAAGCCTTCCAACTCCTGTTTGGGACGCGTGACGGCGGAATGCAGATGCTGGACGTAAAGCTGGACTACTTGATCGCCGGCGCGAGTACCGGTGTTAGTAACGTCGACACTGACGGTGATGTCGCCATTTTTTGCGATGCGTTTTGAGTTAGTGCGCAGGTTAGATAACTTGAAACTGGTGTAACTGAGGCCGTAACCGAAGGGATAGAGCGGCTGGCCTTTGAAGTACATGTAAGTGTAGCCGTCGCGGATGTTGTAATCCATGCGCGGGGGGAGCTGATCGGCGGATTTGGGCCAGGTGGTGGTGAGGTGTCCGCCGGGGTTTGCGTCGCCGAAGAGGACCTGGGCGAGCGCGGTGCCTTCATCCTGCGAGGCGTGGGTCATGGTGAGGATGGCGGGGACGTGCTCCTGCGACCAGTTGATGGTGTAAGGGAAGCTGGTGATGAGCATGACGACGGTGTGGGGATTCTTGATGAAGACCTGCTTGACGATCTGCTCCTGAGCGAGGCTCATGACTTCGCGGTCGCGGCCTTCGCGGCCGTCGCCGGGATCGGTGCAGGGGAGGGTGCCGTGCTCGTACCAGGCGCGGCCCTCGTCGCCACAGGTGGGGTTGTTGCCGATGACGACAACGGCGATGTCGGAATGGCTGGCGGCATCGAGCGCCGCGTCTTCACCGGCGGGGGTGTCATAGGCGGCGTAGTTCACTTTTACGTCAGGGCCGACTGCTTTCTGGATGCCCTGAAGCGGCGTGATGGCGTAGGGCGGCGTGCCTCCGTACCAATCCCAGTGGACGACATCAGCGAGCGGGCCGATGACGGCGATGGACTTGATCTTCTTTTTGTCGATGGGGAGTAAGTTGTCCTGGTTCTTGAGCAGGACGATGGACTCGATGGCGATTTTTTGCGAGACGGAGCGATCGCGGTCCGTGTCCCAGGGCGCGGGCGAGTCCTTGATGCTGGTGTAGGGGACCATGTCGGGCGGGTCGAGGAGGCCGAGTTTGAGGGTGACGCGGAATTTGGGGCGAAGGGCGTTGTCGATGTCGGCCTGAGTGATGGAGCCGTCTTTGAGCGCGGCTTTGATCTCGTCCTGATAGCGGTCAAGGTACTGATTGATGCCGGCCTTGAGGCAAGCGACGACGGCGGCCTGCTGGTTGGGGAAGATGTGGCGCTGGTTGACCATCAGCGAGACGGCGTTACCGTCGCTGGAGAGGATGTCGACGCCCCACTTCTGCATGACGATGCTGCGCAGGATGGGATTGATGGCCATGGTGGTGCCGTTCCAGCCGTTGTACGAGGCCATGACGGCTTTGGCGCCGCCGTCCTGGAAGGCCATGCGGAAGGGGACCGAGTAGTACTCCCAGAAGAGGCGTTCATCGAAGTTGGAGGTGCTGGTGTTGCGGTCGTCCTCGTTTTCATTGGCGAGGAAGTGCTTGAGGAGGGCGGCGGATTGCCAGTATTTGGGGTTGTCGCCCTGGAGGCCGCGGACGAAAGCGGTGGCCATGGTGCCGTTGAAGAAGGGATCTTCGCCGTAGACTTCTTCACTGCGGCCCCAGCGTGGGTCGCGAGCGAGGTCGGACTGCGGGCCCCAGAGCATGAGGATCTGGCGGTCGTATTCGGCGGTCTGAGTGATGAAGCGGGCCTCGTAGCCCTGGACGCCGGCGGCCTGGCGGACGAGTTCGGGATCCCAGGTGGCGCCCATGCCGGGCGGCTGGGGAAATTGCGTGGTGGTGATGGGCTTGCGGCCGGGGCGGGCGTCGCGCTGGACGACGCCGTGGATGCCTTCAGAGCTGCCGATGTTGGGGACGCCGAGGCGAGGGACGCCGGTGATGGTGCCGAGGCAATCGATCTTCTCGTCGATGGTCATGAGGGAGAGGAGGTTGTCGATGCGCTGCTCGGCGGGGAGGCTGGCGTCGTCAAAGGGGTAGTGCTGGAGGTGCCACTGGTCGACCTGGGGGACCATGCGCTGGCGCTGGGCGGCGGCGGGGATGACGAGCAGAAGTGCGCAAATGGGAACGATGGAGTGGAGTTTCATCTGGATGCCAGCTCTCTTTGGACGCGGTGAAGATGGTGAAATGCAACAACGGGACATTTTAGGCCAATAGCCTGGGTTGGGTGGCAAAAGGAAGCATCGGTAATGGTGCAAGTTGAAAATGAACGGCTGGCTCTAAAGTTGCATCTGAGCCTTTCAGCAACGGTTGATACAATGGAGAAGGAATGGCGTATGGCTTTGTTAACCAAAGGTGAAACGCCTTTTCAAATGATTTTTCTTGCGATAGTATTCTCGCACTATGGCAAAATCGCCTGCAGTATCGCGCAAATCAGATCCGAAGACGCTGGCGGACGTCCCAATCACAAACCCGCAGAATCTTTCGCCGGTCTATTCGAACCACTTTGGCGTATCCGCAACAATGACCGACTTCACTATCCACTTCTTGGAAGTTGGACAGGTCCCAGGCGAAAATGGGACTACCCAGAGGCAAGAAGTCGTCGCCCTTGTGACGCTTCCAATGTTGACTGCTGTAGGAATGATTCATGTCCTCCAGGAACTTCTTCAGAATCAGTCAGCTCAGATGGAAGAAGTAAAGAAGATGATGACCAGTGGCAAGTAATAAAGACATTCTCTGGGTCCGCAAAGAAGTGCTTCAGAATACCGTCTCGTTTTATGTGAAGACGTGGGAGCAGCACGCATCCAAGCATGCCTTCGACGCTGTTCCGGCTAGCCAAGAGCATTTCTATCAAACCATTATGGAACCAGATTACGCACGAAGGAGCTTAGATCCAATTATCGGGAACGAAGCATGCATTTTCGAGAAGTTCTTTGAGGCTGAGCAGCAGCGATTCTTGATGCCTGTTCTCTATGAGGGCGTCACAATTCCCGGCGACTACGACAAGGGCGGCAAGAAAGGGAGAGTACTGAGTGGCTATTTCCAAAATGGGCCCATGAGTAGCCACATTGGAGAGATTTTTTGGTCCAGATCACCGGAAAACGACGATAAGGACGGAAAATGATCTTTCAATATGACGAGTTCGCGGATTCCCTTTGGGTTTCGCTTTCAGAACCCTCGTCGCTGTGCGTCTATATGGAAAGCCAAACAGCGGGCGTCATACTTCGCATAGAAGAGTCTACCGGTATCGTGCGTGGCTTCGAGGTAATTGCCTGGAGCCGAAGGATCGCACAAGGAGTGGTTCTAGTCCCAGAAGTCACCGATCCGGACTTCCAATCCCAGTGGATTAAGAGACAATCGCTCCATACCGGAAAAGAGATTAAGTTTTAAATGGCCTTCTCTTTCTTCTTGTAGGGACTACGCTTCTTCTATTGCTCCTGGGGCCAATTCCTTTAAAGGCCATACATGATTGGCGATTCCGGCCTCCATCGTTGTCGTCACTCATGGCGATTTATGGACTCGGCAAAAGCTGGTCTAGCGCCGTCTGACAATCTGTGAAAAGCCAATCTGCACCACCCCGAACAGCCGGGCTTGGGTATTCAGATCCGCGCCGGGCTTCGGCACGGGGCGTTGGCGGGATGTTGTGCAAAATAACTCATCTTGATGCCGGAGCGTAGCGTATCCTACGTTCTCCCTGTTGTTCCTTTCGAGGCGCCATGAAAATAACTTCGAAGTTCCGGATTTTGTGCGGAGCGGTGATCCTGCTCATCGCGAGCAATCAAGGACTGTGCCGCGCGCAGGCTTTGACGACGGTCTCAATCACTGACCCTGCCTACGGAATGAAGGCCTTCAACGTGACCATTCCGGCGGGGTGGAAGTTCGACGGCACGGTGCTTCCCGGCCCCGAATGCAGCCGGATTCCCATGCCCATTTTTCGT
>Ga0265338_10010476_pt1 | contig 10859 bp, 11 predicted proteins | sample 42126metaG_FD_193579 | JGI IMG/M metagenome (GOLD analysis project Ga0265338, IMG submission 193579) | Rhizosphere microbial communities from Carex aquatilis grown in University of Washington, Seatle, WA, United States - 4-21-26 metaG | ecosystem: Host-associated > Plants > Roots > Rhizosphere... | reverse complement strand
GCGGTCTGTCGGGATAAGGAAGTGTTCGCGCAGTTCCATGGCCGCTGGAACGTCGACTGAGAGCCAACGCATGCGGCCGTTGTCGACCCGTCGCGATTGGGTTTCGAGGCCCTCCCCCAGAGATACAGTTAGCCCGTCCGGATGGTGTTTCAGCCAGCGCCGCAAGAGATTATCGATTTCCACCGCGCGAGCCGCGAGAGAGCCGATGGGTTGGCCGAAATGTCCCACGAAGTCGTAGTCTATTGCCTCGCAGATCCTTAGACTGTCAGGGTCAACCAGAATGCCCACAGGGCGCCGTGCCTCACATGCCCGGCCGTACAGCGACCACAGCATTGTTTCCGACACCCCGCTCAGATTGGGCGTGACGCTATTTTTACGGTCGGCCGGGCGATGGGTTGTGGGCGTATTCTTCGAGCGAAGCTGGGTTGCCGCGCCGGCGGTCATAGTTCACCGAGCCGTTTGGCATTCGCAGTTGCACGGCCGTGAATGGGGGCGAGACCGTCTTGCACCAAATGCGCCGCTGAACTGGCTAGTTGCAAGGGATGGGCGGGACATTCCGCAGTGATCTTCACAAGCGCTGGCTGGCGCTCAAGCCATTGTGCTGGCGTACGACTCGAGCCCAATGCAACCGTCGCGGCTGAAGCCGCCCACATTTGCTTGCCGGTTTCCACGGCCAGCGTCATGCTCAGATTCACGAAGCCCGAACCCATCGCCTGAACCGATTCGGAGGCGGCTTCGACCTTTTCTCGACTCATTAGACTGAATTCGTGCCGGTCGCGGGCGTTGGGCATCGGCCCAGCCATTGCCATGCGGGTCGTGCGATGTCGGACCACCTGGGTCGTCGCGTTGAACATTTCGCTGGCGTCTGTGAACACACGCCACCAGGTCGAAGATAACTCGCCAACGGAAGGGAAAGAATTTAAGGAAGTCATACCATTCTCCAACTTCAGGAAACTGACTGCGGACGTAAGAAATGTGACGTTACCGTCTTCGAAGTTCTGGATTCGGCATGGTGTTGGCCGTTTTGCGGTTTTGCAGCTCGAGCGACATGCGTTCCCGGAAATGGCCGTCGCACTCCGCATAGTTGTCCCAGTGGCTGTCGTAGGCGTAGCCCTCTTTGAATTCGACCGATCTGAGGCGACGGATAGCAAATAGATGGCCCCAGTTATCGAGTTTCTGACTGACGAGTGATTCCATGTAATTCTCCAAGAGCTCTTGCATTCAATGGACGGGGGTCTCGACTGCCGTCATGGGTACGACCACGGGATCGGCGTTGCCGGCCGTTAATTGGACAGCGGCGTCGAGTCTGTTCGCTTTGGCTCTAATCCTGGACACTGGGCACCGGATCTATGGCGCCGATGAGATAGGGTATGGAATTCGCAGGCAGGCTTCTGTTCTGAATGAAGCGCGGAAGAAGAGTATGCAAGTAACGTTCCACGGCCTGGGGGCTGCCCCAGAGAAAAATAGCCGACAGACGCGCCGCGCTTTTTACCTATTGAACGCTTTTTACCGGTATGGCCCTTTGCCCGATCATTCGTTGGGAAGTATTTTTCAACGGCAAGAGCTGATGGCTTTGCCTGTAACGACGCCTAAGCGCACTGACGCGGTAAGCTCTGCGGCTTATGCGTAGTGGTTAGTTACCTGCTTTCCGAAAGAATTGCCGATTTTCTTCAACGCGATGTTCAAGATGCGCCGGAATGGCCGAAACCGCCCTATGTCGGGCCCGGACGGATGATCCGTCAATAGGCTTGCTATAAGGCGTGATGGTATTCACTGCGTGTGCGCTTGATGGGATGACGTATCGGGCATGCTTCTCGCTTGTACGTTAGGTTACCTATCTTTTTCTGAGTATGAACATGAAGAGCATGAGCAAGTCACTATTTGCCATCGCGGCAATGATATTCGCGGCTGGCGTCGGGGCACAGACGGCTGGCGCGGGGACGCAGATGAATGCGGCGAGTGATTCGACCGCAAACATGGGCACCACGCACGCATCAGACGCCAACACAAAGCCGACGCCTAGCGCCGGTCGTTACGTGGATGACAAAACCATCAGTACGAAAATCAATGCTGAATTTCTCGCCGATACTGATCTGAAATCGGGTGGTATCACAGTCCGGACCTATAAAGGTGTGGTCACCCTGTCGGGTCACGCCACATCGCAGCAGCAGATCCATGTCGCGATGCAGAAGGTGCATACGGTGGACGGCGTAAAAGCTGTCAGAGACCATATCAAAATCGCGCCAGCGAGCTAAATATCGCGACACGATACGATCGCCACGGTGCTACCGGTCGTGTATTTCAATATGCATCGAGTGATAACGGATTTCGATGAACGGCTCTTCCGCGAATAGAAGTCTGATTTAAATGTGGGGGAACTGACATGCTAGGAACCATTTTACTGATCGTTTTGATCTTGCTGTTAATCGGCGCATTCCCGAGCTGGCCGCATAGCCGCTCATGGGGCTATGCACCAAGCGGCGGGCTGGGTCTGGTCGCGGTCGTCGTGGTCGTGCTATTGGTGATGGGTCATTTATAACGCGGTAGCACCGCGCATTGATACGCATTACGCTGACCACCCGCTACGGTGATGGCGACTTTCGCCAAGGGCTCTATATGCCGTCCGATACAAGCCCGTTCGATAAGCCCAATCCCGAGGTGCAACCTTGGGGGGAGAAGTTTGGGCCTGGTTTGATTACGGGAGCAGCCGATGACGATCCAAGCGGCATAGCAACCTATTCGCAGGCAGGTTCGCAATTCGGCTATAACATTCTTTGGACGGCGCTCGTCACGTATCCGCTGATGGTTGCCGTCCAGATGATCAGTGCCAGAATAGGTCGGGCCAGCGGTCACGGTTTGGCGACAAATATTCGACGTCATTATCCGATGTGGTTGCTATATGGCACGGTCATCCTGCTACTGATGGCAAACACCATCAATATCGCGGCTGATCTCAGTGCGATGGGTGCGGCGGTTAATTTGGTCATTGGCGGACCGGCGCGACTCTACATCTTTGGTCTCGCGGTGTTTTCAATTCTTCTTCAGGTTTTCATACCTTACAAACAGTATGTCAAGATATTGAAGTGGATGACGCTTGCCTTGTTCGCCTATGTCGGCATTATCTTTGCGGTCAAGGTCCCATGGGGTACCGTTGCGCTCCGTACGCTGATGCCACATATCTCGTGGAGCAACGAATACATCACGACAGTCGTGGCTGTGTTCGGCACGACGATCAGCCCATATTTATTTTTTTGGCAGGCGTCGCAAGAGGTAGAAGAACTCCATGCCAAAGAAGAGCAACATGCGTTGAAACGCGATCCAGGTCAGGGTCCGTCAAATCTCAAAAGAATACGGCTGGATACCGTGATTGGCATGGGATTTTCCAATGTCATTGCATTTTTCATTGTGCTGACCGCAGCGGCCACATTGCACGCTCATGGCATCACGAATATCCAGACGTCCTCGCAGGCCGCGTCCGCATTAAAACCCATTGCCGGCGAATTCGCGTTTATGTTGTTCAGCATCGGCATTATCGGTACCGGACTACTCGCACTACCGGTCCTAGCCGGCTCGGCAGCCTATGCCATGGCAGGAACGTTCAAATGGCCAAATAGCTTGGAGTCCAAGCCTCAACTGGCCAAGCATTTCTATGCGGTTATTGTGTTGGCCTGCGTGGTCGGCATAGCCATCACGTTTACGCCGATCGATCCGATCAAGGCGCTTTATTGGAGCGCGGTGATTAACGGCGTGGTTTCTGTTCCGATCATGGTGCTCCTGATGTTCATGGTTATGAATCGGAAGATCATGGGCGAATTTGTGGCTTCCATTTCCCTACGTGTCTTAGGCTGGTTGGCGACCGGTGTGATGGGTATCGCTGCGCTTGGCATGTTCTGGTTTATGTTGGTCTGACGCTGATGCCCCATCAATTCCTCAACACCAGTGGACTGATTTCAAATATGGCAGGCGTCATCCTGCTGTTTTTCTATGGTTTTCCGCAGCCTACCCATGATGAAGAAGTTACCGTCACCTTAGAGCCAGAGGAAGTCGTGGCGGAAGGCCGGAAAGCAGCCGACCTCATGAAGGAAACGCGATCAAGGAAAAAATTCTACCAATCGATGTCCATCGTGGCCTTGTTGCTAATGGTAAGCGGCTTCGGTGCGCAATTGCTCGCACTATGGCTCTGACCCGGCTCGCTCTAAGAGCGAGCCGGCGAGCTGTCATCTGCGACTCGATCACAATAAGTCGAATTCTCCGCGAAAATATCCGAATGGATAACAGTCTACAACTGCTCTTCTCCTTGCGATCGCTATTTCAGGCAGGGAAGGATTAAGTGGCAGCGGCGATATGCGGGCCTGGGCTGCTGCTTTCAGCGAAGTGGGCACGGTCGGCTGGCCCGGGCGAGAGCCAGGCGACGGCTGGCATTGTTACGGCTGTGCTGACCGCTTTAGTCGGCCTGGCCCGGAGCGGGAAGCTCCATTCGCGCAACAACGATACAGCTCAAGGGTGCGGATCGTCGACGGGGCGCTCGACCTTGATGCGGCAGTAGACGTCGATGCAGCCCGGATCAAGCATATCTCGTCGCCGGTCGTAGACCTGGCCGATGTCTTGATCGCGCCAAAAATCGAAGCCGGCAACACGACTTACAAGAACCTCGCCTTCATGGTCGATGCACAGACCGCAGGCCTGGTAGTCGGTGGCAGTCCCATGCCGGACCGAGGACTGCTGCTTGGTCTGTGAGCGGACGTTCACAAAGCTGTTGCGAGGAGCTGCTCGTGGCCGACTGCCGCCCGTCGCGGTTGGCAGAAATACGTCCACGCTTAGTTTCCTGCGGGTGTTTGGGGCGCGTGGGCTTCCCGGGTAATCCGGCTCAGGCGAATGGAGCGCATGGAGCACGCGGCCTCGCGCACCTCCTCCGCCACTCCGTGCTGCTGCGATGCCGGCGCACTGGTATATCCGCTTAGCTTGCGTCATATCGAGGAAACGATGGCCGAGCGTGGGATTGCGGTCGATCATTCCACAGTGCACCGCTGGGCCATCAAGCTTCTGCCCGTGCTTGAGAAGACGTTCCGCCGCTGCAAGCGAGCAGTTGGCAAGTGAACCAATCCGAGCCACCCAGGCATCGTGCGATGGCGCGACTAATAATCCACTTACGGCACCTGGAACGGTATTTGAAGCGTAAAGACGGCCCCCTTGCCGGGCCCGTCGCTGAAGGCTGTCAATGCTCCGCCCATCTCCATCGCAGCCAAAGCGCAACTATGTAGGCCGAATCCATGCCCTTCTTTGCGAGTCGTGAAACCGTGGGCGAACATGCGTGTTAAGTTTTCCGGCGCGATCCCTTCTCCGACGTCCTTCACGCGAATCCGCAGATTATCCTTGTCCACAATATCTACGCTCAGAGTCACCTCACCTGAACGGTCAATCAGTTTAGACATGGCATATTTTGCATTGCTTATCAGATTCACCAGTATCAGTAATAACCTATTCTTATCCAAGAAGAGTATAGGTATGTCGCCATACTCCTTCACTACGGTGACCTCGTGGCGCAAGAGCGCTACGGACTGCATGCGCAGAGCGTCGTCTATCACGTCGGTTATCTGCAAAGGCTCGAGAATTCTGGTCACGCCGGCATAAGACTGCTGGGTGAGGACGATCTCTTTAATGTGGTCGACACTTTTGATTAGATTTCCTATCTCGTCCAGGATGCTCTGTTGCTCCAAATCAAGAGCCTCCACCAATTGGTTCAGGTAGCCCGGCAGCAGCTTTCCCTTCTCGTCGCGAGTCATGAAATCGCCAAGATCCGCGGCGTGTTCGTTTATCAGTCGGACCGCCCTGGCAAGTCCCTGGGCTTTGGAGGTACGCACTTTGCGATTGACCAGGTCCGCCGAAATGTTAACGCTATTAAGAACATTCCCGACGTTGTGTAGCACGTTAGTAGCGATTTCGGCCATGCCCGCCTGGCGAGCCGTAGCCACTAATGTGCTCTGCGCTTCCTGGAGTTCATTGGTGCGCTCTTGCACCCGCTCCTCCAACCCGTCATTGACTGCTTGGAGCGCTCTGTTGACGCGGTTGATCTCCGCGTAACTTCGAATCAAACGGTTTGCCATATACAAAAGCGAAACAGCCAATACCGCCAAGACTATCAACATGTATAGGCGGGATCGCTGATTCTTCACATCAGCCTGCAGTTGCTCTCGGCTTAAGACATCACTGATGTCGTCCAGACGCGCAGCCACTGGCACAGCAGCGATACCGTTCATAAGCGCGTTGACCATGGGTTGCTCGCGCAGGACCGTTCGAACGTGCAAAACCAGAATATCCACTGCTCCCTGAATATCGCTCGATAACCAGCGCTTGTCCGCCGCAAGACGGCCAAGGCCACTCTCGACCTCATCGGCCCGGTCGTTAGATGCCATGTGCGCATACTCCATGGTACTCAATACGGTCTCGTACACGTCTCCCGCTATTCTCGTTAACTCGTACCGATCACCGCCCTTGACTTTGGTAAGAGGGATCAGGAGACGGTCTTCGGCGATGGATAGGGAATTCAGAGTGTATTGGAGCACTGCATTGTGCAACCCGAATTGATCGACCAGCTTGGCCTTCTCTCGGATGGCCTTTAAGTAAGCATCGCGACTTGGTATCCAGGCGCTGGACTGATCGCCCGTACGACTAGTCTCCGCTGCGTCCAATTGGTCTCCCAGACCTTTCAACTCGCTGAAAGGGTCGGCCAACGGCTGGGACTGCGTGTCGAGGCCGATTCCTTGTTTCAGTATGCCTAACTCCCACTCTGAATTAAGCTGCTTCATATGCCGCAGCAAGACGAGAGACTTCGAATAATCTGTCGATTTAGATACCTCGGTCTTGACGTAAAGCAATACGGCGACCGCGACAAGTACGATGGTCAAGCCGCTCAGGAAAAACCGCCTCAGTTGTCGGGAATTTCTCATAATTATTTTCCCTAAAATTCGCGAGATAACGCATTAAGCATAACGAGGTAGCGCACAACAGCGAATAAAGCACAGCCCATTCGAGATCTTATTTCTGTAAATGCGGAATCGGTTCGCTCGAAATCAAACGGATTTTGAGTTCGTGGAAGTCTGCACGCTCTGCGCGATACCGCGGGTCAATAGCGCGGCAAACGCATCGCCGGTGACCGGTCGACTAAAGTAAAAGCCTTGGACCTCGTCGCACCCATGCGCGCGGAGAAAAGCGAGCTGTTCCTGCGTTTCCACGCCCTCCGCGACGACCTGCAGATTAAGACTCTTCCCCATGCTGATGATGGCCGCCACGAGGATGGCATCATCCGGGTCGGTGCTGATATCGCGCACGAACGACTGGTCTATTTTCAGCACATCGATCGGAAAGCGCCTGAGGTAGCTTAGGCTGGAATAGCCGGTACCGAAGTCATCGATGGCAAGTCGTACGCCCATGTCCCGGAGTGCCTGCAGAACTGAACCCGTGGACTCGAGATCCTGCATGAATATACCTTCAGTGATTTCGAGTTCGAGGTAGCGCGGCTCGAGCGGGGTTTCGTTCAGCACATCGCGAATGCCTTCGAGAAATCCCTTGTTGCGGAACTCCAGAGCGGAGATGTTGACCGCCATGGACAGCTGTGGCAGATCCGCATCCCGCCAGACCCTGGCCTGCCGGCACGCCTCGCGCAGCACCCACCGGCTGATCGGCACGATCAGGCCACTTTCCTCGGCAATGGGTATGAACTTAGCGGGAGAGATAAGTTCTCCATCGGGGCGCCGCCAGCGGATCAGTGCTTCGGCTCCGGTAATCGCCCCGGTTTGCAAATTCAGTTTGGGCTGGTAATGCAGAACAAACTCGTGTCGCTCCAGCGCATGACGCAATGCGTCTTCAATTGATCGCTGCGCACGCGCGCGGAGGTTCATGTCCGCTAAGAAAAATCGGAAATCGTCACGACCGCCTTCCTTGGCATCGTGCATCGCGACTTCCGCTTTCTTTATCAAGGTCTGTGCATCCTCGCCGTCATCGGGAAAGATGCTGATACCTGCACTCGCGGTGATATTGAGTTCGTGCCCAGCGATACATTGCGGCATTCTGACGGCGGCGAGCAGTTTCTCCGCCAGGGCAATGCTTTGCTGTGGGTGTATCACATCGACCAGCAGCAACACAAATATATCGGTACCGTACCGGAACACGGAATCCGATTCGCGTACAGTAAGCAACAGGCGTTCTGCAATAGACCTTAGCAAGGCATCGCCAATGGTATGTCCCATGGCATTGTTGATGCGCTTTAAGCGATCGAGTCCAAGGAACACCACCGCCAGCTGTTTGCGTTGACGGCCGGATGAGGCCATCGCCACCGTCAGTCGATCCGGGAGCAGCATGGCATTGGGTAAGTTCGTCAGCGTATCGTATTGAAGCAAACGGGAAATTCTAAGCACTTCGATCGCACGCTCCCCACTTGTTTTCTCCAGGCGCCCCATTTGCAAAGCGGCATCCTTCGTCATCTGCCACTTCACGGTCAATGCGCTGGCCATTTGGCGGATCTCGATGGCGTCGAAGGGCTTTTTCAGGATAAGCAGCCGGTCGCCCAGTTCGAGGCGCTCCGACATCGCCTCCCATGAGTAGTCCGAATAGGCAGTGCACAGAACAATCTGCAGCTTCGGATCGACTTGCCAGAGGCGTTCGACGGTCTCGACACCATCCCATCCCGGCGGCATGCGCATGTCGACGAACGCCATCGCGTAGGGTCTGTTCTGCGCGAGTGCAGCCATGACCATGGCGAGGGCTTCCTGCCCCTGATAGGCTGAATCCAGCTCGAAGGCCTGCTGTCCTACCGCCGGGGCATCGCCGAACAGGGCCGCCTCGGATGAGGCCAGCCCCGTTTCGGTGGCAGCGTCGGAACCGAGTATCTTTTTGAAATCCGCATGGATCGAAGCGGTGTCGTCGATCACCAGAATGCGTCGATTACCGCTGTTTGCTGGCGTAATCATGCGTGAATTTCCGGGGGCTCCGGCTGCATGTCACGCGGCAAGGTCCCGTCATCATTGAGCATATGCAGTGCGATGGAGCCTTGCCGTAGAAGCTCGCTAGCGTGAATGTTGTCCACCGCCTCGCTGAAAAAGTAGCCTTGTGCTTGCGTTGTAGAACCTGTCAATATTAGAAGAGCTCGCTGCTCTTCGGTCTCCACTCCCTCGGCGATGATCCCGATGCCGACCTCGCGAGCGAGGTTGATGATCGCGCGGATCGTCTTGGCGCGACCGGGGTCCTCGGCAGCATTATTGATGAAAGATTGGGCAATCTTGAGATGGTTCACGCGATAGGCCCGGAGATAATCGAACGAGGAGTATTCGGTACCGAAATCGTCTATCGCGATTTTCACTCCGAGCGCCCGTAACTGGGGCAGCACATCGTTCTGTGTCCATGTCGTCTGAGCTAGCGTGGCCTCGGTCACGTCAAACTCCAGATCGGACGGGAGGAGCCCCCATCTTTTTAGGCTCTCAGCGACATCTTGAACAAGCGCGCGGCCACTCTTGATCTGAGCGAGTGAAAGATTGACTGCGATCACTGGCGGGGCCATTCCATCGTCGCGCCACAGGCGCATTTGTCGGCACGCTTGTTCGAGCACCCAATGTCCGAGCGCCACGATGGTACCGGTCTTTTCCGCAATCGGGATAAAGGCGTCGGCTGTGAGCCGACCGTGCACGGGATGGTTCCAGCGAACCAACGCCTCCATACCCAGGATTTTCCCGGTAGATAGCTCGACCTGAGGTTGGTAGTAAAGCTCCAATTCACCACGATCGATAGCTTTTCTCAGATCGTTGACTAGGGTCACCCGATCGTGCACTTCTTGATCGAGATCATCGGAATGAAAATGGTACTGATTTCTCCCTTCATGCTTCGAGCGATACAGCGCTAAGTCGGCCTGCGCCAGCATAGCGTCCGCTCCCGTGCTACCAGCAACGTACGGACAGATGCCGATGCTCACCGAGATGCGCACTTCATTACCGTCGAGCACGTAGGGGAGTGCAACAGTAGTCTGGATTTTTTCCGCAAGCGCCCCCGCGTTCGCTAGCTCTCCCATCTCCAGTTGCAACACCGCGAACTCATCGCCACCCAAACGGGCCACCACATCACTCTCTCGTGTACAGCTCTTGATGCGCTCGGAAACCGCTTGTAGCAGCAGGTCGCCTACCGCATGACCGAGCGTATCGTTGATCTCCTTGAAGTGATCGAGATCCAAATAAAGGATCGCGAACGAGGAAGCACCGCGTTTGGTCGCGGCGAACGTTTGAGACAAGCGCTCAATGATGGTCGCTCGATTTGCCAGGCCGGTGAGGCCATCGGTGCGGGCCAACAGGGCGATCTTTTCCTCAGCTACCTTGCGCTCGGTTATATCGAGGATGATCCCTTCGACTTCGATCAGTTGCCCTTCTTTGTTTCGAACAGGGACATAGCGATTCTCGACCCAGCGGAAGGAACCATCGCCGGTGAGCATCCGGAACTCGATCGAGGCGCCCTGGGCATCTTTTTCCAATACCCGCGCCATTGCAGCGTCGATCTTCTCGTGGTCATCGGGATTGATCAGATCTTTCATCCAATTGGGTGACGCGACTAGTTGGGCCGCGACGTGGCCGAATTTAGTGATGTTGTGCGAGATATACATCAGCGGAAACGTAGGCTCTCCGCGTAGCCGGTAAAGGATCGTCGGGCTGTTCTGAACGATTATGTTGGCGTCGGATAGCTCCTTGGTTCGTTCCTCGACAGCTTGCTCCAGGCGCCCCATTTGCAAAGCGGCATCCTTCGTCATCTGCCACTTCACGGTCAATGCGCTGGCCATTTGGCGGATCTCGATGGCGTCGAAGGGCTTTTTCAGGATAAGCAGC